>OGGM01000089.1_pt1 | contig 94622 bp, 100 predicted proteins | sample 1571251 | NCBI WGS metagenome assembly OGGM01 (sample SAMEA2582076, study PRJEB24529) | metagenome | biome: Human gut stool | place: China | collected 2011 | reverse complement strand
TGAAGCAGTCGCTTTGGGCGAAGCTAACGATGAAACTAAGTATGCCTTGAATAAATTCGGTTTTACTGCACCTCGTGTAATTAAAACTGCTTCAAACGAAGTTGATGCAGTTATGCTTGTTGACCACAATGAACCTCAACAAAGTGTTTCTGACATTGATAAAGTTAAAGTGACTCACGTAGTAGATCACCACCGTATCATGAACTTTAATACCGCTGATCCTTTATACTACCGTGCAGCTCCAGTTGGTTGTACAAGTACAATTATGTGGCAAATGTACAACGAAAAAGAAATTGAAATTCCACAAGATATTGCTGGAATTATGCTCTCAGCTATTATTTCAGATACTTTATTATTAAAATCACCAACTACTACAGATCAAGACAAAGAAGCTGTAGAAGCTTTAGCCAACATTGCTGGTGTTAACTACAAAGAATATGGTCTTAAAATGCTAAAAGCTGGTACCAATATTGCTGATAAGTCAGAAGAAGACTTAATCGATTTAGACGCTAAGAGCTTTGAATTAAATGGCAGCAACGTTCGTGTAGCACAAATTAATGTTGTTGACTTGCCAGAGGCTTTAGAACGTAAAGAAGCTTTCTTAAAGGCTATGGATGAAGCTTCAAAGAGTGAAGGCTACGATATGTTCATGCTTTTGATTACTAATATTCTTGATTCAGATTCAGAAGCTTTAGTAGTAGGTAGTGATGAATCAAAAGCTAAGTTTGAAAAGGCATTTAATACTAAATTGTCAGATTCAGAAGTTAAGTTACCAGGTGTTGTTTCAAGAAAGAAGCAAGTTGTTCCTCCATTAACTAATGCTTTTGAAGCTTAAGTTATTATTTAGTTCAATTTTAGAAAAGACAGGTATGATCCTTCATACTTGTTTTTTTATTTAATTAGGAAAAATGAAATCATTACAAGTATTAAAAGATGTATTTGGCTACACAACATTTCGCCCAGGACAAGAAAAAGTTATTGATTTAGTTCTTAAAGGAGAAAATGTTCTAGCAGTAATGCCAACTGGTGCAGGAAAATCAATGTGCTATCAAATTCCCGCCTTAGTTAATACCGGTTTGACTTTAGTAATTTCTCCCTTAATTTCGCTAATGAAAGACCAAATTGATTCCTTAAAGCAAAATGGTATTAATGCGGCAGCCCTAAATTCGGCGACTCCTCAAGAAGAAGTAAATCCAATTTTAAGACAAGCATATGAAGGCAAAATAAAGCTTCTGTATGTGACTCCTGAGCGATTAGCAATGGATTATTTTCGCTATCAGCTAAACTTCTTAGATATTTCATTAGTAGCAGTCGATGAAGCACATTGTATTTCACAGTGGGGACATGATTTTCGACCAATGAATCTGGAATTATATATGCCAGTACAAGAAAACATGTTGAAGAATTAACTGACTATTTAGCTCAAAATGGCATTCTAACAGCTAGTTACCATGCTGGTCTTTCTAATGAAGAGAGATCAGATGTACAAGATGCTTTTCAATTCGATAAAGTACAAGTGATAGTTGCTACTAATGCTTTTGGAATGGGGATTGACAAAAGAAATGTGCGCTTTGTAATTCATGCTAACAGTACGCCAAACTTAGAATCGTATTATCAAGAAGCTGGCAGAGCAGGTAGAGACGGTGAGCGTTGCGAGGGTATCCTGATCTATCATCCTAAAGATATCCGGCTCTATCGTTGGTTTATTGAACAATCTGATTTAGCTGATGAATATCAAAAAATACAGTATCAAAAACTAGCTATGATTACTAAATATGTTAATACCACAGAGTGTTTACAACAGTTTATTGTCAGTTATTTTGGACAAAGGTGTGATCCCTGTGGTAAGTGTTCTAATTGTTTAGGAAGCTTTATTGAAAAAGACATTACGTCAGAAAGTAAAAGCATTATTGCAACTATTTATGAATTGGATGGTCGTTTTGGCAAGACTGTAGTTGCTGATGTAGTTTCAGGAGCAAATAATCAACGCATGAGAGAAATTGATGCAGCTCATTTAAGGCATTATGGCAGTTTAAAGATTGGAAAGAGTAGGGTCATAAACTTAATAAACTATCTAATTAGCCATAATTATTTACAACTGACTGATAGTCAATATCCAGTAGTTCATGTGACTAACTTAGGATGGGACGTTTTAGATAATAAAAAGCGTGTAACTCAAAAGATTTCTAAAAAAATAGAAAAATTAAGTCAAACCTATAATCAAATTCCGAAAGAAGAGAATGACTTATTTGTTCGCTTAAAAGAAGTTCGTTTAGATTTAGCTAAAAAACAGGGGATACCAGCTTTTTATATCTTTTCAGATAAGTCTTTAAGAGAAATGGCACTGCAAAAACCTAAGACAAAAGCAGAATTTTTAAATATTTCAGGAGTAGGTCAAGCTAAGCTTAAATCCTATGGTCAAATTATGCTAGCTGCAATCAAAAATTACTTGAAAGAAGACGCAGACTAATGAAGTGTAGTTAAATAAAGTGTAAAATAAATTAGAATAGTATAAAATTCAGGAGGATTAACATGGAATATCCACAATTAGACCTAGAAAATGCAAAAGGTCCAAAAGCCTTAATTCAAACAAATCATGGAGATATTAAAATTCAATTATTTGAAAAAGAAGCTCCAATGACTGTTGAAAATTTTGTCCGTTTAGCTAAAAAAGGCTATTATGATGGCACTACTTTTCATCGAGTAATTAGTGATTTCATGATCCAGGGCGGTGATCCAAAGGGTGACGGTACTGGTGGTGAAAGTATTTGGGGACATCCTTTTGAAGATGAATTTTCAAACAAATTATTCAATGTACGTGGTGCGCTTTCCATGGCTAATTCTGGGCCTAATACAAATGGCAGCCAATTCTCTTTATTGTTCAAAATAAAAACGTACCTAAACGCATGATTAAAGAAATGGATGCTGCAGGTTATCCTAAAGAATTAGTTAAGGCATACAAGCAAGGTGGAACACCATGGCTTGATGGTCGCCATACTGTTTTTGGTCAAGTGATCAAAGGTATGGATGTTGTTGATGAAATTGCAAAGGTTCCACGTGACAAAGCAAATGATAAGCCAAAAGAAGATGTGATTATTAAGAGTATTCATATTGAAGATTAAACAAATTAAACATGGTCTAAATTGATCATGTTTTTAATTTGTTTTCACTATAACTTGGAGGTTAATCATGGGTATATTTTCAGATGAAAAATATCGTCCATCTGAATCGCGTATTTTAGCTACTGCATTGACTTTTTCTGCGGGATTTATTGATGCTTACACTTATATTCAACGGGGACATACTTTATCTGCTGGACAGACAGGGAACGTCATCTTCTTTGCGTCAGCATTTGCTGACCATAATATTGCAGGTATGTTAAACAGGGCAACAACGTTTATTGCTTTTACCTTAGGATTACTACTTGTTGGACTTTTTCATAAGTATGTAAAAAGTAATTATTGGCGTGTATTTTGTTTATTTCCAATTCTATTTATTTGCTTGGGCGTTGGTTTCGTTCCTAAAAACGTACCAAATTATTATGTAGTTCCGGTAATTGCGTTTGGTTTAGCGGTTCAGAATGCATCATTTAGTAAAATTGAAGGTATGGGATATAATAATGCATTTACAACTGGCAACTTAAAAAAATCTGTAGTTGCTTGGAGCGCATATTTCTTTGGTGAAGATAAGTCACAACATAACGCAGCTGTTAACTATATGTTCTTGGTTATTGCATTTGCACTTGGTGCAATTGTATCAGCATTGCTCCAAAAGATCTTTGTTTTAAAAACTATTTGGTTTGCTGTTTTACTTTTAGGAGCAATTAATATCGTTTATACGATCTCTTTAAATAAAAGAAAAAAACTATCTTTTTCTAAAAATGAATAATTAATAGAGAAACTTTGAGAATGATAAAACTCAAAGTTTTTTTTACTTATAAAAGAGAGTAGCTTAGTTCATCTTGACTATACTTCGCGTAATATATATTATGTAAAGTAGAACATAAAAATATATCATATTTGTAATTAATCACAATCAACAGCCCAACCATCAATCAACTAATTATCTACTATTTATCAAAAGTTACTTTTTAAAAATCATTTTTAAATCTACTAGCATTTCAATTAGAATACATTAATCTTTTTACAGTCAGAAATTTTCTTAGCCTCTATTTCATTTATTAATCAGCTGAAAATACTAAGCTAAAGATTTTTATCAATTAATCAGATTAGATTATTTCTTTAGTGTTGAGATGACGATTCTACGCCTTTTAAAATGGTTCTTGATTAATAGTTGTTAAGTTGTTAGCTATAAGAACTCATAAATTACTGGATGCGAAACTTTTTTGTTCATGATACATTTCTTTTATCTAAATCCAGTAAGCTTTTAATTAGATCATGTTAGTTCGGATATGCTAGATACTAAGTTGAATATTTCTTAAAATTATTATGAAACATTCAAAATAAAAGGTAAAAAGAGATAAAGCATAATCATAGTAAACCTGGTCATAATAATTTTTATCTATCAATTGTTATTGCGGGTATTTTAATTTATTTTCTTATTAAAATTAAAGTCTAGAATTATCAATATATACGTAATGGTCTTTCATTAAAACAATAATTTTAATGAAAGGTATAAGAGACTCTCTCGAAATATCAATGATTTCATTGATACGTAAAGCTTTCGCCAAATTCAAATAGTTGCAAAACTAGTACAAATATTTGTAAAATTCGAGCAAAAAAGTTCCCAAAAAGTTCCCGCGAATTTAATTGGTATTTGCTAACTTTCTTTACAGTATTTATAAATTATGATATGCAAAAAAGCCACTCCAGAGAAATATCTCCAGAGTGGCTTTTAAAATGCATTTTAATTCGTTTCTTAAAAATGATCTGTAGATCAGATAGATATAGAAACTTCAAAGCTACCTATCAAAAGGACTAAATCCTCAGTAATTAAATTATATCATACTATTCAAATCTCCCCCACGGATCGTTGCCTTGACGACATACTAAAAAACCGGGTTCTCCGTCAGCTCTTGGTTGTCTAATCCAGACATAGCCACCATGACGACTGTAAGCATCGTACTTAACGCAATCGCCCTTGGTTACTGTACCAATGATATCGCTGGTAGTTCTAGCGCCATAGCGAACATTGATAGTGCCGTTTGGATAGAACTTACCTTCTTCCTTGTACCAAGTATCACCAATCTCATCAACCCAAGATTGTGGTGTTGATTGCTTAACAGCCGGCTTAGATGGTTGGGCTACTGGCTTGCCGTCAGTCTTAAGATCAACTAGAGAGATGTTTCCGTCAACGTTTAAGCCACGCCAGTTATCTGTGAACTGCCAGATTGCTACATTATCCATAGATGGGAACCAGCCAAAGTCTGGGTTATCTAAACGAGTACCGCTTTTGTATTCATAAGATGCAATCCATAGACAAGTGCCATACTTTGCAGTTACTTTCTTAACATCAACTTTCTTGTTTAGGATCTCTTTTCCTGAGTAAAGTAAAGGCTTGTACCCCGCACTTGCTACCGTATCCATGAAAGCAAGGATAGCGTCAGCATTAGTAGCACCATCGCCTTGAGTTGTACTGTTACCGCTGCCTTCTTCATAGTCGCAAGCTAAGTAATAACCAGGAACGATACCAGCTTGTTTTGCTGAAGAAACTGCATAGTTACCTTCTAGCACCGCTTGACTACGGCTTGCGCTAAAATGTGCATAGTGATAACCAGCTGACATCATGCCATTAGCATTTGCACTATTCACTTGTGCCTGTGCTTTAGGATTTTGATAGTTCAGGCCTTCTGATACCTTTACAATTGCATACTTAGCTCCAGCTGATGCCATAGTTGATAGGTTAGATGCCTGCCAATCAGATACATCTACTCCGTAACTTCTTTTTGCTACTTCCATATATGTTACCTCCTTTATAATTCGGATCTAATCTTTTGGCCAACCGTTAGTTAGATCACTTTATTCGGCTTTTGTGTCTTGGCCAAAACTTGCAGTAATGGTTTTGCTCGGCTTATCAACAGTATCTGCAATTGATTGAGCTTGTTTCATAGCTGTAACTGACTTTTCAGCAAGTCCCTTTAAAAAGCTTGTTGGTAGACTTGGCAAGTGAGCCATAGTTAAAAGAATATTGAGAGTATTGATTACGAATTCTAACTTATCTTCGCCACTCCCTCCCCTCTTCTCGGCCTGATAGACAAGGGGAGTTACAGAATGAGCTGCAAGTTGCTCAGACTTAGCAAGTAAGTCACCTTGTGCTGCTTTTCTATCAATCTCAATTTTGTGCTTACTATAAATAGAAACAATAACAACCGCTGCAACTGATAAAACGACAATTGCTGTTTCTAATAATTGGCTGAAATTCATTATTTAGCCTCCTTTAAATCTTCAATACGTAATTTCAAAACCTTTGCGTACTTATCCATTGCTTGTTTTTGCTCTTTTAAGAGTCGGAGTTGGTTAGCTGACAAGGTCTTTTTGTTCTGCTTTGATAAAAATTTGGATAACTTATTACGCTTGGTATTTAACTCTTTCAATTCTTTTTCTAGTTTCTTAATCATGTTTGTCCTCCTTAAGTTTCTTCTGTAACTTCTTAATTTCATTTTGAATATCGTCAACACTCATATCCGACTTGTCTGATGAAGCGTTGTGCTTGGTTTTGGCAATAATCTGATAAAAGGCAGAAATCGACCCAATTAACGCCGAAATCGCTAATAGCAGATTGCTTAAGTCTTGCAAGCGCCCCACCTCCTATAAGTAATGAGCCACTAGTAGAACTAAGCTAAATAGGATTAGTTCTCCAATCACGTTAAGTCCCATAACCCAATAATTAGACATGATTACATGAAGCAGTGACAAGGTAGCCATTGATAGGCTTATAGCACCTGAGCAAACTAATAAAGTTGCTATAATCTTGCGGTTCTTTATACCGAAAATTGTGCATAAAAAAAGTACTAGCCCAACTAGTACTACAAAAGTGTCAATTCGAATGTCGTTTTCTATGTTTGACCAATCAGGCGGCCAGAGGAAATAATGTTGATCGCTGAATAAAAAACATCCAATCCCCGTAACCCATAGTGAAATTAGCCCCTGCAAGATAGTTAAAACTAACTTAAGTGGATCTGATCTGATTTTTTGATAATTCTTTAGCATTTTTGTCACCTTTAATAGCCGCCCTTACGTACTGTTTATTTTTTAGGCGACTTTTGATTTACTAAGCTAATTCATTCTTGATGTATAGAGCAGTTGCAGAAACTGAAGTTGTTGAACTTGTAAGAATACTTCCAATTGCTAAAATTTGAAAATTACTATTAAGATTTGTTAAGAGATGTTTCATTATAATCTTCACCTGTGATTTCTTTGTAGCCTTCTGGCGTTAGGGCATTTGTGTTAACGTAACCACGCAAAACTAAGTTAGATTCTTGGTTAGTCTTACCAAACCAACCCCATTCATACTGTTGCTTAAACATTTGAACCATTTCATCCTGTAAAGTATTTAGATTGTTTAAAATTGTATCAAACATTATTGTGCACCTCCTTGGTTAGTTCCAGTGGTATTTTTAGTTTGATATGCCTTAATTAAGGCGGAAACAGTGGTACTTAAAGTAGCCATCATACGGGTACTCATTTGCACTGTTGTTTGAAGTTGTTCCATAGCTGTATCAGTCGTTTCATTGTTTTTCAACGTGTCTTGATGAGCTTCTTGGAGCACACTAATGCTCTTTTGAGCATCTTCTAACTTTTCGACAACGGATGTTAAACGCTGTCCCAATGATTCTTCACTAGTCTCAATCCATTTTTTCTTCATCCAGTCATATTTTGGAGCTTTTAAGCTTGGATCTGGTGCAGTAACTACAATTGGATATTGATCTTCTTTAATTTCATCAGTCGTTCTGATTACTCTAAATGGCACATTGTCGTTAGACCAGTAATAAGTCTTCATTGTAATTTCTTTTGCTGTTTCTGTTGTAGTTGGTTGCGTAGCCGTTACATTTGCATTTATAATTTCTTCTGTCATTTTATTTTTCTCCATAAAAAATCCCTAGTCTATCGACTAAGGATATAAAAATCTTAAATTTGTGTATTAGTGTACTTATAACATTTACCGATTCCGTTAAAAAGCTTGCGTCCATAGAGGTTATCGCCTTCATATACTGTCTGATATTGAGTTTGACCGTCTAGATTAGTTGTCTTTAAAAATATGGTATGGCGATTATCAGACTTATATGGGCCATTTTGGATAAGACAATTAACAATTTTCAGTATTCCCGTTTCACGATAATTGTTGAGATCGGCCATTTGATTACTTACAACTTCAGAAGGATTTCCATAATCCACGCGTTTATTTACTCCAATTTGATCTGTAATAAATGCTTGTAAATTACCAGAAACTGACGATATGTTCTTGACAACTTGCTCCATAGTAGCAAAACGCGCCCATCCAGGATACGAGTTAGTGGCTTTTGAAACGCATCTAGTATATAATTCACCGTTACTATGATTAATTGTTTGGTAGATTAAATTGTCATCATATTTCGCCACTTGCAAAAATAACGATCGTCTAGTATCAACGTCAGCCCATGGTCCATTAGTAATTGAACAGTTTCCAATTTTGTAAATACCAGTATCTAAGTAAGGATCACTATTTAAGTTAATTGCTGTGTTCAAAGATTGATCTGTCGGATATCTGAAATCCGTGTGATTTCGTACATCTTTATGAGCATTAACTAAATCATTATATTTATCAAGAGTAACAATATTTTGAGAATCAATTTGCAATTTAATTGCAGCTTGACCATCACGATTAGCTTGAATACTTGCACGTAAAGCATCTAAAGCTTGTCGATCTGTTTCAGTTCCAGCTTCAATTTTAGCGTTAAAGTCTTTGACAACTTGTTCTCCCCCAACCTTATATTTATTCTTAAGGTTTTCTAGCTCGCTAACATAGTACTTAACCATCTCGCCAACTCGCAAATCATTGCCTAATACTTCAAAAATAATGTTAACGCTAGTAAGTACGTTGCCATTGCCATCTTTTAAGCCAAAGTGACCTTTGAAGATACCTTCTTGCGAAAACATTTGATTTTCTAAGATATAGTCCATAAAACCGCCATCGTGAGCATTAGCAGTCGAGCCTTGCCATTCACGATAGCTAGCATCTGGAGCCATGATTACTTCTTCATTATCATCAGTGCTAAATTTACCGATTAAACCCTTAATGAATGGGATAAATCCATGCACATTCATGACGCGCCCTTGATCATACCACTTAAATGGTAAAACCTTGCCATTATCTCCTACACGAGTTTTGAAAAAGTTACTAATACGTACACATTGATTACCTTCCTTAGCAATATCTGCTGGAAAGTAGTACGGTACGCCGTCATTATTAATTGAATTAAAATTATTCATTAATCTAAGTGCACCTCCTGTGCTTTATTAGTTTGATTGTTTGAATCTATTGGAGTATCAATTGGAACTGCTCCATCGCCAAAGACAGCAAGATTGAGCTGTGCTACTTGTGTTTCTAAAGCTTTAATTCGTTCTTCTTCTTTCTTCTCTAATTCAGCAAACTTTTTATTACCGGCTTCCCAGTTACGATCAAGATGCTCTCTATAGGTTGCGTCTTGTGTGGGTGAACCTTCTTTTTCGAAAACGTCAGCCATCTACTCACTTCCTTTGAAAATAAAAAACAGCCCGTTTTGGACTGTTCACACTACTTATTCGCATCATTTTCATCTTTTCCTTTATCAGCTGTATCTTTATCTTTTTGACTATTTAAAAGCTGTTGCAACTCTTGCTGGAGCTTTTGAATATTTTGAGTATTCCGCTGTTGACTTTCTCCCCAGTTGGTTGTGAAAGTATCAAAGCCTGCATTAGCTTCATGGACTATTTCAGCTAAATTGCTCATTTTAAGACTCATACTGGTATACCACTCACGATATTTATCTTGTTGGTTATGATGATAAGTCACGTAATCAATGAAATCAAAAGCTAAATTGCCAAAAGTAATTGTATTACCTTTACTTGGATCTTGCGGATATGAAGTAATCGATTGAACTCTTGTTTCAACATCAATACCTTGCCTAGTTCGCAGATACCCATAGTCACCAATACTGACATCATGTAGATACTTGGCAAACTTCTTAAAGTTAGCACCATCAACTGTGTACTGAACGCTTGGATAATCATGGACTAGATTTTTAACCTTATCATCAAGCAATTGTTGACTCATTACAAAGGACTTACCATCATCAGTGAAATCTTCTGTGTAAGGCGTGGCATCGATAATTGGCCAGCCTTTTTCTTTAACCAATGGAGAAATATAAATTGAAGTTAATGTATTCACACTAGAATTATCTCCAGTTTGCTTAGTGATATTAATGGTCCCTGTAGCTCTAGTAGTTATTGCTGTATCGTCTTCTTGAACTGATATCTTAGTACAATTCACATTGTCAACGAAGACAAATTTATCTTTACCGCCAATCTCTTTTGCTACATAGCAAGTTTTATTTTTCCAATAATATTCAACACCATAGCTTGTTGCTGCAGTTTGTAGAAGTTCATCAGCATAACCACCGCCTAGACCGTCACTAAATGTCTTAACCGAGTTTTGATTTACATCTGCACCAATAACAACTTCAAACCCTGAATCCTTAAAAAGAAAGTCCAAGGCATCTTTGATTTTAACCGGTTTAGATATTGTTGATGTGTCGGTACTATCACCACTCTTAGTTGTGGTAGTCTCTACACCAATCTTATCTTTGACATAATGATAGTGGAACATTCTAGCAATTTGTATTGCACTTACTGAGTACTGTATATAGTTGCCTATATCATCAGTATTGTAAGTCTGTAGGAGATAATCTTCTCCTTTTTCAGGGACGTTAATTACACTAAAAGGTGCTAAGGCCTCACCATCTACCTTATTGGTATGCAGATTATAAAAGTTGAAACTCAACGTGTCTAAGCTACCCAGAGTTGATGTTACTTGAACATCGTATCCTTTAACTATTGCTACTTGCCCGGCAGCATTCTTAATCGATATCAAGAAATATCATCTCCTTAGTAATAAAACCTAGTGTTGAACTTAATTGTATAGTCGGTAGCGCCACTAACACTTAGATCATTCCAGCCTTTAACGAAATCAAGATAGGTATGATTAGTCTTAGAATACTGCTCTATGCCATTAATAGTTGGAACAATACCATCAATTACAATTGTGTCTTGCTTAGTATAACTACCAGAAAGCTTAAATACCTGATTAGTCGTACTGTTGGTTATCGTCAGAGCATCTTTCACATTGCCGTTAAAAGTAATCTCTACAGGCAATTCATCAGCTTTCAAATCGATGTTAGAAGCATTATAAACTCTACAGGGGCTTGAATTAAAAACATATTTCAACTCCACGCCATGTGGAATATTAAGACCTAAGCCCCACTTTCCACTATCGTAAGTGAAGTCACTATCTCCAGTAGTCGCAACTGTTTCAGCAAGGCCTAAAGGACAGCTCAAATTAATGGTTGCCGTAGCTTGCCAGAAATTATCTATCTGCGGATAAGAGATAGCTCCATCAACAACACACCGCCAACGTAAGTAAGGAATACGGCTTGTATAAACATAGAAAGGCTCGTCACTATTAAAGATACGCTTTAAATCAAGCCTCTTAAGCTCTAGGTCTATTGTATCCTCTGCTTGGATCATCAAAGTTAAAGGAATGGTCATCTTATCAATAACTACATCTGTTAATACCTGACCAATCTTATTCTGCTGAACATAGGTATGAGTATAGTTAATGCCTGGTGGCTCAAAGGTAATGACTCTAAAGCCTAATTTATCAAGATCATACTCTGTTCCGTCTAATCTCTTAACAAATACACTAGACAACTGGTATAGCACCTCCCTGTTGCTTAATAGTGATGTCATGTGCTTGTAACATCTTAATAGTTGGATAAGTAGCTCTCGCCATTTCTTTATCAGAAACAATGAACTTAATCACTGTATCACCATCAATTTTTTGACGTTTATCATCAAGCTTAATAATGTTCTGGCTAGCTATAGTGCTACTATCCGGCGTTCCATAACCGGCAACTGAACTATATTTCACTTGATCCATAATCCGAGCTAATGAAGCTGTCGGACTTTCAGGAGCAACTTTAGCACGTTGCAAAATAGCTTTATCAATTAAGTGGTCAGCAGTCGACTTCTGTGGGTTTATTACGAACTCTGAACCATCTTCACCAACACCAATAACTTTTGGACTGTCAAATTCTCCACCGTTGCCGTACCAACCATGAGCAGCTCTAAATGACAAAGCGTTCTGTAGACTTCCATACCGTTCTTTAATGTAAGAATACATCCACTTCAATTGTGTTATAGGGTTAGTTCTCCAGTCGCTACCTGCAGAAGCCATTTTGTTTCCAGGCAATGACTGTGGAATGCCGTAAGCTCCAGAACTTGGGTTTGTTGCATTAACACGCCAGCCGGATTCTTGTTGGATAATGCTGTTTAAGCCATTAAACCAGCTCTCAGGAATACCTGCTTGCTTTAGCCAATGCTTATGATCTCCAGCAGGTGCTGAATTTGGACCACCTGAACCAATTGAAACATTGAATAAGCTATTCAATTTATCAATAAATTTCCAGAATCCAGGAGCAATAGTTTTCTTGATCCACTTTTCAAGTCCACTGTTTGCCTTAACGTTGTCGCCAGACTTACCTAGAGCATTGATACCAGGAATGCGTCTATAAGACACAGGTCCTTCATGTACTGCTGAAATCTTGCCCATGCCAATGTTAGGGCTGGCGTTTGGACTTTGAGCAGAATAGTAATTATCTCCGCCGGCATAGATACCAACGTGATTTGCACCACCTGCACCAAAGAATACTAAGTCACCTGGTTGGGGATTATCTACGCTCTGTGTTGCAGCATATTGTGCACTTGATCCAGCTGGGAATGATTTATGAAAAGCATGTTCAACAGCATATTGAACTAATCCAGAACAGTCAAAAGCATCCGCACCTTTAGCACCCCATACATAAGGGTGACCAGAACCATATTTTTGAGCAGCTGCTAATAAGTCTGAATTAGCTGCGCCTCCGTTGAATTGACCAGATACCATGTTCCACAAGGTTTTCCAGAAGCTTTGAACATTCTTATTTGCTTGATCGAATAAGCCACTAGCCAGTGCCTTCATTGAGCGTTGACCACTATTGAAGCCTTTGAAGTTAAAAATGCTTTCAACGTATTGAGTTGGATTTGAAATAATCTTTTTAGCTAAATCAAAGTATTTCTTTAAATCATCAACTTTATCTTTTACCCAACTACCAATACCTCCAAAGAAACTACCTACTGAATTGGTTATATTGCCTAGCCAGCCAGTACCTTTCGCAAAGTGAGTAATGCCCATGCCTTGCATAATCATAGCGGTCTCAGACGCATTGAGTATCTCATCACCCGGCATCAGCATAGTTGTGGTATTTCTGCCTTGAAAAACACCAAATTCGCCGGTAGCTGGTCTGAATAAAGCTTCTTTGTTGCCTGTTTCAGGGCTATCAAAGCCATCATTAACCATTGCTAAGGTAGGTTCAGTTATTGCACGTCTAGGTCCACTAAACGCACCAGTACCACTAGCGAACTTCTTAGGGATCTTCTTAATTGTGTTACCTTTACCACCAAAAGCGTAGATAACCGTGTTAATGCCACTAATACCTGCGTTAACAATATCAATCAGGCCACCCATAGCGTCCTTACCTAGCTTTTTCATCGCTGACCACATATCACCAAAGATATTCTGAACGCCTTTAGATAAGCTTTTCCAACCAGCTTTAAAGTTAGGACCAAAGTTATCTAGCCAGTTTTTCATATCAGAACCAAACCGTGAAGTTCTGTCCTGCATCTTGGACCATGCGGTACCTAAGTTCTTTCTAGTATCAGACCAGCCACGATTCCAGTTCTTGCTAAAGTTCTTATTAAAGTTGTCATACCATTTATGGATATTGTTACCCCAATTACTGGTATTCCGTTTCATACGGTCAAACGAATCAATAAGCGCCTGCTTGCTGTTCTTCCAACCGTTATCCCACTTCTTTTTGAACTGTTCACTGAACTTGTCGTACCACTTGTGAGTATTAGTACCCCACTTGCCGATGTTTCTCTGCATATTTCTGAATGAGTCAGCAAGTGCTTTTTTATTATTTTTCCAAGCCTTGTCCCACTTCTTGCTGAAGTCTTTCATCCGAGATTGAGCATCTTTAAAGAGAGTGCCGAATAGATTACCTTTCTTAAAAGCCTTTACATATCTATTCTCACTTAGCCCTTTAACAAAGTTGCCCCAGTTCTTAGATACCTGCTTTCCCCAGTTACCAATACCAGTCCACAATCCTTTAAAGAAATTGTGACTGTTTTTAAGCATGCCATCAAAGCCTTTTTTGAAATTCTTACCAAGGCTATTAACCCACTTCTTAAATTTAGGATTGTTGTCATAAAGTAGCTTAGCTGCACCAGCAATAGGATTAACTATAAGTAAAGCTAAGCCAGACCAATTCTTCTTAACCCAGTCAATAGCTGTCTTCATCCCTTTAGAGATGTTTTTAGGTAAATCAGTAAAGAATTTAGATGTGTTTTTCTTGATTGAAGACCAGCCGTTAGAAAGATTCTTCCCTAAATCATCAACCCATTTTTTGAATTTAGGATTGTTGTCATAGAGAAGCTTTAGGCCACCGCCTATTGGATCAACAAGCATTCTAAGTAAAGTTGTCCAATTCTTTTTGACCCAATCAATTACTACTTTTAATCCATTTACAAACGACTTGTTAAAAGCTTGTACATTCCGCACCATGCCGTCAAAGGATTTATGTACGGTATCAGCTGCCTTATTAACCCATTCTCTAAATGGTTTGATATGCTTATAAGCTTCGTAGAAAGCTAAACCCAGTGCTGCAATAACTGCTACTGTTGCCATAAATGGATTAACCATAAAGACTGCTTTTAAAGCTCCAAAAGCATTGCCTAATGCAGGAAAAGCCTTTGATATTTTTGCAATAATACCTGGTGCATTCTTAATAGCAGATATAACTTTACCTAAGCCTTCAATACCGCTCTTCATACCATTTAATACGGAGAAAGTAGCTTTACCAGTTAAAATAACCGCAATTAATCCACCAAAAACCTTACCTAGCTTTTCAATTCCAGCCCTGTGTTTGGTTACGCTGTCAACAGCTTTATCAGTATTTTGCACTGGTGGAATTAATTCCGTAATCTTAGATGTTACTTTACCGATAGCACCGCTAATATCTTGAAAGACAGTAACAATACCAGCAATTGCACCTTTTGCAAATATTCCAACAAACTCACCTATGCGTTTATTCAGAGGAATTAAATAAGAATAAACGGCATTTATTGCTTGACTTAAGCTTTGAAATGCTTTTGTTACTCCAGAGAAATTTAAAGAAGATTTTTGTTTGCCAATATTTTTAAATCCATTTACAATTCCACTAATTTGAGTGGTGAAAACCTTGAAAATATCAGCGCTAATTACGCCTACAAAACCGGCTATAGCTTGAAGTGCTGGAGTAACAGCCTTACCAATGTCTCTAAATGAATTACCTATATCACCTAAATGAGACCCTTGAAAAGCACCAGCTATATTAGCTCTAAAAGACATTGCAAAGGTATTAATTACAGTCATTACACCGTTCATAATCCCTGCAATTGATTTACCAAAGCTCTCAAAACTCTTCTCAGCACCGCTAGAAGTAATCCAGTTACTCATCTTGCCGAGTAATGGATTCTTTAGATCTTGAAATGGTTTAACGATAGCACCAGCTAAAACAGGAATACGCGCATGAATAGTACGTTCCATACCGTCCATAGTCTGAGAGAAGTTATCAGTAGCATTCTTATACTTCTTACCCATCCCTATCAGAACAGTATTCATTGCATCAGCTGATATCTTACCGTTAGACATCATGTCACGAACTTGCGCGGTAGTTAACTTGCTGTTATGAGTAACTTTTTGCTCGTATGCTACCAGCTCTTCCATAAATTTAGGGAAGACATTCTGGATTGACATCATGTCTTGTGCGTTAGCTTTACCATTACCAATCATTTGAGACCATTGCATAGCAAAGTTTTTAACCGCATCATCACTTTGGCCAAAAGCATCTTGTAAAGTAAGGACTGATTTAGACAACTCCCTCGTCTTATCTGCAGAGTTAGTAACAGCATAGAATTTTTGGTTTAAGTCATTAACCATTTCTGTACTGTTCTGTGCTGCAATAGCAAGATCATTAGTTTCTTTAACTAGCTCTTTTCCTTTACCAGCTGAACCAGTCAAGGTTGTCCACTGTGCAAGCATATCTTGCTGGAGCCGATTGTAGTGAGTACCTTCGGTAATTACACCACCCAAGGTATTTTTGATTACACTTAAGCCAGTTTGAACAGCATTTGCTGCAAAGTTTCCGATAAATGTTCCTTTAATAATCTCATGAAGCTTTGAAAAGTGCTTTCCCGCATTGTCAGCATTACGACTAGCGCTATCAGTAGCTTTCTTAGTGTTGTCAGTACCATCAAGCTTAGTGTCTTTTTTATCAGGAACCTTGTCGACTTCTTCTTTAGTCTGCCTTGACTTCTCTACAACGTCCTTGTTATCGGCTTTCTGTTCAGTCTTAGTTTCTTTTGGAACAGAATCAAGATCACGCTTAGTTTGATTAGTCTTTTCCTGAACATCTTTATTGTCTAAGTCTGCTTTAATATCAACAGGCTTGCTAAGCTTATCATTAACTTCTTTGCTAGCATCGTCAGCATCTTGCTTAACCTTGTTGGTCGACTCTTCAAAGCTACTGTCTAGCTCTTTACCGGCATCCCTACCAATTGAATTTAAGATCTGATCTATTAACTGTGCATCGGTTTTAACTTTATCAACAGGGATGTCTATATCAATAGTTATCTTTCCATCAGCCATTTATTAACCTTCTTTCGCTGCGTTCATCAAGGAAGCAAAGGCAGATGATAAGGAACTACTATTAAAGACATCTTCCTCAGTCTTAGGTTTCTTCAAGTTCAAAGCGTAATACTGCTGGAGTTGCATTACCTTGCCTCGTTGTTCATCGGATACATCGGTTAAATTCTTTTGTCTTAGTTCAATTATTCTTTTGATTGGTGTATCTTCACTTAGCCCATCAAAAAGAGCACGGAATACACACCAGTGCATTTTTCCGCGCTCTTTAAGTAGATCTATGTGATATTGCATCATAAAGGATGAGTAAATAGCATCGGCATCTTGCTCATATGAGTAAATATGCTGTGGTGCTATATTCATGCTCCAATCCTTTGAAAAACTACCTTGATATGCTGATTTAGTAATGGTCTCGTTAATTAACTTGAAACTACTCTCAATAAAATCAGGATCTAAAGGTATCTCTTGGTCGCCAAAGAATAATTTAAGGGCTTCTAGTTCCTTGTTTTCACTATCATCTTCTACTAACTCTAAATACTTGATTACATTGTCAAAAGCTAAGTTTATTTGATATTTCTCTCCGTCAAACTTGATAGCTGATAAAGGCATATCAGTTAGACTTAACATAGTTTTAATCTCTTACTGAGGTAGTGGTAGCTAAGTGCTTAAGCTTCTTACGCTTCTTTTCCTTGACTTCAACAGACTTAGCTGCTTCATCGCTTAAGGCATTCAAAACAGCTCCTAAAGCATCGGTTGAATAGTTGTAATATTTGTAAAGGCGTTTACCTTCTCCACTACCTAATAGCTTATCCAATGCTGAAATAGCTGAATTCTTAACAGAGTTAAAAGTATTCTCTACGTCTTTCTTTTGAAGAGCCATATCTTTATCTTCCCAGTTTGGATCATCTAAAGCTTTAAGGCCGTTCGTGACTTCAACAGAAGCTTTTGCTACAGTCTTTTGGAAATTATCATCAAACAAGATCTTATAAGTCTTGCCGGCTAGCTTAACATCTACCTTGTTATCTACTTTAATTCGTTTATCTAAATCAATAATTGACATTGGTTACCTCCTAATGTTGATTTTGTGTATCGTGCGTTCCTGCTGGAGGAACTGCTGGTGTCTTATCGTCAACAGAAGCAGTAAACACGCGGGCTTGATCTGATTCATTCAAAGTTAACTTTCCTGTGGTTGTCTTTGGTGCACCGTTAAAGGCAATAGTAAGCGAAAAGTTTTGTTGTGCGTCTGCTGCACCACCTGTTGGAGTAACTGCAGTTAAGGTACATGCTGAAACTACAGGCATGCCATTGTTGATCCACAATACACGGGTTTTAGCAGCTGATCCAATAGCATATTGCTTACCGTCAATGTAATCTTGTGCTGGATCGCCTAAGTAGCGAACACCTTTAACAGCCAATTGCATAGATTTACCAGTTACTTCGGTGTCATCGTGACCATCTTCATCGTAGTAAGCCGTCTTTTGCGTTTTTTCTTGCCAAGATGGAGTAATTTCACTAATACCACGGGCTAACCAAGCCCATTTACCAGTAGTGATATCAGATAGATCATTATCATTGTCTGTAATGTCGATATATAGGCGGTTAGCAACGTTTAACGCTGCACCATCTGTAGGGATTTCAGTCCCTTTAATTTGAACTAAATTAGTAGCCATTCTCTAATCTCCTTATTTTGTGTAAACAAAAACAGCAACGTCTAATAAATACGTCACTGTTCCTTGCATATCCTGTTCTGTTTCACTAGGAGCGCTAGATACATCAATCTTGTCAAAAACAAAATTGCTATTGTCGCTCTTAACCGCTCCTGGCTGTAAATCATCTAAAAATAAACTGATCTTAAAAAGATCATCCTTAATCTCTCTAGCGCTCTTACCACGCTCTGTAATTGCGTAATTGTATACCCAGTATTCTCTACCACTAAAATCAGTTGAAAGCTTGTGAGAGCCTTGTTCTGGCACTAAGCCAATAGAGTTATCTGGTGCTAAGTATGCAATCTTGATCGGCAATTCAGTGCCTTTGATAATTGATTGTGCTAGAGCTTCCTGTAGATCAAACTTAATATCACTCATGCCACATTGCGCCCTTTAAAAATTCATTTTTAAGAATTGCCATCTCTGAAAGGTTGCCCTTAAGCCTTAGGTCCCACCGTCTTGATGTTCCTGCTGTGGTGTAATTATGAATTCTAAATGGACCACCATATTGATTAGTTATAAATCCATAAAACTGTGCCCTTGCATAAGGTGCAACATAGTAAACGCTAGAACCATCAGTTGCTACTTTGGCATTGTCACGTAAGTATCCGTGGTTTTTAGGTACATACTTCTCCATTGCCTGTTGTGCATCATTAGCCATAGATAAACGCCCACGTCTTAACTGAGCTTCACTGAATTTGTGGTTCATGATATTAAGATTCGTCCTAACTCTAATTCCCATGCTGTCACCTCAAATCATCGTTAGCTTGTATTGATAAAGCTTATTACTAAACGGCTCATAGTCTTCATTAACATTGGTTAACGTGTATTCTTGTCCTTCATAGATAATCTTTGCTTTATTCTCAATATCTTGCTTAGATAGCGAGATAAACGGCTCTGATATACCTTGATAGAGCATTACTGTACCGTTAGCTACAATCTGACGATCGTTGTTAGTTCCTGAGTAGATTGTTCTAAGATGTACCACACAATTCTTTATTTCAACGCCATCGTCATATGTAGCTTCATTGTATAGATCATCTTCAACTTTACGTTTGATTATGATTGATTGGTTACACATTGATTTTGGCGGTTTTAGCATGATGAGATACCTCTATAAAGTAATCCTGTGTAAAACAAATATTCTAAGGCCAGATTATAAACGCCGTTAGTTGCTGAATCAGTTGGACTAGTGCCAGTTGAAACACTTGTACCATCAATAGATACGCTCTTGACATCTTTTTGTGCCATCTCATAGGTACTAGAGGCTCCAATGTCACTCATATACTGAATTTGTAAAGCTAAAGCTTTTTTGAACCAATTAACTCGGTTAATGTCAGTATCTTCGTCAATAGAATGTAGTTCATAGTACATCCCTGTTAAAGGATTAATCATAATTTCAGCCGCTTTTTCAAGAGCATCAAAATCAGCATTAGTAGATTTGCTTGTTAGTTCTTGAAATTCCTTTTGGCTAAGTAATTGCATCAAGAACCCTCCTACTTATTAATTATTTTTGGTGTTACCTTGTTACACCCACTGCCTGTTGTTTTGAAGTATCAGCAGGCACAAATAACGGATCAAGCTGGAATTTGTATTGAACTAAGCGTACATTGCGAACATCCATTCCCTTTGGTAATGTCCATGCCGCTTTCTTTTTAAAGTCGTCTGGAGTTGGGAAGTTAGGCTTGCCTGGCACAAAGGCTGGATCAATGGAAATACCTGCTGGATGGATACAGCCAACACGCTTTTGAACAACACTTTCACGTCCACCTTGTTTAAGTGGCTCGTCTACTACTTTTGTGCCGTATAGTTGACTAGAATAACGAACAGCACCAGCTCCAAATAAGTAAGCTACTGATGTGGATTTGCTACCTGATTGTTCTACTGGGATAGCATCATCAATAACTACTTGCTTACCGTTATATACATTAATTGGATTGCCACCGTTTGAAGGTTGAATAGTATCAATTAAGTTTTGTGATTTCATCATTGCGTAAGTTGCAGAGTTAACAGAAATACCAGTTAATAAGCTTTCTGGTTGGTCTCCCATTAATCCAAGTGCGGCAATAAATCCTTTTGCACTAAATTCAGCACTAGTTGGCGATTTTGCCGTTAAGTCTAAAATCTTAGCATTAGCTACATCATCAACTTGGAATGCACCATCCAAAACAGCGAGTAACATAGTTTCGTCGCAAGAGTTCCAGAAGTTAGAGAATCGGCTACCAATTCGTTCAGAAACTGGTGCTCCTGAAATTAATGTTGAAATATCAGTTTGGCCAAAAGCTTTTGCTTGATAGAACTTCATACCGACTTGTGAACCTGAGGTAAGATTGGATACTTCAATATCTGCATCATCTGTCCAATTGTTGGCATCTCCTTCTAGGTCGTTAATAAATGGAATAGTAATTTTTGTACCTGCATTCATTAATCTACCGCCTAAATCAGGATCGGGAGTAAGAATACCGGAATTTACTAAATTATTTGTCTTTGTAGAGTCATTTTGCACCCAGTTATCAAAAACTTCCGGAATAATAAGGTCTTTTAAGTGTGTTTCTGCCATTTATCTATTACTTCTTTCTAAATAATTGTGACCATCTTGATGGATCTTTCTTATACAATTCATTCTGTTGTTGAAGAGTCATCTTAGATGGATCTTGTGGGACTTCGGATGTGCCATTCCCTGAAACAACTACATGAGTAGCCGGCTTTTGTGGTTCTGCTGGCTCATCCTTCTTAAATAAAAAGCCGTAATTTTGTTTAGCAGCATCGACTTGTTCTTGAAAACCAAGTAAGTTTCCGTTTTCATCAAGTGATACCTTACCAGTATCAATAAAAGGTAGAACAGCCTTGTTTTCAAGTGCACCAGCTTTACTTAAAGCACTTGAAACAGCAAACTCTTTCTTTTGGGATGCTAACTTACTAGACCATTCTTTGTCTTTTTCTTTGTTAGCCTTTTCAACTTCAGCAAACTTAGCTCTAAGCTCTTCGTTGTCTTTTGCTGCATTACTTAAAGACTTAATCTGTTTATCACGATCTGTTACTTGCGACTTGTAACCATCAATTTGATCATTTAAGCCAGCTAATTTTCGGTCATAATCATCACGTAAGGCATTGGTTTCTTTGCCATTCTGTGCCATAACAGCCTTGATCTGATCAGCATTTAAGCCTTGTTTTTCTAAAAAATCACGTTCCATTTTGATTCTCCTAACGTTTAATTTATACGAGGGACGACCTCGTTCAGAGCATAATAAAAGAGCAGTTTAGCGACTTACTCAGGTCGATTTATTTATTTTTATATTATTTGTTCACGGCTATACTGTCGTGCTAAGAAATCATTATCTTTGACGATTTGTCTTAATTTAGCTTGATAACCTCTAATACCTTGATTTAGTTTTCTAACACTTTCGGGATCCTCATCCCTTTCAGCGAGTTCTTTTTTTCGTTTAAGATCCCTAATACTACGCTCATAATATCTTTGTTGTTGCTGTATTTTAGCGTTTTTAACGGCTTGTTCAGGATCATAATGCTTTTGAAAGTTATGGGATACGCCTTTGATGTAAGGATAAAGAATGTGGCTACAGTTAATCTTTTCTGTAATCTTGTATTACTACAAGTGTCGGACTATATCATCTAAGGCTTTCGCCTCGCATTGCACTTCAACCGGTAGCTTGTCTTCCGGTCTACTCTACTCGATTGTTACTCTTTCGATAGTCTCTACACCTTTTTAATAAATTCCCAGTGATTTGCCTTATTAATAATTATATAAGTTTTATTCATCGCTGAGAACCTCTTAAACTCGGCACGGGATTAACCTAAATTAGGCTTTCCCCGTTAGCTTTAACAATATTAATCTATATAACTATTATATCATTTATGTAGATAATTAATACCGTTAAAACACCCCTAAGCTAAGGGTTCACAATGTTTATACAGGGCATTAACGTCTACCCTGTGTTCCTGCTGGATCACCATATCCATAATCGTAAATATTAGGGTACGAAAGATCAGCCTTTGGATCACTTTTAGGAACAATACACACCACTTTGCCCTGAATAGGTGCACAAGCTGGTCTTGCTGCTGGATGACTAGACATAGTAGCAAGCACACTTCCGAACTCTTTCATAGATTGCGCTCTTGCTTCGTTAAATACTCGATGTGTTGTAGAAGTAATAACGGTTCGTGTGTAGCCTTCTAGCGTCCATTCATGTCCTCCTCTATCAGTTAGGGCTGTGGGTAGACCTTTGTCATACCATTGCAGAATGTTGTCTTTTAGTGCCCTGTCGGCTGTCTTGTTCCCAGTAGATACATCTAGCACTGTCTTGTCTACTATCTGCTGATAGGTCTTAAGAGCACTATTTTTTTGAAAATTAGTAGTTAGCAGCGTTTGATTAACATAGTTATTGACATTTCTAAAGGTTTGATCGGCATAAGCGTTAATAATTGCTACTGTATCATCACTCACACCTCGCATTGGTTGCTTTAATGCTGTGGATAATTCACTGTTCATTCTTTTAGCAACTATTAAACCTTGGCCTTGAATAAGATCATAAATAGCCTGTTTACTATAGCCAATGTTTTTAGCAATAAAGTCAACTACTTTGTCAGTTAAACCACCCATCTCAGCAAGAGCCTTTAAACGCCACTCTAAGACGCTTTTTTCATCAGCATTCATAAGCATCCCTTTGTGTTTCTTAAACGTGTCAATCAGTAAATAAAAGGTATGCTGTTGCAAGTAATCATAGTAATCAACTATCTTGCTTGCCTGTTTCATCATCTTGCTTAGTTCCGGATCCATGCTTATCAGTTCCCTTGTTCTTAATATCTGGTGCTAATGGATTGAATTGCTCAAAGTCAGGGGCTGGTGTGGCCTTTTCTTTTTGAAGTTGTTCCGCCCAGTTTTCAGCCTCATCATCGCTCAAATTATAGTTACGCTTAACAAACTCTTTAACAGGCATAGCACCAGCGTTAAGAGCTGATAAATCATTCTTAAACTGTGCATCTTGATCTACGAATATGCCGTCATTAAAGTCAGGCGTGATTACTAAACTATCTAAGTCACCGGTCCATTTAGGCTGTTGATCGTTCCATAATTCTGGTGTCTGTAGCAGTTCAGCAATTGCATAAACTAACTGGTCTATGGTGTCCTCTACTTGCGTTAAGTAACTTGATCTAGTTTGATAGGTCATTGAGTTGCTTGAAACAACACCGGTAGCCGTTTGAATACCGGTAGGCGTTGCTGTGAATGTACCCTCACTCAATCCAATTTCATTTTCAAATTCGTGTAAAAAGTAGCTCATTGCTGCTTGATACTGATCTGCTCTGATATTAATAGCTAAGTCTTTAAATGAACTACTATCGTCTAATCGACTATTGATTGGAACAAATACGTCGTCGTCAGTATCCCAATACATTTGCTGATCTACTGGGACGGGATGCCCATTAATCTGAGTTTGCCGTTTCAACCAGCTTTCAGGAACAGTTACACGTCTGCGTCCAGTCTTAACATCCCAATAAAAGCCATCTTGCGTTACGTTGATATCATCAAGAATGTTTCTGCAGTTATCACATAAGCCTAAACCTAATGGACTTGTAAAATTTTTGTTGTTGTCTCCTGGATTACGATAGAAGGCAAACAGTGGCTTAGTTATATGCGTAAAAGTTGCTGTTTGCGGTAAGTCAGCATATTCTTCAAGTGAATTTAAATGGATCTGTGTGCCTGTTGTGCCCTCATCAGTCGATTCATACAACTCGTTAGTTATTGTGTAAGGTGTATACTCATTGCCATTCTCGTCAGCTTGTTTTCTACCCCATTGATGAAATTCTAGTAAGGTGTAATAGTGTGGTTCATCATTAACAATCTTCATAATTTTACGAGCTAACGCTATCTCTTTAACTTCTGTCGTATTCGCATTAAGTGGATAGACGCCTAATGCGTCTATCCAATTAAGCTTGATCTTATCATCTTCAACATACGGTCTAATTGCACTTGATCCCAAAGCTATAGCACGCTGTAGATTAGTTTCAAAAGTTGTGTAGAATCTACTTTCACGAAAGATTTCATCAAGTTGTTTTTGTAAATCATTATCATTCACCTTAATGGAACACTGCTCATTGAAGATAATTGACGCTAGGCGTTTAGAAGCCTTTTGCGTCATATTGACGGTGTTCATCTTACGCTTTTTCTTATTGCCTAATACCCAGTAATCTACATCTACAGGCTTATCAGAATAATAGTCTTTAGCTCTTCGGATACGTGTATATTCCTCTGCCGGCACTGCAATTCTTGGATCATCTGTAATAGCTCCTAATGATTTAATCATCCCTAACTTAGCACCTCCTTTCCTGAATAAGCTCTTAATGCTAGCCCATAGTCCCATATACTCACCACCTTATGCTGCTAGTCCGAGTAATTGCTCATTATCCACAATAGCGTACTTAATAGCATCGCAAGAGTGATCGTCTTCCTTGATAACGCGCGGATTATCGCTATTAACTGTAGCTGGATCCCATTGATATTTTTGGTGTTCTTGCAAAAAGATATCATTGCCTGGTGTTTTCAAAACATATAGACGCCCCTGTGCTAAAAGATCCTCAACGCGGTCAATCATTGCTGCCTCACTCAACTTATGCACCTTAGACCACTGTGTGTTGTACATTTGCCAATATTGTGTATAGATACCACCATCAGCAGAGTCGATTGTTTGATTATAAGGTAGAACACCGTATTTATTGGTTATCTCATTGATAAAGTCATGTACCCGCTCAGCCTGTTCAGATGCCGATAGCTTACGAGCGTACTTAGTTGGATCATAGTAAAAGGTATCTAATACATAAACGTTGTATTTGTTAGTTAAAGCACACGCTACACAAGCAGTAGCAGATACCATAAATCCAGTATCCATGCCGTAAAAGATCTCAGTGATATATTCATCATCTGGTATCTTATCCACAACTTTAAATAGATCCATATTGTAGACATTGGTACCAAGTCCAACGGCTTCACCAAGGTATAACCAGCGGTAATAGTCCGGATCATTACGCTTATATGTCTCAATCAGGTCTAATTGTTGCTTAGTGGTAAAGCCTAGCTTGTCATCTAAGTAGGTGCTTGTGTCTATGAAGTAATCAGGATCAGTTTGACGCTGTGTAATCCATTCATTCACCCATGCGTAAGGATTGCGCGGTGGATTGTATGAGATATAAACCTTTACCTGTTCTGCGAAATCAGGTTTCTGTCTGATAAAGGTAGGTACAGACTGATCGAATACATCAACACTCTTCAAGTTAGCAAACTCTTCAAACCAAACTGCTATTACATTACCCACAATGTTAGATTTAAGTTTCATCGGATCATTAGCACCATAGAAGTAGAATGTTGATCCCGTTCTTATATGAGTAATTGTTAAAGGCGATACACGAGTTCTGAACTCACTCTCAACGTGCAGTTTATTCATAGCCCATAAGATCTGGTTATAAACACTGTCACGTAAATAGCGTTGGTTTTCACGTACACAAATGATGTTTACTGTTTTGCCTTGCGCAATGTACTTCATCATTGTAGTAACAAGTTTAAAACTGATTACTGACGACTTAAAAGAACCACGGCCACCCTTATAAACTTGATAAGGCTTATTACTATTCCATGCGGTATAAAAGTGAGGATTAATCTCTTGACTTAGTTTCACTATTGCCATTGCTATCAATCTCCCTTATATCATCTACAATGATTGTCTTATTGCTTGGATCATCATTTTCTTCAAGCGCCTTAAGCTGTGCTTCACTAAGTTGTGCCTCTGCAAGTGTCTTACGAGCATTAGCTTCATTAAGTTTCTGGAATGTTTGGTCACGGTAAATGTCCGGACGCCGATTTTTAAGCCAAAAAATAATAGCAGAAGCGTTTGGATCCACTTCTGTTACTGTCTTGCTTATAGGTATCTTTTCATAAACATCAACATTCTCTGCTGTTGCAATTGCTATCTCTTCCCGTGTAGCTTGTGGATGATCTAGTTTATAAATGTTGGCAAACTTAGTACGTTCAGCTTTAAGATTAAACTCATCTTTTTTGACCATCTTATACTGTGTAGTGGTAAGAGTGTGTTTTTTCATGACTGAAATGAAAGAGTCTTCAATTTCAGCATCAACTATTTCTTTACCTTTTTTCAGGGCGTCACTCATGTCACTATATGTACTTAACCATCTTTGAAAGGTTTGACGTTTAACACCAATCTTCTTTGCTATCTGTTCGTTAGTTAAGCCATCTCTAGCCCATGATCTAAGCTTGGTAAGATTATCAGGCTCTAGCCATTTCTTGTATTCGGCATGTGCCATCTAATCCACCTCATCACTTTAACCACCTTTACTACCAAACGAACTTCTTTTAACCTTAACGCCACTTCTTCTTAAAGCTATCTTTACTGATCTAACACTTCGCTTTGCGCTAGTTAATGCTTTGGCTAATCTATTACCATTAGCTCTCATACTTTGACCACCAGTAACACGATTAGCCATTCTTGTAATTCTACGGTCACCACTTCCAGTAGTCCGTAATCTTCTTTGAACAACTCTATTTTGATTCCTATAAGACGTGGTACGACTTGCACTAAATAAATCTAACTGTTTAGCCATTGAATCACCTCCATATTTCACAAACTAAGAATGCTATATTGTCGGGTTTGAATGAACTTCGCTCATCTTGGCCAAACTGATTTTCTTCACAAAGTTTTTCAATTTAATTCCAGCGTTATTGAAAATACCTCTTTAACTGTTCAAACGTAATGTATTCCTCATTAGCTGGAATATTAGCCTTTTTATAGAATTCTTCCTTAGCTTCATTACTTGGAAAGATAACCTTGGTATAGAAGTTAATAACGGTTGAGTCATTATCTTTCTTTCTGAACTCGCTCTTAGTTTTATTAAATTCAGCAAGATTAGCCATCTTATCCTTTTCATCTTCAACTTCTTCATCGTAAGGCGTTGATGTCTTTGATGGTTCATCACTATTGGATAAACTCCCATCAAAATCAACATCCCCGTCAAACATAAAGTCGATATCAGACTTGTTAAAGCCCATATCCTCAAAAGAGACATCTTGCGAAAGATTAAATAGCTCGTCCAAATCCCAGTCACCTTGCATACTTGGATTATTAAGCTGTACATTTAATTTCTTTTCTGTCTTTTCATCAACATCAATGATTGCTACTGGAACATCATAATCTTTCTTATGATAAATCTTATCTGCTGCTGTTAGCCGTTGATGACCGCCTACAAGGACGCCTGTACGCTTATTCCAAACTAGTGGCTCTATTAATCCATTCTCTCGAATTGCTTTAACGAGCTTCTTTTGGTTACTTTCATCAATAATACGTGGATTATAATCAGCAAACTTGATCTGACTGCGCTTAACTGTTCCATATTCAAATTGCTGCAATGGTTTAGACATAATTAACCTCCTCGACTGCCTGTAGATCCTTTTTTATATTTAGCTCCACCACTAAATACTAATTTTCTAGCTTTACCAAAGGTCCTATCTGCAGACCTAGAGATGCTAAACTTTCTCCCGTCAGAAGAATATCGAGCAATTCCTTTTGCATAAGAAGCACCAATTACGTTAATCATTCCATTCCTAGCTTTATAAACCACTGCATTCACTCCATTAATCTTTGCATTCAGTATCATCTATGGACTTTTGTGTAACTTTGGGATCTGTTCCAAAGCTAAAATCTTCTAGTTTTCGTTGTCTTCTTTTTTCTGCTCTTTCCCAGGTTGTAGTCCACCAAGCGTGTTTTCCGCTGGTTTGATAGCGCATGCCATTAGAATAAACTACCATTATTCTTCACCTTTCTTATAAGCTTCATATTGCAGCACGCCGGCCTGTGCCTCTGGAAAGAACTTAAGTATCCTCTGATAATCATCTGGGTAAATATGTTTAATTGCTGACAACTCTTTGCCGGCTAAACTGTGAAAGCTGAAACCTAATTTACGGTTAAACTCTGGATACAATAAGTTATTAACTTGCATGTATCTTTTGATTTCCGCATCTCGCCAGTACATAACTGGATAGAATCGGCCACGCTCAACGTCAATTGATCCCGAATGTTTTAGCATAGCTCTACGTACTACAGAGTCATTAATCTTCTCTCCACCTGCTATCCATTGAATGCCGGTCTCTTGTCTGATCGCTTCATAGATAGCTCTAATTTTAACCCGTGGGACTGAATAGTCAGCATCCCTAAAAGAACCATATCTATAGAAATCAGCATTTTCAAAATGTGGCACTCTAATAATATCAACACCATAGTGACGCTCATACTTTGCTAAAGCTTCTTCTTGAAACTTAAGACCAGGAACTAAATACATAAAGAATGGTTGTACTGTCTTAAAGTACTTCTTGCACAGATCAAGTGTTACTATGCTATCTTTTCCCATAGAAAAAGACACAAGCACTTTATCGGTTATCTGTGCCTGTGTCTTAATTGCATCTAGTAAACTCATAAGATATCCTTTGCAAAATAAAAAGCGCTCTAGTAGCGCCTAATGTACGATATGAAACTTTTTAAACTTGCTGAACTGTGGTTCAACATCTCTTTTTACTTTTCGTTTTGGAATATAAAGTAACGGTTTAATTTTGTGATTATACCAATCTTCAAATTCAGGATCATTGTGATCTACTTTAACAAATGGAGCTGGCTTAATTAGCTTATCATCAACGTTATATAGTTTTAGCTGTCCTTTTACCTTGATTGGTTCAATTAGATAGCTGCCGCCCTTTTTAAATGGTTCTATGTGCCAGCAATAAAGTTGATCCTCCTCATTCCATTCAATATCCTTAATCATTGCTACACAAATAGCATGACCATAGATTGAATTAGGGTACTTCTTTGCAGACGCACATAGTAGCAACGGACCTCTGTAGTTAGTAGTCCATGTTCTATACTCCATAGTCTTAGATCCATTAATAATATCCATGATGTAATTACCATGAATTGATAATGCCTTCATGATTAATCCTCCGATATATCTCTGTCATATGGTAACTGATGGGATCGAACCACCGCTAACTTGGTACTTCACACCAATGCTCTACTAACTGAGCTAAGTTACCAGAATGTCTGTTTAAAGGCACAGAACTAAGCCCTCTGCTGTAAAATCAATGACTAACTTATTTTTGTGAATAAAATTATCATTTATAACGACTTACTTTACCAATAGTATGACAAGGTAAAGATTTAATTTTAACGTCCGTTTTCCGCCGGACAATGAGCAGTGTGGGAATCGAACCCACTTCATATTGTGAAAGAAAATTCCTGCTTTCTTTCTAAGATTCCAATTGTGTCGTACTGCCCACGGCTATCGCGCAGTCCACTGAACGATTAGCCAACTCTTAACTACAATACGCTCGCCCGAACCGTGGGGTCATCGCATATTTAATCCTAGGTCGTAGCGTGGCCTAGGTAAGCAACAAGTAGGAATCGAACCTAAATGCTGCTGCACACCAATCATGAGACTATTTGACAGAGATAAACAAATAATGGTTGATGTACTAAGAGATCTATTCAAGATCTAAAATTGTAATACTAAAAATTCTTGGAGGATTTCTAGGATCTTCCTTGTTTGAAAGGGTGTCTTTGTCGAAACTTTTTATTTTTTCGACAATAACAATTTACCATGGTTTCAATCCGATTAGTGTCCGGAAACTGTCCGATGATCGTCCGATTTACTTTTTTCCGGTTCTGGTTCAATCTCAATGACTAAATCAGGTATATCGAAACACCCATTTTTTACCTTCTTAGAATTAAGCACCTCAGCAAACTCACATAAGGCGTCTCTGCGCTTTAAATAATACTGGCTGTTAGAATACCCTACCATTGGCTGTATCTTCCAATCAGGAAGCTTTTTAACAAATTTATTGAGAAGTATTTGCTGATATGGATATGTAGGACTCTTTTGGCATAGCAATATAGTTTGATAAACGGTTGCTGCTTTAAGCTCATTCTTTTCTACTTTCTTCCAAGCATGGTCTAGCTTTTTCTCTTGTGAATTGGTAGCACTATGACTAGCTGGCATCCCTGTAAAAGGTTGGCCGGCTAAATCATCTAAGCTAAGAGCCGCACCTCTTACATACTCTGGAAACGTGTACTTAAGAAAGCCTGTAGCGCGTCCGGCAGTCTTTTCAATATCTATACTTAATCCTAAATCTAAATTTTCGTGTTCCACGTTTCCAACTCCAAACTAGCCTTCTAAGCCGTAATCTCTATAATGCTTTGCTTCCATACCATGTAAATATCCTTCACGATATGCTGCTTCTTTCAACTTCCACAAGTCTTTAACTGTAAGAGATGCAGTATCAAACTTATGTATAAGTTTTAAATCCTTATATGATTCATCATGCGCTAAGTGATAGCGCCGGTAATCGTTAGACATTGTCATCATCCTTAATTCCATAATTAATCTCGCTTAATATTTGATCTCGTACTTGTAGCAGTTCGTCTTTATCATATTTTTCATAAACCATCAAGGCCGAGAATATCAGTCCTGCCCCTATATCCGTTACCCTCTTCATGAATATATTTTTATCTTCACGATATAGAGCATCTAATGCACTATCCATTGCCCAGTCAAATTTCTTTTTATCAAAAATCTTATATTTTTTCATTTACTTTCCCTTATCTCTTTCTACTGTTACTTCTACTCGTGGATACTTCGAATATCTTTTTTTCACCAAAAGGGTTGTTACTTGTTTGTCGTCATGATATACGCCTTTGACAACTTGCATCATTTTGTGGAGCACCTTGTTTCTTCTCATTTTCGGGTTCATACCGTCCATGATGATCTTACCCACGTTATCAGCATCAGGCTTCTTAGTTGGCAGTTCTTGGTTAGCTAAACATAAAGCCTTACGTTTCTTGCTTAAACTCTTCGGAATTTCAAAATATGCAACAATCTTAACGTCCAAAGGTTCATCTTTATCAAACATACCTTTGAAGCTATTAATCGCTGTATACCTAACTAAATCTTCATATCGTGCCGTCTTAGCTGGCGTGTAAGTTACCGTTCTAGTAACTCTCGGTCTCGCCTTACCAATCGGCGGTCCTTCAATCGTAAAGTTAACTCTCATAAACTCCCCATGTACAAAATCAATATCCCTAGCAGAACTAAGAATGCTGCTGCAAAAATCCAATCAGGCATAGTTAAATACCTACTTCTTCATATGTGATTAGAGCGCTGAATATATAATTATCATTATTCGAATCAGATAAAACACTGAATTTTATATCAACAATATGTTTATGTTGAATAAATTCATTAATTTCATCATCAAACCAATCTTCCTGCCAATTTACAATTGTTTTAACTTTCATTATTTATTTCCCGTGATTAATCCAGCTTCTTTGAGTAACTTATCTCTCCATTTTGTGTCTTTATTACAAAATGCTGTATCTTCATAATCTACTTCGTAACGATTTTTAGCCAAGTCATACGCAACTAATAATACTTCTTTAAAACCACACTTATCGCAAATAAATGGTTTTCAAGATATTCTAAACTTTTTGATGTAGCCACATCATTTACACTATCTCCAATATAATTTTCAGTTTTACATTTAGGACATTTCCAATCTTCACCATTTAAAAACATTATTTTTTCTCCTCAGTTAAAATTTCATAGCTCCAACCAAAGTGTTCCAAAGCTACCTCCCACACTCTCTAAAAATTGCGTTACGTTCTTCTTGTGTCATCTGCGGTACTGTCTGCGACTGTTGTTGCTGAACCTTATCCCAGTTTGTAGCCCTTCGAACTGGCTTAGCTTGTTGATTAAATCGTGGTTTAGCAGGTGTCATATCAAGTTCATCGTCATACCTGCCGTTAAACCAAGTAGAACCATTAAGTGTGTATTCTAGCGGTGTTTGTTTAATTTTAAGAAACTTAAGATAGTGCTCTAGTTTTTCTTTCATCACTTCAAATGTATTATCTTTGCTACGCTTTCTCCACGTCTTATAGTGTCTAAGAGCGGCCTTTTTACCTTGTTTCTTAGGATACATTGACCATAATTGCTCAAATTCTGACTCATAAATTTGTGTCGGAGATTCGGAAGAATCGACTATATTATTTATACTATCCTTACCTAACCTATCCTTACCTAACCTATGCGGTCCATTTGACGTCCATTGGTTGTCCACTGGACGTCCATCATTTTCAATTGTTTTGATGCCAGTCTTTTTTCCAGTATCTGCTCTTGCTTTGGCTTGCTGAATTTCAATGTCTGGCAACATCCTGACAAGTAAGTCTCGATATATCGAATCAACTTTTCTATCGGAACGAATGCGATTGTTTTCTTTCCAATCATTTATATAAGTAACAAGATCAGCATTTAAAACTGTTATAAGCCCTTTAGCTGCCAGAATTTTTAAATCATCTTCAGTAGAGCCTGTTTGTTTCATTACGTTATAACCTTCAACAACTCCATCATCATCAGCATGTATCCCTAAATGAAAATAAAGACATTGAGTTGAAGGAGGCATTTTAAGAAATCTTGCACTTTCAACAATACGTTGTGAGAACATTCTACGTTGTGCCAATTAATTCACCACCTAAAATAATCTATCTACTGTAGAGTCAGCGTCAGATACCACCTTCTTGTCTCCAAATGGATCTTTCTTGGCTTGTTGAATCTTATCAAGAACAGCTTGTTTTTCTTTTGTCTTTGAAGTATCAGTTTTCTTATGCTTCTTTTTAAAGATTTGTGCTACTTGATGGATAGCTTGTGCATCTTCTGGTGTATGTGACTCTTTAAACCAATCCTGCGCGTCTTTGATACCATCTCTTGCTTCTTGATATAAGTCATACAAGTTAGCTTGAACGCCATTGTAATACACCTGATAATTTTCAAGTTCCTGCTTGGTTAAGATTTTAGGTTCATAGATAGTCTTTTGATCTTGAACGTCATTATCATCGTCTGCAGCAATTCCAAAGGCACCACTAAGTGAATACCTTTTTGCATAACTAATAAGACTTGCGGTTGCTTGCGCATCATATGCTTTGCCGTTTTGAAAAATGATCTTATTTGTTTTGACAGTAAAGCCTGAGGAATCAACTAGAAGCGTCTGGACGGCTACTGCAGTGTTGGTTGTTTGAATATCGAAGAAATAACTAAAAGTTACATTACCTTCTTTATCTGTGGCTTTTTTAATGCCATCCATAACTGCTTTGTCAATGTCCGCTAAATCAGCATATTTATAGTCATAACTGTAAGGCTTTCCTTGCTTATTTTTGCCTGAAACAGTAACCTTATGGGTTCGTTTGGGTTGATTAATATTTGCTTTAACCTGAGCATAATGAAGTGCCCATTTAGCTCTGTCTTCTTCTTTGCCATAGATTTCCATATTAGTCCACCCTTTCGTAGCTAATGCCCCAGTCTCGAATGAAGTTAGACAGGGCAGTTAGCTGTTCTTTAGTACCAGTAAGTTTTAAAGTAACACTATGTACCTTATCAACCACTTCGCCAGTCTTGGCATCAACGTACTTGTCGCCATGCTGTTCAAGCGCTTCAATAGCCTTCTTGCGGTTCTCTTCTTGCTGTTTAGCCTGCTTAATTAAATAATCATGGTCATTATCCATTTGAGTTAGTACGTCAGGCAGCGACTTATAATCAAGCATCTGCAAATATGGATTAGCGCTCATAGCCGGATTAGTATACTCATTAGCCTTATTAGCAATGACTTGCTCTGCTTCTTTTCTAGCCTTAATCCTTTCAACGATTGCGTCAAACTGTTGTCTAGCTTCTTCTTCGATAGTTGTCCAACTAGTAGTCTTGTTGTCCCACTTATCTTGATAATCAAGTTCCTGCAAGGCTACACCATATTCTTTGGCTAATTCACCTAGTCGGATTAAGTTTTGTTGATGCTTATCCTTACGGGCTTGTTCATCAAAAGTCTTAAGTCCTTCACTAAGGTGATCAACTACTCCCTTGATCTTTAAGTCAAGCCCTTTTACTTTGGCATTAAACTCGGTAATTTGTTGACTACTCTCTTTAACGATTACTTTGCGCCGGTCACTTAATGCTCGTCTAATCCGGTTAAGCTCAGCTCTAGTTTTCTTATCGTAAGAATAAGACTCTGCAGTTACTACATACTTATCCCAGTCTTTGGTCAGTGCATCAACCTTAGCATCTAAGGCTTCATATCCCTGAAAGTTCACTTCTGCAGGCTTATAGCTAATAGGAAAATCTTCGTTTTCAAATCTTATTAAATCTTTTGTCATCTTTTTGCTCCATATTTGTTAGAATAAAGTTAGTTGTTTTGTGGACTCACTGATTGTACAGTGAGTCTTTTCTTTTGCTCTTTCAAATGCTAATTCGTATTCGTCTAGTCTTTGGTCGGTGGCTAAATAATTGATAGCATTTGAAGCCAATACTAGTTTCTCTTGTACTTCTGACATATGTTTGCCTCCTAGATATTAGGAAAAATCACGTTGTACATCAGCAAGTAAGCTACGACAATCAAGGTAAATGTAGCCCCTAGTGTCATAATTTCTGTTTCACGCACTGTAAAGCTTGTGCCTAAAAATTTATTAATATTTGTATTGATCCATTTTCTTAAAGTCATCCTTCTAACGCTCTCCTATCTCTTACTAATTGGGTTCCAAACACTTCTTGCCAATGTTTCTTTGATCTATCTTTAAGAAAAGCCTGCCAACGCTCTTCGATAATCATCGTGTGCTGTCCGTCATAAACAATTGCGTCTTGAAATGGTGATAATAGGCATTGTTTACGGCGTTTAGTGTATGCCGATACCGAGTAATCATATTTCTTACGCAATTCTTCGACGGTTAGCCAAGTCTCTTTGCTCATTTTAAGTATCTCTGCTTTCTTAATTCTTGAATTGTCAACAATTCCCCGTCGCAAGCTCTTTCTACTAGATTCTGACTTGCTGATAAATCCCTATAAAACTTATCTTCAAATAGAATTGGAATATAAATTATCCCGAGTGGTGTAAGTACAGTTGCTTGATCGTTAATCATGCTTTCGGTCGATGGATTCCACACGCTGGTTGTCTTAATACCTAGCCAGCCGGTATCTACACCCTTGCCAGTTGCTTGATAATTACCATCAATCAAAGACAGCTGCTGCAGTCTAGTGATGATCTCGTGTTTACTTTTGCCTATGTCACTTAAATATAAGTAACTAATATCTAGTGGTTGCATTTCTTGTCTCCTCTTAATTCATCCAAACTGACGCCTAAAGCATCAGCAATTTTACAAGCATTTTCAAAACTCATTTTTGAATGTTTGTAATGATAGTTATCTATTGTTGTTTTTGGAATTTTTGTCATTTTAGACAATTGATATGTTGTAATATTCTTTATTCCTAATATTTTTTCTACGTTATTCCACATATTTTATATACCGTACACTTGTTTCATACTATATTTAGTATTAAAATACATTTATAATATAAAAAGGTGGTGATTAAATGGTTAAACAAACCTGGGTAAGTCCTCATAACGGAAAATGGTCTGTTAAACAAGCTGGAAATTCTAAGGCTTCTAAGACTTTCAATACCAAAGCAGAGGCGTTAGATTATGGCCGTTCACGTGCGATTAAAACTGGTTCTGAATTAATTAGTCAAAAACGTGATGGTAAAATTAATCTAAAAAATTCTTATGGTAATGATAGTTTTCCACCTAAAGGCTAATCCTTATAAATTGGTTGAAGTCTTACTCTAAATCCATTTGCTAGCTCAAAGTCATCATTAGTAACAATTGCTATTAATTTAGGGTTCGATTCGGCCGTTTCAATAATCACCCGTGACCAATTGGTCATTGGAACATTATTTTTTTCAGTTTTTAATTCCAATTTTTTCATGTTATGTCCTGTTTCTTCTGAAGCAGGGCTTTTCTTTTGCTCTTTTTCCATCTTTCTTTCCTCCTATGCTTCTAATGCTTCTAATAAATTCATCTGTTCAGTTACTGGCTTAATGCCATCTTTAGCTAACAAGTCATAAATAAACTTCTTACCTCTTTGGGTCCACTTTAAGTTATTGTGAACACCAGGTTGACCATTACTATGCTGATAATCAAATGGTTCGTATTGTGTGTATCCTTTACCTGCATATTTTGAATAAGGTACCCAGTGCTTGCCTTGTTTAAAAATCACACCACGTTTATGAAGTTCTTTATTTAATGTTGCAGCTGACCAACCATAGTCTTTAGCAATTTCTGTTACTGTCATAAGACCAGGGTTTCTCATTTGCTTATCGTAGTAATCGACTTTAGGTTTCATCTTTTCGATTTCTACTTGCTGACTAGCAGCTAATTGTAATGCGCCACCTAATGTTGTAGGAATGCCCCACTCTTTATGTAATTGGTCAAGGATTGCCTGAGGCCCATTCTCAATTGTCTGCTTCATTGAATTAAATAAAGTTACATATTGAGCAGTAAATTGATTACCTTTCTTTCCAGTCATCTTATTTGCTACAAACTCACATCCCTGTTTAGTAAGGAGGTAACATTTATAATTCTTTCCAGTTCCGGATTGATATGTACTTGGGATGAAGAAACTATCAAAATCCAAATTTGGATTCTGATCCATATCTCGAATATAAACAGCAATATCTCTCATTAAATGTGCATGCTGCTTACCAATCATCTTAGCTACGTCACGACTATCCAAAACTGATTGACCTTCAAAATTTAATAGTTCCATTTAGCCCTCCTATTTGTTCCTTGTACCGTTTTGGTACTTTCGAGGCAAAAAAATATCCTCTAATTTAGCATTAAAAATATCTGATATTTTAAACATTTCATCTTGTGTAAACTGTTGATGTCCAAGTTCTTTATCACGATAAGATTTAGTACTAATACCTAACATAGCAGCTAATTCTTTCTGTGTTAGATGTTTTTGGTTTTTTCGTAAGTTATATAGTTTAATTTGCATTTACCTCTTTCCTTTCTAGTACCAATTTGGTACATCACTATATTAATACCATTTTGGTTTTTATGCAACACTTTTTTTCTAAAAAACATATTTTTGTTCCAAAGCGGTATTTAATGGACTATAATTAATTCTATAAAGAAGGTGAGAAAATGCAGGATTCCAAGGATTACAGCTTAAGTCATTATATTGGAAATAAGATTAAGCAATTTCGTATTGAGCGAGGGTATACAGTTGAAGAACTCGCTAATAAATTAGGAACATCAAGACCTACAGTGACGCGGTACGAAAATGGAACTAGGAAGGCAAATCAGGACGTTTTATTTGAACTGGCAAATATATTTAACAAGACTTTGGATGATTTCTTTCCTCCGAAAGATAATGCTCAGTCTGCCACCTACCCTACTCAGGGGGATGATTATTCTATAAATGATGATCTCAGTAGTTACGAAATCAAGCCTAAAAATATGGTTGAAACTACTACTAAGCACATCCCTCTTATAGGAGAGATCGCATGTGGTGATCCAATTACTGCAGAGGAAAATGTTGAAGAATACATTACTCACGTGTTTCCTAAGGGACAAGTTTCCTCCGGAGAATTAATTGACTTGCGTGCTAAGGGCCACTCAATGGAGCCTACTATTCCAGATGGTTCTATCGTAACAATCAGACTACAACCGGAAGTTGAAGACGGCGAAATTGCTGCTGTTCAAGTTAACGGTGACACTGAAGCCACTTTAAAACGTGTTAAACATATTAATGGGTTAGTAATGCTAAAGCCTGATAATGATGCTTATGATCCGATCATTATCACGCCAAATAACCCTGCAACTATCATTGGCAAGGCAATTCAATTTACTAGCAAACTATAAGGGATATAAGATATAAATGGAGAAAAAAATGGGATTTTTTGATAATATAAGTAAAAAGATGGAAGAAAATGCTGAAAAAAGAAAACTAGCTAAAGAGGTCAAACAACAAGAAGACGCTGAATATAAAAAAATTTTAGATACTTTTAAAGACAATAAATCTGAAAAATTTGAAGGTTACTACTTCGATACAAAAAATAAAAGAATATTAAATCCACGTGGTATTCTCACCAGAGATTATAAGGTATACGATTTTAGTGATGTTCTTTCATATAAGGTTAATAAGACTGAACATAATGATTCGAAAACACAAACAAAACATAAACATGCACTGACTAGAGCAGTTGTTGGTGGCGTTTTGACTGCACCTGTTGGTGGACTGGGCGCAATAGTTGGAGGCTTTACTGGGAAGAAAGAAACCACGACTATTACAAAAGACTTTTTAGATCATCTAGGTGTAATTATCAGTTTTACCGACGGTTCAAGTTTTGAAATTGAGTTTGTTAATTCTACCGTTAAAACTAGTAGCTTAATTGCTCGAACCGGAATTGATGAAACAAATAGATTAACAACTTTATTGCAAGCTATTGTAAAAGAAAATGAAACGCTAAACGTAGAGTTTTCCGCCACCCAATCATCCCCTGCTGCTGATCCATTAGATGAAATCAAGAAACTCAAAGGCTTGCTAGACATTGGCGCAATTACGCAAGAAGAGTTTGATGCAAAAAAGAAGCAGTTGCTAGAGATTTATAGGTAGAATCATGAAAAAAGACGACAAAGGCAAAGGAAATTACTGGCGGCCTACCTACTCCTTCAAAGGAACCTATAAAAATCGGTGATGTTGTAATTAAAGTTAATTAGTACTAGTTATATTTAAATCAATTTATTATTTTGTAAAATGTATGCGAAATAATGCAAAATACGAGTAAAAAGTATGAAATATTTCACTTTTTTGATTGACACATTTCCCTTTTACCTGATACACTTTAGTTAATCAAGTTAAGTGACCGCTGTGCGGTCGTACCAAAAAGGACATGTGTTTCGATGCATGTCCTTTTTGTGTTGGAGAATAAGAAAGCAGTTAAGAATAAACTTTAATTATATTAAAGTTTTTATTTGACAAAATAATATAATCTATCTATCATGAGTATATAAAGCTGAAATGCCTGTAATGTACACGGGTCGTTTAAACACCTCATGGTAGAAATACTGTGAGGTGTTTTTCGTTTGAAAAAGAAAAAAGTAAGGTTTAAGACATATGACCAATTATTAGATAATCTTAGAGACCATGGACTAACTATTACTAATAATGGCTTAGCAAAAGAAATGCTAAAAAGTCGTGGTTATTATAATTTGGTTAATCGATACAAAAATTCTTTTTACGTGAGAAATCGAAACCAATATAAAATCAACTCTTCTTTAACCGAAATGTATCAATACAGTCGAATGGAAGATGACTTAAAAAATATCCTTTTTAGATTTACGATTAATTTTGAACAAGAAGTCAAAGAAAATATGTCATATATCATGGCTAAAAATTTTGGTGTTAATCAAAAAGACTATCTTGATCCACATAACTATCGGAGCAGACATTATAAAAGAACAGTTAGTATAATCTCACAAATATATGATGTAAGTACAGATTCAAATAATAACCCTACAAAGTATTATAGGGAAAACTATGAATGTATTCCCCCGTGGATTCTACTTAATAATATAATGTTTGGAGAAATGCGTATGTTATATAGTATTTTTCCTAATAAAATGAAAAGATATGTTATAAAACAACTTTTACTTCCCTCTCCTAAAGATGAAATAAGCTATGATGATTTTGAATTGAGAGCATTCTCTCAAAAGGATTGGGCTAACATTGATAAAGAGCAGAAAGAACTACACAAAAGATTTGTACCTAGTTATATTAAAGCTAAAGTTAAAGTTGAAAACGATATAGTGGAATTATTTCAAACTATGTTGAAAACTATTAATGCTTTTAGAAATACACTGGCTCATGGAGGAAGTATAGCCAATTTTCACGCACGTCAAAATTTAAACTTAAAATATATAAGATATCTGGTAACAGATGGCTTCACAAATTCAGAATTTAAAAACAAAGATTTAGGTAATGGAATTTTCGGAGTTTTTGTAAGTCTATTACTAACGCTAGACAGGTATGACGCTTTGTTTCTCATTCAAAAGCTTAAAGATTGGAAGAAACAAAATACTGAAAATATAGATCAACAACGTATATTCGTAAATTTTGTTCGTTTCTGTAATCTACCTGATGACTTTATAGAAAGACTAGATAAAATTAGACAAGATTTATATTTTATGCCACGTGTAGATGTACCAGAATTTTTCAAATTCTAATAATAGTCCAATCACTGACGACTATAAAAGCTGTGCAAACAAAAAACACTCAAAGCCACCGACCAAAGTTACTTTGAGTGTTCTAACAAAAATTGGTTGCAAAAAGATGTAAGACTTGCTAAAAGCCTTGCGCCTTTTGCAACCCCTATTTTATCAAAAAATAGAGGTAATTAAAAATGGAATATCAAAAAGAATACGCTGTTACTATGTCTAAAGTTGGTAAAAGTAAATATCAGTATAGACAAAAATATGCTGATCCCTTACTTTCAACGCCAGATAAAATAGTGCTTAAAGCTGTTACTGTAACCTTAACTAAAAAGACATCGCAAGCTTGGCAACAAGCTCGCGCAATCTTAAAAGAAAAGATCGCTAGAAAAATGTCAGCTGGTAAGATTAGTTCAATTACTTTGAAGCAGCTTAAAGAGTATTATTTTGAATACCTAGATAGGCAAGATAAAATCAATAAAGACAGCAAATATCAAAGCCACTATATTTATAAATCTCATATTAAGATCTTTCTTAAAGATGTTGATCCTTCAATTATTATTGAAAACTTGACTACTCCCTACTTCAAACGATACTTTGACAAAATGTTAGAAACTAAGAGCTGGTCATATACAAATGTCCGAAGAGCTGCACTATGGAATATGTTCGACTTTGGCCTTGGATATGGTTACCTTAACTTTAACCCACTTCAAAACTTTAGATTGCGTAAGCTCGAAACTCCTCAAACTGATTTAAACATTGAAGATAAATATTTAACCGATGACGAATACCATAGGTTGTTAATTGAGTTTAAAAAACGTGGCCGAAACGATTATGTGGATTTCATTCAATTCTTATACTATATGGGCCTACGTGTTGGCGAAGGTGGCTCCTTACGAGTTAAAGACATTGTAAAAAATAATGGTAGGTATTATGCTAATATAAACGGTACTCTTATGAAGAGACACAAGAGCGGTAACAAGCGTGGAGAATTTAAAAAGAAACCGGGTGCTAAATCCGAAAGTAGTAATCGACAAGTCTATCTCCCACCAGAAGCAGTTGAAATTTACAAAAGACATGATTTAGGCCATAAATTTTTATTTGTTAAAAAAACAACAAAAAATGCCATTGAAACAGGTTCTATTAATCGGTACTTAAAGCGAATTGCTGCCGATGCTGAAATCAATCCAGATAAACTAACATCTCATATCTTTCGGCATACCCATGTTTCGAAGCTGGCTGAACAAGGCATTCCCTTAGAGATGATTAAGAAACGTGTTGGTCACTCAGACTCAAAAATCACAGAAGAGATTTACTACCATATAACCGGTAAGGCAAGAACGAATTTTGAGCATCAAATTGATATCTTTAGCAAAAAATCAAAATTCAAGTAAAAGTTCCCAAAAAGTTCCCGTAGAGAAAAATGCAAAAGCTCCAACCCGTTGATACATGCGGAATTGGAGCTTTTTATCGCTAAACCAATATTTTAATGAAAGGTATAAGAGACTCTCCCGAAACATCAATGTTTTGCTGATAATTAATGCTTACAAATTACATTTAATTATTATAAAATTCTATTTTTACCTTTAAAATTACACTTGATTAGTGTCTTATCGGTGTCTTCAAAATACTAAGAACAAAACCTCCTCATACATACCAAAAAGCTGTAAGTTTCAGCAAAAAATTCCTGTGAATTAGTTTAATGTTTAATTAGAAATTATATCCCGCTCTCCTCTAATTAAATCCAAACATTTATACAGCCTTAACGCCTCAGTTAGTAAATATATAGCTCATAAATACTACTTTCAATCAAATTTTAAATATATAATCAACCCCTTAATTATCGTGAAATTAGCAAAATTAATTTAAAGTAACTTTTCAGTTCATCAATTATTAAATTACCTTAGAATTTTCGCATTCCAATTTTAGTTATGTTCCTCCTAGCAATCTATAAATTAACTTCTACATTTTCAGGTTATTATTTATCTAATTTCTTCTTACTTATGGATACTCTCCCCCCTCTCCTACTTAGAAAAGATTAGGGGACAAGACTAAATTGCTTAAATAAGATATAATATATACAAACCTATGTTCGAGGAGACTATAAATTGGAAACTAACAAATATTTATCCTTAATTAAACAAGAGTTGGCGAATATGCCTGATTTTGTAAAAGAATATAATCTTGGCACCACTCATTCATTAACTACAACATACCAATATTTAACAGAAATTCGTCGCTTTTTTGATTGGTTGAGACAAAATAAATTATCTACAGCTTCTTCCAATAAAGAAATTGAACTAGTGACACTAGAAGACATGCAACGAAATGATGTTATGCTTTATATTCATCATCTTAAACACACCAAAAACCAACAAGGACGATTAAACTCACCTACTACAATTAATCGATCAATTAATGCCCTGCGTTCTTTATATAAATTCTTAACAATTACCTCAGACAATAATCATGGAGAACCATACTTTGATCGTAATGTCATGTTAAAAATTAATTCGTTGAATGATACTAAGACATTGAATTACCGAGCTCATGTTCTAGAATCTCATATGTACATGGGTGATTTAAAATATCAATTTTTAGATTTTATTGAAAATGAATACGAGCATAAATGTAATAAACAGTCTCTACCTTCTTTCAAAAAAAATCATGAACGTGACATAGCTATTATTGCACTGATTTTAGGTACAGGAATTAGAGTTTCAGAATGTGTTAGTGTGAATGTTCGTAATATTAACTTAAAAGATGAAATGCTTGATGTGATTAGAAAAGGTGGTCAAAAAGATAGTGTCCCGATTGCTGACTGGACTATTCCTTATTTAAAAAAATATCAAGAAATACGTGCCGATCGCTACCATGCAGATAGAGATGATATAGCCTTCTTTTTAACCAGATGGCATGGAGAAACCAGAAGAATGACTGCAAATGCTGTTGAAAAGATGGTCAATAAATATTCTGCTGCTTTTGGAAAACCTCTAACACCGCATAAATTACGCCATACTTTGGCCAGTGAGCTGTACGAAGTAACTAAAGATCAAGTTCTCGTAGCACAACAATTAGGTCAAAAAGGAACTACGGCAACTGACTTGTATACTCACGTAGATCAAAAAAAGCAAAAAGCTGCTCTCAATAAGATCAATAGACATAAGAATCAAGATTAATTTAAGTATAGTACTATTTTAATTATAATAAATATGATAGTTTATATTAAAAATGAGAGGTATCACTTATGGAGTTAAGAGTTTTAAGATACTTTCTGGCAGTTTGCGAAGAAAAAAATATATCAAAAGCTGCTAATTCTCTTCATATTAGTCAGCCATCCTTGTCAAGACAGTTAAAAAATCTAGAAGAAGAACTTGGTGTAACCTTGTTTTACCGCGGACATCAAGAAATTACGTTAACTCAGGAAGGCTATTATCTTCAAGAACATGCTGAAGAAATTATTTCTTTAGCTAATAAGACACAACAAAATTTAAAACATTCTAAAATCATTTCTGGTGAATTATATATTGGAGCTGGAGAAAGTATTGCAATTAAGCGTGTAATGGATATTGTAAATAATATTGTTAAAAATTACCCTCAAGTAAAAATTCATGTTTTTAATGGGAATTCTTCTATGATCGAAGGGAAAATTGAGCGTGGTATTTTAGACTTTGGAATTACAATGGGACAATATGACACGACTCAAAACTTTAATAGCCTTACGCTTCCTGAAAATAATGAATATGGAATAATTGTAAGTAAAGATCATCCTCTTGCCAAGCAACCATATATTGTCCCTGAAGACCTTCAGAAATATCCACTTATTATTTCTAAGCATACAGCTGATTCTGATAACTTTAGAGATTGGTGTACTGATCCGCAAAAATTAAATATCGTAGCCACATTTAATTTACCTGATAATCTGCAATATCTAGTAGAAAAAGGACTATATTGCCTACTAATTTATAAAGATTTACTTCAACTTTCTCCGGAGAGTAACCTTTGTTTTATTCCACTTCAACCCAAAATAATTGATCACAATCGGTTAATTTGGAATTCACGAGTTCAACTATCAAACGTTGCGCGTTTATTTCTTAAATTATTACGTAATTCTATAAAAAATGAAAAATAAGTTTAGTCCAGTAAAAAAAGCTTTGAAATTCCAAATTGGATTTTTCAAAGCTTTTTAAATTATCTATTTCTAATGACTCTGACCTGATGCAGGCTGCTGATTATTTTGATTTTGCCCTTGTTGATTATTAGTATTTGTATTATTGTTTTGCGACTGTTGGTTAGATTCTTTATTGTCTGCTGACTGGCTTGTTGCGTTACTTTGGTTTTGTGAATCTTGCTTAGCATCATTATGCTCTTCAGATTTACTACTTTGTGATGAACTAGATTGCTGACTACTTGAGCTTGAACTTGATTGACTAGATTGAGAAGAATGTGAGTTTTCTGAATCTATATTGATATCAAAACTATCATCAGCTTTTGGATGGTACACTCTGTGGCTCTTCTTGGTAGAGGACTTCGATTTTAATGCATTAGGTGTACTTACTTTAATAGCATTGATTTCTGAATACGTACCCTCTTGCGAGATATTATAACCAGCATAAGCAAAACGCAAATAAAATGAAAAACTAGACAAAACTAGGTGTCCACTTTTTTCTTTTAAAGTATATTCAACTTTTAGTTGCTTAAGTGCACCTTCGTTATCAAGACCTGAAGCATTACCCTTAAGCTTTTTAATTAGCTTCTTGTGGGTTTCATTCCAGAAACGTAAACTACTTCCGCTATAGCTAACACGATAAACAGAGCCAGATTTTTTCAGTTTCATATCATTCTTAATTGCTTTACTTCCACTTAAGATAATAGCTGGATCAAACTGACTGACTACCTTGTTAGGCGTCATTGTAGATGAAGCCTTCCATTTTGGACTTCCGGTATTATCCCACATCTTCTGATATACCTTATCTCCATTTAGCCACATAGAAGTCTTATCTACTTTAGCTTGTGCTTTAAGCGGGTCATTTTGATATTTGCCTGACCAAGTTCTAGTAGCCTCAATTCCAGGTGAATTCTTTACTTTAAATTTGTAACTCTTAAAATCAGTATTTAATGCTTCAGCAATAATTTCTTTATCACTACTATTACTTGTAGCTGAGTTAACAGTTGCGGGAGTTGAATTTTTGATAGCGCTCGTATTCATTGCTAAAATCACTTGAAAGACTATTACTAACGTAAATCCTACCCCTGCGACTAAGCCTAAAATTTTTAAAAATTTATTTTTCATTAATTTAGTTCACTCTCACTTTAGTTTTTCTTTATTTATTAAAAAAATAGGAAAGCAACTCTAGCTCTCCTATTTTTCATATGATTATTTTTTACTAAAGTCCATTTTATCAATGTCTGCCACCCAAGTAATACCAAGAGATTTCTCTCCTAAATATGTGGCAATCACAGAACTAAAATTGAACATTTTGATGGTCATATTAGGGAAAGCGGCTTGAAAATCATCTTTAACCTTAGTAGCTTGTTCTAAGTCATTTGAATTATAAACGGTTAATGCTATTTTATCTTTAATTGGTGAATTATTTATTCGTTCAATAGTGATATTTTCTGCTTTCTTTACCGCACGCTTCATTGAACGTACTTTATCAAAGCTTACAATTTGATAATCATCTTTTTTAAATGTTAACAGTGGCTTAATTTGAAGCATAGTACCAATAAAGGCGCTCGCATTACTTAATCTGCCACCACGAACTAAATTATTTAAGTCATCTACAACAAATAAAACATCGATTGTATCTCTGATTTCATCAAGCTTAGCTAAAATTTCTTTAGGTTCCCACCCATTTTTAATCATTTTGGCGGCTGCAAGTACTAAGTTTCCCATTGAACGAACTGTCATTGCTGGATCATAAGGGTAAAGATTAAATTCAGGATGATTATGTGCTAAGTTAACTAAGCTATTGTAGAAACCGGAAATACCTGACGTTAATGGAATAGCGATAATTGCTTCATAGCCTTCATCTTTTAATTTCTGACATAGTTCAAGCATAGTACCTGGACTAGGTTGCGAAGTCTTCGGAAAAGGTGCTCCATCGCGTTCTAGCTCAAAAAGTTTTTCCGCAGTAATATCTATCCCATCCATATATTGCTTATCTCCAATGATAACTGGGATTGGTACTACAGTAATATCGTTGGCCTTGGCTTCTTCTAGGCTTATATCACTAGTACTATCTGTAATGAGTGCTATCTTCACGTGTGAAAACCTACCTTAAAATTAAAATGGCAGCATTAAGTTGCATGCTGCAATACTACTTATCAAAATGATAATTATATCATAAAATCAATTGTTTTTTAAATATAATCGTTGATTTATAACTCATCTGCCATTAAGTTGTTAACAACAATTTGCATCTTACTATCAAAATCTTGAATTTTTTCTTGACTCCAAGTAGAAAAAACCTGCGCCTCGATTTGTCTTAAAACATCTTTTAGTTCCTGGGCTTTGGCTAGTCCTTCAGCATTCAAATTTAAAGATTTACTAGAATCCTTCTTTGAACGTTCAACTTGAATTAAAGCAGCAGTTTTTTTCTGCTTAATTTGTCTACTTAAGGTAGAAAGCGATATACTTAGTGCTTGTGCTAATTCTCCCATCGTCAATGTTTCATTCTGATGACGGTCGAAGAAAAGTAATAAACGAGTTTGAGAAAGATTTAACCCACATTTTTTATTAATCGCCCGCTTAATACTTTCACTAACACTATTAAATATTAGGACATCCATTTTTATTTACCACCTATGCTTATATTTCCCATTTTGTCTAATCAACAATAATTCTAAGACATAATTTAAGTTTTCGCAAGGCTTGTGAAAATTTAACAATATTTGTGAAAAAATCACGTAATTGGTAACTAAGGAAATTTATAGTATTAAAGAGTATAATATATATACTATTTTTAAGGAGGACACTTATGGCTTTTGATGGCTTATTTATTCATAGTCTTTTACAAAATCTCTATCCTACTTTAACTGGAGGAAAGCTTACAAAAATCTATCAACCATTCGAACAAGACTTAGTTTTAAATTTTAGAAAAGATCGTACAAATCAACGTCTATTAATTTCTGCAAATGCTCAAAATCCGCGTTTTTATATTACAACAGATACAATTACAAATCCTGATGTTGCCCCCACTTTTGTCATGGTTCTACGTAAATACTTAGAAGGTTCAATTCTTAAAAAAGTTGAGCAAGTCGGCGTAGAAAGAATTGTTAATTTTTATTTTTCTAATCGAAATGAGCTTGGCGACGAAATGCAACTTATCTTATCAGTTGAATTAATGGGGCGTCACAGTAATGTCATCTTATATAATGCTGATGATAATAAGATTATTGACTTGCTTAAGAGAATTAATCCTGATGAAAACCGGGCTCGTTTATTACTTCCGCATGCATCTTATGAATTACCACCGCTTTTACCAGGACTTAATGGTTTTCACTTATCTTTAGACCATTTCAACGATTTAAAGAAAAAATATCCTGAACCGATAGATTTTGTAAAGCAATTTAACGGTTTAGATGGAGATGATAAAAAAGAATTCACAGGTTATCTAGAAGATGACTTTTCCTATAGCTCCTTGCAAACATTTTTTAATCAATTTAATAGACCTAAGGGGTATGTTTTACAGACTATTAAGCATAAAGATAGAGTATATACTTATCTTCCCTATCATCTTGAGCTAAATCTGATTTACTCTAATGACGATATCAACGAAACTCTTGATAACTTTTACCGCGAGCAAGCTAATCGCGAATGGGTAAAACAAAAGTCTAAAAAAGTTGAAAATATCGTTAATAATGAACTTAAAAAGCTCAAGAAGAAAATTATTAAATTACGTAAACAATTAGATCAAGCTGAAAATTCTGAAGGCTATCGAATCAAGGGCGAATTACTTAATGCTTATCTTCATGAGGTAAAACCTGGTATGGAAAGTATTGACTTACCAAATTATTATGAAAATAATCAACCATTGAAAATAAAACTTGATCCTGCTCTCTCTCCTGCTAGAAATGCTCAGAAATACTTTACTCGTTATCAAAAATTACGTAATTCAATTAAACACGTTAACGAGCAGATAAAAGTAGCCAATGAAAATTTAGATTATTTTGATTCTATTCAGACCGCGATTGATAATGCTGATCCTCAAGATATTGATGCAATCAGGGATGAATTAATTAATCAAGGTTATTTGAAAGAACAGACTCACAACCGTCGACGCAAGAAGAAAATTAGCGAAAAGAATTTGAATACTTTCAAATTGAGTGATGGAAAGAAAGTATTAGTTGGAAAAAACAATTATCAAAATGACTGGTTAACTTTAAAAAAGGCTGACAAACGTGATTATTGGTTCCATGTTAAGAACATGCCTGGCTCTCACGTAATATTACAAGATAGCAGTCCAAGCGATGAAGACATTAAAGAAGCAGCTGAAATTGCAGCATACTTTTCAAAAGGAAAAACTTCTGGTCATGTTCCCGTAGATTATGTTCAAGTAAAAAGAATTAAGAAACCAAATGGAGCTAAACCTGGTTTCGTTATCTATACTGGTCAAAATTCAATTGAAGTAACCCCTGATGAACACGACGTTTTAAGTAAAAAAATATAAAAAACGCTCAACTTATAGATTTCATTTTCTATAAATTGAGCGTTTTTATGCTTCCTCTAGTTTACATAATTTTAAATATTTAGTTTTATAATGGCTGTGTAGTCATTGCTAAGGTTTCAAGCACCGTTAGTACATCTTGCGCAGATTGTAAACTAGAAAAGACAGGAATATGCGTACTTAAAGCTGCATCCTTAATCATGATTGCATCATGACTAGCAGAGTCAGATAAACTAGTAACGTTAATGACTAAATTAATGCGATGTTGCTTAATTTTTTCTAATAAACTATTGCTACCCTCTTGAACCTTTCCAATAATTCCAGTTGTAATACCTTCTTCAGCTAAAACATTAGCTGTTCCCTCAGTAGCAAGCAATTTAAATCCTAACTGGTGGAATCTCGCAACTATTTTAATTGCATTCTGTTTCTCAGAATCTTTAACAGAAATAAATACGGTCCCATATGTCGAAATCATTAAATCACTACCTTCATACCCCTTAAATAAGGCTGTTGGTAAATGCTTAGCACGTCCGATTACGCTTCCAGACGTCTTCATCTTGGAATCAAAGGTATTTTCACTTTGGTAAGATAAATAAGAAAATACAGGCATTTTAACATGAATTAGGTTATTTGATGGCCAAATGTCACTAGGTAATTCTAATTCAGACAGCTTACTTCCCAAAAGAACTTTCATGGTAATTGCAGTGATATCTCTTTTCAAAGCTTTAGTTAAAAAGGCTACATTATGGCCTGAATAACTCTTCATTTGCAATAAGTATATCTGATCATGAGCTAATAAAAAATGTAAATTAACTGGTCCTCTTAAGTGTAATTTAGTTGCAATACTAATTGCACTATCGCGTAACCTACGCTGATCATTAGTTGATAAGTTTTGGGGGCGATAAACAGCTATTGAGTCACTGGCATGTGATCCAGTTTGTTCGAAATGTTCAATAATTCCAGGAATAGTAACATTTTTACCATCAGAAATAGCAGTGACTTCGTATTTTTTGCCTTCAATGAACTTAGAAACCGTTATATGTTCTAATGAATTCTCGGCAATATATCTTTGTAAGGCAGGTAAATCAAAAACAACAGCAGACTTTTGTTTCTTGCCATTGCTGGTACCACCGATCAAAGCTGGAAAACCATTATCCTTTACAAAAGCAAAAATATTTTTCTCATTATCACATTGAAGAGCAGGAACAGGATTAACACCTGCTTGATATACCTCTTCAGCATGGTCTTCTTTTAAAATCTCTTTTAAATTAGGTTGTCCTAAAATCGTCAGCCCATGCTCTAAAAGCTGAATTCGATACTGATTAATTTGTTTACCAGAAAACTGAGTTACAACTTCAGTAATATTTTCTTTCCAAGCTACTTCTAAAATATTTTCTAAAGTAATTGGTTCAAAATAAACCCGGTCACATACATCATAAGCAGCACTAACACTTTCAGGATTATTACTAATAATTACTGGGCTAATTCCCTGCTCTTTCAATGTTTTCGCTGCATGATAGAGCATGTAATCAAATTCTCCAGTTAGAGATACCTGAAATGGTTTTAGCCCTAAAAGAAGACATTTTTTAGAATTAGCTAATGGTTTTACTTCGTCCTCAATCCCATAACTACTATAAACTGCCTTAATATTAGGATGTATTAATCCAGCTGTACCATCAATTTCAATATAACTTGGCTTAATTGACCATTTTGTACATAGATCAGCAATTGCTTTTTCTTCTCGTCCAATAATTTCAGCAATTAATCGATTAGAAAACCCGTTCTTTTTTACTTTAAGTAACAAATCAGGAGTTAATTCATCTGCTTGCAGCTTTTTTAATAAAATCAAAATATGATTAAATTTCTGCAAAAATACTAAATGAACATGTAAAAGTTTGTGTAACTTATGATAACTAATTCCTTTAGCTAAGGCAGCTAAAAGTGTTACTAAATGCATTTCATTAGGATGACTTAAATCTTGTAGTAACTGTTCTTCACTCTTAGCACATTCTTTATTAAAAGTTGTTACATTATTAGAAAAACCAGTTGTTGATTGCAAGGCTTTTAAAAATGCACTTTCAAAATTACGACCTATTCCAAGTGCTTGTCCCCCTGAAGTAGTCTTATTGTTTAAAGCATAGTGATTATAGCCTGCTTCAGTAAATGACCAATAAGGTAATTTTACAAAGCAAGCGTCTTGTACTGGATCAACTGCGGCTGAAATACCAGATTGCGGATCAGTTATTTCATTTAAATTATATCCAAGTGCAATTTTTGCAGTTACATAGCCAATTGAATAAACACCACTTCTATATGAAAGTAGGCTAGTTTGTGTTAGGCGTGGCTTTATACTTAACACTTTATAGTTAAAAGATTCACCACTCTGTTTAACAGCAAAATGAATACTTAATGCACCATGCAAATTAAGGCAATTAGCAATTTTGCGACAACAATTTCGTAATCTTTGAATCTGATTGTTATTCCTGGTTAAAATGGGCGTAACTAGTAAAGAATCAGAAGAATTGATACCTACTGGTTCTAAGCTACCAGTATTACCAACAAAACAGAAATTGCCATTATTATCACGGACAATATCAAAAATCAATTCTTCCCAATTAGAGAGATCTTCACTTAATCGATAGTCTTGCCAATTAAAATGGTCGTCATTTTCTTCATCCAAAAAATACTGCTCTAATTGTGTTAAATTGCTCAATGAGATCATATTATCTGGACGATAATGCTGTTTCTTTGACAAAAGAAGTGGAAAGTGAGCATGTTCAACTATGCGTCTTAAATCTTCTTCTTTTTCTAAGATCCATTGATTAGCCACAGCAATCTTATTTGCCTTAAGGAAAGTATAAAAATTATGAGGTGTTGATAAACTTAAAGCCAAACTATTAATGGTTAATAGCTCAATGTTCATTTGAGCTAAAATTCCAGATTCTAATAACTCTTTAGTAAGTCTTAAGGCTGGCTTTCCTCCAAAAGCTGGAATAATAGCATCTGGCTTTTCCATTCGGATAATACGTTTCACAAAGGGAAGCGTCATTGGCTCAAGATAAACGTTTACATCTGGACGAGGATCAGTTGTTACTGTTGCAGGATTAGGATTAATTAGAACAACTTGAATACTACTTTCTTCAAATGCAGCTAAAGCTTGTTTAGCTAGAATGTCCAACTCTGTAACTTCTCCAACGATACTTGGCCCGGCCCCAATCACAAGAACTTTATTAATTTCATTATGTAAAGGCATAATTTACTCCATCATATTCAAAAACTGATCATAAATACTAGCTGCATCAAAGTTACCTGGTGAACCTTCTGGATTGAATGCAGTTGCCAAAACTTTATCATTTTTAATACTGAAACCAGCTAATAAATCTGACTTTAGGTCAAAATATTTACGTGAAAGATTCAATGATAAACTATCTGGAACAACTAATTGATCAATATTCATTGCCGTTTGCCAAATTCGATTATTAGTCTGTTCAATAACGGGAAAATTACTACCGTTATAAGCCGGAATTAAGTCTAAAAGCTCTAAATTTAAGAAATTACTAATGGCAAGAAAGCCTAATCCAATTCCTAGAATTGGTAATTTTCCATAAAATTTATCAAAAACAGGCTTCAAAAAAGGTGCAACTTCTTCTACCCTACCTGGTCCATTAGAAATCACAATTGCGTCTGCTCGTAAATTAATAATGTCGTATATTGATGCATTGTGTGGTAAAACAACACTATTAATTTTGCGTAATGAAAGGGATCGTAGCAATGAATGTTTTAAACCTAAATCAATCACAGCAACAGTTTTACCAACATTTGGTGCAGCATAGGGATGCGTAGTAGAAATTTGAGCTGTTTTATTTTTAGGCAAAACAAGCGCCTTAATTTGATCAAATGCATGGGCATCATTGGTATCCATAATTGATGCCTTGATTACTTGTTTATTTTTTAGTTTTTGAACTAACGCCCGTGTATCAACACCATAGATTGCCGGTATTCTTTTTTCCTTTAAAAAATCATTTAAGTCTTGAAAAGTTGGATTTGCAGAAATATGAAAGGCAATATCATTAGCAATTATTCCGCGCACGCTTGGATCGATTGATTCGTAATCGATGGCATTAATACCACTACCTCCAATCATTGGTGTTGTAAAAGCTAAGATTTTACCAAAATTAGCAGGATCTGAAATAGCTTCCTGATAGCCAAAATTACTAGTTTGAATGGCAAGTTCGCCTGTAGCAGTAATCGGTGCACCAAAACCGTGTCCCGAAAATGCTGTGCCATCTTCAAGAATTAAATATCGTTTCATAAATTAATGCTTCGTTTCTCGTCTTAAATTTTCTAGTTGTTTTTCAAAAATAGCTGGTAATGGTGCAGAAAACTCCAGCCATTTGTGTGTAGATGGTTGATAAAAACCTAAAGTTTCGGCATGCAGAAATTGACCATGGCCTGTCAATGTCTTTTTAGGTCCATATAAAGGATCTCCAGCTAAAGGATGACCAATATATTTCATGTGAACCCTAATTTGATGAGTCCTGCCTGTTTCAAGAACACATTTAACTAAACTATAGTCTTTAAATTGTTCAAGTACAGTAAAATGAGTTACTGCAGCTTTCCCTTTAGGATTAACTGCCATTTGTTTCCGATTATTAGGATTTCTACCAATCGGAGCATCAATAACCCCATTTTTTGTTTCAAAGTTACCATGAACAATTGCTAAATATTCTCTCTTATTTATTTTTTCTGCTAGTTGCTTTTCTAAACTTTCACGAGCTTTATCATTCTTAGCTACCATCAACAGCCCGGAAGTATCCTTATCAATTCGATGAACGATACCTGGTCGAAAACCTTCAGGACTATCAGCTAATTCATGCGTATGATATAGCAAACCATTAACTAGAGTATGATCAGGATGACCAGCGGAAGGATGAACTACCATCCCTTGCGGCTTATTAACTACAATCACGTCTGCGTCTTCATAAACAATATCAAGATTTAAATTTTGCGCCTCTAAAGATAATGGTTTAGCTGGAGGAACAGTAATATCAATTAAATCACCGGCTTGCACCTTATATGATACTTTCTCGGCCTTATTATTAACTAGAATATCTTTATCGTTAACTAGCTCTTTGATTTTTGTTCGGCTTAGATCTTTAATCTTTTCAGCAATCACTTTATCTAAGCGTCCTTTTTCTTTTTCAATTACTAATTGATAATTTTCGGTCATTTAACTTTCAGCCTTTAATCCTTTTCACTTATAAATATCAAATAGATAAAAACAAGGACAATTCCAACTGTAATAGCACTGTCAGCAATATTGAAAATATTAAACTGAACAAAATCTAATTGCAGCATATCAATTACATATTTCAAGTGCAATCGATCAATAAAATTGCCGACAATTCCTCCCAAAACTAGGGCTAAACCAGTATCGAAAAGCCAATTTTTATATTTAGGATTAAAAAGATAATAAACTACCACCGCAATTGCAGCGATACTAATTAAGTAAAACAAGATCATTTGACCGCTAAAAATATTCCATGCAGCTCCATCATTTTGTAAATACGTAAATGAAAGAATTCCTGGAATAATAGTTTTCTCGTCACCTATTTTAAAATTAGTAACAATATAGTTTTTTAACCATTGATCAGCAACAACCACTAGTAAAGAAATTACTAAATATAAGACTTGCTTAGCTCTCTTCATTTAGAATAATCCTGAAATCTTTCCATTATTGTCTACATCGATATCTAAAGCAGCAGGATGCTTAGGAAGTCCTGGCATGTCTAAAATTGAACCAGTTGCTACCACGATAAAGCCCGCACCATTCTTAAGAGCAAGGTCTTTAACATGAAGAGTAAAGTCCTCTGGTGCTCCAAGAATCTTCTTTTTATCGGTAAAACTATATTGCGTCTTAGCAATAATTACTGGTAATTGATCTTTGCCCATCTTCTTAATTTCTGCTAATTGCTTCTTTGCCTTATCCGAATATTCGATATCCTTTGCATGATAAATCTTATGAGCAATTTTAGCGATTTTATCTTCTACAGAATCCTCAGGCTCATAAACAGGAGTAAAGTCACTAGCTTTACCAGTTAACTCAACAACTTTTTCAGCTGCCTTGATTCCGCCTCTTGAACCTTCATCATGGTAAGAAACAGCTTCGCAGTCAAAGCCATCATTTTGAACTAATTCCTTTAATTTAGACAATTCCTGATCAGTATCACTAGCGAATTTATTAATCAAGACCATTACTGGTACACCATAATGAGCCATATTTTCCATATGACGCTTCAAGTTAGCAAATCCCTTTTCTAAAGCAGGAATGTTCTCTTTATCTAAGTGATCTGTACTTTCTTCAGCTTGATATTTTAATGCTCTCACAGTTGCCACTACTACAACGGCATCTGGTCGTTTATCTAAATGATTTGATACAAAGTCCATAAACTTTTGACCACCAAGGTCTGCACCAAAACCTGCTTCAGTTAAAACATAATCACTTAAATGTAAGGCTGTGTTAGTAGCAATTACTGAGTTAGCACCATGAGCAATATTAGCAAATGGACCTCCATGAACAATAGCTGGAGTATGTTCAAGCGTTTGAACTAAGTTTGGCTTTAATGCAGTTGATAGTAAAGCAGCAATTGCTCCTTCAAACCCTAAGTCTTTAACATAAACAGGTTCATCTTTTACTGAAAAGCCAACAAGAATATTTCCAATTCTCTTTTTTAAATCATTAATATCAGTTGCTAAACACAAAATAGCCATGAGTTCGTTGGCTACAGTAATTGCAAAGCTAGCTTCATGTTCGATTCCATTAAAACGTGATCCTTGACCAATAGTGATTTTTCTTAAAGTACGATCATTAACGTCAATTCCGCGCTTCAACAAAATCCGATTTGGATCTAACTTTAAACTATTGTCTTGGTAAATATAATTATCGACCAAAGCAGCTAAAGTATCAATTGCACTAGTTAAAGCATGCATATCTCCAGTAAAATGCAAATTAATGTCTTCCATCGGAATAATTTGTGCATAACCACCACCAGTAGCTCCACCCTTCAATCCAAAAACAGGACCCATTGAGGGCTCTCTTAAAGCAATTAAAGTGTTTTTATGGAGTTGGTTGCTAATAGCATCCCCCAAACCAATAGTAATGGTCGATTTACCTTCACCGGCAGGAGTAGGACTAATTGACGTAACTAAGATTAACTTTCCCAGTTTTTGGCTCTTCTTAATTCGGTTAATACCTTTCCAGCTAATCTTAGCTTTATCATTACCGTAAAGTTCAATTTCTTCTGGTTGAAGATCTATCTTTTGTGCAATTTCTGTAATTGGTAATTCTTTAGTATTCTGAGCGATCTCGATATCTGACTTCAAATTCATTTCTTCTTTCTCTTAAGTGCTAAAAGCAAATAAGTATTAAGTTTACCTCTTGCTTCATATATGTCGAATGCCTTCCATTGCCACTTAATTTTTAAGTCCTGAAGCTGAATTTTTTGACGATATGGTAATTTTAACCAATAAACACTTGCTTCTTTTTGAAAATAAGAATTAAGCCAGGTATAAATAACAATAATTGCAAAAATAGTTCCTAAAGCAATTGCAGGATAACTAATTGACTTGTTACTTTCATACCCAACAATAAAGGCTACAAAAATTAGTGCTAAGAGCCAGGAGTAATAAATTACACCGGCAGCTCCTAAAAAAATAAAATGTTTTTTCATAATTTAGAATTTAGGTCACACCCTATTTATTAATTATCTCTATTGTAACAAAAATAAAACAGATTTACGTTTTTGTTTAAAGTTGTGTTCTAGACTATAATATTAAGCAAGAATATGGAGGAAATTAATATTATGAAAATCGGCGTTTTAACTGACAGTTCATCTTATTTAACGAAAGAACAATGTGAGAAATATGGTATTGATGTACTACCAATTCCAATTATTTGGGACAATAAAGAATATCTTGATTTAATTGATATTGGTTTTCATGAATTTTATAAAAAATTAAATAGCTCTACAACTCTTCCTACCACTTCTCAGCCATCAATCGGAACAGTTAAAAGATATGTTGAAAAGTATATTAATGAGGGTTATACAGATCTAATTATTATTACGCTCTCAAGTGGTATTTCTAGTTTTTATAGTAATGTCTTAAGCGTAGCAAATGAAGAAACGCGTATTAATATTCATCCCTTTGACTGTAAAATCACATGTGCTGGAGAAGCAGATGCAGCAATCTTAGCTGGTCGATTAGTTAAGGCTGGAGCTGATATTAATCTAATCATGCATGACTTAAAGGATCTACGAAATACTACTGATGTTAGATTTATGGTAGATAATCTTAATCACTTAAAACGAACCGGACGTTTATCAAATGCGGCTAGCTTTGTTGGTTCTATTTTAAAAATCAAGCCTATCTTATCTATGGACGTTCAAAACGAAGGTAAGATTTCTGCAATTGCAAAAGAAAGACAGTATAAACGTGCTTATAATCATATTAAAAAAGATTTCAGTCGCCTAACTTCTAACATGCCTTATCCAATTCAGCTAACAATTTTTCATGCTGACGATGAAGAAAGAGAAGCTGCGTGGATTAATGATTATCAAACGAGTTTTCCAAAAATTAAAGTTGATCAAAGTATTATCGGTCCAGTTGTTGGAGTTCACGTTGGTCAACATACAATGGCAATGATCTGGTGCCGAGACTTAGATTCTTATTTTGATAAAAATGGTAAGCCACTTTTAAATATTAATTCTCAAGTAGTTGAAGATTAAAAAAAGGCAAGTACTATAAATTTCATATAGTACTTGCCTTTTTTAGTTAATTTGCCTTTTAATACTTAATTTTCACATGTAAGTTATCATGTACAGAAGTATCATATAGAGTCTGCAAATATAATTCATATTGAGGATTTTCTGAAATTAGTCGTTGATAGATTTCAGACTTTTTTAGTTTTTGTAATTCGTCAAAATCGATATGATTCTTGCCAGTAAAGAAATAATAGTTCATTTCGCCAAAAAGACGACCCATCTGTCGAACACTCTTTAAATCATCATGATTTCGATACAAATCTTCTTGCATTAATTCTGCAGAAATAGTCCCTAACTGAATGTTTTCTAAATAATCATGAAAATGAGTCAAAGTCCAATTTTGCTTTTCTTTATCAGTTAGATAGTCTTTCATCTTAAAATGGTGACATGTGTAGCTAATTTCTTTTGGAGAAACTTTAACTACACCATACCCTTGATCATTAGAGCAAAAGCATGCAGTTACAACTTCCGTTGCTGGACATGAATTTTGCGGTGACATGATATTTTGAGCATGAATATGACCAGAAAAAACTAGTTTTACATTATATTGAGCTAATAATTTACGTAATTCTCGATAGTCATCAACCACATAGCCTTTATTTACTGCTGGATTATGTGCATAAAGATTATGATGCATACAGAAAATTACACGCAAGTTATTCTGACTAGCATATTGAAGCTGCTCTTTAATCCACTTTCTTTGTTCTTTACCTAAAAAGCCTGCTGTAGCTGGAGCAGTAGATGATTCTTCTTTTCCATAATCGTTAGAATCTGCTAAGATTAACAAATAATCTGGGTTCAACTGAACACTATAGGCTAATGAACTATTATCAACGCTAACTGCAGTTTCATAAGAAGTTCTAAAAATATTACGCCACATTCGAGGACTAATCTGCCCAGCATAATATTGCTTTTTACCATGAAATTCTCTTGCCCATCCATCATAAATATCATGATTTCCAGGAAGAACAAGAAGTTTAGTTTTAGTCAAAGGTTTAAAAATTTCCGCAAATCTCTCAGCTGAAACCCGCTCTCCATTAAAAGTTACATCCCCCGTAACAATAATTGCTGCAGGCTTCTTTTCTTCTGCCATTCTAACAAAAGCACTAAGAGCAGTTTCTTGATAATAAAGATCCTTGCCCTGACTAGTTTTTTGCATTTGAGAAAAAGCCTGACCATCATCATGTAAGCTATCTGCAATTAAATGAGTATCACTAATGACCCAAAAGCTCGTCTTTTTGTCTTGCGTTAACATTTTTATCTCTTATTTGCCCAATATTGATAATAATCAGTTCTTAAATTACCATTGTAAAATTTTCGTTTTTTAGTAGCTCTAGCACCAAAGAATTTTTCAAATTGCGGATCAGAGGTTAAATAATACTGACTAAATGAAGATAATGGACGCAAAGTTTGTCCCATTTCTTCATAAATTTTTTCAGCTGCCTCGCGGTCTTTCAATCGCTTACCATAAGGTGGATTAGCAATAATTACCCCATTTTCTAAGTCGGTCGCAAAGTCTTTTACAGCTACTTGTTTAAATTTAATATCTTGTAACACGCCAGCATTATGTGCGTTAACCTTAGCAATTTCTAAAATTGACTGATCAATATCGCTTGCTAAAATTGGAGCATGCTCTTGTTTTTCTTTAGTTTTTGCCTCTTCCATTAATTCGGGATGAATTTTTTTATCAAACCAGTCAAAATTATCAAAAGCAAACTTTCTCCAAATACCTGGAGCTATATTTTTAGCCTTTAGGGCTGCTTCGATTGCAATCGTGCCTGATCCAGTCATAGGATCGATAAAAGGATGAGAGCCATCAAATGGTGTTAATTCAATTAATCCAGCTGCAAAATTTTCCTTTAAAGGTGCTCCACCATGTTCAACTCGATATCCACGCTTAAATAAACTCTGGCCAGTTGTATCTAAGCTTAACCGTGCTACATCTTTATAAATATGAATATCTAAAGGATACTCAGCTCCACTTTCAGGTAAAAAGCCGCGTCTCCGATATTGATCGGTCAGCTTATCTACAATTGCTTTTTTAACAATTGATTGCACATCAGGCTCAGAGTGTAATTTACTACGAACACTTCTTCCCTTCACAGGAAATTGTGCATCAACTGGTAATAATTCTGCCCAATCATAGCTATAAACTTCATCGTACAATTGATCAAAGCTAAATGCCTTGAATTCTTTTAATAAAATTTTGATTCGATCAGCACTTCTAAGCCATAAATTGGTCTTTACAACATCCTTTTGTGTACCTTTAAAAAATACACGTCCATTCTCGGTACTAGTCTCATAGCCTAGATTATTTAATTCTTTTGCAACAACGCTTTCAAATCCAGCGCCCATTGTCGCATATAATGTATATTCTTTCATTATTTATTCTCTATCTATACTAAATTTTTCTATAAAAAAAGGTTGAGCCAAAGCTCAACCCTAACCTACAAATCTCTATAAGCCACGTTCTGTTCCAATAAGATCCGGTTAAACCTTATCTTCAGCGACCATCTATCTTCATTAAAAATGACTTCGTCTTTAGTTCATTTACTTAGACGAAAGCGCCCCTACCAAATTTGGGTTGCCCGCTTGCAGGGTTTACCTCGTTCCACCAGCAAAGTTTCCCTTGCTGCTTCGTCACTGTGGCACTTTTCAGGATAGTCACACATGTCAAAAATGATTTAGTGCTTTTTCCGCCGTAACTTGATAAAACAAGTCCCCCAGCTTATTGGGCTGAGTACAAAAACTACAAGCATCTCAGCTTGTGCGTGCGTGGACTTTCCTCAGCTAGCATAAGCTAACCGCGATCGCTCGAAATTTGCAATAACAATTATATCATAGTTTTAATTAGCTTGGTAAGTTCTATCTTGTTGATTCATTCTTTGCTCAAGGTTGTAGACTTTACGCTCCAAAGTAGAAATACGTTGAATCATAGCTACGTTAGTAGTTAATTCAGGAGCTTCTTTTTCTTCATTTGCGCTATTTACTATAGGTTTCTGGATATTATGAGGAGTGTACGTCTTAACATCATCCTCAACTTCTTCATTTTTGAAATCTAACTTAGGAGCATCACTCTGAGTTGGTGCCTGTTTTTGTTGAGCTTTTAACTCACTAATTTGTGCCTGTAAATCTTCAATAATTGTCGCAAAAGTACTATAGTCAGAAATAATCGTATCAAGGTATGAATCTACCTCATCTGAGTCATACCCCTTCATTTTGGTCCTAAATTGCTTTTTTAAAATACTTTGTGGATTTAGTTGAATATCATTTAAACTTGCCATTTATTTCGTCAAACTCCTTAATTGCAGACTAATGTCTGTCTTTAATTTAGGCGATAAGGTGTTAACTAGTTATTAGCTCAATGGCACTCACCATATCGTATATAACTAGTATAAGTTATAAATTTTCTTCAGGCAATAATAGCCCCTGTTTCTAAAAAATTTCTTATTAAATTAGTCTTATATAAGCTACAAGCAAAAAAATTACTCTAAAATCTAATAAAAATTATTTTCTTGTCGATGATTTTCTTCATATTCTTCTGCTGATTCCTGCAAATCGTAAAAGTCAATTATATCTACAGGGTAATCATGTCCCTCTTGATACTTTTGGATGGCTTCATAATCATATTTGGGCTTACCAGGATGTTCAGGATCATAAATCAGAACTGCGCGGTCGGTATGTTCCAACATGAAACTTTGATAATTTTTTAATTGTGCTGAACTCATATAGGGATAATTTGAAGTAGCAGCAGTGAAATCAACTTGTTCGGTTAAATTTTGATACTTCATCTGATTATTTTCATTCCATCTTTTAGAAAATTCTAAATAAGGCGTCATTAAGGCCGTATGAATGCTATATTCATTCTGAAGTTGAATTGCTGCTTCTAATGCCCATTGCTCAATTCCTAAGTTTGCACCACTAATTATCCAGTCAATTTTTCCCTCTTCAAGTAAGCTTTTAAAATAATTAGTTAGAGTATATTTAATTACAGTTAACTTAGGATCCTTATCACTAAAGATACCTAATTCATACGAACGATATCCAGTAACCCATAGACGCTTCATTGATGATCCTTTCTTTCTCTAAAAATGATTTAAAATCTTTGCTATAATGCTAAACAGGAGTGATGTTGATGGTAAAATATCCAACAGGCAGTCTAACACATTATACTAAAGATCAAACTGATCTTCTGCATCCAAGAAAGCAAAAACATCGTAAAGATGTTGTATTTTCTGATCGTGGAATGAACCTAGAGCAACAAATCAATGAATCTAATAAGTATTATCTTCTTGAAGATATTGCTGTAGTTCATAAAAAGCCAACTCCGGTTCAAATTGTCAAAGTAGATTATCCCAAACGTTCTCGTGCAGTCATTAAAGAAGCTTACTTTAGGCAGGCTTCTACAACTGATTATAATGGCGTTTATCAAGGTCGATATTTAGATTTTGAAGCTAAAGAAACGAGAAATAAAAGATCTTTCCCTTTGAAAAATTTCCATGAACATCAGATCATCCATCTTGAAAGATGTTTAAAGCAAAAAGGAATTTGTTTTACAATAATCCGCTTCGTAACTCTTAATCGCTATTTTGTAACTCCAGCGAGTTTTGTAATTAAAGCTTGGAAAACACCGCATAAGAGTTCGATGACACTTCAAGAGCTGATTGACAATTCAATTGAAATCAAAAGTGGATTTCGACCAACACTTCCTTACTTGGATGCAATAGATAATTTTATAGATAGGAACAAAAAGAATGGCAGATAACAATCAAAAGCCAACCAATTCTAGAATGGCTAACCTTCACCCCGAAGGTAAACCACGTAAAAGAATTTGGCTACAAATAATTAAATGGTTCTTTATTGTAGCAATGTTAATCATTGTTTCTGGGGTAGGACTATTTGCGTATTACGCTAAAGACGCTCCTAGCATTTCACAAGCTCAACTTCAAAGTGGAGGAACGAGTAGCCTTTATACTCGAGATGGGAAATTTCTTCTTTCTTTAGGTTCTGAAAAAAGAACTTACGTTAATAATGATGAAATTCCTAAAGAACTCAAAAATGCTATTGTCTCTGTCGAAGATAGGCGTTTTTATAAAGAAGGTATTGGGCTTGATCCAATTCGAATTGTTGGTTCTGTCCTAGTTAACGCTAAAAGCAAGGGCGTGGCTGCCGGTGGATCAACTATCACTCAGCAATTAGTTAAGCTTTCTGTTTTTTCAACTGCTGCTTCGCAAAGAACTCTTCGTAGAAAAGCACAAGAAGCATGGCTTTCAATGAAAGTTGAACGAGAATTTAGTAAAGAGCAAATTTTAGAGTTCTATATTAATAAGGTATATATGAATTACGGTAACTATGGAATGGGTACTGCAGCAGATTTCTACTATGGCAAGGATCTAAAGGATCTTGATTTAGCACAAACTGCTCTTCTGGCAGGGATGCCTAATGCACCAGTTACCTATGATCCATATGTTTATCCAGAAAAAGCTAAATATAGAAGAGATATTGTTTTAAGAGCAATGCTTAAAAACGACAAGATTACTAAGTCTCAATATACACAAGCTGTTAATGAGCCAATCACTCAAGGATTACAACCAAAGAAGAACAATGCAACTTCAGAATTAAGAAAGGTTGACGATCCATATATTAAAGAAGTAATCAGTGAAGTTAAGAGCAAAGGATTTAATCCCTATAATGACAACTTAAAGATTACAGTTAATATTGATCAAGATGCACAACAAAAGCTTTATGATCTAGTAAACAATGGATCAGTTCCATTTACTAACGATAAGATGCAAGTTGGTGCAACAATTATTGATCCAAGAACTGGTCACGTTATTGCTATTATTGGTGGGCGTAAGCTACCTTCTGTTCAATTAGGGTTAAATCGCGCTGTTCAAACTGGCCGTTCAACTGGATCAACTGTTAAGCCCGTATTAGATTATGGTCCAGCAATTGAATATCTTAACTGGCCAACTTCTCATATACTAGACGACTCTAAGTATGTTTACCCTGGTACTAATATTCAGCTTTATGACTGGGATAATAAATACGAAGGTAAAATGACTATGCGCCATGCTCTAGAACAATCCAGAAACGTCCCTGCAGTTAAGACCTTAAGCAAGGTTGGAGTTGCACGTGCATCGCTCTTTGCAAGAAAGCTTGGCGTTAACGTTCCTTCTGATTCTGGTTTATCAGTTGCAATCGGGGCTAATGCTTCTTCGCTTCAAATGGCAGGCGCTTTTGGTGCTTTTGCTAATAATGGTGTTTACCACAAGCCACAATTTGTTTCTAAAATTGAAACACCGGATGGTTTAACTAGAAATTACGATAGCAGTGGTACTAGAGTAATGAAGGAATCAACCGCATATATCATGACTGATATGCTTAAGGGTGTGTTAACTAAGGGTTCTGGTACACAAGCTCGAATTAAAAACTTATATGAAGCTGGTAAAACTGGTACTGTTAAATATTCAGATGAAGAATTGGTAAGATATCCTCAATACAAGAACTCGCCAAAAGATTCATGGTTTGTCGGTTATACTAAACTTTATTCAATGGGTATTTGGACTGGATACGATAACTTGAAAGATGGTACCCCATCAGGCGTTGGTTCTTCTTCAGCTCAACTTCTATATAAGCAAATGATGTCTTATCTCATGACAGATAAAGCTAATAAAGATTGGACAAAGCCAAGCACAGTTGTTAGACGCAGAATTGCTAATGGTACCCAAGATAAAGTAGTTTCTCCTACTGCAAGCAATTCAAGCTGGCAATTATTTGTCAAAGGCCATGCGCCAAAAAATCCTTATAGTGAAGTAACCGTTGATAAACGGAAAGATGAAGATGACGACGTTGATACGAGATTTGATACAGAAGATGATACATCATCTAAGGGGCAATCTCATTCTCAAAGTAGCTCTTCATCAAGTCATGCTGAACAACAATCATCGAGTCAAAAGCAGTCATCAACTTCTAATAACAATAATAATTCAAATAATCAGAATCAAAACAATAATCAGCAAACGGAAAATAAATCCGATAATCAAAATAACAATTCCCAGCAAAATACAAATAATCAAAATAACCAAAATCAACAACAACATCAGGGAAATAATTCCAATAATAATCATTAATTATTGAAATCAAAAAAAGCTCCAGAAGCATCATATCAGAGATGCCTTCTGGAGCTTTTTTGCATTGTATTTTAATTAAAAAAAGTCATTTTAAAGGTGGTAAAAAAGAATACGGATCTTGATCTTTAGTTCTAGCCGGCATTGTATATCGACCAAATAAAATCATTGCATGATGCGTCCGAATCCATTCTTCTTTTGGGAGTAATTCTTCAAGACGTTGTTCTACCTCGTGGGGAGTAGCTTTTTCCCCCACTATCTTAAATCTTTTAGAAATACGGGATACATGAGTATCAACTGCAATTGCAGGTATTTTAAAACCTTCTGCTAAAACAACATTAGCTGTTTTCTCTCCTACGCCAGGTAATGTCATTAAAGTCCTTTTATCCTGGGGAATTTCACCATTGAACTTGTCTGTAATGATCTGTGCTGTTTCCTTTAAATGCTTAGCCTTTGTGCGATACAAACCAATGGTGCGAATATGTGCTTCGATATCTCTAATATTAGCTTGGGCTAAGCTGGCGCTGTCAGGATAGTCATTAAAAAATTTAGGTGTTGTTTTATTAACCATCTTATCAGTAGTTTGGGCACTCATTAAAACTGCACAGAGTAAATGAAACTTTGTATCCCAGTGAAGCTCTCCTTTAGCATCCGGATAAAGAGATAAAATTCTTTTTAAAACTAATCGAGCTTCTTCATCCGATAATAATTTTTCCATTTAATCACCTAGTTTCGTTGCAGGAAATTTTTAATTTGATCTGTAGTTGTCAGACCATGTCGTTGCCAATTCAATAAAATTCGATCAACATACTTAAAATTATATACCTGCGCTAAAATTGCTTCACGCAAAGCCAATTTAACTATCTCTGGATTGTAATGGTCAATATTAAGCCAAGCAGCAATTTCTTGCTTTTCAATTGGACTTAAAAGACGTCCAAACTCAATTTCAAATTGTCTCACTAACTCTTGCAATGGATTTACTGATTGTCTTTCTTCTGTTAGTTCTCCTGCACGAACTTGATCGTTAGCATTCGTCTCTCTCTCATCAATAATTGTATCTAATTTTTGATATAAAGGCTTGAGATCATAAAAATTTGTAATTCTACCTTCGCTATCTCTCTTTTGCCCTAATTCAAGTAATTCCTTATCAATTAAATCCTGAATTAGCTGCGACACTTCGACTGGCGATAAATTCATTCTTTCTGATAAATCATTATTGCTTGGAAAGAAATTATTCATTTGTTTGAATGATTCTAATTGCAATAAAAGCATTGCTTCAATTTCAGATATTTTTAAAGAGGGATAGTAACGTAATAGACTATTAGAAATGACTGTAAATCCTTCATTTTGGATAGCCGCAAAAGACGCCATCCATTTTTCCTTTCAAAAAAAGCTGAACTAAAATAGTTCAACTTTTTATATTATATTAAATTATTGATTATGGTTGCATTCTGTTAATCAATCTTGGGAATGGAATAGCTTCACGAATATGATCTAACTTACAAATCCAGGCAATCGTACGCTCAAATCCCATACCAAAGCCAGAGTGAGGAACGCCACCAAATTTACGCAAGTCAAGGTACCATTGGTAATCTTCTAAGTTTAGCCCTGCTTCTTCAATTTGCTTTTTCAAAATTTCGTAGTTTCCTTCACGTTCAGAACCACCAAAAATTTCACCGTATCCTTCTGGTGCAATTACATCAGCACATAAGTATTCTTTAGGATTATCAGGATTCTTCTTCATGTAGAAAGGCTTAATTGTGGTTGGGTAGTTAACGATGAAGACTGGACGATCAAATTGTTCTGAAATATATCCTTCATCTGGGGCACCAAAGTCGTCACCCCATTTAATATCACGACCAGCTTCTTGAAGCATTTTAATAGCGTCATCGTAAGGAAGACGAGTAAAGTTACCTTCAGTAGTTGGACGCAATTTTTCAGGATCTCTACCCAAGATTCTTAATTCGTATTCATTATTTTCAAGAACTTGCTTAACCATGTATGCTAAATATCTTTCTTGAATATCTAAGGATTCATCTTGGTGCATCCAAGCCATTTCTGGTTCCATCATCCAGAATTCTGTCATGTGACGACGGCCTTTAGATTCTTCCGCTCTAAATGTTGGACCAAAAGTAAAGATTTTACCGTAAGCCATGGCACCAGCTTCACCATACAATTGACCAGACTGTGATAAGTAAGCATCATTGTTGAAGTATTCTACGTGGAATAATTGCGTAGTACCTTCTGGAGCAGAATGCATAAAAATAGGTGCATCAAATTTAATAAATCCTTCTTTTTCAAAGAAGTCAACAGTTGCTTTAAACATAGTATTTCTAATTTGCATAATAGCAAATGGACGCTTTGATCTTAGCCATAAGTGACGATTATCAAGTAAGAAGTCAACACCATGTTCCTTGTTACCGATTGGGTAGCCTTCATTATTAGAAACAATTTTTAAATCTGAAATTTGAATTTCATAACCGAAGTGAGAACGCTTATCCTCATGAACAGTACCAGTAATATAAAAACTAGCTTCTTGACGTAAAGACTTAGCTGCTTCAAAAACTTCTTCAGAAACATCGTTCTTACGAACAACGCCTTGGAAAAATGCAGTTCCGTCACGTAATTGCAAGAAGATAATCTTACCACTTGATCGTTTATCAGTTAACCAAACATGCATCTTAACTTCTTGGTCTACATGTTTAGAAGAATCTTTAATTGAGATTAATTCTGTCATTACTTACCAACCTTTTTAATTAAATTTAATTTTATTATACTAAAAAATTGCTCGTTAGTTTAACAAATTTACAAATTGTCCGCATAGGCTAATTCTTTTCCGTTTTTAAAGTTGTAAAGAACATAGCCATAATTGCCGTTTTTCTTGTTATAAGTCACTTCCCAGACTGGCATTCCTTTGTACCAACCTAATTGGCATTTAAGATTATCATGTCCAGGATGAGCCTCATTAAAAATCTTTAATATTTGCTCTTCGCTTTTTCCTTTATTTGCTTGATAAAGATAAGCTTTTTTGCTTTTTGGCAGATAGATGAAGTAATACTTCTTTCCCTTCTTACTAGTCCCAGCTAAACTATTACTTTCTACACTTCGGCTCAGATGATAATTTTTGGTGATCGTAGTAATTGGTGTTTTTTCAAGTGCAATTTCATTAGTTTGTTTAACTTGATCACTTGCCCGTTTAGTTGCAAAGTAAAACACAAAACATAAACATAAATATATTACTGCAATAACTCCGACCACAATTCCAGTAATTTTAAGCCCTTTTTTTACATATTTATTCATTCTGCTTACTATTCCTTAAAACATTTAGTAGTTGTTGTTTGCTGACTTTTTTGGCACTTACAGGAAGGCCAGCTAAAAATTGCTCACCATAAGATTTATTCCAAACACGTTGGTCTAAAATTACAAAGATGCCATGATCACGCTCATTCCTAATCAAGCGACCACATCCCTGTCTAAACCGCAAAATAGCCCTTGGCAAAGTGTCAACTTCAAAAATTTTGTTAGCACCAACCTGCTTTTTTAAACATTCTGTTCGCAGTTTTACTTCTGGTTGATCAGGCGATTCAAATGGTAAGCGCGTAACAATTGCCAAGTCTACCCCATTATGCTTGAAGTCAATTCCTTCCCAGAAACTATTTGCTCCAAGTAAAACAGCTTTTTCAGCAATTCCAAAACGCTTAGCAATCTTTTCATTTGAACCAGTTAATCCCTGAGCTAAAATTTCATAATCTTTTAAATTATTATTTTCACTTAACTTACTAAAGACATCACGAATAACATCTAAATTTGTAAACAAAACCAAAATATGATTGTAATTTTTAATTTGCGTAAGCAAATTACTGATAAACTCTTCATATTCAGGATTATTTGGATCTTCAGGCGCATCATTATCAGAGAGTGCATAGATTTTTAAATGTTTTTCAACCTTAAAAGATGGCTTGGCACGATAAGTTAGTGTTTTTTCAGGATCTAAATATAGGTTCTTAATTGTATATGAAAAATCATCTTGTTGCGCTAAAGTAGCTGAAATAAACAACTTTTTGTCAAAATATTGATATAATTGTTGCACTTCTTCTTCAGGATCAAGCATTAACCAAGTCAAATTGGTTGATAAGGGATCTTCCTCGTTACTAATTTCCAAAACAAATCCTTCATGATCTAATTTTTGTGGTTCGCTTAGCTGATCTAATAAAAGGTAATTCTGTTCTGAATAATAGTCAAGATGGTCTATCTCTTCTTGTAAATCTCTTATTAAAACATCATCACTTGTCAAAAGATTCTTTTGCTGATGATATAACAAAAATAATAATTGATTTGTTTCTTGACGAACAATTTCAATATTATCCTGCATTTGACTTAGCAAACGTTTAAACTGAGGAACACTTCTAAATAAATCCTGTCCTTGAAAGCCTAAACTAACTGCATTTTGTATTCTATCTTCCCGACTGGTAGCAAAATTTCGATTATCATAAAGTGCTTGCTGAACTTTGTTTATCGAGTGGATTAAATCATTGGTATTTTTCTCAAGTTTATCCAAAATTATCTTAAACTCAATATTATTTCCGAATCTAACTTTTGCACTATCTTCTGCATAAAAAAGCAAGTTGCGCAAATGGCTGCACATGCCCCAAAAGCTTTCAAATTGGAGCGAATCATTTCTTGAGCTTGCAACATTTTCAACAAAACGATGAGCCTCATCTACAACTAAAAATGGGTTTTGTCCCCAAATTGAATCCATATAATGGTTTGCTAAATAGGCATGATTCGTAATTAAAATATCAGCTTGCTCTTGTCTGCTCCGAGCCAGATTCCAAAAATCATATTCTGCAAATGCAGTTCCAATTCTTGCATCCCCGGGATGTTCAATTGCAGCGAATAATGGTGCTTGATAATTAGTTAACTGTAGTTCATCTAAATCACCAGTTTCAGTTTCAGTAAGCCAAATCAAAATTCCCATTTGTAAAATTAGAGTTTGCTGAATTGGATTATCAGTTTGATATAGTGAATTATAGAAGCCGTCTAAATCTAAATAGTGACTGCTTGATTTAACAATTTGAGCGTCTAAATCTAAGTGAGTTACCCTTAAAAGTTGCGGTATCTCTTGTTTTAGTATCTGTTCTTGCAAGACCTTCGTAGGCGTTGCTACAACTAATTTTCTCCCTGAATAAAGTTCATATGCATACGCCATTAAATAGCTAAAAGTTTTTCCACTTCCATTTGGTGCCTCAACCACTAACGAGTTATCTGTATCACTATAGACAAATTCATGCAGTCGATTAATTAAACTTACTTGACCACGTCTAAATCGCAAATTTTTCTTAAATAACTTCTTCTTCTCATCATCACTTTGAGGGAACTCGCCTTTACTTGCAGTTCCAATTTGCCGCGTAGATGCAATTTGTTTCTTAAGAATTAAATGCTTTACTTGAATCAAATCTTTATCTAGTGGTCTCTTTGTTTGACGAGCAACTTGACCTATTTCATAAAAAATATAATCAGTATCTCGTAATAAGCCTTTAGATAAAGAAGTTAAAGTATTTAACGTTGCCTGAGGAAGATTTTCAAGTTTTTTAATAACCTTTAGTAATAACTTAGCTGTTACTAAAGCATCTGAATCAGCTCGGTGGGGATTTAAATGTTTAATTTTTAAACGAGCAGTTAAGTCGCGTAATTTATAGGATGGGAAAGTTGGAAAAGCAATTTGAGCTAATTCAACTGTGTCAATTGCCTTTCCTGTTAATGGCTCTAAGCCAGCATTTACTAACTCATAGTTCAAAAAAGGGAGATCAAAATTAACATTATGCGCAACAAAAATTGTATTCTCTAAAATTTTTCGAATTTTGGGAGCATAGTACTTAAAATCGCGTGCTTGAGCAACATCTCTATTACTAATATGAGTTAAATTTTCAACAGCTTGAGGGATTTCACGATGAGGATTGATTAAGAATGAATACGTTTTTACTACCTTACGCTTTTTGATGATTGCACAACCAAATTGAATAATGTGATCGCCTTGATTACGCTGCGTGCCTGTAGTTTCAAGATCGACGACCGCAAAAACATCATCTGTAAAGGCTTTTTTCATAATAATCTCCCTTCTATTCTGTTTCTAGTCTACTGGGACCACTTTCCTTGCGTCAAGCAAAATCAAATATTTTCCAATAACCTTTTTATCATTATTCATTTCATTTAAAGCTTGTTCGTATAGTCGCAATTGTCCCGTATATTTTTGTTTAATTTTTTCAATTGCTTGCTCTTCATTTGTTTTATCAACAAAGTCAGTTTTGTAATCAAATAAAACTAGGCCATCTTTTGCTTCAAAATATCCATCCACCGTTCCGTGAACTAAAATCTTCGCGGATGGATCAGAAAAGTCACTAAATAATTCACTAGCATTAACGAGACTTGAAAATTGGCTTTCTCTGTGCAATTTATCAGGTTGCTTCCAAAATTCTTTAGCAAAATCACTCATTACAAACCAATTTAAAGCTTCTTTAGACAAATATGGAACCATTAAAGAATTCAGCTTCCCTAATTCAACAAGCTGATCGATTTCTTGGTCTAAATTTTCTAGGTCTTTATTACCTTCATAATTATAATATTGCAAAACTAAGTGCATTGCTGTTCCTATTTCAGCCCCAGTAAATTTTTGTTCTTCTAAAAATGTTGGTGTTTCATCAATTGGCTGCAAATAACGATTACTTGAAGAAATAAGACGAGAGTTTTCAAGTTCTTTATCGATTGGATCATTAAAAGCCTTTTTAATTTCAGATACAGATTGATAAGCTGTAGTCTTAGTAGCATCTTCAAACGGATACTTAAAGTCGTACAATTCTTGGACTACCTTATTTACCTTGGAATTTACTTCTTGACTGTTCTCATTTTGACTTTTAACTTTCTCAGGCTCTAAGTCAAGATCGAATTTTAAATAATAGAGCTTATCTTGTTCTTCTAAGGCAGAAGTCATATTTTGAATAGTTTGGTCAAAGTCATGTTTTTGTTCTAGTTTTGGTCCTAAAAAATCAAGCGGTGATTGAGCATTAATCTTTTTAACTAATGGAATTGTGTCTTTCTTTTGATCAAGCTCGCTTAGCCATTTCTTTTGTTTATTTTCAATTTCATTTACGCTTGCCACTAAGATCAATTTTTGCTGTGCTCTAGTTAAGCCAACATATAAAATTCTCGCTTCTTCTTCAAGCATTTGCTGTCTTTTTTGAACATCAGCTAAGGATTTAACCAGAGAATCAATACGATAATTCTTTTCTTTTATTGTTAAACCTAGTTCTTTTTGACTAATTGTAAAGTTTCCGCTTAAGTCTCTAGTTTGATACTGATGCCCTAATCCCATTACAAATACAACGGGAAATTCTAGTCCCTTAGAAGCATGAATGGTCATTAATTTCACTGCATTATCTGCTTTATCGCTTAAAAGAGGTTGAGCTAAATCTTTTTGATTTTTTCTCATTCGTTCAATAAAACTAATGAATTGATACAAACCTTTAAAACCAGCACTTTCATACGAAGTTGCCCGCTCATACAAAGATTCAAGATTAACCCTACGTTGTTGCCCATTTGGCAGACCAGTAACAATTTCTAAAAGATGTGTTTTTTCGTAAATGCTCCAGATTAACTCAGAAATTCTGTGCGTAGCAGCAAATGAACGGTGTGTTTCAAGTTGCTTTAAAAATTCTCTGCATTTCTTTCCTAGAGCCGAGTTAACTGAAGCAAAGTTAGTAAGTGCAGTATAAAAATTGCCCGCTGGAGTTTTAACGCGAAGTTGTGCAAGCTCTGGTTCTTTGAAGTTAAATAGTGGCGATCTCATTACAGCTACTAGAGGGATATCTTGCTGAGGGTTATCAATCAACCTCAAGTAATTCATAATCATAATCAACTCAAAAGTTTGAAAATAATTTTGCGCATCAGTAACAAATAAAGGTAAATTGGCTTTTGCAAATTCCTGCATTACCTGTAAATTATCGCTTCTAGTTCGTGTAATAATTGCAATATCTGAATACTCAAGTGGTCTTTTAAGCTGCGTTCTTCGATCCCAAACTTGAAAATTTTCTGCTTTTAATTGCTTAATTCTCGCAATTACCATCTGAACTTCGCTAAAATCCATTTCATCGCCATATTGGTCCTCATAAGCTGACTGTGTTTGCTTTTTATCGGTAAAAATGTATTCGCTTGCTGTCGGTAAATCCGCTGGATAATAGCTAGCTCCAAACTGTAATTGACCTTCTTTCTTATAGTCAATGCCACCAAAATTAGTTGTTAAAACTGGATTAAATAGTTCATTAACTGTTTTAGTAACCCTTTTTGTTGATCTAAAGTTATCAGCCAAGATGATTTTTTCACTATCATTATCTTTGCCATAAGTATGATACTTACTCAAAAAGAGGTCTGGTCGTGCTTGCCTAAAGCCATAAATTGACTGCTTGACATCCCCAACCATAAAAAGCGTGTTCTGTCCCTTCTTTTTAATGGCTTTAATGATATTTTCTTGCAGCGCGTTCACATCTTGATATTCATCAATCAAAATCTCGTTAAATTTTTCTTGATAATATTCTTGTGCAATATGTGCGTTTGAAGTATCTGTTGTCAAAATACTAAAGGCAAATTGCTCCATATCGCTATAGTCAATTAAATTTTGCTCACGTTTTAACTGACCAAATTTTTGAATTAGTTTTTTCTCAGCAGCAACAATTGTTTTAACTATTTTTTCTGATTTTTGAAGGACTGCTACTTGCTCTTTTTCTTCAACTACAAAAAAGCTAGCAAAAATTTTCTTAAGTTGATCATTTAAATCTGATTTTAAGTCCTGACTTTCTTGATAGACTTCAATGCTTTCATCCGACCATTTTTTAGATTTTCGTATTGCTTTTTCAAATTTACAATTCATTAAACTAGCACGAATTTCATTATAAGGCTGGTCCTTATTTAAAGATTCAAGAAAGCTATCTAGGCGGTTAGAAAAAATGTCATAATTTTCTTTAACTTTAGCTAAATCAGAGCCATTTATTTCTGGTTCAGCAAGTAGAGCTTCTACTTCTGCTTTTAAATCAGATACTTCTTTAAGTAAAAGCGGCTTTATTTGCTGTTGCCACAAATTAGATTGAATTAAATTGTCACCTACTTCATAGCAGGTTGGCAGCTCATCGAGAAATTTTTCATAATTCGGTTGAGTCGTTACTGTATTATACAGCTGCAATAGCAAGTCGCGGGCTCCTTCTGCATCACGATCTCCTGAAAAATTATCATAAAAATCCTGAAAGTCTTGATTATCTTCTTCAAGATAATCCGCCTCTATCTCTCGCAAAGCGCGTTCTTTCAAAAGCTCTCCTTGAGTCTCATCAGTTAAAACACTAAATTGCGGATCAAGGTCAATTACATAGTAAAAACGCCTAATCACATCTAAACAAAAAGAATCAATCGTAGAAATATTGGCTGTATCAATATCTAATAGTTGGTTACGTAAAAATTGGTTATCCGGTTCAACTTCAAGTTGATCACTTATTTTTTGTTTGATTCGTTCTTTCATTTCACGTGCTGCAGCTTTAGTGAAAGTAATAATCAGTAAAGAAGAAACCGGTGTGCCAGACAGAATTTTTTTTAAAACTCGCTCAACTAAAACTGTAGTCTTACCTGAACCAGCAGATGCAGAAACTAAGATATCTTTTCCAGAATCATTAATTGCCTGATCTTGTTCTTTAGTAAACTTTGTCACCTATTCATCACCATCCAAATCCAGTTTTTCTTTAATTAAGTTCAAAAGCGTCTTTTTATCAATTGCTTTAATTTTATGGTAATTATTTTCTTTTAACATAGCATCAAAGAAGAAAATATCTTTAAAGTCAGAATAAGTTAAGGAACTCTGTTGTCCGTAAGTATATGGATCAAGTTTAATCTTACCTGATAAAATCTCACTACCAGCATTCTTGATTAAGTAGGAATTATATGCCAGTAGCAATTCTAATTGATCAGGAGTAAAACTCTGATTTCGTGGCCAACTAATGTCGCCATTTACCTTTCTTTTAACGCTACTATATATTTCTGAATTAGCTCGATCTTTATCCATTCCTGGTTCAATCAGGTCCAGAATCTCTTCATCAGCAATTAAAATTCCGTTATACATTAGTTTCTTAGTACTTTCTTTGAGAAGATCCTTAATTTGATAGTTGCTTAGAACCATCTTATCACTACTTAAGCGTTCTAAGCTGCTAGTAATATTTTGATAAAAAGCTCCTAAAACATCTAAGTTTTTACCTTGAGCAAAAAACTTATTATTCTTTTTTAAGACTTCCAAATAAGAAATCATTTGCATTGAAATTCCATTAGCAAAGAGACCTAAATCAAACTTTTTAGCAGAAGACTTATAGTCAATTACCTCTCCTAAAACTCGATCATTTACCTTAGCCAGATCAACTCGGTCCATTTTTCCTCGTAGATCAACAATCTTCTTTTTATTATTTTCATCTTTCCAACTATAGGATAGACCTGTTACTTTTTGATTTTTACCGAAACTTAATTCTGAATATTGTGGTCTAAAAGTTGTTTTATTTACATTGCTATGCCAATAATGAGCAACATTAGATGTGGTTTGGTCTAGCTTATGGAACAAATATTTATTGAATGGATCATTTAAAAGTTGACGATATCTGCCTTTTTCTTTTAATTCCTCTCGTACTTCAATTAGTAACTCTGTTAACTTACTATCAGTTAAATCAGCGAAATTTAAGTTTTTCTCTTTAATCTTTTTAACTAAATAGTCAAAAGTTTCATGATAATAATTACCTGCCTGAATTACATCAAGTTCATTTTCAAATCGCTTCTTTAAATGTAGGCCGTAATTTAAGAAATATTCAAAAGAATTCTGATAATAAGTTTCAAGTTGTGAAACTGAAGTCTCTATCCGATCTCCGTAAATTTCCTGTGCCAATTCTGGTGAAAGATTTTCGGGAATATTCTTAAAGCTGCTTCCTTCAAGGACATTTTGAGCTACTTCGCCTATTTTCTGCTCAGTCATCTCTAAGATAGAATCTACCTTAACGGCTTGCTTGCTCTTTAAGTAAGTTAAATAGCCCAAACTAGCTTCCGGATTAGTCATAAAGGTTAAAAGATCACCAGCAGAATTAGGTAAATCATGCTGTGAAAACTCTTCTGCCTGGGTTAATCTAAGAAGTTGTTTATAAAAGATAGATGGTTCTAATCGTTCATTTGCCGTATTAATTACAGGATAGGAAATATAAATCTTATCACTGGCTAAACTTAATGCATTACCAAACTGATAATTCTGATCTAGATTATTAATTTTTTGTTGATCCTCTAAATAGCCACTAGTATTATTCCCATCATTTAGCTGTTCCAAGTTCTCTGAATTAAAGAAACCTGGAATTTTCTCAATCTGCGGTAAATTACTACTTGTTGCCCCAATAATAAATACCTGCTTATAACCTTGTCCTTGAACCATCCCCATTTCAGAGATGTTAACTGCATCAAGAGTAGATGGAATTTGTGAGAAATTAGCCTCACTAAATCCACTAATTAAAAGATCAAAAAATTGTTCTAATGAAAATTCCTTGGCTACCAATAAGTAATCCTTTAGCAAATCGTTTAGGGTTGACCAAACTTGTTCAGGCTGCTGCGCTAACTGTAAGTCTCCAGCATCATTTGCTTCTTTTCGCCAAGCCTCTAGTCTTTTTGCAACTCGATTTTTAATTAAGAACTTCCAAAAAATTGTCACTCCAGCTTGCGGATCTTTCTCTGCTTCTATTTCTTCAAAAAATTTACTTAGAATACTGATAAAGTATTGACGTAATCGCTCAAGTTCTTCCACCTCTTGCTCTGACTTATCAAGTGCAATTACTTCCGCATCCACAAAGTTTTTTAAAGGTTTGTTCCAAAGACTTCCCTTAATACCATGTGCCAACACAAAGTTTTCAAGTAAATCCACATCGTTTTGATAACGTGCTACGCTCTTATACCACTCGGGAATAAACAGCTGTGTTTTCATTAGCGCAATTACATTATCTGTTTGAAAACCACGCTTAAAAATTTGCTGGAGATTTTCTACTGCAACAACCAAGGGATGATATTTCATCTCCTTTTGCAGGTCATTGAAGAAGGGAATATTATTTTGACGCAAAATTGGCGTTAAGTAAGTTTCATATTCACTTAAATTTGGCGCTAAAACTAAAAAGTCTTGATAGCGATAGTGGTTTAAAGCAACTTGTTGGTAGATTGTCCGTGCGACAAAGTATGCTTCAGCATATCTAGAATCTGCTTTAACTGGTTGCAAAAATTTACTCAAACTTTCATCAAAACTGCTAGTCTTAGTCCAAACACCATTTAACAGGGAGCTAGGATTAGTCTGACTGAGTGGAAATTCAGTAGTTTGATAATTTAATTGCTGATTTTGCCAAAAGTGCTCTAGTTGTCCAATTGTTCTTTGAACTACATAATCATAGTCTCCAGGTTCCGCTTTACTGTCTATCTTGCCGACTTTTGTCTTAAACGCTAAAGTTGTATTTTTAGCTTTTTTTGAAATTAAACGCACTAAAGTTAATTCCTGCAAGGAAAAATGCGAAAAATCAGAAAAATAAAATTCCATGCTGCTCAAATTGTTGCTTTTAGCTAGAAACTCATTAAGCAGGAGCTGCATTTCATCTTTTGTTGCAAATTTTTCAGATAGCCGTTCGATAAAATCATCATAGATAATTCGCAAATCATGGACTTTATAGCTGGTTTCTTCATTTAATTTTTCATTATCAATATTTTCTAGTTCAATATTTCCAGCCCGAACTGATAAAATTGCTTCATACATTTGCTTTAAGGCACCAGACGTAATCTGATTCTTATTTTGAAATAGTTTTAGTTCGTTCTGATGATCCTTAACAATTTGCTCAAGTAACATCACACTAGCAGCATCATCTAAAATCTGGGGCAACTTGATTGCTTCATCCTTCAAAAAATACCAGGCTAGTCGTGAAAACGATAAAATGTGCAGTTTATTAACCGCTACTTGTTTTTTATTCGTTAAAACAGAGAGCTTGCTAAGTGCGCGTACTTCTGTGGTAAACTTAATATGGTTTGGCACGATAATAAAAACATCGTGCGTTTTATCTTGGTAATATGACTTAACAGCTTGATCAATAATATCATTTTGCAAGTTGTCTACTTGTCTACCAGTAATTACATTAATCATAAGTCTCAAGTCTCCTTAGCAAATATTTTAGCATATGGAACAAACGAAATAGACTTAATGAAATTTATAATATAGGAACGATAATCGTGAATAAAAAAGTTGAAATTAAAGCACATGGAAAAGTGATTCTAATTGGTGAACATTCTGTTGTGTATGGATATAATGCACTTGCTTTACCAATTCAAGCCCTAAATATCAGCACAACTGTTGAAGAAACTGCTGGTCCTACTTGGATGGATACAAATCACTACCACGGTGCTTTTTTTGATGCACCAGATGAATATGACGGTATTAAATATATTGTTAAAACTATGTTAGCTAAAGTTGCAGATGCACCTAACGTTAAAATTACTTATAGTGGTGAAATTCCAATTGAACGCGGCTTAGGTTCAAGTGCAGTTGTAGCTCTTGGGACAACTAAGGCTTTATCACAATTCTTAAATTTGAATTTAGATCACGATGAAATCATGGAAATTACCAACCATGCGGAAATGATCAACCACGGTAAAGCTTCTGGACTTGATGCCGCTACTGTTAGCTCAGACTATCTAGTCTTCTTTAATAAACAGGATGGTCCGCAGCAACTTTCTCAAAAATTAGGTGCTACCCTCTTGATTATGGATACTGGCGAACTTGGAAATACCAAAGTGGCGGTTCAAGCAGTTAAAAAGCAAATGGATGAAAGTGATCTCAAAAAGAAACAAATTGCCCGTCTTGGGGAGCTTGCTACTGCCACTCAAGAGAATTGGCTTAAACAAAATGCTAAAGAAATTGGTAAGATCTTTAACGAAGCTCAAAGCATTTTAGCCTCATTCGACCTTTCAACTAAAAAAATTGATAATATTTGTAAAATTGCTAACGAAAATGGTGCCTTAGGTACTAAGTTATCTGGCGGTGGCCTTGGCGGAATCGTGATTGCGCTATGTCCTGATCAAGAAACGGCACAAAAAATTGCCAAAAAGGCTCAAGCAAATTTTGATAATTACTGGATTGAGGAAATCTAATGAAAAAAACTGCTCGTGCGCATACTAACATTGCGCTAATTAAATATTGGGGAAAATCTAATCAAGCTTTGAAGACCCCGCTCATGTCTAGTCTATCAATGACCTTAGATGCTTTTTATACCGATACTACTTTTGAACATGATTCTTCACTAACTGAAGATACATTTATTTTAAATGGTCAAAAGCAAACACCTGAAGAAAGTAAACGAGTTTTTAATTATATTCACCTATTACAAGAAAAATTTGGCTTTAATGATCATTTTACAATCAAGTCTACTAACCACGTTCCCACTTCGGCTGGTCTTGCTTCGTCAGCATCCGCCTTTGCAGCTTTAGCAACCAGCTTTGCTGCAAGTTATGGCTTAGATCTTTCAAGAAGAGAACTTTCGAAATTGGCACGTCTTGGATCAGGATCAGCAACAAGATCGATTTATGGCGGTTTTGTCGAATGGCAAAAAGGAATTGATGATGCAAGTTCTTATGCTGTTCCAATTGATGAAAATCCAGATCTTGACCTGTCCCTATTAGCACTTGAAGTTGATACAAAACAAAAGAAAATTTCTTCAACAAAAGGGATGAAATTAGCTCAAACATCTCCTTTCTATCAGCCTTGGTTAGCTAGAAATAAACAAGAAATTGCTGAATTAAAACAAGCAATTAAGGAAAAAGATTTTACTAAGATTGGCAAGCTCAGCGAATTAAGCGCTAATGAAATGCATGCTTGCAACCTAACAGCTAATGAGCCCTTCACATACTTTGAACCAGAGACAATTAAAGCGATTAAATTAGTAGAGAATTTAAGGCAGCAAGGCATTGAGTGTTACTATACAATCGATGCTGGTCCAAATGTAAAAATTCTCTGTACCTTAAGAAATAGAAAAGAAATTATTTCAGCTGTTCAGAAATCATTGACTAATGTTAAAATAGTCGTTGCGAGTTTCGGCCCAGGCGTTACTCTGCTTTAGTAATTTGAAAATAAAAAGATTAGAGGAATATTCGTTGATTACAGAACAAGCACCAGGAAAATTGTATATTGCGGGAGAGTATGCAGTTCTTGAGCAAAACTGCCCTGCCATTTTAGTTGCAGTAAATGAATTTGTACGTGTATCTATTGCTAAGAGCACTGGCACTAGTGGTTTAATTCACTCTAAGCAGTATTCTCAAGATTCTATTCACTGGATTCGTAAAGGCAATCAAATGGTAATCGATAATCGTGATAACCCGTTTGAATACATTTTATCTGCGATTAAATTTACAGAACGTTTTTGTTTAGAACAAAAAGTTCCAATGTCTTTATATGACTTACATGTTAATTCTGATCTTGATTCAGCTGATGGTAAGAAGTATGGTCTTGGTTCATCTGCAGCTGTAACAGTTGCAACTGTAAAGGCAATTCTTAATTTTTATGGCTTACATTGTACAAAAGATCTTATCTTTAAACTTTCAGCTATCTCTCACTATAGTGTTCAAGGAAACGGATCAGCCGGTGATATTGCTGCCAGTGTCTATGGTGGATGGCTTGCTTATCAAACTTTTGACAAGGCATGGCTTAAGCAAGAATTAGCTACCAAATCTCTTAGCGATGTTTTAAACGAAGCTTGGCCTGGTCTAAAAATTCAATTATTAACTCCCCCTGAAGGATTAAATTTAGTAATTGGTTGGAGTCAAAAGCCTGCCTCAACTTCACAATTAGTTGATAAGACTAATGCTAAGAAGAAGTTTATTAAGACCCAATATGATACTTTCTTAGAACAATCTAGACAATGCGTTCTTGATATGATTAAGGGCTTTAATGAAAAGAATATTGCTTTAATTCAAAAGCAAATTCGTCTAAATCGTCAATTGCTAAAGGATTTTGCTGCACTTAATCATATTGCTATCGAAATTCCACGTCTGACTAAATTAATTAATATCGCAGAACAATTTAATGGTGCTGCTAAGACTTCTGGCGCAGGAAACGGCGATTGCGGCATTGTGATCGCTGATGAGCAAACTGATATTGAAGAAATGAAAAATATTTGGCGTGAAAATGGAATTATGCCACTGAACTTTTTAGTTCATTCAATTGCTTAATTAATTTAATACTAGGAAACGATTATGTCACAAAGATCCCAAAGAAAAGAAGAACATCTAGCATTGGCTAAGATGTTTTTTAATAGTAATAAAAATAATGATTTCAAGCATATACATCTAATTCGCCCCGCTCTTCCTGAAAGTGCTGTTAGCAAAGAAAGTATTGCAACAGAAATGTTTGGTCAAAAAATTAGTGCCCCATTTTTTATCAATGCAATGACAGGTGGATCAGATGCTTCATATACTATTAATCGACGCTTAGCTCAAGCAGCTGCTAAAGAAAATATTCCGATGGCGTTAGGTTCTGCTAGCATTCTTGAAAAAGAAATTGATCAAATCAAAAGTTTCGAAATTGCGCGACAAGAAAATCCTGATGGCCTACTTTTCGCTAACGTTAATCCAACTACTAAACCTAAAGTGGCCCAAAAGATTGTGCAGGTATTAAATGCTAACGCCCTTCAAATTCACCTTAATAGTGTTCAAGAAGCTGTGATGCCTGAAGGAGATCGGGATTTTCATTGGCTTGATAATCTAAAAGCAATTCGTCAAGCAGTCGATGTTCCAATCATCATCAAGGAAGTGGGAATGGGAATTGACCCCGAATCTTTACGAACCCTCTTGATCAATGACTTTTCAATCATTGACTTAGGTGGTAGTGGCGGAACTAATTTTGCTCAGATTGAAAATGAAAGACGAAAAAATCAAAAATTAATGTTTTTAGAAGACATTGGTCTTTCAACAGTTAAAACTTTGCTTGCTACACGAACTATTCCGGTTAATAAAACGATTATCGCAGCCGGTGGGATTACTAATGCTTTAGATATTTTCAAGTCCTTAGTTTTAGGGGCACAATATGTTGGTATTGCAAATTATTTCTTACAGTTTGCTAATCAAGATACCGAATCCTTGATTGTCGCAATTCAAAATCTAAAATATGAGTTACGTCTTCTAACTGCCCTATTTGGATTAAAGAATATTGCTGAAGTAGATGAAGTTAAATATTATCTTGATACCGATTTATATAATTTTACTAGACAAATTTATAACTAGTTACTTTCTTTAATGACTGCATTTTGCAGCCATTTTTTGAAGGCATCGAAAAAGGCTTTTGCATTTTTTACAAAAGCCTTTTTCTTCTAGTCTTTTACTAAGTGAATCTCTCGATCAAATAGATCATGCATTTTTTTATTAAAATTATGAGCAATAAAGACGATAGTTGCCTTACTTTTTAATAGATTATTCAAAATATCCATTGTCGCTTTTTGATCAATTGCACTTGTTCCTTCATCGATCAAAATAATATCACTATCATGAACCTTTGCACGAGCTAAAACAATCTTCTGTCTTTGTCCCCCTGAGATATTCAATTTATCCAAGTTAAGTTTCTTATCTATTCCTTCATCAAACTTCTTTAGATCTGCAGAAAGATTTACTTCTTTCACTGCCTCAGCTACTTTATTATCTAATTTGTCATTAAACATCGTAATATTATCTAAAATCGAAGCGGGAAAAACTACTGGGTCTTGTGGAAGATATCCAATTTTACGTAAGTCTGGCACGATCTGATTGCCATTTTTGTCTTCAAATATTATTTTTCCTGAACTTGGCTTTAATTCTCCAAGAATTAATTTAAATAAAGTTGACTTTCCAGCACCTGAATCGCCTGTTAATAAGATCTTTTCGCCCTCTTTAATTTGAAGATCAGGATAAGTTAAACTTTCTCCATTTGAAAACTTTAAACCTAGTGATTTTGTCTTGATTATCGCAGGAGCAATAGAACTATCTTTACTTGAAGAATGGACAGGTTCTGCAGATTTATCTATTTCCGTAACTAGTTTTTTAATACCTTTCATCTGACCACGGGCATTTGAAATTTGATTAATAGCTTGATTTAAATAAAATCTAAAATTACCTACAATTAGAAGTGCACTAATCTCTAATAAACCATTCTTAACTAAAAAACCTGACAATAAAAAGATAATCAAACCAAAAATTGCAGAGGCAATACCAGTAATAGCATTAAGCAATTTGGTATAAGTAGTTTGCTTAACGTTTGCATCTTCAAGCTTCTTACTTGCTAATTTAGAAACTGAAAACAGCTTTGCCCCAGCGGCAAATTGTCTTAATTGCTCTAAACCTGCAAGCCAATCATTCAGAGTATCTAAATAAACCTGATTGCTATCAGAAATAAGTTGATTTGCTTTTTGTAATGGTTTCTCAATTAGTTTCGGAAGGACTAAAGTAATTGCTACAATTAAGCAAATTGTTAGTAACAAGATCCAATTTAACATAATTAAATATATGATAATTGAAACAATCATGACACTACCATATAGCAAATTAAAAATAGCACCAACGTAATTTTCATTAACCATTTGTAAATCATTAGTCAGTCTATTCTGCATCTCAGAAACTTGATGTTTTTTGCCATCATAAAAGTAATGTTTAACAATCTTATCTCTAACTGAATTATTTAAGTCTTGTGCTTGATATGTAATCAAATATTGACTGATATATATAAATACATAGCCTAGAGCAGCAACCACTAAACTTATTGCTGAAATAATTATAAAATTACGTAAATTCCGTGACAGAACAATTGTCGTTTCTAGTTGAACTAGTGCTGTATTACCAATTAATGTGATTGGTGTTAAAACAGTAATTATAACAAATAGACAAAATCTAACTGGATTAATTTTTATTAATTCCCTAAAATTCATTACTCGTGTCCTCCCTTCTTTTCTAACTTTATTTCATGATCAAACTTGGCCTTCAATTCTGGTGTAAAGTTGTGAGCAATCATTAAAACTGTTTGATCTGTCTTTAGCAATTCATCAATAATTTTTTCAGTGGCTTTTTGATCAATCGCACTAGTTACTTCATCCATCAAAACAAATGGCTGATGATGAATTTCACTCCTTGCCAAAACCACTTTTTGTCTTTGCCCATCTGATAAGTTTTCATTTTTTAAATCAACAACTGTATTGATACCAGCAGGCATTTTAGCTAAATCAGTGCTTAGCTGAACTTTGTTAACTACATTAAGTACTTGTTGTTCAAGCTTTTTAGTAAACATCGTAATATTTTCTTTAATTGAAACTGGAAAAACTACAGGATCTTGAGGCAAATAACCTACTGTAGCATTTTCAAGTGGTTGATTATTTTTATCTAAGTAAGTAACAGTTCCACTTTGCGCCTTCAAATTTCCAAGTAAAACTGCAAATAATGTAGATTTACCTGTTCCTGAATCACCAGTCAGTAACACTTTATCTCCAGCTTTAATTGTAAAATCAGGATAAGAAATAGTTTCACCTTGATCATATGAAATTTTTAGATTTTTTACTGAAACACCATATGCGTTTGCTTTAACCGTCCGTTTTTCATTGCGACGTAGTTCAGAAATTTCTTGACGTAATTCTTTTGTTGACTTGATTTGTGTGATTGCACTAGTAATTTCCCAAATAGCTGAGAAAACTGCAAATCCAAATGAGCCAGCAACTGCAAATTCACCAAAAGAAATTGAGCGATTTAAGAATAAAATACCAGCAAAGAAATCCAATCCAACTTGTGCTAAGGCATTTCCCCAGCCATTGAAGAGATAAGAAATTGTATTATACTTGCAGCTCTTTTTACTTGCCTTAGTATAGTCATCACTTGCTTGATGAAGTTGTTTTCTTAATCTGCCATAAGCGCTGAAACGTCTTAATTCTTGTAAACCGCCAAGCCAATGTTCAATTACATTAAGTAACTTTTCATTCTTAGCATTAACTTCCTTAGTAGCTTGTGCGGTTTTCTTTTCCATAATCTTTGGAAGCAGAAAATTAATTCCCAATAATATTGCACTAACTAGAACCAAAGTCCAGTTCATCTTTAATAGAATTCCGACTGAAATAAATATTTCAAGAATTCCACTTAAAATTGAAACCCAAGGAGTTAGAAAGTTAGTGGTCAATAATTTTAGATTGCCGGTTAGTTCATTTTGCATTTTAGATACCTTTTCATCATTACTAGAATTATAGTAATGTTTCATGATATCTGACCTAATCTGATGCAAGTAATTCTGCGACTGTCTGGTTAAAGTAATTGTAGCAATTGGCAATAAAACCGCCGCTCCAATCTCCATCCCTGCTTGAATAAAAGTCCAATAAATATACCCATTCAAATTTCCCTTAAGTATATTATTCAATGAATTTTTAAATAGATATTCTCCCAGAGCACCAGCAATGGCATAAAGAATATATAAACCAATAATTAAAATTGAACGAGGTATATTGCTTTTAATTAATTCTTTAAATGTCATTCTTTCTCCTCCTTCACTTTATTTATTATTAATTTTACTAATCTTTTTTTAATTTTCAATCATATTTTTCTAAGTGGTTATATTTTTATACTAAGCGGTATTTATTCAATACTTTCTGCTATGCTATACTATTTTTATCTTGTTAGAACGAGGTGAAAACTAGGTGTTTATTCTAAATAACTTAGGATTAAGCTTAAAATTGAATTATTTTCTTTCAGTTATTAAGCTATATTTAATAAATGTCCCCAAATTTGATGAAAGTTTGGGGTTTGTTAACTAAATATAGATAACTTTTCCCTGAACTTTCAAAATACTGTAAAAATATGTATTAATAAGGAACGGGAAAATGCTAAAAAATTTAACTAATAAAGATAATTCTAATGTTGTTAACTTATTAATTGGAAGAATCGGAACTAATATTGCTGATTCACTGTTTTATATGGCGATACTCTGGTACTTTAAAAGCCACTTTCACTCACCAATATTACTATCGCTAATCTTTATAGCAGATTCAACGATTGATATGTTTTCATTTACTTTAGGTCCAATAATTGATCGGTTAAATATTAAAAAATTACTTCAAGTAGTAACTATTATTCAAGCCATCCTTAGCTTGTTAATTATTCCATTATTTAACGATCCAAATTTACATCTTTTCGCAATCATATTTTTAATTATTGTTTATATTCTATCTACAATTGGTTCAACATTAATTTATCCAGCTGAAGACAAAATATTGCCAATCATTGTAAAAAAAGAAAATTTAGCTAAGGTAAACGGTATCTTTCAAATGTCATATCAAACTTTGGATTTATTTTTAGATGCCGGGGCAACAATTTTAATTACTTATTTGTCCATCAAAAATACAATTATAATTTCAGGTTTAATTTTTGCTTTTGCGCTCTTATTCTATGCTCGACTTAACTTTAATGTTCAATCAATTTCTTCAGATAAAGAAAATAGTACTTACTTAAAAGCTCTAATTAACGGATGGCAAGCTTTACAAAAAGAAAAGGATATTTTGATCCTAATCCTTCCCTTTGCTATAACCAACTTGTTCTATGGAATTTCTTCAATCGGGTTACCTTACTTTGCTACACAATATTTAAACAGGAGTGCAATGAGTTATGGTGGTTTGGAGCTTGCTTCTTCAGTCGGTGGACTACTTGGTAGTATCGCAGTGCAACATTTCTATGTTAAAGACAATAAGTTAAGATTATTAATTGTTATTTGTTTAATTCTTTCAGGTATTTCAATTATTTTAGAGACAATTATTGCCCCAATTTTTCCTATCTTAATTTTATTATTCGCTCTATTTAGTACCTTTTGGATCAGTATGATGAATATTAACTTTCGTGTACTCGTCCAGGAAAGTTTTCGCCCTAATCTGCTTGGACGAATTAACACAATTAATAGCAGTATTGTTAATTGCATGATTCCAATTGGATCATTTTTAGGAGGAATTATCGTTAAAAATCTTGGCGTTCTTCCCGCAATTATGCTTGAAGGAATAGCTCAAGTAATAACAGCATTCTTTTATTTAATTATCTTTATAAAAATTAAACACTAAAACCGAGGAAGTATAAATGAGTAACAAGAAAAACAAAATCAATAATGCAGAAATTAAAACAAGAGTAGTATTCTATCGTCCTAGTCAATAATTAATTAAATTTAAGAAAAGAGAATATTATGACTCAAGATATAATTACTACGATTACTACAAAAGATAATTTTAAAAATGCCTTCAATAATGCTCAGATCAAGGCTACTGATAAGGTTATGGTTCATACAGCTTTAAGTAAGTTTTATTATGTTCCTGGTGGACCTGAAAGTGTGGTTCATGCTTTAGAAGAAACAATAAATCAAGGCACAATCATGATGCCGTCAGAAGTCACTACGAATTGTGACCCCGCAAGCTGGGAATATCCTCCTGTTAGACAAGATTTGATTCAAATAGTCCGTGACAATATGCCACCATATAATCCTGATACTTCTCTGAGTGAAGGTTTAGGTATTACACCTGAATATTTTAGAAATTTACCCGATGTAGTACGTAGTTGCCATCCTTATCTACCCATTGCAATTTGGGGTAAAGATAAAGCTAAAATTGCTAGAAAACAACCACTTGATATGCCTTACGGCTTGCATAGTCCCTTAGACTATTTGTATCAAAATGATGGTAAAATTATTTTTCTAGGAACTGATTATGAAACTTGCACAATGTTGCACTACGCTGAATCAACAATTGATAGAAAAACGGAAACCTGTTCAGCAGCAACCGGGATAGATAAAACTGGAAAGACTATCTGGACTGATTACCAAAATATAGATATGGATTCATATGATGATTTTAATGACTTAGGACTAGCCTTTGAAAGAAACTTTCCTAAAGAGTTTAAACAAGTTAAATTAAATAATAGTTTTATTAAGGTTATCAAAGTAAAACCACTAATCGACTTTGCTAGAATATGGTTTAAGAAAAAAGATAAAAACTTATAGCATAGCAAAAAGACAGGAGTTATTTCTCCTGTCTTTTTTCAATTTAAAGTTCTAAATTATCTGAATTTTTCTTTTCTTCAATAAAATCTTTCATTACTTGAGGATTCTTAATTAATACATTAAGCAGTCTATTATTACCAACTGTCGGAATCTCACCTACTTCATATAATGCGATTGTTGAAGAACTCCAACCTAAAACTGAAGCCAATTGTCGTTGAGAGAGTTTCCATTTCTTTCTTAATTTTTTAATGTCTGCTGGACCCACAAAACCATATTTCTGACGATACCTTTCTTGTACTATTTCTATAGCTTGATCATCAAGTTCATTATCATTAATTAATCGATCAGTATTCTTTTCAAATCGTGCAGGTGCAGTAACAGTAATTTCTTTGCCTTTGATATCGAACGTATTAGTATAGTTTTTAATATATGTATCTATTGTAAAATACCCCTTAATATAAAGCCTTATGAAAAGAATTTATCTTCTGACACTAACCTTTTTAAAATCTTCAATAAATACCTTTAAAATAAAAAGTTGTAGTTCAATATCTATATTCAATTAAACAATTACTGTCATTGTTGCAGCGCCAATAATAATAGCTAATCCAACTAGAGTAACTATCATTTCTTTCTTTGTCTTACTTTCATGTAAGAACCAAATACCAGTTAATGTTGCCAAAACTACTGAAGTTTGCGACAAAATAAATCCTGTTGCCAAGCCGTTCATATCTGGCTGTGCTGAAATCAAGTATGTCAAAGCAGCAAAAGCAAAAAAGAAGCCAGAAATAATTTGCTTATAAGAAATTCCCTGAGCTAATGCAATCGTTTGCTTTGGATCCTTAACCTTTAGATAAATTGCATAGAAAATTGCCACTAAGCACATTCCAATAGCTTGTGGTAAGAATGCCTTTGAGCCGTCAATTTTTGCAGCTTGTGGGGCAGCTGAATAAGCCCAGTAACCAATTTCACCAATTAATAAAACGATGACTGCTTTTCTCAGCTTGGCACTGTTTTCATCAGTCTTCTTTTCAGTCCAAGTTGTCATCCAAGCTCCCAAAACAATTAAGGCTAAGGCAAGGAAACCAACTAACTTATCACTTGTGCTTGGCCAATCTCCTAGTGCAAACACACCCCATAAAGAAGTTCCTAGCAACTGAAAAGCCGTCGTGATCGGCATCGTACCTGAGGAACCAATTAAAGTAAAAGAATGGAAAGTAAGTATTTGCGCACTAGCCCAACCAATTCCTGAAATAATTGACCAAATCAAGGCTGAACCTGTAGGGAGTGCAATTCCTTGCATCAAATTATAAATTACTGCAAAAATAAAAGTTCCAAAAGTTGCTCCAATAATTTGATTTACCGGTTTACCACCAATCTTTGAAGCTATTGTTGGAAATAAGCCCCATCCTATCAATGGTCCTAATCCAACTAAAAGTGCAATTCCTTGCATAGAATAATTCCTCCATTTCTAATTAATTAAAAAGTTACGCCACTTTCTAAAATCACATTAGAATATGGAGTTTCCTCTCCAGTTCTAATAAATGCCTTTGAGGACTTTAAGTCTTTCTTTAATTCTGAATGAGGAATAAATTTAATCTCAACGTTAGGAAGAGTCTTTTTAATTGCTTCTAATTGCTTAGGATTTTCAGTTTTAATTTCTTCAGCAATATACATTTTTTGAACTTCTAATTCTGTAGAAATTCCTTTAAAACATCAATAAATGATGGCAATCCTGGTCTAACAGATAAATCAATCTTTTCAGTCCCAGCTGGCACAGGAGTTCCTGCATCCCCCACACCTAACCAATCCATATGTCCCATATCTGCAATCACTCTAGAAATATTTGAGTTCATTACGCCCGTCTTTTTCATGTTTAGTTAACTCCTTACTAAAATACGTTCTTAAATTTAGCATATGGAATTAATTTTACCATGTACCTACTATTTCTAGCTATTTTTATACAAGCGCTAATTTTTGTCGCTTATTTTACTTTTTCAAAAACTTCACAGACCATCGGTGCTTGAGAATAAAAAATTTTTCCACGCTCTTTATATTTCCGTGTAAAAAATTCATCATGAACCGTGCGCCAATAAGCATAGCTACAATCACCTTCTCCTTCATGATAAGCATGTTCTTGAGAAATTAAATTATATGGAATAATCTCAACGCATACATCTTTTATTACGCAGACTGGTTTAGCATTACCATCTAAAATAATGCTCCACTCACCTACTTTAGGTAATTTCTCATCTTTACCATACAATTCATAAGCTGAAGTAGTAGCTGTCTTAATTTCTTTATCAACCAAAGAAGCTAACTCATTAGAATCTTTTTGATTTGCACCAAAGGCCCATGCTTCAACAGGTGTATTTTCATTTAAATTATGCTTTTTACAAAACTGATGCCAAAATGTTTGTATATTCTCATCCATATCTATTTGATCCTTGTTAAAATTTGGGCACCAATGCTTAAGCCAGTACGATGTGATTCACTGCCCCACTCACGTTCATCATAATTATCCATATCAGCTAATGTATCTGCCGTAAATAAAAGCTGAGCAAAATCAATCTTTCTAAACTGGGCACAAGCAGCTAAAGCTGCACACTCCATTTCTACGGTTGATGCGCCTAATTGGCGAAATTGGGCCACCTTTTTAGGCGTTTCTCTAAAGAATCCATCAGTTGTCCAAGTTGTTATCTCATCATAGTCCACATTTAATTCAGTTAAAGCTTTTTCTACTTCCTTTAAAAATGAAGAATCTAATTCAACAAATTGTCCAGGTTGCATGTAGTGAAAAGACGTACCTTCATCCCGAATAGCACGTGTCGGAAGAAGCATTGTATTTTCAGGTAAATCTACTAAAGCCCCAGCGGTGCCAATAGTTAACACTTTTTCTACACCATAAGCAATTAACCACTCAAGTAATTGAACAGCAGCAGGTGCTCCCAAGGGTGCTTGACACAAAGTGAAAAATTCATTGTCAATTTGAACTTCATAGATTTTGGGGTTAAAAGAGCATGATTCAAATTCGCCTAAAATGCGGTGCAGGTGTTGATCTAAAAATGCATTGATTTCTTTTTCTGGCACAAACGCATAAAGCAATCTTGGATGAAAATAAAACGGTTCTTGATCATGATTAGGTTCAAAAACCGCGTGAGGATTTTTATCAAAGTCTAAAATAAATGGTCCTTCATTCATGTATACCCTCTCCCTTAATCAATAAATGGATAGTCACCATTAAAGTAATGATCAATAAAAAGTTGATGTTGCTTGTTAAAAATCTCCGGTAATTTGTCTTTAGGAAAATATTTCAAGTCAAGAGTCTCAGCACTGATTTCTTTTGAAGTTTTTTCTAGTAATTCAACAATAAATTCAATAGTTACCGCCTGTGCCACATCTTGATTAGGATAGTGCTGAATAAAATTAGTTGAGACACCTAACAATAACTTAGTTCTTACTTTTAAGCCAGTTTCTTCTAAGAACTCTCGAACACATGCTTCTTGTGCTGATTCTCCAAATTCTAAAGCACCACCAGGCAAACCCCATGCATTAAAATCAGATCTTTTTTGAAGTAAGATTTCATTCTGATCATTAGCCAAAATTCCGCCTGCAAAATTTAGAATAATTGGTTCATGACCAACTTTTTGACGTAAAGTTTTAATGTAGTCTTGAGTCATTGCTATTCCTCTACTTGAATATCATTCATTATAATTGAGATTTCATCATCTAGATGCATCTGACTAGTAAAGGCATATTCGGGAATAAAACCAATATAATCTTTTTCATTCCACCAAGAGCGCATTTTTTCTTCACCAAAAGAATATTCATGACGAGCTTTATGTCGTTTTATTGTCTCTTCAAATGGAATATCAAAATAATAGGCATAAATTTGATTGCCGAAAAGCTGCTGAGATTTTTTAAATAAGTCAGCATACCATTTTGCATTCAAGATACCTTCTAAAATAGTATAAGAACAGTGATGATAACCATATTCAAGCAAGTTTTCTAATAACGGCAAAGCTAAAGTCTTTTCTCCGTCTTTAACATTCAGCATTTCTCTTCTAACTGTATCTTGCGGGATCAATAATGTATTGCGTGGCAATCGACGGTGAACTTCTTTAGACAATGTAGTTTTGCCACTGCCAGAGTTTCCACGAATTATAATTAATTTTGATGTCATTATTTTTATTCACTTTCTCTTAATACTGAAAATAAGATACAATAGCAAAAAAGTTTTATAGAAAATGGTAATTAATTATGAAAAAAGATATTAAATGCTATATAAATCTTTATGATTCAACTAAAGTTAAAACAATTGTTGGAAAGTCGACTAGCTTTTTAAATACACCCGAAGCATTACAGGGAAAGAAAGAAGTAGAAAACGGTAATATTAAAAAAATTGGTTCTTTAGACGATTTAGATGAATGGATTAAAAATCTATAACCTCTTTAACTATTTCTGCAATTTTCTTTGGATATTCAAAATGAATATAATGCGAATCACCCAATGTTACTACTTCAGATTTTGAATTATTTGAAACATACTCCGACCGCTTATATTCATTTTCTCGATACTTCTCTGTAATAAGAACACTTGGTGTTTTATCACTTATCCTAGTAGTATCTTTCCAAAACGAATCATTTTCATAAGCAGCTTGTGCATTCAAATTATCTTTTTCATCAAATTTCTTCGCATTTTGCTCTGTAGTTGTCCAAAACTTTTTATTTTCTTCTGGAGCAAAAATTTCTCTAAGATCAGCTTCAATTTTTTCTTGAAGTTTTGCCATGTTTTTATTTTTCTCAATATAAGCCGGTTCCTTTGGAGGATTTAACATAATTTCTCTCGTAGTTGGCTCAATTCCTACAAAAGCCTTTAAATTATTGATCTTATCTTTCATTTGCATAGCATACACACCGCCAATGCTATGAGCCAAAATAATAATTTTTTCTGCTTTAAAATCATTAATAATTTTTGCTAATTCAGTAGCTTCATCTGCTACCGTGTAATCCTTTAAGGATTTACCACTAAAACCGCTATTTAAATAATCTGGTGCAAAATAGCCATACTCATTTGGCAAAGATTCAATTACTTTTGAAAAAGATTGCCCTGTATCAAAGCTACCAAAGCCATTCAAGAAAACAACTAATGGGTCTCCTTTTCGATATGCATAATTAATTTTTCCTAATTCAGTTTCAATCTCTCTTCTCTGCATAATGTTCCTTTCCTATTCAAATTCCGCTTGCCAGTTAGGATTATGATATGTCTCTACTTGCTCTTTTGATCCCTTGTCTTCACTTAATTCAGGCAAATTATCCAATGCAAAATATCCACTAGCAATTGTTTCATCATTTTCTGTAAAACTGCCACCGGTTGGTTTACATAAGAAAAATACCGTTGTAATTCCATAAGGATACATTCCCTTATAATGTTTATTACTATCATAAATCGCAATTAATCTCTCAACAGTAATGTCAATACCGGCTTCTTCCTTTATTTCTTTGATCACATTTTCCTTAACAGAAAGATCTACTTTACACCAACCGCCTGGAATTGACCAAGTACCATCATTTTCCTGAACGAGCAGAATTTTCTCATCTTTGAAAATAGCTGCCCGAGTTCCAAGCTTAGGTGTTTGATAACCAACTTCGTTGCAGAAAAGCTCTTTCACCTTTTCAATTGGCAAAGCAGATTTTTCCGCCATCATTTCAGCCGAAATATCACGAATTTCTTGATATCACTCTAAGTCAAAATTATCTTTTCCATACGTTAAGCCAGCTTGCGCCAAACTTTGAAGTCGCTTTGCCCAATCAATAAGTCGATCTTGCTTCATATTTTGCTTCTTCTCTTGTTTATCCAAAACGCTATTCCTCCATAAAAAAGAGTAAAAAGTAATAAACTAATATAAAAATTAGGTGCAATACCGCTCATCGTTACTGCTCTTCCTTTTGATACGTCAATTATTAATCGTACGCCAAAAAGATTAGAGATTTGAAGAACATTAAAATTGATGAATAAATTAGTCACAAAATAAATCAAAAAAACCCTTGACAGAATGAAATGAAAATGATATGATATA
>OGGM01000083.1_pt1 | contig 96960 bp, 85 predicted proteins | sample 1571251 | NCBI WGS metagenome assembly OGGM01 (sample SAMEA2582076, study PRJEB24529) | metagenome | biome: Human gut stool | place: China | collected 2011 | reverse complement strand
CATCCTGTGCTGTCAAAAATCTCTTGTTCTCCATAAGCTAATGCCTCCTCTCTTTCGTTTTTTATTCAGTTCATTTTTGTACTGTCAACACTATTCATCAAAAAACATTTCATTTTTGCACTGTTAATGATATAATGTACGCAAAGGCAAAAGTGAGCATGGAGTTTTGCCGATTAGTATGCGAATCATAAACAAACGACAAAGCACCATGAGAACGTGCCCGCGAACGAGGAAAACCGAAGGTTTTTCGAGTTTTTGCCTTCGCAGAAAACATATTAAGTATTAATGTATATGCATGTTTTGTACCTCGTGTCGTCGTGCATACTACAACCCTCATTAACCTTATAAGGAGCAGTAAAAATGGGCGAGACATTCACCAGCCGAGTAGGCTATTTGATTCGAAATTTCAGAATTGCATCTGATATGACGCAAAAGGAATTAGCAGATAAATGTGGATTAAACGAATCCACTATCAGAAACTATGAGCTCGGAAACAGATATCCGGATGAAGCAACTTTATTAAATATTGCAAACAATCTGGGAGTTAGCTTTTATGCATTATCTGACCCTGATGTTGCAAACATATTCAGCGCACTTCATGTGCTGTTTGACATTGAATGGGCATATGGACTACGACCTACCCTGAAACATGGAGAAATATGCTTCAAATTTGAAGAGCGGCTTCCTACTGCTGGTCCCCGTCCACAGGAAGACCTTGATAACTTCCGAAAGATGGTTGAGTATTGGGCACGTTTACGAGACAAACTGGAAGATGGAGAAATATCAGAAACGGAATATTATCTTAAAGAGGTAAAATACCCAATGAACCCAACAGACCCAAATAAAGAGTACACTGTTTCGTTGAATCTTGATGATGACGACCAGCTACTGGTTCAAAAAATGAATGAAGATGACGATGTAGAAGAAGCTGCTGAATTGTTAAAAGACTTGTTTCCGGATTTCTCTTATGTGAAAAGGAAAAGGAAACCGAAAAGAGAATAATCTGAAAGGACACAATTATGAATAAATTACAATACGATAGTTTTTACAAATTTCTCGTTTCACTAGGCATGTTGCTTATCACACTACCTGTATTGGCATATCTTTATATACTTAACACAAACTACAAACTCATAAGCCAAAATGATTACGATAACCTATCCGAAATTTCAATTCAAAGGATGAATGATAATTTAAAATTATTAGATTTCACAACCACAATTATGCCTGTAGTTTCCATTGTACTTATTGTAACAGGTCTAGTCTTAATAATTATTGGCTGTTGTAAATGGTATAGCATTCAAAAAGAACTTGACGAGCAAATAAAATCTGATACCATTACCAAAAAGATTAACGCCACACAATTAAGTTCTTCAGAAACTGTTGAAAAAGTAGCTAATGAAATCTCTACAGAACAAAACAATTCAACAAATGTTTCATCCGACAGAGTTGTAAGATACATGCAAATAGAGGATAAATGTTACAAATATTTTTCCAAAAAGCTTTCTCGCAGATATCTTCTCAAACAAAACTTGCGTATAGGCAGACTCGAATACGATATTATCGCTCTCTCAAAACATACCAAGAATGACTTGATTTTTGAAATCAAATATTGGACTATTACTAATATTACAAATAATAGACTTGAACATTTGATAACGAATGTTAAATATATGTGTGAAAACTATAAATCTAATACAGACCGTAACTGTGAATCTGTGATAGTCATAGTTGCACCCAAAGAAAAAATCGAGAAAATTCAAAACTGCTGTCTCAATCACTTTGATGATTATAAAGATTCACTATTAGAAAATGTTAGCTTTGAATTCTTTGCAGAAGAAGATTTATAAGCAATTCCCCAAACCCATTTTGGGAATCTTTTTGTTTACGAAAAAACAAATAAAAAACTTTAGAGGTAGAAAATGATTGGATTAATTGTTGCAAGGTCAAAAAATAATGTTATTGGTAGAAATGGTGAGATTCCTTGGAAAATCAAAGATGAGCAAAAATTTTTTAAGGAACTTACAATCGGAAATATTGTAGTTATGGGAAGAAAATCTTATGAAGAAATTGGTCATCCACTTCCAAATCGCCAAAATATAATAGTATCAAAGACAATGAAATATGAAGGCGAAAACCTAATTACTGTATCATCTTTGGCAGAAGCATTGGCACTTTCTGACAATTCAAATATTTATATAGCAGGAGGGTATGGAGTATACAAAGAGGCTATCCCTTTTGTTGATGTAATGTACATTACAGAAGTAGATATGAATATCGAAGATGGAGATGTATTTTTTCCAGAGTTTGATGTAAATGATTTCGATTTGATTATAGGTGAAACATTTGGCGAGAATACTAAGTATACGAGGACTACATACATAAGAAAGAAGTAGCCATTGTAACCAGGACCTTCCAAGAACGTCCAGACAAATACAATATACTGCAATTTGAACTTGATACTGATCAATCTTGCTTGTTGAGTGTTATTCAAGATATTGAAAATGAAAATATGGTGATATGGAATGATTACACCAAAAATAGGAAGGCGGAAATTATATGCTCAATATAGATGCAAAAGGAATATTAAAAAAGAGCCTGTGAAACTTTTTCTGTAAAATAACCATCATAAGGTCCTTCTATGATAAAATAAATATCATTAGGAGGGCCTTTTATTATGGCAAGACAAAAGAAACCTGTACACAGAGTACAAATGACCGATGGAAAAAGAAATATCATTCGTCAGCTTCTCGAAGAATACGATATTGAGACTGCTGAAGATATCCAGGATGCTCTTAAAGATCTCCTTGGCGGCACCCTCAAGGAAATGATGGAGGCAGAAATGGATGACCATCTCGGATATGAGAAATCCGAGCGTTCTGACAACGACGATTATCGAAACGGCTATAAACGCAAGCAGGTAAACAGTCGGTATGGTTCTATGGAAATCGAAGTACCACAAGATCGAAAGTCCACCTTTGAACCACAGGTTGTCAAAAAGCGTCAGAAGAATATTTCTGACATTGACCAGAAGATTATCTCCATGTATGCCAAAGGAATGACTACACGCCAAATTTCGGAAACGATTGAAGATATCTATGGCTTTGAAACATCTGAGAGTTTTATTTCTGATGTAACAGATAAGATACTTCCGCAGATTGAAGACTGGCAGAATCGACCGCTAGACGACGTGTATCCGATTCTTTACATTGATGCTATCCACTATTCTGTGCGGGACAACGGAGTGATTCGTAAACTTGCAGCCTATGTAATTCTGGGAATTAACACAGAGGGCAAAAAGGAAGTATTGACCATCACGATTGGTGACAATGAAAGTGCGAAATACTGGCTTTCTGTCTTAAATGAACTAAAAAATCGAGGGGTTAAAGATATCCTGATTATCTGTGCAGACGGCCTTACAGGCATTAAAAAAGCGATTTCGGCGGCATTTCCAAAGACAGAATATCAGAGGTGTATTGTGCATCAGGTAAGAAATACGCTGAAATACGTTCCGGATAAAGACAGGAAAGCTTTCGCTACAGATTTAAAAACCATCTATCAGGCTGCTGATGAGCAGAAGGCTCTGGCTGCTTTAGACCGTGTGACAGAAAAATGGAGTCCGAAATATCCGAATTCCATGAAACGCTGGAAGGACAACTGGGATGCTGTTTCTCCAATTTTTAAGTTTTCAACCACTGTCCGGAAGGTCATTTATACAACAAATGCGATAGAATCACTGAACTCCACATACCGGAAACTGAATCGTCAGAGAAGCGTATTTCCAAGTGATACAGCGCTGTTAAAAGCCTTATATCTGGCCACTTTCGAGGCTACTAAGAAATGGACAACTACCATCCGGGACTGGGGCCAGGTCTATGGGGAGTTGAGTATTATGTACGAAGGACGGCTTCCAGAATAAGTAAAAACATAATCTAAGACAGGCGGCCAGCCGCCTGCTCTTGACATGCCTAGTAGTAACTGTTATATATAAAACAAGGGTGAAAAGCCTGATTTGTAAGCTTCTCACCCTTCATTATCATAGAAGAATCTAATTTACAGAGATTTTCTCATAGTCTCTTAAAAAACACTGGTAGAATAACCCCCATCTTTCCCGGCATTCGTCCTACCACAATGATTAAAGAAAACTGTATGACAACCTCTGTTCTTAGCTTTGATAGTGCTGTATCCTTGAACGAATCTATCCCCGCTTCCATTACTTTTATTTCACCGAAATACTATGCAAATATATTATGGCTCAACAAGTGTTTGGATATATATGAAGGTCCAAGAGTAATAGGCACTTTCATAGTAACTGAAATAACAAATCCTATCCTTGATGCAAATGCTGAAAAGTGGATATTCATTGATGGACGTGATATCCATACGCTTAATGATTTTTTTGACCAAATAGAACAGAAATTAACTTCTAAAATTGACTTCAAAACAGGTCGTAATATGAATGCTTTTAGTGACTTGCTGTGGGGTGGATTTGGCATTCACGAATATGCTGAACCACTTCACATTGTTTGGATATATTCCACACAAAGCAGAAAGGCATTGGGAAACAAATATTTCGATACAATCATATCAATTATTGAAAACCACGAAAGTAATAACAAATACTTGGAACTATACGATGAACATATATTTTGATTTGTCTTTACGGGGCATCAGATTTCAAATATTAGATAAAATGTCCCTTTTTGACAAAGACTATCTTTCTTCCCTATGAGATAATGCTATATATACGGAGGATGCAAATGGAAAATACAATCGCAAAGAACATCATCTATTATGCTTATAACAGAACTAAACAACATGAAGTAGCAAAAGCGCTAGGCTATTCGACAAAGCAATTGACTAGAATTTGCAAGATCGTTTTTAATCGTACCTATAAACAATTTCAGCGAGAACTAATTTTCTCCACAATTTTAGAACGAATACGTGACTGCAATACACCTCAATCAATTGCAGATGAATTCTTTAACGGGAATGTACATCAATTGTATGCCTATGTAAAATCTTTCTTAAATGTTCCTCCTAAACAAATCTCAACCAAAGGAGGGCACTATATGACTGCAGCCGAAATACAAATTCTCGAAACCAAAGTAATTACCATGTTGGCTACAAATCCAACCAAAAATCTTACTTTAAAACAATTAGGAGTTCCAAGATTTATTATCACAAATTTAAGACAAAAAGGATACAATATTATCTCAGTTCCAGGTCGTTATAATGGCGGATACAACCTTAACTATACCTCAAAGTCTAATTGTCTTAGCTGGATTAACAACATCCGCATATATCGATATGGATTACCCGGAAATTATTCCTTCTAAATCAGTTTTCAAATATTATTGTCATTTGATTGTCACACGACATAAAACGAGCCAAGGAACGCCGTAATTTCGGCATTTCTTGGCTCATGTACACTATTCAAACTCAATAGTACCAGGTGGTTTACTAGTCAGATCATAAAATACTCTGTTTACCCCTCGCACTTCATTAATTATTCTGCTCATTACAGTCTGAAGAACTGCAAATGGAATATCTGCACTTTCGGCAGTCATAAAATCTACTGTATTCACAGCTCTTAAAGCTACAGCATAATCATAGGTTCTTTCATCCCCCATAACTCCAACTGAACGCATGTTAGTAAGTGCTGCAAAATACTGGCCTATAGAACGATCAAGTCCTGCCTTTGCAATCTCCTCACGGTAAATTGCATCGGCCTCCTGCACAATTCTGACCTTTTCAGCAGTAACTTCACCGATAATTCTTATGCCAAGACCTGGACCCGGGAATGGCTGACGGAATACAAGATGCTTTGGTATTCCAAGTTCAAGACCAGCCTTACGAACCTCATCTTTAAACAAATCTCTAAGTGGTTCTATAATTTCTTTGAAATCTACAAAATCAGGAAGTCCGCCAACATTATGATGAGACTTAATAACTGCTGATTCTCCACCAAGACCACTTTCAACAACATCAGGATAAATAGTTCCCTGTGCAAGGAAATCTACAGCACCAATCTTTTTAGCTTCTTCTTCAAATACTCTTATAAATTCTTCACCGATAATCTTTCTCTTCTTTTCAGGCTCTGTTACGCCTGCAAGCTTAGAATAATATCTTTCCTGTGCATTTACACGGATAAAATTAAGGTCAAAATTACCATTTGGTCCAAATACATTTTCTACTTCATCGCCTTCATCCTTACGCAAAAGACCATGGTCTACAAATACACATGTAAGCTGTTTTCCAATTGCTCTTGATAATAAACCGGCTGCAACTGATGAATCCACACCGCCTGATAAAGCAAGTAACACCTTACCATCACCTACTTTTTCCTTGATTTCCTTAATTGTATTTTCAACAAAGGCATCCATCTTCCATGTTCCTGCACAGCCACATACTTCTCTTACAAAGTTATAAAGCATCTTAGTACCTTCCTGTGTATGAAGAACTTCAGGATGGAACTGTATTGCATACAGGTTCTTTTCTGCATTTTGAGCTGCCGCAACAGGACAGTCCGCTGTATGTGCAATAATCTTAAATCCATCTGCCACCTTTGAAATATAATCAAAATGACTCATCCAGCAGATTGTTTTTTCCTCTACATTTGTAAATAATGGTGATGACTTGTCTACCATTACTTCTGTCTTACCATATTCACGTACCGGCGCCTTTTCAACCTTGCCACCAAGTATATGCATCATTAACTGTGCTCCATAGCAAAGTCCAAGTACAGGAACTCCAAGCTCAAATAATTCCTTAGTATATGTTGGTGCTCCCTCTTCATAACAACTGTTAGGTCCACCTGTTAAAATAATTCCCTTAGGATTCATTGCCTTGATCTGCTCTATATCTGTTTTATATGAGTAAATCTCACAGTAAACATTACATTCTCGGACACGTCTTGCAACTAACTGGTTGTACTGTCCGCCGAAGTCTATGACAATAACTTTTTCTTTGTTCACTTAACATCCTCCATATTTTTATCTTAGTAATTAATTTTAGTTACCTTATCTTTTTATTATATTAAAGCCAGCATAATATGACAAGTATAATTTTATTTTTTCTTTATACAGTATGATTTTATTTTTTCTTTATACAATACCACTTCATAATTACTTATCAATACTGCTATAAAAATCATAATTGTCATAAATAAATATATCTATCTCTAACAATTTTGAACTTCTATAACATCAATTACCTTTTCCAAATCATCACAGATAACGTTAGTAAGCTTCCTTGTATCATCATCTATAATAATTGTATCTGGCACATGTACTACATACATTCCGGCAGCATGTCCTGCCATAATACCTGTTATACTATCCTCTATGACAATACAATTTTCTGGTTCTACGCCTATCTGTTTAGCTGCATGGCAGAATATATCAGGTTCCGGCTTCCCTTTTTCCACTTCATCACCATAGACAACTGCTTTAAGATAATCCCACGCACCTATCTTGTGTAATGTTTTTTCTGCACTTTCTTTTTGGGTTGATGTTGCAACTGCACATGGAATATTTTTATTGCGAAGGTAATTTAAAAGTTCAAAAAGCCCTTTCTTTACAGGTATGCCTTCCCTTTGTCTTATTTCATGCACATGTTCAATTCTTTGCTGTCTTAATTGCCAGTAATCTGCCTTTCCTTTAAAATAATCATCAAATAACAATTTGCTATATTCAGCCGGTCTCCCCTTAAAACTGTCAATAAGCCACTCAGGCATATCAATATTATTATCCCTTGCCGCAAGCTTCCATCCTAACGTTGACTGACGTTCTGAATCTATCATAACGCCATCCATATCAAAAATAACTCCGTCTGTCACTTCTACTCCTTTTTATCTTTAAGCAGTCTGACTACTTATTAAGATATTTCTTTAAATATTGTCCCGTATATGACTTTTTAACCTTAGCAACCTGTTCAGGTGTTCCCTTAGCTATAACTGTTCCACCGCGGTCTCCGCCTTCAGGTCCCATATCTATAATATAATCTGCTGTTTTAATAACATCAAGATTATGTTCAATTACAACTACTGTATTGCCGCTCTCTGTAAGCTTGTGTAATATATCAACCAGCTTGTGGACATCAGCAAAATGTAATCCTGTTGTAGGCTCATCAAGTATATATATTGTCTTTCCCGTACTTCTTTTGGATAATTCAGTTGCAAGCTTAATTCTTTGTGCTTCTCCTCCTGATAATTCTGTAGACGGCTGTCCAAGCTTGATATATGAAAGTCCGACATCATTAAGTGTCTCTATCTTTCTCTTTATTGTAGGTACATTTTCAAAGAAATCAACTGCGTCTTCTACTGTCATATCAAGTACATCAAATATACTCTTATCCTTATATTTAACTTCCAGAGTCTCTCTGTTATATCTTTTTCCACCGCACACTTCGCAAGGAACATATACATCCGGTAAAAAATGCATTTCTATTTTTATAATACCATCACCTGAACAAGCTTCACATCTTCCCCCTTTTACATTAAAGCTGAATCTGCCTTTCTTATATCCACGTTCCTTAGCACCGGAAGTTGATGCAAACAAATCCCTTATCATATCGAATACTCCCGTATATGTTGCCGGATTAGAACGCGGTGTTCTTCCTATTGGTGACTGGTCTATATTAATTACCTTATCAAGCTGTTCAACACCATCTATGCCGTCATGTTTACCTGACAGACATCTCGCCCTGTTAAGCTCCTTTGCAAGGTGCTTATATAATATCTCATTGACAAGTGAACTCTTACCTGAGCCTGATACACCTGTTACACAGGTCATAACACCGAGCGGTATATCTACATCAATATTCTTAAGATTATTTTCTCTTGCACCTCTTACCTTTATCCAGCCTGCTGGCTCCTTTCTGGTATCAGGTACAGGAATCTTAATACGTCCGCTAAGATATGCTCCTGTAATACTTTCCTTACATTTCATAATATCATCAGCAGTCCCCGTGGCAACAACCTCTCCACCGTTTCTTCCGGCTCCAGGACCGATATCAACAATATAGTCAGCCGCAAACATAGTATCTTCATCATGTTCAACAACTATAACAGAATTACCGAGGTCACGAAGATGTGTAAGTGTTGCAAGAAGCTTGTCATTATCTCTCTGATGCAGACCAATACTTGGTTCATCTAATATATATGCAACTCCTACAAGACCAGAACCAATCTGTGTAGCAAGTCTTATTCTTTGTGCCTCTCCACCTGAAAGTGTTCCTGTTGCTCTTGAAAGAGACAGATAATCAAGACCAACATCCATAAGAAACTTGATTCTTGATTTGATTTCCTTAAGAATCTGTGCTCCTATAAGAAGCTGTCTTTTTGTAAGCTGCATTTTTTCAAGAAATTCCTGTAATTTTATAATTGACATGTTAGTTATCTGATAAATATTTTTATCAGCCACAGTTACCGCAAGCGATGATGACTTTAATCTCTGTCCCTTACATGCTGTACATGGGGTAATTCTCATAAATTCTTCATACTGCTGCTTCATAAGGTCAGAGCCTGTTTCCCTGTATCTTTTTTCCATATTTCTTATAAGACCTTCAAATGCAATATCATATACCCCTTCGCCTCTCTGTCCTTTATAACGTACTTTTACGGAATGACCTTTAGTTCCATTTATAATAATATCTTTAATCTCATCAGGATAATCTTTAAATGGTGTTGCAAGACTAAAATCATACTCATCTGCCAGCGCTTTCATAATTGCTCTTGAAAAACTTCCTTCATCTGTCACCGACTGCCAGCCAATGCCTACAATTGCGCCCTCATCAATGCTTAATTTCTCATCCGGTATTAAAAGCTGCGCATCAAATTCCATCTTATATCCCAGTCCGAAACATTCAGGACACGCACCAAACGGATTGTTAAATGAGAAACTTCTAGGCTCAATCTCTTCAATGCTTATTCCACAATCCGGACAAGAAAAGCTCTGACTGAAATTCATAGGCTCACCACCTATAACATCAACCATCATAAGTCCATCTGCCAGCTTAAGAGTTGTCTCTATAGAATCTGTCAATCGCTTTTCTATACCTTCCCTGACAGCCAGCCTGTCCACAATAATCTCAATATTATGCTTTTTATTCTTTTCAAGTGAGATATCATCTGTAAGCTCATACATGTTTCCATCAATTCTTACACGTACATATCCACTCTTTTTCGCCTGTTCAAGAAGCTTTACATGTTCACCTTTACGTCCTCTTACAACCGGTGCCATAATCTGTATCTTAGTTCTTTCAGGCAGTTCCATAATAACATCTACCATCTGGTCTACTGTCTGCTTTTTAATCTCCTTGCCACACTTAGGACAATGAGGAATACCTATTCTTGCATATAACAATCTGAAATAATCATATATCTCTGTAACTGTCCCCACTGTAGAACGTGGATTTCTGTTAGTGGACTTCTGGTCTATCGAAATAGCCGGCGAAAGACCTTCTATACTCTCAACATCCGGCTTTTCCATCTGTCCTAAGAACTGCCTTGCATATGAAGAAAGTGATTCCATATATCTTCGCTGTCCCTCTGCATATATTGTATCAAATGCAAGTGATGACTTTCCTGAACCTGAAAGTCCTGTAAGCACAACCAGCTCATTTCTTGGAATATCTACAGATACATCTTTAAGATTATGTTCATTAGCACCTCTTATCTTTATAAACTGTCTATACTTTCCTTTTTCCATCTCTATACCTTCCATGTTATTTGTTTTCGTAAATATATTTATTGACCTCAATCATCTTATCACGCAATGCTGCCGCCTCTTCAAAATTAAGCTCTGCTGCCGCTTTGTGCATGTTCTTCTCAATCTCTTTTTTTACCCTTTCAAGCTCTTTAATACTCATCGATTCAAAATCCTTCTCGAGCTTATCAGATGTACTCTCTGCTGCCTTAGATATGCTTATAAGGTCTCTTACAGCTTTCTTTATAGTCTGCGGAGTTATTCCATGCTCTTCATTATATTCCTGCTGTATCTTACGTCTTCTTTCTGTTTCTGATATAGCTTTTTCCATAGACTCTGTAATCTTATCAGCATACATAATAACATGACCCTCGCTATTTCTTGCCGCACGTCCTATCGTCTGTATAAGTGAAGTCTCCGTTCTTAAAAATCCTTCTTTATCAGCATCAAGAATTGCAACCAAAGAAATCTCAGGTATATCAAGTCCCTCTCTTAACAGATTAATTCCAACCAGCACATCAAATCCATCAAGTCTCATATCTCTTATAATCTTCTGTCTCTCAAGAGTATCAATATCCGCATGAAGATATTTCACTCTTATTCCAAGCTCCTTAAGATAATCTGTAAGATCCTCTGCCATTCTCTTAGTAAGTGTTGTAACAAGTATCTTATTTTTCTTAGCTGTCTCTTTATTAATCTCAGATACAAGATCATCAATCTGTCCGTCAATAGGTCTTACACTAATCTGTGGGTCAAGAAGTCCCGTAGGTCTTATAATCTGTTCTGCTGATAATAACTCATGTTCCCTTTCATATGTCGATGGAGTAGCAGATACAAACAACATCTGCGATATCTTAGATTCAAATTCCGAAAAATTAAGTGGCCTGTTATCCTTTGCTGACGGAAGTCTGAAACCATAATCCACCAATGTAGTCTTTCTTGACTGGTCACCTGCATACATTCCTCTTATCTGTGGAATTGTAATATGTGATTCATCCACTATAATAAGGAAATCCTTAGGAAAATAATCCATAAGTGTATAAGGTGGAACACCTGCCGGAAGTCCTGCAAGATGTCTTGAATAATTCTCAATTCCTGAACAAAAGCCTGTTTCCTGAATCATCTCAATATCAAAATTCGTTCTTTCTTCTATTCTTTGTGCTTCAATAAGCTTATCCTCGCTCTTAAAATACTTAACACGCTCTATCATCTCTGCTCTGATATTCTCAACTGCTGCCGCCATCTTCTCTTTATCTACAACATAATGTGAATTAGGGAAAATGGCTGTATGTTCAAGCAGCATCTTAACTTCTCCTGTTAGTGCATCTATCTGAGCAATTCTGTCGACTTCATCTCCAAAAAACTCGACACGCACTGCTTCATCCGTGGAATTAGACGGATATATCTCTATAACATCTCCTCTAACCCTGAAAGTACCTCGCTTAAAATCCTGATCTGATCTTATATATTGTATATCTATCAGCTGCCTTATAACATCATCTCTGTCCTTCTCCATTCCGGGACGCAATGAAATAACCATGTTCTTATAATCTATAGGTGCACCAAGTCCATATATACACGATACAGAAGCAACTATTATAACATCGTCTCTTTCTGAAAGTGCCGCTGTTGCCGAATGTCTTAACTTATCAATCTCATCATTAATAGAGGAATCCTTTGCAATATAAGTATCGCTCTGTGGTACATATGCTTCCGGCTGGTAATAATCATAATAGGAGACAAAGTACTCTACTGCATTTTCGGGAAAAAACTCCTTCATCTCCCCATATAATTGTGCCGCAAGTGTCTTATTATGAGATATTATCAAAGTTGGCTTTTGAACACTCTGTATAATATTAGCCATTGTAAATGTCTTTCCTGAACCTGTTACACCTACCAGTGTCTCAAACTGGCAGCCTTCCTTAAACCCCTCCGATAAAGTCTTAATAGCCTGCGGCTGGTCTCCTGTAGGCTCATATGGGGCATGTAATCTAAACTCCATAATGACCTCTCCTTCCTCAATATATAATAAAATTGACTTCTATAAGCCAAATGATTGTTACTTTTGAATACTCTGTAAATACAAGATTGGCTCTAAAGTAACAATTGGGTTACCAAATAGATAATTGTAAATAATCAGAATATCCTGATTATATGCTTCTTAAATAGAAAATAAGGTTTTCGCAGAATATTTCAAAATAGCAAAGTCAATATTTTTATAGTATGCACTTATATTCTTAATTCTACTACAAAAAACAGACTTTGTCCATATTTTACAGAACATTTGTTCTTACTATTTTGTATAAACCTATAATGTATCCACTTATATCATGTGTTACTTTACTGAAGTCATTTGACATATTTTCAATATTTTCATTTTACACAATACTCACAGGAATTTGTCATAAACATAATAAAACACCTATATTTCTAACCCGATTAAAAAATCGACGCACACCCGCATAGCGGGTGGTTAAATGTTGAGCGAAATTCCATTTTTCGGAACAACTAAAAACTCCATCTCACTCAACAGGCTAAAGCCCATAATTTAAGACCATCTGTCATTTGACAGATGGTCTTAAGAAAAAGTCTGCTATGATATTACCCTCGTTTCGCTTTGGGGCTTGCGGAGAAAACAACAAATTTTGAAAAGAGATTAATAACATGAATAACAAAATCATTTATCGGGAAACATCTTGTGTTTTATTGTGTTTTGGATGAGTGAACGTTTTTGGCTTATTTTATCTGACTCTTCACACATTCAACTGCCGCTTCAAGCTGGTTATCCGAATCATTTACATCATCTGCCTGATATTCAATAACTTCATCAGGTGTAACTCCATTTCCATGAATATCCTGTCCCTTAGGTGTAAAATATTTTGCAATTGTATACTTAATTGCACTGCCATCTGTCAACGGTCTTATCGTCTGTACGATACCTTTTCCAAATGTCTGAGTTCCAATAATCTTACCAATTCCATAATCCTGTATGGCACCTGCAAATATCTCAGAAGCGCTTGCACTGTTACCGTCTACTAATACTGCTAACGGAACTGTAAGCTCATCCTTATTCTTTCCTGTATACTCTGTTCTCTTACCATTTTTATCCTCAGTATATACTATAAGTCCATCAGGCAGAATCTCATCAAGCATATTAACAACAGTACTTAATACACCGCCCGGATTAGAACGTATATCTATTATAAGTCCTTTCATACCCTGACTGTTAAGGTCGTCAAGAGCTTCCTTAAACTGTTTGGTTGTAACAGTATCAAACTGCGAAATATACATATATCCTATACCATCGTCCCTTAATGAATAGCTTATTGTACGGATATCAATTTCATCCCTTATAACATCACATTCATATGTTGAATCATTTCTTATCATCTCCAGACTGACACTTGTTCCCTTTTCTCCTTTAATAAGTGCAACTGCTGATGATAAATCAATGCTTCTTATATCAACTCCATTAACTTTTGATATATAATCACCTTTACGGATTCCGGTCTTATATGCCGGAGCTCCTTCATAAGCCTCTGTTATAAGTATGGTTCCATCATCCATTTTCTGGCATACAGCACCAATTCCACTGAACTTCCCCGTCGTAGATTCCTTCATCAATTTATACTCTTCTGCCGTATAATATACAGTATACTTATCACCATATGCACTAATGTATGCTTTATAAATGTCATCCTCTGCCGTACTTTCATCTACATCATCAAAATAGAATGCATCTAGTACACTATCCATGGTATTTAACTTATCTTCAACATTACTTCCAATTCCATCTGCTGAATTAACAGCGGTCTCCTGCACATAGATATCACCATTAGTCGCAAGATGAATATACCCTGACTGATAGAATCTTATAAATAATGAACCGGCAATTATCACAACAGCCAGTAAAGTACTTATAACACCAAGAATAACACCCGTTGTCATTGCATGACCGGCTGCTTTCTTATTCTTTCTGTTATGATACCTGTTATCCTGTAATACATTATAAGAATAATTATCTTCTAATATGTTTTTATCTTCTGATATATTATTATTTTCTGATATATTATTATCCTCAAATGCTTTATTATCTTCTGACATCCTGTTATCATCTGATGTCTTATCTTGTAATATTTTATCATCATTATTATTCTTATTGTAATCATTTTCATTACTGAACTGATTAACCATCTTATATACTACCTCTTTTCTAAAAAAATAATATGCCTGCCATAAAATAAGTATAGTCCTGCTTTCATAACATCTGTCAAATTATTTTATTTCTGTATTATCGTTTTTAATATAACTTTATTATACCCGTAAATTATGACTTTTTTACGTTCAATTTATAAGATATAGCTGTAACACTTCTATACTTATATTATCCTGCATATATTTAATAATACTGATATTATCAATATATTGCTGTCCACAATTATAACGTGGACAGCAATATATAATTATCTATAATTACAATATTTTAGATTATTATTTAAAATGATTAATATTAGCACTATCATCCTAAATATCCCCATGGATTGACATAACTGCCATTAAGTCTTACGCCAAAATGAAGGTGCGCACCTGTCGAATTACCTGTTGAACCCATCTTTGCAATAACCTGTCCCTGTGAGACAGTATCTCCAACAGACACAAGCAATGCTGAGCAATGCATGTATACCGTATACAATCCATCACCATGATATATCCATATCCAGTTACCTGCTGACGAACTATATGTAGCAATTGTTACCGTTCCTCCCTTTGCAGCATATATAGGATCGCCTGATACCCCTGGTGTTGTAGCACCTATATCAATTCCTTTATGTCCTGAATCTCTATCCTCCGTATCGCCATAATCTGATGTAATTCTTCTTGATACCGTCGGCCATATAAATCCTGTAGACGTCTGCTGTACACTTGAACTATTATCTGAAGAACCGCCTGAATTACTGTTAGAGTTATTTGAACTGTTATCTAACGAAGCATTGCCTGAAGGATTACTGCTATTGTCAACAAGCTGTGATTTTGCCGCCTGTGCAGCTTCCTTTTTTCTTCTTTCTTCTTCCTTTCTTGCTGCCTCCTGTGCCGCTATCTGAGCTTCCATCTGTTCAATGGCACTTTCCTGTGCTGCAAGATCTGCATGTAATGAAGACTCTTTTTCCTTTGCAACATTAGTCTGTGTATTAAGATTAGCAAGTTCTGTATTCTTAGCCTGCTGTACAATCTCAAGTGCCCCCTTTTCTGCCTCAACAGATGCGGCCATATTATCAAGCTGGACATAGTCATTCTCAAGCTGGACCTTTGTATTTGCTATATAATCTACTGTTTCCTGATATCTTTCAAGCATCTCCCTGTCATACTGTGATATCTGTGTTATATATTCAGCTTTATTAAGCATCTCTCCCATATTGTTTGATGACAATAATATTTCAAAATATGTCTCATTGTTATGCTCATACATAAACTTAATTCTAAGCTTCATAGCTTCATATTGCTCCTGTGAATCAAGCTCTGCCTGCGCAAGTCCTTCCTGTGCATTAGCAATCTCTTCCTGCTTTAATGCTATATTATTATTGAGATTATTAAGTGACGTATCCAGCTCACTCATCTTACTGTCAAGCTGTGCTATATAAGCCTGTGTATCACCGGCCTGCTGTTGTAACCTGGCAATCTCTGCCTGTGTATCCTGTATCTGTGCATTTATATCGCTTTTGGTATTCTTTGCACTATTTAAATCGTCTGTTGTAACATCTGCATATACAATCTGGCTGTCCTGAATAATCTCCATATGTACAACACTGCCCCCCAGTGATGTAACAAGAACGATAGCAGCCATCTTTTTTAAAATATTATTTTTATAATAACTGTTTATTCCCCATCTGTTCATTTATCCGAATCTCCTTTGATCTATGATAATAACAATTTAAGACGACAAAAGGCTGCCGCATTAAATATATGCGACAACCCTGTTAATTCATTCTTATACATTTGCATGTTTATGTACAGCAAATAACGTTCCTATAACACCGATACCAATTCCCAACAAAATAGCAACCGGAATAAGTACATTAAATACATCATTTGCTGGAAGAAATGCTAAAATATTGCTAAGTACATTAAACTTTCCAAGTACATATTCAATTACACTTGTATACATGTATCTTAATATAAATAATGGAATAATTGAACCAATTACACCTATTGATATACCTTCTACGAAGAATGGGGCATTAACAAAAGCATCTGTCGCTCCAATAAATTTCATAATTGAAATCTCTTCCTTACGGACTGTAATACCAATTACAATCGTATTAGTAATAAGGAAGATTGATACTGCCAGCAGAATAACAATAACCGCTATTGATACATAGCCTACAAGCTTAGCTGCACTCGAAAGACTGCTTGCTGTCGCCTCTGAACGATTAACCTGTCTTACGCCATTCAGATTCTCAAGATATGAAACAAGCGTTGACTGCATACCTGCATCATTAAGATATACCTCATATGAAGCAGAATTAGCAAGCGGATTATCATCCTTGAAACCTTCGGCTAATTCAGGATAATCCTTAAAGTACTCATTCTTAAAATTATTCCATGCTTCCTCAGCAGATGTATAATGAATCTCTGAAACCTCTACCCGGTTCTTAATCGTATCTCCAAGCTTTCTGATATCTGCATCCGAAAGTCCTTCGTCAAAGAATACAGTTACACAGACATCATTCTCTGCCTTTTTAACCATATACTGAAAATTAGTTACAATAGAATAAAAAACACCGAATATAAATATACAAGCCGTAATTGTAGCTATAGAAGCAAGTGAGAACAATCTGTTTCTGTAAATGTTCTTAAAGCCCTGCTTTATATGATAAAATAATGATCTAATCTTCATAAAAATATCCACCCTTTTCCAAATCGCTGATTATCTTTCCTTCACTCATGGTAATTGTCCTCTTCTTCATCTGCTGGACAATATCCATATTATGGGTAACAACAAGTACTGTAGTTCCCTGCTTGTTTGCCTGGTTAAGAATCTTCATGATTTCAGCTGAATTGCCCGGGTCAAGATTACCTGTAGGCTCATCGCACAAAAGAATTGCCGGTCTGTTTACCAATGCTCTTGCTATAGCAACTCTTTGCTGCTCACCACCTGAAAGCTGGCTTGGATATGCCTTATACTTATCTAAAAGACCAACCATTGATAACATTGATAATACCCTGCTCTTAATCTGTCTTGACGGTGCTTCAATTACTTTCTGTGCAAATGCAATATTTTCATAGACATTTCTATCCTCTAAGAGTCGGAAATCCTGAAATACAACTCCGATATCTCTCCTAAGATATGGGAGCTTCTTTCTTGTTATCTTGTTAAGATATTTCTTATTAACATAAATCTTTCCTGTAGTTGGCTCTAATTCATTTAAAAGCAGCTTGATAAGTGTTGACTTACCTGAACCACTCTTACCTACTATAAATACAAACTCACCCTTCTGTATATGAAGATTAACTCCATTAAGTGCCGGAACTCCCGAAGCGTAAGTTTTTGTAACATCTTCTAAGATTATCATAAGTAATCTCCTCCATTAAAATGTATCTTTACTTTCCATATATTTCATATATTTTACAACCATCAGTGCAATTTTAAATGTAATTGCATCATCAAATACCCTCAAATCCAAATCTGTTGTCTTTTGCAGCTTATCTAATCTGTATACAAGCGTATTCCTGTGAATATAGAGCTGTCTTGACGTCTCTGATACATTAAGGCTGTTCTCAAAAAACTTATTGATTGTAGATAATGTCTCATCATCAAAGTCATCCGGAGACTTTCCACCGAATATCTCCTTAATAAACATCTGGCAAAGCGGTATTGGAAGCTGATATATAAGCCTTCCTATTCCCAGACGGTTATATGCAACAACACTTTTATTGCTATAAAATATCTTTCCAACATCAAGTGCCATCTTAGCTTCCTTATAAGACCTTGATACTTCTCTTATATCATTAACAATAGTACCATATGCAACATGTGCAGAACTCATTGCTTCTGTATTAAGCATATCTATTATTACTTCCGCTGTCTTATCAAGCTCATCATAAGTCTCATTCCCCTTAACTTCCTTAACAAGAATGATACTCTTTTCATCAACTGCCGTAATAAAATCCCTTGTTTTCCCTGCAAAAAGAGTCCTTACTGTCTCTAGTGCATTCGTGTCTTTCTCATGTTTAGTCTCAATAATATATACAACTCTCTTTACATCTGTATCAATATGAAGCTTCTCAGCTCTTGTATACATATCAACACGAAGAAGATTATCAAGAAGAAGGTTCTTAATAAAATTATCTTTATCAAAACGTTCCTTATATGCAACTAAAAGATTCTGTATCTGAAATGCTGCAAGCTTTCCAAGCATATATACATCATCACTTGTCCCTCTCGCAAGCAATATATATTCAAGATTCTGGTCATCAAGTACTTTAAAAAACTGATAACCGTTTACCACCTGACTCTCTGCCGGTGAATCAATAAATGCTATTGCATCCGCAACACATCCCGATGTATCATCAAATGTCTTAGCCGCAATCTTTCCATCTGCATCTATAACACACAAATCAACTCTTGAAATAGACTTAAGCCCATCTACAGTTGTCTGTAAAATCTGATTTGATATCATTATAAACTCCCTTTCCAATTATTATCATTTACAATATTATCTCTGCAATAATCATGCAGAGCAATTTATATGCAGTTATAACTATTTGTCAGTAAATTAAAATATTACACAAGCATGTACTCATTTGTCTAATGTTTTATAAACAGTATATTATCCATATTATCACATCTAAATATCAGTTCAAATAATTATTTTATAATAAGACTTGTAAATATTTTCCATATAAATATTATATCAGTATAATTACCATGCTTAACCTAATGGTTTATTCTTATTATTACACCTATCAATTTATACTCTTACTATTGTAATGCAAAATGAGCAAAAAAAAAAGAGGAAATGCATAATTTATATACATTTTCCTCTTTTTTTTTATTATTAATTACTAATTCATAAAATTAGTGAGTAATTACCTGTTCTGTTTCCTTATCAAATACATGAAGTCTTGTAAGATCCATAGCAAACTTAACTGAATCACCAGGACGAACTGTTGTACGTGGGCTAACCTTAGCTGTACATGTCTGATCAGCTATATCATAATGAAGGTTAACTTCTGCACCAAGTAATTCAAATACCTTAACTGTAGCTTCAAATGTTGATTCTGGATGAGCAACGATGAAATCTTCATCAGCCTTGATATCTTCTGGACGGATACCAACTACAACTGTCTTACCAACATAATCATGAAGCTTCTTGCTCTTTTCTTCTGGAAGTGTAACCTTAACTGTATCGCTTAATTCAAGAGTTACCTGCTTACCATTAGAAGCAACCTTAGCATCTACAAGGTTCATCTGAGGTGAACCGATGAATCCTGCAACGAAAATATTGTTAGGTGAGTTATAAAGATTACTTGGAGTATCTACCTGCTGAATGATACCATCCTTAAGAACTACAATTCTTGTACCAAGTGTCATAGCTTCTGTCTGGTCATGTGTAACGTAGATAATTGTTGTAGCTAATCTCTGATGAAGCTTAGAAATCTCAACTCGCATCTGTACTCTTAACTTAGCATCAAGGTTTGAAAGAGGTTCATCCATAAGGAATACCTTAGGACTACGAACGATAGCACGACCCATGGCAACTCGCTGTCTCTGACCACCTGAAAGAGCCTTTGGCTTACGATCAAGTAAGTGTTCAATATCAAGAATCTTAGCAGCTTCATGAACAGCCTTATCTATATCATCCTTAGCTACCTTTCTTAACTTAAGACCAAATGCCATATTATCATAAACTGTCATATGTGGATAAAGAGCATAGTTCTGGAATACCATGGCGATATCTCTGTCCTTAGGCTCTACATCATTAACTAACTTATCTCCAATCCATAATTCACCTGAACTGATTTCCTCAAGACCAGCAATCATACGAAGAGTTGTAGACTTACCACAACCAGAAGGTCCTACGAAAATGATAAATTCCTTATCAGCAATTTCAAGATTAAAATCCTTTACAGCAACGAAACCGTTAGGATATACTTTACAAACATTTTTAAGTGATAAACTTGCCATTATATAAATCCTCCTAAATATAAAGTAGCGACATTCGCTTAACTGTACCTACTATACAATAAATCATTCTTAATTACCATGTGTTAAATAACCAAATTATTCAGAGTATTTTCGTTAAATTTACCATATACACGGATTTACTGTATATTTTGTACAAATCCCTCCCCCATTACTTCACGAACATCACTAATTAATATGAAACTTTCTCTATCTTTTTCGACACAAATTTGCTTAAGTTGCGAAATTTCTTTTCTTGAAACGACACATAACAGCATATTTTTAGGCTTATATGAATACATTCCCTGCCCTTTTATCAGTGTAACACCTCTGTTCATATCTCTTTTTATTATATCTGCTATTATTTCATAATTATCAGTAATAACAAATGCCGCTACACCATGTTTAGTTCCTTCAAGAATATTATCAGAAATAACTGTCGTTATATATATTGCAATAATCGCATACAGACTAACGTATATACCAAATACTGCTGCACCTGCGGCTACTATTAATGCATCTAAATACTGCATAATCTGTATTACTGAATAATTTTTTAAATATTTATGAAGCAGTACTGCAAGCATATCTGTACCGCCTGTAGATGCTCCCGATAACAGTACAAGTCCTACGCCACTTCCACATAAGCCGCCTCCTAACAGAGCCGTTATAAGATAATCTGTTTCTTCTATATTAATATCCGGCAGTATTGCCAGAAAAAAGCTCAACAGGGCAGCTCCTGCTATCGTTCTTTTTACAAAATCTTTACCCATTATAATATAAGCAGCTATAAACAATGGTACATTAAGAACGGCATTAGTAATCCATAAAGGAAGTCCATCCCTTATAATTCCTTTTGTAAGTCCTTTAACAATAACACATATTCCTGAAAATCCACCTGTAACCATTCCGGCCTGTTCATATACACATTTATATGCCACAGACATCAAAGCCGCACCTGCGATTAACTGGATATACCCCTTTAACCTTACCTTAATATCACAATTCTTCCCCATTCCTATATACAATACCTGTGCTTTCTTTATAGTATTTGTTAAATTGTTACTGTTCACACCATATGTGTGTCAAGCAACGATTACAGCTTATTTTCATGCACCTTCTATGCATGGATAACTATATTATTCCCATATATGATTATCCCAATCCTTCTAAATTATTGTACTATATCAATAATTATTGGTGTATAACATGACAGCCAGTGTCAGACTTGAAAAGGAACAGCGGCAATATTTAAGTTATTGTTCACAGGTTCATCTTAAGTTTTTGCTTATACAAACATTTATTTATAAATTTTTTATAATTTTAACGATTATTATACTTGATTTTTTGTAAATATCGCACTATAATAAATATAGATTTAAGCGAACGATGATATTAATATTGAATATTTTATTGTCGTGTGATAACATTGACATTCACAGGAGGTGTTAATATGGATATAGCACAATTATCAATGGATATGAGTACTCAGAACATCTTAAGCGATGTGAGTGTGGCAGTGTTAAAGAACAGCTTAGATACTATGGAAGACTTAGGTAACGGAATGACAAAGATGATGGAATCTTCTGTTACACCTTATCTTGGTCAGAACATAGACTATTTAGTTTGATTTTTTACATTTTTCCTTTCTCATTTTCTTTTCAAAGAACCCCCTGCAATTTGCAGGGGGTTCTTATATTTTATTTATATTAATAATGTACTGTATAATTGGCATTTTGCCAAATAACGCAGGATAAATTCCATCTGCTGCGTTGTCGTCAATCGCCGTAACCCACTACGACTCATTCTTCAGCCTTGCAGAATGAAAATTTATCCTGCGTTATTATCAGTTCTTAATCTTCCCAAGTTCCATCTCACATACAGTATCGCACAGCAGCTCAATATCCTCGGAATTATGATTAGCCATAATAATTGTAGTCCCTTCTTTAGCTAAGGAACTTAGAATATCTCTCATTTCATTGACACCTGACTGGTCAAGACCATTCATCGGCTCGTCTAATATAAGTATATCAGGACTTTCCATAAGTGCCTGTGCAAGACCCAGACGCTGTCTCATTCCTAAAGAATATTTTCCGACATGTTTTTTATTAGCCGGGTCTAACTTTACCAGCTCCATAATTTCAACAATTCTATCTTTGCTAATCTTTTTATTAATTCCCGCAAGAAATTTTAAGTTATTATATCCGCTGTAACTATTTAAAAATCCCGGTGTTTCAATAATTATACCCATATTATGCGGGATATCGATATCCTTTCCCACTCTTTTTCCTTCTACTGTAATAGTACCTGATGTTACCGGTACAAACCCACATATACATTTCATCAGCATGGTTTTCCCGGAACCATTCCTGCCTATAATTCCATGTATTTTACCTTTTTCAAAACTTACACTTACATCATCTAATACAAGATTGTCACCAAATCGTTTTGAAACATTTTCCACTACAATTATATCTTCCATTTTTACTCCCTCTACCAAACTTACTGGATATTATTCTTAATCTCAAATGTAAATCTTCTGCTTCTGCTAAGTACTGCTCCCGCTACAAGCAATGCTAATATCGCACCAATGTATACAAAAAGCACAAAATATATTCCCGGTAAACTTGTTGTCTTTGCCACATCTATATTATTAAGCGATGACCAGCTTACAGGTGAATACCATATCAACTGCTGTATGCCATCCACTACTGCAGTAAAAAGAATAAGAAATCCTGCAGCAAATAAACCTACAATATTGGATTGAAATAATATATTAAAGTCATAAATTATAAGCCCTAAGATAATACATATCATCCACAAAAACAAAAATGACCAGAGCATTGCCTGTGCCGGCGTATAGTACTTCACTATAATAGAAGATATCTGTACTGTATCATATTGTATTCCAAGTACAGAACATATATTAGTAGTGCCTGCAAGTATAAGACTTTTGCCCCATGAGGTTCCCATCTGTATATGTCCGATATTTACAACAATTGACGAAAGAAGCATAAATAAAGCATAGAAAAATGAACCAGATATTATATAAAGCATCTGCCCTATACCCCAGCTTAATCTTGACGACCTTATCATAACAAACTGCTGGTTGGCATCCACAAATGGTGCATCGCAGAATAGCAAAAGTAACGGAAACAGATATATTATCTTCATATATCTGTAAGTTGTAAGAAACGGAAATATGTATATACTCAGCTTCTCTCCAACATTATCTGCTACTAACCACAGTCCCTTTGTATATATCAGGGTAAAAAGGAATACAATCACAAAAGCTATATATATTCTGCTGTTCCCCAGCCATTTTCTTAAATTCTGAACACATATTCTAATTGATTTCACAGCGTATTCTCCTTTTTACAAAATATGAAAAAATAACATTTGCTATCAGTGTCAGTACCACTAAAGTAACAAAAGCTATTATGCACTGTCCCGGTGTTTTCATTGATGCCGACTCTATCTTATGGATTGAAATACCACCATAATTAATCCTGAAACTGATTTCTCTTAATATTATCGAGCTTATAAGAGGAAATGCTATGGCAACAAACTTGTTAGGCATAATTGCTGACCCCATAAGACCATATTCGCTAAACAATGCTAAAACCAGCGACAATAAACCTGACCTTATAAATATATAAAGTATATTATATCTGCTATTTACCAAATCATAAAACATCCAACCCTCATTTACAACATCAGTTCCAGGACCAGTGAGTGCATATTCAATAAGGCCAAATATGCTGAAAGAAACAAACGAAACACAAAAGGTGCTTATTGCACACACTAATATCTTAGTTATTATATACTGAACCTGTGAGCTTCTGCTTACAATAAACTTATAATATCCATTTTCCCAGTCTTCTGAAAATGTACATGCAGTTGGGAAAGCTGCCAATATAGATATAAGTGTTATGGTATTACTAAGAGCCAGCATGTTATCAATTGCACGAAGTGCCCCGCCTTTTCCATAATCACTTCTCACATAAAAGCAGAGCAGTATATAGACAGCTATACTAAAATAAAGCTTCCAGTTACACAATTCCTTTTTTATTTCTGTGCAAAACATATTATTAATATTTATCATAAATCACCTGCCGGAAAAAGAAGTTAAGTTCTGGGCATCTATATAAAGATGTTCTGTATTGACCCTTTCCGTCCTTTCTCCATCTTTTTCGCTTACTATTGTTGTATCCTTTGTACAGACATATGTAGGAATTATCTTATATATATTATCAGTAATATAATATCTTGCAATATATTTTAATTCTATATTTGAAATCGTTATTTTCTGATTCTGTCCCTCAATATACTGATAGTTAGTCTTAATATAATCTATTACCTCATTAATATTATGAATCTGTGTTACCTCTTTTTCATCCTTTGTCTCATATAGACCCGTTGCTCTAAAATAACACAATCCCTTTCTTCCTATCATTGCCATGACAATCGATTCTGATGAGCTTCCAGTATTAGATGAAGTATCATTTACCGGAAGTTCCACCCCTTCAATCTGTAAGGGTGCAATAATACAATATACCTCATCCTCTGCTGTGACATCCGGCTTATATTCACCTTTTTTATCTCGACCAAGCCAGTCATTTTCCTTCCTTACATTATTGGCACTATCCTTATCCAACGCATATATTCTTATATTGTCTGATATTCCAATGTTCATATCTTCACATAGCTTCTTAAATTGATTAATGCTTTCCTGTCTGTCCACACCATCAATATACTCCTTTGGAAATATTTCTTTCAGAGCATCATCCTCCAGTATTTTTCCATTAGGGTTGAAATATGACGAATACTGCTGTTCTATAGCCTTTGACGAGTTCAACATAATCATACCACTGCCAACAGTAACTGATTTAGTTCCATCACCTGCTTCATACCTATATACTAAACTTCCATCTTTTACTGCTGATGCAGCATTTTCATATGATCTTTTTAAATAAAAATCATCTCCTAATAGAATATGACTAATCTGCATAGTTTCATCTTCTTCAAATTTCCTTAAATTAACTGAATATTCTTTCCAATCTGTTTTATCAATTCCCTCTATATCAGCATCTATATTAACTGTATTTTCTACAAGTTCCCCATTTGCATGATTATTTTCAATAACAACGCTGTCAGCCGACTGCTGCTCCCATGCAATAGTGCCATCAGGCACAGCACCACAACCTGAAAAAGCAAGTGTAGCAATCAATACCCCACCTGCTATAATATATTTCCTCATACTACACCTCCCAATTTGAATGATTTGCTGCTAATACCGGTACTGCAAATACACTCATAGCTGCTACTGATACAATTGTACTTTTAATTACCTTTTTTAACTTCATAATAAGCTCCATTCCGCAGGCATTTCTAATGCCGGAGGAATCGCGAGCCAAATGTCAGATTTGGCTCTGCGATAAGGGCTACTTTGTGACGCCTGCGGCACAAATAGCCGTGTGATAAAATAAGCTATCAAGCTTATTTTTCACACTAATCTTCTCCTTTAAATTAAATTTTCTTTACATTTAGCTTGAATATAAGGATTATAGTTTCCCCAAGTACCCTTTAAATATCAGAAAACCTTATATCAACATTATATACTAAAAAATCCCATTTTTTTCATGCAAGGAATAATTAACCTTATATATGGTATAATTTACATTGTTGTACTTCATATATTGTATTAACATCAAAAATTTTACAATTAATATCTAGTGTTCTGTATTCTTTTTATCTTCTTTTGAAGTATATAAAATAATCCCAACGCTAAATACTGATGCATCATGTTTTATTAAAATATCTCCATTATATTTTTTTACAATCCTGTTAATATTTTTAATTCCATATCCATGTTCTCCAGATTTATGACTTAAGATTTCATCACCATTGGTTTTAACTGTACCATTATATGTATTCTCCACTAAAATATTTAGTATTCCCTGTGAATATCTTATATCTATCATAATTCTTGGAATATCTGCATTAATCACATTTTCAATGGCATTATCAAAAAGATTGCCTAGAATAATATTAATATCATATGGTGATATCTCCATCCTTTCAGGCACAATAACATTAATATCTGTCTTAATATCATTTTTACTAAACCTGCTGACATAGTAATTAAGTATACCATCTATTGCAATATTCCCCGTATTATAAACTTTTCCACTATCCTCTATATCATGACTTAAGCTGTCCACATATTCTTTTATTTCCTCAAGCAGACCTGCATTAGAAAGCTCTTTTATCTCCCTTATATGATGTTTAATGTCATGCCGAATCAATCTTATTTTTGTATCATTTTCAACATTTAATCTAATCTGACTCTCATACAGATTCATCTGTTGTTTTAGCTGTATATTTTCCTGTTTATATATGAATCTGTCCAACATTGAAGAATAGAAAATATATAAAAGAAGATTAATCAGAAATACTAACATACCAATAATCATAATCTTATCTGGAGAAAGCTCATACCACGTTATATTTACTATTACTATGCTTATTATAGATACTATCAATAGCACATACCACTGTCCTGACAACTCTGTTTTTCTCTTTTTCCTAAATAATATTCTCATAAATAAAACAGCTACATAAAACAACATTACTGATATAAAAGAACTTACTATACCATATTTTTCTGAATCTATATTATCAGGCTGTATAAATATTGCTACAACATCTATGGCAATCATTAATCCATAACACATAATAGATAACAATAATTTTTTTGTAATATTGCCATGATATCCTAATGAAATTATAAAAATTCCTGCAATTGTTGATATAAGATTAATTATGTTGATATTAAATAACAAATAACAGCCTGTCGTTATTATAAACGCCAGACTGCCTGTTATCATATGTATTTTCTTCTTCTGATTATCATAAAATATATTAAAATACTGTATTATAACTAGAACTCTTACCAATTCTAAAAATATCGTAACACATATATCACCTAATGCCATATTGTCACCTTTTAACCCTATTGTACTCTATCATCCTTTTATTAAAATCACTTCTGTATTTTCTTCCTATATTTAACACTTCACCATTACACATAATTACATTATCCGGATTACACTGTTTAATTCGTCTTATATTAATTATATATGACTGATTTATCCGTATAAAATTAGAAGGAAGCTTATCTGCTTCTTCCTTTAACTTTCCAATATAGTGGTTGGTATCTGTTAGCGTTACTATATGTATATTTTTTCTTTCACTAATAAAATAGATTATACTTCCTGTTGTCACTCTATATTGCTTTTTATTGAAGTAATATACAAAAAATCTTTCATCCTGTTCGTTAAGCTGAAATAACTTGTTTACTATTTTACATACTTTATTTTTATCTATCGGTTTAACTAAAAAATCATATGGATGAATTTCAAATAATTCCATTGCATAGCTGTCTTTTGATGAGATAAATATTATATGCATCGCTTCATCATTACAAATTTCCCTAATGTACTTTCCAACATGAACACCATTAATACCCGGAAGTTGAATATCCAGAAACAATATATCTACTTTCATCTTAGATGGCACATCACTCATAAAGCTCTCAGCATCATTCCATACTATAACTTCTACATCATCATCAACGCTATTAAAAAAATCACAAATATTTTTTTCTAATTCCGAACAAATTGAACGTTCATCATCACATATTCCTATTGTGTATATCAATTTTTCTCCATTCTATTCTGTAAATAACCTGCTAATACCAAAATTGCTGTTATAAATATTGAAATCATTAAAACACAACTCCAATAACTATAATTTAAAATAACTAATAACATAAAGCCCAATAACTCAAAAAGCAATATTTTCTTAGTTCGGGATGCATACACCTTTTTTTCTAAATTATCTAGTTTATTATTATTATTATCTACTGGTGATAGAAATAATAAAAACAATATGGTTTCTATTATCATACCGCTTATAACAGCAACCTTTTTTACACCATTTGCAACTTTTGTTTTAATTTCTTTTTCCATAATAATTCATTTCTGTACATTTTATTGTATAATTGTTATATTGATTATTATACAATAAAAATTTCATTTTTTTCATGCATGGTATAATTGGTCTTTTATATGGAATATCTGGTAATGTTATATAACCTGTAATCCCATCCTCTTATACTCCCCCTTTAAATAGATTGAGCAGGATTACAGCCCATTTTTAACTAACTCAGCCCGTGACGCACCGGATGATACTATATTCTCTTATCTTTAAATAAAAGTCCTTTTTATAACTTCTGCTAACTGATAAGATGTCTCCATTATCCATCGTTATTATATCCCCTTCACATTCTTTTATATGATTTATATTAATAACATAAGACTGTCCTATTCTGACAAAGGCATCTGTCAGTTTATTCTTTTCTTCATTAAGACATCCCATATAATGCCGCACTTCGTTTAATAGGCAAAGAACAATATTCTTTTTATCACTTTTTAAATAAAGTATATCATTTAGTAAAACACAGCATTGCCTTTTATTAAAATTATAAATAAAAAAACGATTATTTTTTCTATTTGATATTAATAAATTTTGCAATAAAGCACATACATCATTCCTATTAAGAGGTTTAACCAGCATATCAAAAGGATGTGCTGTCAGCCATTCTATCTTGAAAATATTATTTGTAGATGTGTATATTGTATACATATACTTATTACTGCATATATTACGAATAAATTTCGATATATTCACTTCTTCATTATTCATCATATTAACATCAATAAATAGAATATCTAAATTAATTTTATAAGATATGTCTCTGATAAACCCCTCTATACAATTCCATGTATAAACTTCTACTTCGTCACATGTATCCTTAAAAAAATCCTGAATTATATTTTCTAATAAAGAAGTTGCAAAATCTTCTTTATCACATATTCCTATTGTATATATCATATAAATCCCCTCTGTTAAAACGTATATTTTATCTTATTTTATTAAAATAAGTCCTTTCCCTCATAATATATTTTATGTACCCCTCATTCACTAATCACCCCTCAGCTTATTACGTTATTTTATGACTTAATATAAGTATACTAAAATCTATATACAATCCATTATATTATAGCATAAATTAACAATATTTTTTTCATACAAGACATATTTTGTCGTTTATACGACATATTTGGTGTTACTGTTCTCACAGCACCTAAACACTCTGCTGTTTAGGTGCGTAAGAACATGATGTGGAACTATTTTATTATTTAAAATAGGCTGCCGCATTGTCAAAAAAATATATCAGATATAGAATTTATGATAATATAAACTTCTATATCTTATATATTTTTCAACAATGCGACAGCCCAAACTGTACTTATATCATAACTTTCTGATATACTATGCCAATTCCTGAAATATCATAAATGCTGCGGCGGCAAGTAATGTCGCTGCCAGCGGAATTGTTATAAAATGCTCATTATTTTGAGGTCTTAAGCCTTTTTTCATGTTAAGCTTAAAATAATCCCATCGTCCATTTCTCTTTGCCATTGACATGAACAGCAGATATGCAATACTAATAAATGCAATAGCTGTGACTGCAAGTATTGCTATCTGTAATAATATTATTACACCGGAATACTGTGACATCATTTGCTGCGAAGCCTGTTCAGTCTGTACAGATATTCCCGACATAGAAACCAGCTTTAACATGATTATGGAATATGAATTAACAGCAAAATGTGCAAGCATGGATGAAAACATAGAGCCTGTAATCTCTACCATTAATGCAAATACCATACCCATTACACATGCATAACAAAACTGATTAATGTTAAGATGTATCGCTCCGAATATAACTCCGCTAAGTATAGCTGCACCAAGTATTCCATTCTTTCTATATGAATGATAAAACAATCCTCTGAATACAAATTCCTCTGCAATCGTAGGAAGAAATGCCATAAGAAGGAGCTGTATTATAAATGGATATTGCGATATCTCTGTTGTTGAACTATTAAGATAATTAGTTGCAAATACAGAAGATATTACATTAATAAGAAGTACTAATGGTACAAGGCAATATCCTATTAAAAGAGATGATACAGCATCTGACAGCTTTATCTTTCTATAGGGAATACATTTTATAATATCTATCTTCATAACTAAGACATATATCAGGGCTGGTATCAATAATATGCACTGACTTATTATTAAGTTAAGCCACAATGGTAAAGTTATACGATTAGAATATATTATCCTTGAAAAGAGCATAGATGCAATTATATAAAATCCGAATAAAACCGGAGCAAATATATTGATTTTTTTACACATAAATTAACTCTTACTTATAGGCAATTGCTTCAATCTCAAGCAATACATCCTTAGGAAGTCTGGCAACCTCTACACATGAACGTGCAGGGAATGGTTCCTTGAAATACTTCTTATATATCTCATTAATCTTTCCAAAATCATTCATTTCCTTAATGAACACTGTTGTCTTGATAATATTTTCAACCTTAGAACCTGAAGCTTCAACAAGATTGCAGATATTCTTAAATGCCTGTTCTGCCTGTGCTTCAACACCTTCTGCAACAACGCCTGTAGCCGGGTCAACAGGGATAACTCCTGATGTATATACCATACCATTGATTTCAATAGCCTGTGAATAAGGTCCGATTGCGCTAGGTGCTTTGTCTGTACTAATAACTTTCTGCATATTAATCCTCATTTCTGTGCAAGTTTATGCACTATTTATTTTACTAAATTCTATTCTATTCCAAACTGTTAATTTCATCAAGGGATTTTTAATTTTCTTTAGCAACGATGCAGGTTTCCTTTATCTCTATCTTACCCTCTTTAAGAAGTCTTCCTACAGCCCTTTTAAATGCATTTTTACTCATATTAAAATATGTTTTGATTACATCAGGTGAGGCTTTATCTGTAAATGGAAGACTTCCTCCATTTTTCTTAATCTCCTCAAAAATTATTCTTGAATCTTCATCCATCTGGATATATGCCTTCTGCTTAATACTGATTGAAAGCTTCTTATCTTCACGTACCTTTGATACTCTTCCATAAATTGTATCACCAATATTAAATTTACCAAATGCTTCATATTTAGGTATCATGCCAAAATATTTATTATCTATAGCAACATAAACTCCATAATCAGGATTGACTTCTATTACTGTTCCTGTTACGGCACTGTCCTTTACATAAGGACTGTCACATGTAAGATAATCATATACTCTCATTGTTGCAGCAAGACGGTTACTCTTATCAATATATAAAGCTACAAGACACTCATTACCCTCCTGAACATGAGTTGTCTGCTCTTTAAATGGAAGTAAAAGATCCTTTTCAAGCCCCCAGTCAAGAAATGCTCCTATCTTACCAGTCTGTGAAACTTTAAGTACTGCTGTCTTTCCAAGCTCTATCTTAGGCTTTCTTGTAGTAGCAATAAGTCTGTCGCTTGAATCCCTGTATATAAATACTGTAAATGCATCACCTACCTCTGTATCTTCCGGCACTTCTTTCTTTGGAAGTAATACTTTATCATCTTCTGTTCCAAGATATACGCCAAAATCTGTAATCTTGACTACGTTTAAACATTGTGTCTTTCCTAATTCTATCATATTAATCCTCATTTCTAACTAAATTAATGGAATAGTATTTATTGTTCATACCATAAGTGTAAACAATAACAAAAACATTTCCCGTATAATGTTACTGTTCACACCTCATGTGTACCCAGCAACGTTATAATTGCAGTTTATCATAAAACTCTTTCTAATAACAGATTGTTTTAATTATTTTTAGTGTTTTCAGGCAAAAAAATACCCTCGCTGATTGCGAGGGTTAAGCTGGGCTTGAGGGACTCGAACCCCCAGATGCTGGAATCAGAATCCAGTGCCTTACCATTTGGCGAAAGCCCAATTTTTAATTCATCTGTGTCGCACTGTTTCGTTACTCACTCGCGACGACAAGATGTATTATATAGCATCTATTTACAAAATGCAAGTACTTTTTTTATTTTTTTTAATTTTTTTTATTCTAATAATAATTTAGTATATTCATTAACCGGATTGTCAAATACATATTGTGTATTTCCAATCTCTATGATGCTGCCATCTTTCATTACCATAAGTCTGTGGCACATTTTATAGACCACGTTGATGTCATGTGATATGAATAAATATGACAGCTTCATTTCTTCCTGAAGCTTTAGCATAAGTTCCATAATCTGCGCCTGTATGGTTACGTCAAGTGCCGATACCGGTTCATCTGCTATTACAAGACCCGGATTAGTAATAAGTGCCTGACCTATGCTTATTCTCTGTCTCTGTCCGCCGCTTAGCTGTGACGGTTTTCTGTCAAAATATGTCTCATCCAGCTCTATCTTTTTTAACATATCATATGCCGACTGTTTTATATCTTTAGCTGTCATATCAATATAACCCTGCTTAACAGCCGCCCTTAGTGGTTCCTGTAATAACCATCCTATAGTCTTAGAGGGATTGAGACTGCTATATGGGTCCTGAAAAATCATTGATATTTTTCCGGCGTTATTCACAATATTTCCGGTAATGTCCTTATTTATCCCCAGAACTGCCTTTGAAAGTGAGGTCTTTCCACATCCGCTCTCTCCAACAAGCCCAAGTATCTCTCCACGTCTTATATCAAATGATACATCTTTAACAACATGTATCCTCTTCTTTGTGCCGAATATTGAGGCTGCACTTCTTTCTTTATAATAAGCATTAAGATTGTCAACTTTTAATATGATATCATTACATGAACTCTTATCATCTGAAGCTCTTTCAGATAAATTCATATCCGCTATATTCTTTTCAGCTAAGGACTTCTTTTCATTAATTCCTTTTATGCGTGATGGAACTTTTTCGATTAACATTTTTGTATACTCATTAACCGGCGATGTAAATATCTCCTCTGATGTACCATTTTCTACAATCGTGCCATCTTTCATTACTGCTATTCTGTCACATAACTTTCTTGCAAGATTAAGGTCATGTGTTATAAATATCATGCTGTTTTTCTTCTTATTATTAATGTCTGATAACAGTCTTATTATCTGATTCTGTACGGTTACATCTAATGCTGTCGTAGGCTCATCTGCTATTATAAGCTTTGGTTCTAAAATAACAGCCATTGCTATCATTACCCTCTGTCTCATTCCACCGGATAATTCATGCGGATAGCTGACATATACCTTATCTGTCGCCTTTAAACCTACACTTTCAAAGCTTTCAAGTACCTTTTTCTTTCTTTGCTGTGCATCCATGTCTGTATGAAGCTTTAGTACTTCTTCAACCTGTCTTCCTACCTTCATTGTCGGATTAAGAGAAGTCATCGGCTCCTGAAATACCATTGATATCTGACTTCCCTTTTCAAATGCATTATTATCTGCTGCAGCTTCCGTTACTCCGTCTATATCTATTGTTCCGGAGTTTACTGTTGCAGCTTCCGGCTTAAGTCCCATAATAGTTAATGCCATAACTGACTTTCCTGAGCCTGATTCACCAACAATCCCAAGTATCTCACCATCATTTATTTTAAGATTAACATTTTTTACAACTTCTGTATTATCAAATGCTACTGACAGATTGTTTATCTTAATCATTTTCTGACTCCTTCTCCAATTAAAGACACTCCAAGTACTATTATAACTATTGTTATTCCCGGTGCTAATGCATACCAGGGTGCATTAAACAAATACCCCTGTGCATCAGAGAGCATCTTTCCAAGACTTGCATCCGGTGGCTGTACACCTATTCCAAGATAGCTCATTCCCGATTCAGCAAGGATTGTATTATTAATTCCTACGATAACTGATACGATAAATGTAGGCATAATATTAGGCAGGATATGCACAAACATTATTCTTAATGTACCAACTCCCATAAGTCTTGCATTTTTTACATATTCTGAATCCCTTAATCTGATAAATTCACCACGCACTATCCTTACAAAGCTCGGTATAAATACTATTCCAAGCGATAGTATTACATTCTGCTTTCCACTTCCCAATAAGCTTATTATAACAAGTGCTAAGAGAATACTTGGAAAACTGTTAAGTGCATCTGTTATACGCATGACTATCTCGTCAATAATTCCACCGAAATATCCGGTAAATGCACCTATAATTATTCCTGCCGTTCCTGAAAATAATATAACAAGCGTACTTATTAATACAGTCGTTCCAACGCCTTTCATAACTCTTGAAAATATATCCCTGCCGAAATTGTCCGTACCCATGATATGCCTTAGCGAAGGGGCTGCAAACTTTTCAGCCGCTGACATTTCAGTTGTGCTATAGGGCGTTGCAAATGCACTTATTATACCGATAATGATTACTATTCCTGTAATAATAAGTCCTGCAATAAGATATTTATTCATTTTAATCTTTTTACTGTCTGTTTTTTTCTTATTAACCATCTTATATTCATCCCATTCCATCTGTGAAGATACTAAGCATATTATCTCTCGCTCACTCTTGGGTCTATCACTCTGTATAATATGTCAATTATAAAATATACGAATATTATCACAAATGCTATATATAAAACCAGAATCTCAACTACAGGTAAATCCCTTGTTGATATTGAACTGATAAGCAGCCTGCCTATTCCCGGCAGTCCAAATACCTGCTCAACTACTATACTTCCGGCAACAATTTCCGCTATTACCATACCAATTACTGTAAGCACCGGCATCATTGCATTTTTTAATGCATGTACAAATAATGCTCTTTTTCTTGTACAGCCTTTGCTGTAAGCCGTCCTTACATAGTCACTGTCCATCTGTTCCAGCATTGAATTTCTAAGAAACCTTGCTATCATTGCAATCTTTGGAATTGCAATTGATATTGCCGGAAATATCAGATATCCTATAAATCCTATAAAATTATCTTTATAACTTATATAACTTCCCGGTGTAAACACCTTTAATATAATTCCAAATATATATGTAATTATTATTCCTAAGAAAAATGATGGCACAGCCATGCTAAGCTGTGTTAAAAAACCTATAATCCCATCAAGTATCCTGCTTTTACTTCCAGCCCACAATACTCCCAGTGGAATGGATACGACTATTATTATTATAAATGCTAAGGCTGCCAGCCACAATGTAACAGGCAGCTTATCACTTATAAGCTCTGCTACAGGCATCATCTCATTCATATTCTTATAATATCTGTAGCTTTTGCCTAAATCTCCTCTTAATACTCCGCCTGCCCAGTCTGTATATCTTTGAACAACCGGCTTATCAAGACCTAACTCATGTCTTACTTCTTCTTCCCTCTCCGGGGTCGCCTCAGTTCCAAGTATAGATGCCACAACATCACCCGGAATAATCTGAAAGGTTACGAAGGCAGCAACTGAAACTAAAAACAATGTAATAATGAGAGTTAATATTTTCTTTCCTATATATTTCAAAATGCCACCTTCTTTCCTTTCTTAATATCGCAAAGTTTTTTAACTGTATGCTGTATTTTTAATACATTGCATCACTTTGTAAATAATTCATGTAACACAACTGCTATTTTAAGCTGTCTTAATTTTGTAAATAACTTTTATTTGTAAATATTTTCACCAAAAATATAATTATTTAGTAAAATATACGCTGCTCATATCCTGAACATATACAGGATAGAACTTATAACCTGCAAGCTTTGTATTGATTGCAACTGTAATTGGTGCAACCTGTATAAATGCAGTACCGGCCTTTTCTGTGATTATATGCTGAAGTCTGCTGTAATGGGCAGCCTTTTCCTTAAGGTCTGTAGCTTCCTGTGCCTTCTTATATTCTTCATCATATTCAGAATCATTAAAATTAATAAAATTCTTAGCTGATGATGATACGAATCTGTTAAGAAGATAACCCGGTGTCATATCACATGTTATTCCACTGATTGTTGACTGGTAGTTTCTTCCGTTATAACACTCTGAAAGCCATGTATTCCACTCAACTGTATTAATTGATGCATTAATTCCAACTGCCTTTAACTGCTCTGCAACAACCTGTGCTGTCTCAACATGGAACTCATAATTAGATGGAACTGTTATTGTCATGTCAAATCCATTTGGGAAACCGGCTTCTGTAAGAAGTGACTTAGCCTTTTCTACATTGGCCTTTGTTCCATATACGTTATTAAGGTCTACATAGTAATCCTTAAGTGTTGGAAGCATTGCTGTACTTATTACTGTACCATTTCCTCCTGATACAAAACCATTAGTTGAATCATTATCAAGTGCATAGCATACTGCCTGTCTTACCTTTTCATTGTTAAATGGTTCTGTGTTGTTATTAAGGAAAAGTGCCTGTACAACATCTGATGCTGCATGTGATACATTGAACTTTCCTGCAAGCTGTGTTGCCTGTGAATCTGTTAAATATGGATATATGTCTATCGAACCACCCTGAAGATCGAGTAATGCTGATTCTGAACTATTAACAATCTTAAATGTTACCTTATCAAGATAAGGTACACCTGACTGCCAGTAATCGTTGTTCTTCTCAACCACTATTCCTTCCTGTGGTGCATAAGATACGAACTTGAACGGACCTGTTCCAATAGGCTTAGCTGCTTCTTTATCTGCACTTCCATAAGGAATAATTGCTGCTGTAGCTGCTGTGAAGCTGTAGATAAATTCAGTATTAGCTGCTCCTACTGTAACCTGAACCTTATTGTCATCAATGATATCAACACTTTTAACTGTTTTGAAAGTTGATACTAACGCTGCCTGTCCATCTAAAAGACCTGCTACTCTGTCAAGTGAATATTTGACATCCTTTGCTGTAACAGTCTCTCCATTGTGGAATTTCACACCATCTCTGATTGTAAATGTATACACAAGTCCGTCATCAGAAATGCTGTAATCACTTGCTACTGCATTTGTTAAGTTACCATTTTCATCCGGCTTTACAAGCCCTTCAAAAATGTTGAAAAGAATTTCTTTAGTTCCTGCCGCTGTTGCCTTATGTGGGTCAAGACTATCAATATCCTGTTGTATTCCTACAACAACTGAACCGCCATATACCGGTTCCTGCGAGGTATTCCCCTGCGAAGATTCATTATTAGTACCACCTGAGCATCCACCCAGTACAGTCATTGCACATACTGAAAGCATCAGTATTATGCTGATAAAACGTTTTTTCATTATCTTATGTCTCCTCCAGTAAACCTCTCACTATTTAATTGTCTTAAATATTGTATACACTAATTCCGGTTATTACAAGTAAAATAATTAAAGTATTAAAAAAAATACGCAGCTTACTATTCATACTTAAAATTCCATAAGAACCGGAAAGCCCTCTTTGTATTCTTTTACTATATAAGGATGTGTCTTTGAATATTCATAGATTGTATTTCCAAGTCCATCCTCTACAAGCTTCTCCATCACAGATAAAGGCTGTTTATTAACAGCCGGACATGTCGGTGTAAGTGCAATAACTGTCTTATCTTCTTTTTTCATTATTCTTAACGGCCATATCTTACAGTCAAACGGCTTATCCTCATCACTCAATACGCAGCCCCTTTTTGCATCAAGAAATTCACACGCTGCTTCTTCTTGTGAATCTTCTGTCTTATATTTATACATAAGCTCCATCTGCCCATATTCAAATCCGTCACACATGATCTTATTAAAGCTCATATCGGGCTTATCAGCTTTATATTCTTTTTCAAGCTTTTCCATGGTCTCTTTAGGAAACAATGGTGTCTCCCACAGACTACATCTTCTAAATGAACAGCAGAAACGACAGTCTGCACATGTACTCTTTTTTAGCACCTTAGATAACATCTAATATTCCTCCATTTTACAATTTTATCTTATTCTATATCATACTAACAGAATATCAGGTTTATATAAAGCAATGAAATATATCATTTAACATACAATCATATTAATCACAACTTATATAAATCATTTTTCTATGGCATTATATTTTTTTAAGATAAGCTTCGGCCTATATGACATCTTTGCCTTACGAAGCCCCTCTATTCCAATATCTTCTTCTCTGTTAATATATTCATATTCCGAAAGACTTTCGCTAAAAAGCTTATTAATCATCGCATACGCTCCATTGACGGCATATTCGCCAATGGCCTTTTCATAGTGTACGTCACACACACGTCCTGATATATGTGAAGCTATGCTCATAGCAGCCGGTACATTATTTACATACAATATCCCTCCTGACAGATTCAGGCTTTCAAAATGCTCAAGTGCATCCTTAATTGACTTATATTCCTTAAGTGCTGAATCATCCTCTTCCTGTAAATGCTCATTATACCACGCATCCTCTATTAATGCGGCATCATCAATACAGCACTGTCCTATCTCACGAAATTCATAATCAGGATATGTTCTTTTAAATTTGGAAACATGATTTTTCTTCTTATGAAATGCCTTACCAGGAAGTGTTGCCAGTTCTTCCTGTAAATATATATAATCACTGTCTCCAGGATTACAGCTAAATTCAAATCTTTCCGGCATACACTCCTCTAATATATCCTTCTGTTCCTGCGTAAGAAGTGTAAATTGAAGTTTTTCACATCGTCTTATTGCATCAGCCTCAATCTCTTCTAATGCCTTTACTATATCCTGACTGCCTTTTGATACTTTTCCCAATGGAAATGTATAGCCGGCTCTTCCAAAATATCCATTATAATGTCTTATTAAAAAATCACGATACCTTGCTATCTGTATATCATATTTATCACGGAGCAGATACAAATTGGCAAATGACACATCACTTCCCATTGCTTCTGCCTTATCAACTATCTGTGTAATCCATTTTTCATCCTGTATGGCAGGTGTTACCCATTCAAGCATCTGTTTCCTCTTTCTTTAAGCTCTATAATAATCTTAATTTACTGTAAGCAATAAAGATTTCTGTTAATTCTATCATACCACATATTCAATCTCAATAATGGTACAATAAAATTTCTCTAAAATCCTCCATTTTAAGTTGACCGGAATGTATATTTACCTTAAAATATATTCATTGTGTTTACTATAGTTTAAGAGCGGAAATGTTATCTTTAAATCAAGTATATAAAACTATTATACAACACTGTATATAACCGCTCTGGAATGGAGAGTTTCTATGAACAAAAAAAATATTTCATTTATTCTTGCAGGTGTTATACTTCTTATTCTTCAGTTTAATATAAAGATAGGAAGCGCCACAATTGATGTATGTTCTGATATTATCGCATACATACTTATTATTATCGGCATTATGCCACTTACTAAACGTAATATAATGTTTAAAAAATCACGCAACGTGTCATTTGTAGGTCTTGTGGCTGCTATAGGCTGTCAGGCAGTCAGCTTTATTGACTGGGGTGATACAGCTTCTACAGTAACAACAACAGTTTCCGCTCTCTCTACAATATTTACTATATATTTTACATATTATTTTTCAGAAGCCATTATACTTGAGGCAAAGTTTCAGGATAAATCAGCCACAACACGTTCTCTTCGTGTAACATGGGCATTATTCGGAGTATTTATATTTGTCCACTATATTGCATTTATGTCAAATGTATCAATTGCCGCTCTTATCGTACAGGCAGTTGTTGCAATCTGCGGCATATATTACTGTTCACAGATTCTTACAGCATGTAACCAGCTATATATGGAGGGACTTCCTACTAAACGAATGGACACAGGCTCAATTAATACTAAGAAAAAATAATTAAAGTTTTCATAAATCTGTCTTATATTAAGTGTTTTTATTACAAATAATAACATTTCGTATAAGACAGGTTTATTTTATTTGTTTCTTATTTCTGTAAATTGACAACATGGAATTAACATTATAGAATATATGCATTAGAACTATTGATGAATGGGGATTATTATGAAAAAACTTGAAATAATCATACGTCCTGAAAAGCTTGATGAGCTTAAAGAGATACTTAACTCATGTAATGCACATGGTCTTATGATTTCTAATATAATGGGATATGGTCTTCAAAAAGGTCATAAACAGGCTTACAACGGAGTTGATTTTGGCGGTAATCTCCTGCCAAAAGTAAAGGTTGAAACTATCGTAACTGACGATGTATCCGAGCATATAATTGACCTCGTTATTGATAATATCAATACAGGTACTTATGGAGATGGTAAGATATTTGTATATGAGGTCGCTGATGCCGTAAGAATCCGTACAGGTGAACGTGGTATTGATGCTTTATAATTTTTAATATTTGTTATCAACGGGGATAACTGATATGCCTTAATCGGGCTTTCAGCTATCCCATTTTTTGTGTATATGTTACCGTTTAAAGTAACATATTTAAAATTCGCTATCTGTATCCCATAACCGTACAGATATAGAGCCGGATAAGATACTACCCAGTCTTATCCGGCTCAATTTTATGAATAAATATTATCTGTATCTTTACTTATATACTGCTGTAATATCCTTGATAATATAAAGGCATTAACATAGAAAATAACAGGAATCGTTACTATAAATGCCGTAAAATATATCATTGAAAAATATATAAGTCCGCAGTTAATTATTAACATTATTATTGTCTGTGGAAAATGATGCATACAAAGCACTAATGAATTTTTAAGTGTTTCCTTTACAGTATTATCGAACTTTGAAAGTACCGGAAATACATATATTGATACTGCCACCAGTACAAGTAAAAGACCGAATACCGCAAACATTATAAGCTTAGCTGCCGTACTGCCATCACTATGCATCCATAGATAACATATTCTTACATCAACAGCAAGAAGTATTGCAACAACCGCTATTATAAGCTCTATTATAAATGCCTGTTTAAAATTACTCTTCCATGCCTTAATAAAGCTCCTGAATACATATCCTTCTTCATCCCTGACAAGCTTTAAAGCTACATAATAAACCGCCGTAAGCGTAGGTCCTATTGTTACTACAGGTATTGAAAATATTATTGCAAGTATTCCAAGAATAAAGAAATCCCCTGCCTTAGTAAGCGCCCTGAAAAACTTTCCATCTATACTGAAAAATCCCATAACATCCTCCATTTGTATTATATCTTTAATTATATTTAACATAAAAACATTACAGTTGTCTTTATACTAAAATCAATAATCACTTTTATGATTATAAAGGCAATATGCCAAAAAAGCAAAGAATTTTTACCATAGAATTATAAAATGTTTATAAAAGTGGTTCTTTTTGATAATATTTATGTTAAACTAAATAAATCTTTATTATTAAACAGAAATGGAGATTAATATGTTAAAAAAGAATAAGGCTGCTGAAGCTGTCACATCATTCAAAGATCTTTCTTTCGGAAAGAAAGTTGGATATATTTTCGGTTACTATAAATACTATATGCTCGCCGTTGTCCTTGTTATCATTACAATCGTGGCATTTATCAATGCTTACAGAAGAAATGATTATACATCTGAATGTAATATTATCGCTGTCGATGGCAAGATGACCGGTTATGATAACCGCACTGATTATATAACTGAAAATTTTGCAAAGTATCTTGGTATTGACAATAAGAAGCACAGAGTTGTATGTGATTATAATTATTCTCTTATTCAACAGGATTTTGACCAGGAAAGCTATGTAAGCCAGACTAAGATATATACACTTGCATCTACCCATTCAATTGACGGATATATGGCTTCTGCCGATTATATTGATTATTTTTCGACTGATGAAGAACCGTTCCTTGAAGATTTAAGGGATATACTTACCGAAAACGAACTCGAAAAGGTTAAAGATAAAATAGTATACTTTACTAAAAAAGACGGAACACAGATTCCTATAGCTCTTAATCTGTCAGATACAAAGATTAAGACTGATACAGATTTTACGATGGATAATCCATGCTACGGCGTTGTAGTATCTGCTGCTAACCGTGACAATGCCATAGCATTTATAAGATTTGCATTTGACCTGTAATATATATTACATAATATATATTACATAATATATGATTTTACAACTTAATCGTGTATATTATATCATCACCCATTTCTTTATATACCGTAAATCCAAGCTTTACCGCAAGCGACTGCGACAGATAATTATCTTTATGTATACAGGCGTACAGCTTGTCTATACCAAGCTGTACGGCGGCATAACCTATTATAAATGTGCATGCTTCATATGCATAACCTCTGCCCTGATATGCCTTATCTATAAGATATCCTATCTCATGGCATAATTCACCGTCTATTTCTCTGTGTTCTATGCCTGCTCTCCCAATAAGTTTATATGAATTTTCATTAAAATAATCATAGCGTTCCTTATTATTATCTGTTAAAAAATTATTTTTTAAGAAGATAAGCCACAAACCATAATTATAAAATCCATACATATTTTCTATATATTTTCTTGAATATTCTTCCTCTTTAGTTCTCTCATATAGCTGTTCTATATAAGGACAGTCAGAAAGACTATCATATAATGAAAACAGGTTATCAATATCATCAATACACATCTCTCTTATCAACAGATGTTGTGTGTGTCCTATAACCATCGGTATGCCATGCTTACGATTATACACAAGTAAAATATATTCTTTATCTGTATCAGAAAGCTCAAGCATTACATAAGGTGCATTTCCATGATACAACAAACCCACACCTAAAACTGCGCAATGCTTATAAGTCTCACAATTAACATCAAGCTCATCATTATCAGTCATTATAACAGCCTGCGCCAATATACCTTTCTTTTTAGCCTCATCGCATATATTAATAATATCACGCATATTTAAAACAGTATATATGCCATCTTCTGCCATTTCTTTTTCAAACTGTATAACCTCATCGGTCTTATTAAATTCAAGACTTCCATCAAGAATAATATATTTTAACTCAATTTTAGTATCTTTCATTTTAAATTAGTAATCTCCATTTACATTTATAAAATGTTCATTTGACAATTTATCATAACACAGATACAATTAATTTAATATATTTTATTTTGAAAGGAATTATAAAAATGGCACAGAATCCAATTGTTACAATTACAATGAACACCGGTGATGTTATGAAGGCTGAATTATATCCTGAAACAGCACCTAATACAGTCAACAACTTTATCAGTCTTATAAAGAAAGGCTTCTATGACGGCGTAGGCTTCCATAGAATTATCGCAGGCTTTATGATTCAGGGTGGAGACCCTGATGGCAATGGAATGGGCGGTCCAGGATATTCTATCAAGGGAGAATTTACCTCTAATGGTTTTAAGAATGATTTAAAGCACTCTAAGGGCGTTCTTTCTATGGCACGTACACAGATTCCTGATTCTGCCGGATCACAGTTCTTTATTATGCATGCTGATGCACCTCATCTTGATGGTGAATATGCTGCATTTGGTAAGCTTACAGAAGGTTTTGATGTACTTGATAAGATTGCAACTACTGCAACAGACTGGAGTGACAGACCTAGAACTCCACAGGTTATGGAAAGTGTTACTGTTGAGACATTCGGAACAGATTACGACGAACCTGAAACATTATAATCAATATATATACAATCTAAAAAGATGTATAGTGAAGTTTTTCACCATACATCTTTTTTCTAAGCTATATATAATTATTAAATCAGAAGCTTCCACCGCCACCGCCGGAATTACCTCCACCCGATGAACCACTGCTGCCACCTGACGATGAATTGTTTCCCCTGTCAATATGACGTGTTGTGACAGTTGTATTAATAAATATATCCTGCCTTGCATTAACATCAAAGCCATGATCCTTAGTATATGTCCTGCTATCCACAGTCATCTTAGACTTGGCATTATACATCATAATAACAATAGCCACAGTGGCAGCCACTGCCGCTATCGCAGTCTTTATTCCGAATCTGTTAAACAGTCTGTACGATATACTCGTATTCATACTTTTTTCAACAGCATTGACAAACTTTTTACAGCCTGCATAATAATCTCCGTCCGAAAGATACTTCTTAACACCAGATACCATATTATCCATATCAGACTGTGAAATATCACTTTTTGAATTACCTGAGCTTGATATTCTGTACTTTCTTGATGTCATGTCAATAGCAAATGCTATGGCATCAGGCGATGAACTTTGTGATGTATTATTATATCCATAACCATCAGCCGCCATCATCGTGCGAAGATATGTATCAAGCTGTGATTCTGTAAATCCATCCGTAAGCGTAACAATAAATATATCTGTCTTACAGTCATCTGATGATTTACTACACAGCTTTTCAAGCTTGCTTATTTCATCATCTGTAAGTATTCCCGCATTATCTGTTACATACTTCCTGGATGTACTATCCTGTGCATATACATTTACTGCAGCAATCCCCATAATAATCAAAGATAACATATAAATGACAGTAAAAAATATTGTAAATGGCTTTAAAAAAAACTTTGCATAATTTTTCATAATAATCTCCATTCCTAAGCAAATTTCTTATTTCAATGTCAGAAAAATAATCCTATAAGCATTGCTATTATAAGTGTCACAACAAATATTATAAACCACCATACTACTGCTCTTTGTATACTTATCGGTCTGTCCGCCACTATCTTTCCTGTCTGACCATTTAACATAAACTGAAAATTCTTTCCATTATACCGGCAGTTAAGCATCCATACCGGCATAAGTGCATACTGGTTATGTATATCCCTTAAAGAAACATTATTACTTATAACATTATAGCCTGAATATCCATTTATAGTACTTCTTGCTATCTGTGTTATGTATTCGTTAATTCTCGGCTCAATTCTTCCAATCATATCCTTATCCGTATAATTATATCTTTCTGACAGATAACCTGACAGGTAAGGCATCTCAAATGGTACAAGCTCCGAATAGTTATACGGCTCTAACTTATCCATAACTCCGTCGTTAAGCTTAACAGAAGCATCTGCTGGAACCTTTTCAAATACAGCTGATACATTTCTATATACCTTATAATGGTCAGTATAAATATATTCCGTATCCCCACGCTCTTCTCTTCTTACATTCTCTGCATTGGCATGCATATCTGACTCACCATAATAGTCATATAGCCAGAATGGTGCATATACACCTGATATCTTATCAATCGTACTTTGTGTCGCAAGTGTCTTAGGTGTAAGAAGTCCTTTTTTTAACCATCCCTTGTATATATTCACAGCCTGCTCTTTATTAATCTTAAATGGTATTACCCTCTCTGGTCTGAACTCTCCCTGCAATCTATCTTCAACAAGTGACGGATTACCACAAAACGAGCATATTACGGCAGATGTATATTCATCAGTTACAAGCTCTGCACCACAACTCTGACAATGATATATTTTCATATTACCATTGTTGAAATTACGTCTTTCATTGTAATCTGATGAAAATTCACCATTATCTCCAAAAGCTTTACCATCTGATTCGTTTTCTTCTGTGTTATTATTGTCTGCCTGTCCTGTAACAGTATCCTGATAAATATTCTTATATTCATCCATTCCAATCTGTCTTCCACATTGTGGACATGCAAGCTTTTGTGATGCACTATCAAATTCCATCGCAGCCCCACACGAAGGACACTTATATGTAATTGGCATATTATTCCCCTTAGGTTATCGCATTAAGAATTACCATAATAACGCTTATTAATAATTAATTTAAACAATCTTTATATTGTATCGTTTTTCTTATTGCGACATTCCCTTTTCCTTTCTGCTTAAATTTAATATTAACATTTTGTTCATATTTCATTTTCATTTTTTTAACAACTTGCACACTAAATCTTCACTTTTTCTAAATAGAATAAAAGTGAATTAAAGATATAGACATTTTAATATATTAAAGCTAACCATTTTAATATATTAATAATACATATAATTTTTGATTTTCATTATACTTTTAATAGACGGGTTGTTACAAACAACTCTCCTCCCTCTTTTTAATCTCCCACATTATCATGTGGGAGATTTTTTAGAAAATGCTCTAATATAATTATATACTCTCTTACGGCTACTGAAATAATCTTAAAATATTACTTTTAGAAATATTAATTCTCATAAAACTAAACATATCTCTTGAAAATTCCACTTAAAATATCCCCCAAAATCATACCATACAAAATCTATATTATGAAATTAGAGGCAATCATCATCACTATTCCCACAACCAGCATTATAATTCCGACCTTTCTATCCTTTATAACTACAGGCGAATTAAGATCCTTTTTATCTCTCTGGTCATAAAAAAGATTCCACTGATGCTTGGAATTACTAATCTTTACTATTCCGATAAATGCCACAACGAGTCCTATAAAAAAACACATAAATCCAATAAATGGCCAATATGATGTTCCTGCATACGCCTCACTGTCATTAAAATCAATATCACATGCTATTCTTTGTAAAAAATACATTGGCAGCCTCCATTAATATATATTTACACATAATTATACAACATATTATGCATTATTAACAACAATATTTTCAGACATTATCATCATTATTACAATAAAATATAAAATTTATCACTCTTTATTTTATTATTTACCTTTTAATTTTGACAATTTTGAGATATAATGACATATATAAAAATCTAGGAGGTAATTATATGTTAGTATCAGCTAAAGACATGTTAGAAAAAGCACGCGCAGGAAAGTATGCTGTCGGCCATTTTAACATCAATAATCTTGAATGGGCAAAGGCCATCCTGCTTACAGCCCAGGAAATGAATTCACCTGTAATTCTTGGTGTATCAGAAGGTGCCGGTAAGTACATGGGGGGATTTAAGACAATTACAGGAATGGTCAATGGTCTTATTGAAGGACTTAATATCACAGTTCCTGTTGCTCTTCATCTCGATCACGGTACATTTGAGGGATGCCTTAAGTGTGTAGAAGCAGGATTCTCATCAATTATGTTTGATGGTTCACACTATCCAATTGAAGAGAATATCGAAAAGACTAAAGAATTAATCAAGATTGTAAGAGAAAAGGGCATGTCTCTTGAAGCTGAGGTTGGTGCCATCGGTGGAGAAGAAGATGGCGTTGTAGGTATGGGTGAATGTGCAGATCCTAATGAATGTAAGGCTATTGCTGATTTAGGTGTAGACATGCTCGCTGCCGGAATTGGTAATATCCACGGTAAATATCCTGCTAACTGGCCAGGTCTTAGCTTTGAAACACTCGCTGCCGTTAAAGAAAAGATTGGTGATATGCCATTAGTATTACATGGTGGTACAGGTATTCCTACAGATATGATTAAGAAAGCTATTTCACTTGGAGTTGCAAAGATTAATGTCAATACAGAGTGTCAGCTCGCTTTCGCTGCTGCAACAAGAAAGTATATCGAAGAAGGTAAGGATCTTGAGGGTAAGGGATTTGACCCAAGAAAGCTTCTTGCTCCGGGTACAGAGGCTATCAAGGCTACTGTACGTGAAAAGATTGAACTTTTCGGTTCAGCAAATAAGGCATGATTATATAATTATATTTAAAATAATTATTTTTTAGCGCAATCTATATTATAGCAATATTATATATAGTATTCCGTATGCTATGCTTTTTATAATTTATTATATATGGAGCTGCCGCATAAAAAGTTTATATAGGACATATCAGATACTCTTATTCTATATATTCTTTCTTAATGCAGCCGCTCCATATATTTTTTATTTATTGGATATACATATATCTTTTAATAAAGATTTCAAAAGATAAGACAGTGGCTTTGTGCTGCAGGTATCGCAAAGTATCTTTATCCGTTGACAGATTTATTAAAATACCTGCGGAATGGAGTTTTTATGAATAATTCCCCTGTATCAGCCCATAAAAAAAATAATTCGGGAAACATTTTACGCAATATAATACTTATTATTGCAATATGTTTATTTGTATATTCTACCTATAAACTGACGGACATTTATCTGGAATATAAAAAGGGAACAGATATATATAACAATATAGACTCTTCTGTACTTGATAATAACAATCCTGATGCTCTTGTAATTACCGATGATAATGGCGATACAACTACTGCCGAGATTCCATTTACATATAATCATGCGGCTCTCTTATCCATTAATCCGGAAGGACTTGGATATATATACATACCCTCTATAGATACAAGACTTCCAATTGCACAGACAACTGATAATGATTATTACTTAACTCATGCATTTGAAGGCACCTATAATGGCAACGGCTGTATATTTGAAGATTATCGTATTGAGGATAAGCTTAATTCATCCAATATTATCCTTTATGGCCATAATATGAAAAACGGAAGTATGTTTGGACAGCTTTCTAAATATCAGGATTATTCTTTCTGGAATACACCGGGGAATGATATATTTTACATATATTCAGAGGATAATATTATGATGTACCGCATATTCAGTGCATATATCAGCGAACCTTTAAGTGATACATATACTTTTAATTTTTCTTCAAAAGATAGCCTTAGGCAATATGCTGCTGATATGAAGGCTAATTCTTTATATCCTACTGATGTTGACATAACACAGACAACACAGGTTGTTACTCTGTCAACCTGTACAAAAGATGGTAGCAGACGTTTTATTATTCATGGTACATATGTTGGAAAAATGGCACTTAATACTGACATTTATTAATATTATTAAATAAAAAACAAAAAAAGGCTTGCAATATTGAGTAATATGAGTTATTTTATTAACAGGCAATGATTTGCCATTAATTAAATAGTAGAACAACGGCGTTCCATAATTATATCTACACATATATAATATTATGGAATGCCTTTTTTAGTTTTACTAATAGAATACTAAATAAATGAAAAGAAAGGAATACTAAATTATGAGTGAAAAATTTAATGTAGCTGATATTTTCGGCGAGAATGTGTTTAATGACACTGTAATGAAAGAGCGTTTACCAAAGAACGTCTACAAAAACCTCAAGCTTGCAATGGCAGGCGAGAAAGAATTAACATTATCAGATGCAGACGTAATTGCCAATGCAATGAAGGACTGGGCTATCGAAAAGGGAGCAACTCATTATACTCACTGGTTCCAGCCTCTTACAGGCACAACTGCTGAAAAGCATGATTCATTTATTTCAGCACCTAAGGAAAATGGAAAGGTTCTCATGGAGTTTTCCGGTAAAGAACTTATAAAGGGTGAACCAGATGCTTCTTCTTTCCCATCTGGTGGTCTTAGAGCTACATTTGAAGCAAGAGGATATACAGCCTGGGATTGTACTTCTCCAGCATTTGTACGTGAGGGTGCAGGCGGTGCTATACTTTGTATCCCAACTGCTTTCTGCTCATATAAAGGTGAAGCTCTTGATCAGAAGACACCTCTTCTTCGTTCTATGGATGCAATCAACGAACAGGCTCTTCGTATCTTAAAATTATTTGGAAATACAACATCTAATAAGGTAACTCCTTCTGTTGGTGCTGAACAGGAATATTTCATCGTAGACAGAGATAAATATTTACAGAGAAAGGATCTTATCTTCTCAGGACGTACACTTTTCGGTGCCATGCCTCCTAAGGGACAGGAACTTGATGACCATTACTTTGGTAACATCCGTGAAAGAATTGCCTCATTCATGAAAGATGTTAATAAAGAATTATGGAAGCTTGGAGTATCTGCTAAGACACAGCATAACGAAGTTGCTCCTGCACAGCATGAATTAGCTCCAATCTATGCACAGTGTAATATTGCCACAGATAATAACCAGCTTACAATGGAAGTATTAAAAAAGGTGGCATACCGTCATAACCTTGTATGCCTTCTCCATGAGAAGCCATTTGCAGGCGTTAATGGTTCAGGTAAGCACAATAACTGGTCTATCACAACTGATGATGGAATCAATCTTCTTGAGCCGGGTAAGACACCTCATGATAATATCCAGTTCTTATTAGTACTCGGTGCTGTTATGAAGGCTGTTGATACACACGCTGACCTTCTTCGTGAATCAGCTTCATGTGTAGGTAACGACCACAGATTAGGTGCTAATGAAGCTCCACCGGCAGTTATTTCTATGTTCCTTGGTGAACAGCTTGAAGATGTTGTTATGCAGCTTATTGACAAGGGAGATGCTACAAGCTCAATCCAGAAGGGTAAGTTAAAGACCGGTGCTTCTACTCTTCCTGACCTTAATAAGGATGCTACAGACAGAAACAGAACATCACCATTTGCTTTCACAGGTAATAAGTTTGAATTCCGTATGGTTGGTTCTTCTGACTCTGTTGCTCCTGCAAATGTCGTTCTTAACACTATCGTTGCTGAAAGCTTTAAAGAAATTGCCGATGAACTTGAGGGTGTTGAAAACTTTGACATGGCTTGTCATGATATGATTAAGAAGCTCTTCACTGACCACCACAGAATCGTATTTAATGGAAATGGTTATACTGATGAATGGATTGCTGAAGCAGCAAGAAGAGGTTTACCAAATATTCCTTCTATGGTTGATGCAATTCCTGCACTTACAACCAAAAAAGCTATTAATTTATTTGAATCATTTGGAGTATTTACAGAAGCAGAGCTTAAGTCAAGAGCTGAGATTAAGTATGAAGCTTACGCTAAAGCAATCAATATTGAAGCAAAGTCTATGATAGATATAGCCGGAAAGCAGATTATTCCTGCAGTTATTTCTTACACAACAGAACTTGCCAACGCTGTTATCACTGTATCAGAAGCCGGTGTTGATTCTTCTGTACAGAAGGAACTTCTTGATACAATAACAGGTTACTTAAAGGATATGAAGTCTGCTTATGCTAAATTAGTAGATGTTACTGAAAAAGGTTCATCTGTTGAAGGTGCTAAGGAACAGGCTACATATTACAGAGATATAGTTAAGACAACAATGGATGAATTAAGAGCTCCTGCCGATGCTCTTGAAATGATTGTTGACAAAGAATATTGGCCATTCCCTTCATATGGCGACCTTATGTTTGAGGTTTAATTCAAAGAATAATATATTGCTATACATTCAGACTATATGGCATTGGGAAACTTATTTTAGTTTTCCCAATGCTGCCGCAACGGCAGATTATCATATATACAAAGGTCTGCCGGCCGCATAAACAAGACATATATTTTATATATGTACTCATAAATAGTATTCTTTAACATAGAGAAACCCCACTGCTTAGTTGCAGTGGGGTTTCTTTTAATAATATCCATAAAAACTGTCTTATATCTTAAAATCACTTATTAGAATACTTTATTAAAATACCGGTTAGTATTATATGTTAAAATGATTTATCAGCATAATTCGTTAATATTATAATTTATCTTCAAATAAAACCTTTCCGTCTATAAATGTCTTAAACATACATATCATAACTATTGGAAGACTTATCACAAAATATATCGCTTCATTCTGTGTCAAGCCTTTATCTATATAGCTTTGAATTATCATTATTAATCTTTTTGCAAATACTGAAGCTGCTATTATTAATATTACTAACACAACTATAATATCAAGAATAATTCCTATTTTAGCAAGAACTGCTGCATCTAAAAATGCTTTTGTTATAGGAAATATCAATGATACCATATTATTTTTACTAAAGATTCCTACATTTAAGAAAAACAATATAGGTATCATATACATTATACATCCATATATTATTGCTTTACGGTTATAATACACATATTTTATCTTTTTCATTATTCCTAATACAGATAATATAAGTCCGACAGGGAAAATAACTATACATAATAATGACTTAAATATATCAACTATCTTCATCTTATTATTAATATATGACCCCCATATCTTTATAAATGAAGCTAAGGCACATATTCCTGCAAGTATTGCTCCTGCCATAGGGAAACATATAATAATAAACGGATATAAAACCATTACCCATTTAATTAATCCCACGTATGCAAAATCAGCTTGTGTTAATTTTGTTTGTGAGGTATTACTTTGTACCGGATTATTTTGTACAGGATTGTTTTGAATTAAATTACTTTTTGCCGGATTGCTCTTTACTGTTTCTTCTGTGCTGTCCGTTTTCCCATCTGCCATATCTTCTGTTACCTGTTTAGATTTTTCCGGTACTGTTTCTTGTGTCACAGCTTCTTCTGACGATGTATCCTCCTCCGTCATTGTGGCAATATCTGTTGGTTCTACATCTGTTACTGCTTTCTGGGCTTCTATTTCAGAGCTTTCCGGTTCTGTTTCTTCTATTACAGCTCCTTCTGTTACAGCTTCTTCTGACGATGTATCATCTGTCATTTCAGTAGTATCGGCTGATGTTATGTCTGATTCCTCTACAGGTGTATCCTGTGTTGTTTCAGCGGTATCAGTTGATGCTGCATCTGATTCTGCTTCCTTTGTTGCTTCTTTACTTTCTACAGTGACATCAGCCTGCAAATTATGCTGTTGCATATCTTCTGGATTATCAGGCTTCATAAGCTCTGACTCCTCTCTTATTGCTTCTGCCTCTGCGATATTATCTGCACTTGTATCATCCAGATTATCTTCATCAGAACCATTATCGTATATAAATGGTTCAATCGGCTTATCATCTTCTTTGCTGTTTTCCTTTAACACATCCATAAATTCCAATCCGACTATTGAACGGAACATCTCCGGATGCTGATTAAAGCCTTCATATAACTGTTTTGCAACATGCGCATCCGTTATATCAACATTTGTTAATATCTTCCGGATACGCTCCTGTTCTAACAGAGCTCTGCTATAATCCTCCTGTGAATCAAAATCTTCAATACTAAGTGCAACATTTCTAAAATATGCCATTTATTTATCCCCTCATTTGTTATTCAGGATAAACCAACCTTTCCTCTGTTGGATTATCAAGAACTTCTTCTTTAAATTTTTTCATGTATATCTTCGCAAGCTTAAGATTGTTATCCAGATAATTACCACAGTCACGAGGTGAATATCCCGGTATCTCACCTTCATAAGCAAGCACAAAATCAGCGGCTTTCCTTAAAATTCCTATTATATCCTTAGACTGTAAATCGCCTGCAAATATAACATAAAATCCTGTACGGCAGCCCATAGGTCCAAAATATATTGTCTTTTCAGCCCACTCACTGTCATTTCTTAAAAAAGTAGCTACCAGATGTTCTATTGTATGAATCCCCGGATTATCCATAGGCGGCTCCTCATTCGGTCTTGTAAATCTTAAATCAAATGTAGTTATAACCTGCTCTCCAAGATAATCTTTTCTTGATACATACACGCCTGTCAGCAGGTTAAGATGATTAACAGTAAAACTTGCTATCTTATTCATTATTCACATTCTCCTTTTCTGATATTTCAGATATTAATATACTAATCCTCATTTCTGAGCAACTTTGTTGCGAAGAGGCGAAGAAAAATCCGCACAGGCGATTATTCTTCTGCCATCAATGGCCATCTGTGATACCTTGCAGCTTAAATATAAAATTTAACCTTACAAAAATATTTTATAGTTACATATCTATAGCTTCTATTGTACCCTTACCTCAGCTCTTTTTCAAGCATCTTAAACTCATCTTCAAATATACAGTTTCTAATCTGTCCATTCCACAGCTTCTGTCTGCACTCATCAAAATCTATCCACATCACAGATTCAACTTCTTCCTTTTGCAGTTTAAACTCATTCTCATTAAGATAACATTCGTATATATATACTGCGCTTATCTCATGGTTGATAAATGGATTACCGGCAAACTCTGTTTCCATTATACCATTGATATAACCGATAAACTTAAGTTCATCAGGCTTTGCACTAACCCCAATTTCTTCCTTTAACTCTCTTATAGCTGCTTCCATATAGCTCTGACCGGCAGTAAGATGACCTGCAGCAGATATATCGTAACAGCCTGCATAAGAATCCTTTGTTGCAGCCCTTTTTTGTAATAAAATATCAAATTTGTTATTATCTTTTTTTCTAATAAGCCATATATGTGATGTTCCATGTAAATCTCCATCACGATGTACTTCACTTCTGTTTTTAATAACACCTGTAGCCTTACCATCAGGCGTCCTTATATCAAGCATCTCCATTACAATCCTCATTTACTTTAAAAATACAAGCTTTCTGTTTTCATCAAGATTATCTATCTTTAAAAGCTTTATGCCATATATAAACTTACTAAGTGTTGAATATCCATATTCCTTAACCTTAAAATTAGGATACTTCTTATGAATCTTTTGTCCTAACGCCCCAAGCTCAAGACCGCTGCTTCCTGCCTGTCTTACACATTCAATTGCAAAATTAACTACACATTTCTTAACACTATTATCTTCCTTTACACCAACTATTACCGTGTTATTGACCTTTTTAAGATCAAAGCTTTCTATCTCTTCTAAAAAAGTTGAAAGTGAACTGTAGCCATAATTTCTTACGTCAAAGTCAGAATATTTCTTTTGTAATCTGCTTCCTATCTCTCCAAGTCCGGTCTGTCGTCCCTTATTTTCATTCTCCATTATAATCTCTATTATGGCATTTTCTATCATATTCTGCTTAAGAAAATTCTTAGCCTTTCTGCCGGATTTTTTATATTCCTGTTCTTCCTCCTGCTGGTCTAACAATAATTCAAGGTCTGTAAATACCGAGCATGCCGCCCTGAATGAACGCGGAGTCTTATTCTCCCCCATTCCTATTACATCCATTCCTGACTCTCTTAATCTTCCTGCAAGTCTTGTAAAGTCACCATCACTGGATACTATACAGAAGCCATCTACATTATTAGTATATAATATATCCATCGCGTCTATAATTAATGTAGAATCTGTTGCATTCTTTCCTACGGTATTTCTAAACTGCTGTATTGGTGTTATGGAATTTTCCATAAGCTCTTTTTTCCATTTTCCCGCCTGTGGTGCAGTCCAGTCACCATATATTCTTTTATATGTAATTACACCATACTTAGTCATCTCATCTAAAATACTTACTATATATTTAGACGAGATATTATCTGAATCAATCAATACTGCATATCTTTTTTCTTCCATTACTACCTCTTGTTTATATTCATTTCTAGAATTATTAAAATACTAATCCACATTCCACTTGCACTTTCTAATGCCGGAAAAACGTATCAGTATTATTTTTCACACTACTTTTATTATTCTTCTGTCTATGTATCATTGAATATATTTTACATCTGATGCCTTACAATCTTATATTCATTATCATACTGAAAATAAGGACATATCTTTCTCTTGCTGCTTATAAATCTGGAATAATCATCCTCATCCATCTCTATATCACATACATAACCTTCACAATCCTCATCATATATAAGATTGCTGCAATATTCACAACTTGTCTGATCTGACATAAGCTTATCCCTCTTTTCTTATCTGTTCTTTCTGTTTGCCTTAATCTTTCCTGCAACTCCTGTTATATTTTTCACATTCTGAAGTTTTTCAAGCTTCTCCTTATAAGCCTTTAACTGCTCTGTAAGCGGCTGTACTGTTCCAAATATAAACATAAACTTGCTCTTTTGTTTATCTCTTTTAATTGCCTGTGAAAAATCTGCTTTAAATTCATCATAACGGACGATAATATCATTTTCATTGGCATATTTTTTAATCTTATCCACAATCTTAAATGAATATCCCAGGTCGATTATAAATACGCCAAAAAACATTCCTATTACAAATGAGAAAGCAAGGTTATCTGACAGCCAGCTTAATGCTTCAAGTATATATGGATGTACCAGAAAATAATATATCCCGCCAATTAATGCCCATGCAAGTGAAAACTTCGGGCATATTATTCCTTTAATATTGCCCCACTCATCAGTATAATCCCAAAGTTTGACTTTTAAATGCCTGATAAATATAAGACCTGTAATATATTCAATAAGTGTCATCATGACTGCCATGCTTATAAATACAAATATTTTTTGCAAAACTATATTGCTTATAAAAGCACCACTATCCACACTCGCCATAAGATATAATGCTACAAGACCTGTACCATACAACGGAAGATATGGACCTATAAGAAAACCGGGATTAATCCAACGCCTTTCCGGATTATTCTTTGAAACAAATCTTCTGAATAAAACCTCAAGTCCCCAGCCAAGTTCACACCCGATAAAAAACAAAAAAACTATTTTCAAAAAAAAGTTCATAATTCTCTCCATTCTTAATATTATTTTGAAGTATTCTGTAGCTGCTTCTTATATTCACTAGGAGTTATCTTCTCCTGTCTTTTAAATACCCTCGCAAAATAATTCGCATCATTATATCCTACTGAATATCCAACTTCACTTATAGACATATTGGTTGATAATAATAACTTCTTAGCATTATTCATTCTTACTGATGTAAGAAAATCACCAAAACTCATTCCTAAGTATTCTTTTATAAGCTTCATAAAATAATATGTGCTATAACCTATCATATCAGCCATATCATCAAGCGTTATCTCTTCTGCATAATGTTCTTCAACATATGCTTTTACCTTCTGTATAAGCATCTTATTTCTATCTGAATGTTGACTTGTATAATTTCTTGAATACTCTAATAATTCGTTAAAAAAATGACAAAAGCTCTGTTCATCATCGACTTCGTCACACAGCTTATCTGCATAACTCATAAGCGCATCAGGAGATATCTGTATTATTGCCCTTTTTACAACTGTATACAGCTCTGTAACCATATGTTTATACCCATTATCACTGAAATTCTTAGAAAGCTCAGAAGATATCTTTGTTATCAGGACATCTGTATTATCAAATATTCCCTGTCCTAAAATATCAGTAAGCTCCTTTTCAAGCTCAAACGGATATGATACAAGATTATCTGTCTGCGCATTTCCATGTTTTCCTGTCTGATATATTGCTGTTGGAAGCTTTAGCTGTGACTCAAAATAATCGCTTATTCTTATATCAACTCTTAATCCCATATACTGTGATGTCTTATCAAGTATACTCCTTACATTCTGCTGTAACGTGCTTTTAGCCAGATTAATATCCATATCAGATTTATCATATTCAACAAAGAAAATAATCTTAATACTGCTTTCAGCTCTTCCTGTTACTATCCTTATATTATAACCTCTGTCAGTATCATTTCCAATATTAATAAGAAGTCTTTCAATAAATTCCTTAGTTATTATATCTTTTTTTACATTACCTGCCATTTTATAATCAGATGAAGTAGTAAAATCCACCTGTGCTGCAACTGCACCTGAAAAATCTATATTAAGTACATTAAGATAATATTCAATATCTTCTTTCTGACAACTGAATTTCTGAACCATTTCAATAAATTCTATCTCATATTGTCTTTTTATTGAGCCCTTATCATCAGATGTATTCTTAAATGCCCTCTCCTGTTCAAGCTGCTGTGTCCATTCTTTCATCTGTATAAGAAATTCTTCCATATCAACCGGCTTAAGCAGCAGTTCCTCTGCTTTTACGGATATTGCTGCCTTTGCATATTCAAATGTATCATATGCTGTAACAAATATTATCTTGACATCTTTATCTGTCTGCCTTATCTTTGCTGCTGCTTCAAGTCCTGTCATACCCGGCATCTTAATATCCATAAATATAATGTCAGGGCTGACCTTCAATGATATATCCACAGCCTCTATACCATTTTCAGCCTCATATATATCATATACATCCTGATATTCCATCCCTATAATCTTTTTCATTGCAAGTCTTTCTATCTGTTCATCTTCTGCTAATAACAACTTATATTTCATCTTTATCCTCATTTCTGAGCATCTTTGTTGAGAAGAGGCGAAGAAAAATACGCACAGGCTGTTTTTCTTCTGCCATCAGGGCTATTTGTTCTGCTCAGAAACAAATAGCCAGTTCATCTATGAACTTGTGAATAATCAGCATATCAATCTGATTATACATACTATGCTTCCTTATGGTTCCTTATACGGATTGTAAATATTGTTCCCTTATCAGGTATTGAACTTATACATATATGGACACACTCTTCATAAAGCATATTAAGCCTGCTGCACACATTTTCTATCCCAATATGTTCCACATAATTAAACCTCGCCTCATCAATTCTTGTCTTAAGTCTCATAGCAGCAAGCTTATCCTTACTCATGCCTAATCCATCATCTGCAACCGTAAGCACAAGTTCTTCATTAACCTGCTTTATACGGACAAGAATATTACCACCATCAACACATGGTTCTATGCCATGTTTAAATGCATTTTCTACTATCGGCTGTAACGTAAATAAAGGAAGCTCATGCCGGCTGTTATTATCAAGCCTGTTATCTATTGTATAGCTTAATCTGTCTCCCATTCTTGCCTGTAAAATATACAGATACTGCTGTATCATATCAATCTCTTCCTGAATAGGAACACAGCTCTGTCTGTTCTTAAGGCTATGTCTTAAAAACTTAGATAATGCTATAATTAGATGGTATACCTTATCATCATTTTCAAGAAATGCCATCTTAGATATGACATTTAACGTATTAAAAAGAAAATGCGGTGTAATCTGCATCTGTAAGCCCTGCAGCTTGGCTTCTTTTAATAATTCCTGCATTCTTGCCTGCTCTAACTCATCCTGTGCAATCTTAAGCTCCATGTCATTCTTTTCCTGAAGCTGTTCAAGAAGTGCATTGAAGCTCTCTAACATATCTTTAACTTCCGGCGGCTCATCCTCTATCTCATACTTGACTGTCCGTTGTCGGTTGGCTATCTCTTTAGTCATCCTGACTGTACTGTTAATAACTCTGGTAATATAGCTGCTGAATATAAAATTAATCGCACCGCTTACTATTACTACCATTATCCCCACAAATGCGGTTGTAATCCATAGATTTCTATTATCCTTCTGTACCGTGTCTATATATTCCTTATTGGCTTCTACGCTTATTCTTAATATCTCCTGTGCAAAAGAATTAATTCTGTCTATTGTATACATACAATCCGTATACAACTCATCCTGATATTCTTCTTTATATTTTTCAAAACTATTTTCAAAATATTCTGTCAGATATTGTACGGTCTCGACTCTCATACGCTCCTGTGAAGACAGGACTTCATTATCAACTTCATCAAGCAGCACTTTCATCTTATTAATATTACCCGTTATCTGTCCTGACAGCGTCTGGTCTTTTTCATCATCAGATTTCTTAAGCTCTTTTATTGCTTCTGTATTCTGTGCATTGAGTTCATATATCTGGCTTATCTGTGAAAAATGCTCCAGATAATCAGCACTTTTCCCTGCTGTTTTGCTATTCTTTAATAATACTGCAACAACTATACTGCCTGCCATCAGGCTTAATAATGCGGCAAGAATCATAAGCCTTATACGGATTGACATATTATTAAATTTTTTAATTAAAGCTCTCATCTATTATTCCCCAGTCTGCTCAAAATAATACTTTCCCTTTATGGCATCCGTATAATCTACTATTTTCTGTATAAAACGTTCACCGTAACGTTCATATTTGTTAGCACCTACCCCATTGACATTAAGCATCTCTTCCTTCGTAAATGGAAGCCTGATACACATATCAATAAGTGTCTTATCTGAGAAAATAATATATGGCGGCATATTTTCTTCCCTTGCAATATCCATTCTTAATGCCCTTAACTCATCAAATAAAGCAAGTCCCTTTGAGGTAAGAATATCTGATGTCCTGCTCTTTTTAGACTTAATCTGTGTAGCCGCTGCCTTCTCCTGCTTTTGAGACCATTTGCAGATTATCCTTGCACTTCCATCAATTATACTTTCACATTCGGGAGTCAGCTTAAGTATTCTATATATATCATTAGTCTCTATAAGATAATCCTGTAACAGAAGCTCTTCTATTATACTCTTAAGCATCGCCTCACTTACACCTTTTCTTAAACCGTAGGACTTCCACCTGTCCACTCTGTATGAACGCAGTCTTGCGGTATTAGCTGCACGAAGTGCCCCTGTTATGACATTAATGCCATATCTTTGATTACCTTCCTGTATGCATTTAATTATATCTACACATATATCAGTAACGTCCTTTTCTTCGTATGTAGTATTACAGTTAGAACAATTCCCACATTCATGCTTATCAGTATACTCACCAAAATAATTAAGCATATACTCTCTTAAACAATTCCTGGTAGTACAATAAAAACGCATCTTTGCAAGTCTTTTTATATCATTTTCCTTAATAAGCATAAGCTCTTCCGGTGTAAATTCTGTATTCTCGCCCTTATTTTCTATTAAAAACTCGCTTATCATAACATCCTGTGGTGAATAAAATAATATACATTCAGCAGCTTCACCGTCTCTTCCTGCCCTTCCTGCTTCCTGATAATAATTCTCAATACACTGTGGCATATTATAATGAAGAACATATCTTACATTAGACTTATCAATGCCCATTCCAAATGCGTTAGTTGCAACTATAACAGGCTTTCTGTCATATATAAAATCTTCCTGATTCTGTTTTCTTACCTCATTAGACAGACCTGCATGGTATCTCGTCGCTGCAATTCCATTATTAAGAAGCATTATATATACATTATCCACATTTTTACGTGTTGCACAATAGATTATTCCACTGTCACCTGAATGGTTCTGCACATATTCAAGTATGTCAATATCCTTATGCTTACTCTTCTTCACTTCAAAATACAGGTTCTTTCTGTCAAAACCTGTTATCATTATCTTTGGAGCATTAAGACCTAATATACATATTATATCATCCTTAACCTGTGATGTAGCAGTCGCTGTAAATGCACTTACAACCGGTCTTTTAGGAAAACGCCTGATAAGATTGACAATTTTTAGATAACTTGGTCTGAAATCCTGTCCCCACTGTGATATACAATGTGCTTCATCTATTGTAATCATTGATATATCTGTATTCATGGCAAATTCAAGAAACCTGTTGGTTTCCAGTCTTTCCGGCGCTACATATACAATCTTATATCTTCCAAGCATGGCATTATGGAGCGCTTTAGTTACCTGATTCTCCGTTAATGCACTGTTGATATATGCCGCATGTACACCAGCTTCATTAAGTGCCTTAACCTGATCTATCATTAATGATATAAGAGGTGATACTACTATTGTTATTCCCTGAAGCATAAGCGCAGGAAGCTGATAGCATATTGACTTACCAGCACCGGTAGGCATTATTCCAAGTACATCCTGCCCCTTTAATATGGCATCAACTATCTGTTCCTGGCCTTCCCTGAAGCTGTCATAACCGAATACATTTTTTAATACTTCTAATTTATTCACTCTTTTTCTCCTGTTCCATCATCATCTTCTCGTACTTAAACTGATATGATATAAGCTTCGGTATATAATCAGGCGGCGTACGTCTTCCTGCTTCCCAGTCCTCAACAGTCCTTACCGGTATACCTGTATGTATTGAAAACTCTTTACGGCTAAGTCCATTTTCCTCCCTCAGTCTTTTTATTACAGTTGCTGCATCCATGTGTCTTTTCCTCATTTCTAAAGCAATTATATAATTATCCCATTAAGCAATCTCGCAATGCGTTATATTTATCATAACATATATCGTTATAAAACGCAATGCGTGCATTATCATATATATCTATATATAAAGTTTTATATACAATGAATACCACTCTCCATTTCTGAACAGCTTTGCTGCAGCATATATTTTACACAAAGGTTAAGCCTTTACTCAGACAATATTTTTTCATTGCCTATAGAAAAATGTGGCATCTCAGACTTCTATTATAATCACCACCATTTACTTATAGACTTCGCCTGATTAATAACATAAAATTTACATAATATTGCAAAAATTTTACATCTGTCTTGTCAGATGTAAATGTAAGTGCTATAATACAACGAAAATAAATTTATTATATAGCGGAGGTAGTCATGGAATCTGTACTTGACCAGATAAAACGTTTAAAAAAAGAAAAAAATGCAGTTATATTAGCTCATTATTATGTCAATGATGAGGTACAGGATATAGCTGATTATATTGGCGATTCTTACTATTTAAGTAAGAAAGCTACAGAAGTCTCTGAACAGGTTATTGTATTTTGTGGCGTATCCTTTATGGGCGAAAGTGCTAAGATTCTTAACCCGGATAAGCTCGTCCTTATGCCCGATAATCTTGCTAACTGCCCTATGGCTCATATGGCGGATATTGATTATATTGAAAATTTACGAAAGGAATATGATGATCTTGCAGTTGTCTGTTATATCAACTCTACTGCCGAATTGAAGGTTCATTCTGATGTATGTGTTACCTCATCTAATGCACTAAAGATTGTCAAAGCCCTTCCTAATAAGAATATTTTCTTTATACCTGATGAGAATCTTGGACGATATATTGCTTCACTCGTTCCTGAAAAAAACTTTATTTTTAATGATGGTTTCTGCCATGTACATAAGAGTATTACAAAGGAAAATGTACTTAAGGCAAAAAAAGCGAAGCCTGATGCGTTAGTTTTGGTACATCCTGAATGTACTATGGATGTATTAGAGCTTGCAGATTATATAGGAAGTACTTCAGGCATTATTGATTATGCTACTAATAGTGATGCAAAGGAATTTATTATCTGCACGGAAATGGGTGTGCTTCATCAGCTTACATTAAAAAATCCGGATAAAAAATTCTATTCTGTTGGCATCCGTCAGTTCTGCCCTAACATGAAAAAGGTTACTCTTGAAAAGGTCCGTGATGTACTTATTAATGAAAATAATGCTGTTGCTGTTTCTGATGAAGTGAGAAAAAAAGCAGGTATTCCTCTTGCAAGAATGTTAGAGCTTGCAAAATAATTATTAACTGACTTAAAGCATATATTACAAGACAGTTGTTATAGTAAAGTATTAAATAAAAATCGAGGATTAACTATGGAAAAATATAAAATCGACTTAAATATTCAGGCTGATGTTGTTATTGTAGGAACCGGTGTTTCAGGTTTATATGCTGCGCTTAATCTTCCACACGATAAAAAAATCGTTATGATTACCAAGTCAGATCTTGAAAGCAGTGATTCATTTCTGGCACAGGGTGGAATATGTGTTCTTAAAAATGAAGATGACTATGACAGCTATTTTGAAGATACAATGCGCGCAGGACATTATGAAAACAACAAAGATTCTGTTGATATTATGATTCGTTCATCTCGCGATGTAATTAATGACCTTATAGATTATGGTGTTGATTTTAAGAGGACCAAAGATGGTTCTTTAGCATTTACAAGAGAAGGAGCACACTCAACTCCAAGAATACTTTTCCATGAAGATATAACAGGAAAAGAGATTACAAGCCACCTGCTTAATCAGGTTAAAAAGCTTGAGAATGTCACTCTCATTGAAGAAATGACTATGATTGATATTATCGAAAAGGATAATGAATGTTACGGTATTATATGCCGTCCTAATAAAGAACCTAACCGGCTTATTACAATAACAGGCGGCTATACTATATGGGCATGTGGAGGAATTGGCGGATTATTTGATAATTCAACTAATTTCAGCCATCTAACAGGTGATGCACTTGCCATTTCTTTAGAACATGGAATAAAGCTGCAAAATCCGGACTATATACAGATTCATCCTACAACACTTTATTCAAAGACTCCCGGAAGAAGATTTCTTATATCTGAATCAGTCCGTGGAGAGGGTGCCTTACTTCTCAACAATGCAGGTGAACGTTTCGTAGACGAACTTCTTCCAAGGGATGTTGTTGCAAATGCAATTAAGGATATGATGGAAGAAGAAAATAAGCCATGCGTATGGCTTTCTCTTGCGCCTATAGACAAAGAAGATATAATGCATCATTTTCCTAATATATATGAAAGATGTCTTGAAGAAGGCTATGATGCTACTAAAGAGCCTATACCTGTTGTCCCTGCGCAGCATTATTTTATGGGTGGCGTAGATGTCAACCGTTATAGCATGACCAGCATGAACAGATTATATGCAGCAGGTGAGACAAGCTGTAACGGTGTTCATGGCAGAAACCGCCTTGCAAGTAATTCACTTCTTGAAAGTCTTGTATTTGCAAAACGTGCTGCCAGAGATATAATTAAACATATGAGCAATAATAAGAATATTTCTTCACATGACATTGCTCAGGATATAATTAAGTCTATGGATTTTAATATATACAAAGATTATGACAAGCTTACAGACCACTATAAGAAAATTGTCTTAGATGAAATCGAAAGGATGAAGAAAGAACATGAACAGTATAACAATGAAGTTAAATGCAGATAACCTTATAAAGATGGCACTTGCCGAGGATATCTCAAGTGAAGACGTTACAACTAATGCCGTAATGCCTCATTATCAGAAAGGGGAAGTATCACTTATATGTAAACAGGATGGAATAATTGCCGGTCTTGATGTATTTAAACGTGTATTTGAATTATTAGATGATAATACTGAATTTGAAATGTATTGCAAGGACTCAGATAAAGTTACAAAGGGACAGCTTATGGCTGTTATCAGAGGTGATATAAGAGTATTATTATCAGGTGAGCGTACTGCTCTTAACTATCTCCAGAGAATGAGTGGTATCGCAACATATACACATTCAGTTGCAAGTCTGTTAGAGGGAACTAATACTAAACTTCTCGATACAAGAAAGACAACACCTAATAACCGTATTTTTGAAAAATATGCTGTTAAGACAGGCGGCGGCTTTAACCATCGTTATAACCTGTCTGATGGTGTCCTTCTTAAAGATAATCATATTGGTGCTGCAGGCGGCGTACGTGAAGCTGTTACCATGGCTAAGGAATATGCTCCATTCGTAAGAAAGATTGAAGTTGAAGTTGAATCTCTTCAGCAGGTACGAGAAGCTGTTGAGGCAGGCGCTGATATTATCATGCTTGATAACATGACAACTGATATGATGACAGAAGCTGTTAAGATCATTGACGGACGTGCCAAAACAGAATGTTCAGGTAATGTCACTCTTGAAAATATCAAGCGTTTAACAGGCATCGGAGTTGATTATATATCAAGTGGGGCTTTAACACATTCTGCTCCTATAATGGATATTTCACTTAAAAATCTTCATCCTATAGATTAATTTTTATTTTGTTGAACGGGGGTGTAGATGGCGGCAGATTGGTGGTGGTGTGTGATATTTGCACGCTGACTGATAAGAACTAAGTCGCTCTAAAAGATGAGCATATAATAATACTATGCCATTCGGGTCGCAGCAAATGCGGCGTCCTGCCGCTTGCTGCTCGATTGTGCGTCCTGCACAATCGCCCCTATACTATGAAAGCTCATCTTAAGACCGACTAAGTTCTTACCATATGCGTACAAATATCACACACCACCACCAATCTGCCTTTTCTACATTTCAAAAAATAATGTGGTTTTGGTATATGCCCAATGTTTCTTTTCAATCAGCTTACGGATATCTCAACAAAAGCAACATGCCTTTTCTACACTTCAAAAAATAATGTGGTTTTGGTATATGCCGAATGTTTCTTTTCAATCAGCTTACATATATTATAACATCAACAATGTATGGGTTATATTCTTGCTGTCTTTACTAGAAGCAGCTTTTCTCCTCTTTTCACTTGCATATCGTCGGGTATTTTTTCTGTCTGTGGGCTGTTTCTTTTTCTTATGGATTCTGTTGTTGTATGATTCTTTCTTGCTATATCCCAGAGTGTTTCCTCACCATTTGCTATATAACCTATTATGCTTGGAAATTTTAAAAATTCATTTTCAGGATATTCACTTAATTCACAATCTATTATTGATCTCACATTATAGGCTTTAAAACAGATAGTATCTAATGATATGCTCCCCTTTATCTCTATCTCGCTTCCTCCTGTCATTACGGCACTTAAATCCTCCACCAATGGATTAATTGTATATTCCATCTTTTCGTAATCATCGCATTTTACCTGTATTTTATGTGAAAATGGTATTGCTGTTTTCATACTTTCCATCGGACGGTTATCATCTGATGTTATATAAAATACGCTTACAACAATCGCTCCATCTACAATAAGTCCTTCATCATCTGATGTTATATCATCTATCTGTGCCATTCCTGTACAGTTACATATCTGTAAAATATTTGTATACTCATCTGTTTTAACTCTCTGTGAAACCCGGCATTTTGAATTATTATGGATAAGAAGCTGTCTTAAAATGGCATCCTTCACCGTTATATCAACCTTTTTTACCGGTGAATATATATCCGTTATTATCTGTTTATCATTCTCTTCATAAGCCCTTACATCTAACTGTATTTCAAGCTCAACTGCTACTTCCCTGTTTTCTCCATCATAATCAGGTTTTATGTCTATATTAGTATTAACTAATGCATATCTTACATAACTAACCATATCAGAATTACAGCCATTTATATCAACAGCACCATCAAAATCTTTTACGGTTTCAAACCACTGCACCATACCATCATCCGCTGCACTGTACATAACAAAAACATTAATCTGTCCATTTATAAGAAGCTTATCATTTTCAAGCCTTGTATTAAAGCTTCTTATATCAATATCATCCCATAATATCTGCGCCATATCAGGCTTTCCGGCCGTAAGACTTATGTTTTCCTTAATCCTTAAATTGTCTTTCTGGTTTAATGCAAGCTGGCAGTAATTGATATTACTTTTAAGTATCTGTATATCATCCTGTTCTTCAAATTCTTCTACCATGTCTCCTACCAGGACATCTTCAAGCTCTTCACATATAACAGTTATTTCAACAACAGCTTTTACACTTATCTTTCTTGAATTAACAGCCTTTACTGTTATATCTTCAAGTCTTGCCAGCGCTGTAATATATGTATTATCCGCCTCTTCTGAAAGATTGATTTTTTCATTAAAATTAAGGCTTCCCGTCATACTTACCGGAATTTTCTTATCAGCCTGTGACCCTGTATATAACATTGCAAAATCCAATATTCCTATAACATCTGCCTTGTCAGCCACAGCCTTAGCTGATTCAATATGGACGATTCCCCTTTCTTTTACAATATTATCTATATCCGGCTTACTGTCAGGAACATTAAAATCATCATCTAACGTAATCTGCATTACATTGCTGCATTTAATTCTGTTTTCATGGATATTTTCTTTTCTGACTATCAATTAACAATTCTCCTTTATTATATTTATTCAGCCATGTTTAAAGAGCTTATTTGTTGATATAACTATTTTCATTACCCTGTTTACATTACCTTTACATAATTAATATGAACAATTATTGATAAATATGACCGGTTTATACATAAAAAAAAGCTGCACACTAATTTTTAGTGCAACAGCCCTTATTTGCAATTTTACATATTAAATATTACCGGTTCTTCTCTCTTTTCCATCTTAATTACAATATATGGCGTTGTAGGAATTTCATTTACACTCTCACCCTGAACCGGTCCTATCAGGCTTACATCAGCATATATCGCATTTTTTCCAAGATAAACATCATTAACCCTAATACTGTATCCGCTTGTTTCCTGAGTACCATATCCGGCAACAAGATACGTATATTCCTTAGTTGTGTATGTAAGCCTCAATGTATTCTTCTTTTTTTCTTTTATAAGCTTCATAAGCTCTTCTGGTACATCCTGATTTTCCACAACTGTGTAATCAATTTCAGATACCTTTTTATTGTCATCAGAAATAACTGAACAGCCCATAAGATGCATAATAACTGCAATTAAAAAAACGATTATTATAGAAATAAGCAGCCTTTTTAATGCTTTACATACAGGCTTCTTTAAATGCTTTATCCGTGATAAGCTTTTACCTGACATAACCTGCCATTCCCTGCATTAATCTTATTAAATAATATTACAATGCAGCTGCTTTTATTCATATTTTTAATCTGTTTAATTATGTTTAACTGTAGTAACTTTTTTAAGCTTAATAAGTGAACCACTTGTCTTATCTACTTTAAGTACAATATCTGCCATTTCTTTAAGCTCTACATCTTTTAATGTAACTGTTGTATCTTCTATGTCTATTTCAGAACCAGCAAGTTTTTCACCTAAATCCTCAATAACATCGTCCTCTTCTAATTCTGAATCAGTCTTATATGCCTCAAAATTAAAGCTCATATCTTCTTCACTGTCAGTTATATTAATTTCATCATTTTCAACACTTTCATCATCCACATCATCTTCTTCAGATTCCGTATCATAAACAATCTCATATTCAAGAGTGATATCATATTTTCCTGCTTCAACATCCGGAAGTTTCATTCTGAATATATCTCCATCTTCATCCTTATCCGCTGTATAATAACCATCAGTATCAAGGTCTTCTTCATCAATATTAACGCCCTTACTATACATAAAATTAATATTGGTATCTGATGTATTATCCCATGCCGTAAGGTCAAACGGATTATTTTCAGCTATATAAATGATAAAATCACCATAAAAATCATATATCTCAAACTTACTGCTTATAAATTCAGGAAGTCTGCTAAATTCATCCATATTGCTTATTAATACAACTTTGCCTGTGCATCTGCTGTTGTCATCATAATATATATAATCTCCCCAGTTAGCACCATCATTGTATACATTGTAATTAAGACATCTGTATACCATACTAAGATCGATTATTCTGAAATTCCTGGCATCAATACTTATATCTTCTCCCCATACATATGCCACCGGTACATCAAGCTCATCAACCGCTTCAAGAAGTGGGTAGACAACCTCCTGATTAAAAGTATCGTTATGATAATAATTAAATATTCCACATGTCTCTGCAAGTAATATTGCCGATAATACTGTAACAATTATATTTTTAAATATATGTATTTCGGTAAGTTTATCAACCACACTACAGCATATAAGTATCTGCATAAGATATACAATAATCAGATATCTGTACTCAAAAAACACCTCATCATATAACGTATATGAAAACACGAATACAGCTATATTTACAAATATAACAACATATGGAAGTACAAAATCAAAATTCTTTTCCTTTTCCTTAAGCCTTTTTATACCATTAATAACTGATATGACAAAAAGAATAAACATAAAAAGAATAAAGCCTACAGACAAGATCTGTAATATTCCTCTAAGTGAAAAAAGGCTTACAGCAGTCTCTATTGATATTCCGCAGAACAGCTGGAAATATCCCATTATAAGGCTTCCAAGATTTGTCCAGAAGTCATATATTCCTGTAAGAAGCATATTGCTTTCAGGTGAATCAAATGTAAATATATTAGCTGATATTGTCTTTCCCATAAAGCTTAATATAAGCATTACAAGTGAAAATATCATGCCTTTGCTTATCAATACCCTGTAGCTGTTTTCATATAACATCTTAATAAGATAATATATTATACACGGTACTAAAATAGTTATCGCAACATATACACCACTTGATATGCATGTAAGCATATTTGCAAGTGTTGCAAATATAATTGTAGGAATACATTTCTTATTATGTTCCAGCTTAAATATTGCAAGCAGCAATAACATCATAGCCGTAACCTTAATGCTATATGATGCCTGTTCACCAAATACCATGGCAAAATACGAAAGGTTATTATCTGTAAAATGGTCAGGTGTCATAAATGGACATAAGAAAAATACAAATCCAAGCGCCCTTGAAAACGAGGTAAGTCCTATCTCTTTTAACAGATTATAAAATACTATGCATATAATTACGTCTATAATCAGATTGGCAATACCAAATGATACAAAGATATTTCCTGTGATTCCGTAAATAAGTGCCGCAAGTGCATCCGGTGCATCAAGCCCAAGGGTCGTTGTAAGTGCAAATGTATCAGGAACAAGTGACTTATCTCTCCACATCTCAACTGCATGAAGATATGCCGATGAAGCATCAAAGCCAAGATGATATTGCAAATCAAAAAGATTACAATATATTATTACAGCTGCCTGTACACATATTATTGCAAGCATAAATATAAATATGAATGACTTAGGTGTATATTTACCGTCTTTTTTAAACTGTTCCATATAATCTTTTATATTTATTTTCATTTAATTAATCCTTTTCTTTTTTAACTAAATATATTGTGACTTATATGTTAGGAATATTTTAAATTCCTGTCTAACCGGCATACAATTACCACTATCTTTTTTAAACTACGATTATGCCAACTTATAAAATACATATCTTCCATCATCACTTACCATTGGTGTCTTTCCCAGATATTCCGATAATTCCCTTTCAAGCTTAGAAGCACCATCTTCATATCCGTATCTGTCTATGTATATTCTTCAACATCATTTTCTATGCTCTTTACAAAATTATCATCGCTTGTCCATTGTTCGTAATTATGTATATAAGGAATATCTATATGCGGATTCTGTTCCCATATTCCAAAAAGCATAAACAATATTACAGCCATTATGTATACTGCATGTATCCTTTTATCATCTGTTTTCTTTATTAATTTATCCAAAACAACGTTAAATATTATACAAACTGTTGTTATGCAAAAAAAGCAATATATACTGATATTCTGTTAAATCCTCTTAATGTCTGTGAAATAAATACAAAAATACTGTACCAAATCCGCCTATCGTTCCAAAAAGAACTGCACATATATTAAGCTCCGAAAGTGCCACTATACGGCTGTATTATATTTTCAGGATATGTTATACCATGGCTTCTTACCGGCATAATAAGCTGTATAATCTTAAGCAAATAACTTTCAGCATCATACATGCTTCTTAATCTTCTGGCAGTACCTGAACTTCCATCGATAATACTTATTATCTCAGGCATACAGCCTATAAGCATAAATACTATAATAAGCACAATACATACAGCTGACTGCCTGATACAACGAAGCCTTCCTGAACGCAAGGCATTGACAAGTGCTGTTACCACAAGGAAAAAGCATCCAAGAAACTGCCAGTACACAATACCACTGTTGGCTATAAGCGCTGTAAATATAATAGCTGCAATATTTTTCTTATAATGCAAAAATGTCCTGTCAAATACAAGAAATATTAACTCCCTTAACATAATCTCCTGTAACAATTGTGTACAGCTTAACCAAATGGAACAGACATGTCCATGTTCTGTAATCCATAAAAATGTATCAAAAGTGCAGTAGTCATAAGAATGATTACCAATACAGCAATAATATCTTTATAGGTGTTTTTAAAGAACGATATTACCTTTTCCTTCATTAAATGCAATATCCTCTCTGCCTAATAACATCAATTACCCTGTCAACGTACATTTCACATTCCTCGGTACTTCCTGACTCAACCATAACTCTTACAACAGGTTCCGTACCGCTTTCACGAACAAGAATACGTCCGTTTCCGCCAAGCTCTTCTGCAACTTTGCTTACGGCTTCTTTAACAGCAGCGTCATTTTGAGCTTCTGTCTTATCAGTAACCCTTACATTCTTAAGCACCTGCGGATAGATAGAAAGTGGTGCTGCAAGCTGGCTTAAAGTCTTCTTTCTTCCTATCATTGCCTGCATCATCTTAAGTGCTGTAATAATTCCATCTCCTGTAGTCGCATACTTACTGAATATAATATGTCCTGACTGTTCGCCACCTATTCTGTAACCATGTTCAGACATACATTCATATACATACTTATCGCCTACAGCAGTCTTTTCATATTCAATGCCTGCCGCATCAAATGCTTTATAAAGTCCGAAGTTAGACATAACTGTTGTAACTACCTTATTACCTACAAGCTTATCTCTGTCCTTCATATAACAGCCATAAATATATAAAATATGGTCACCTGTTATAACATTACCATTCTCATCAACACAAAGACATCTGTCTGCATCCCCGTCAAATGCAAATCCCACATCAAGATGTTCTCTCTTAACAAGAGCCTGTAAACCTTCGATATGTGTTGAACCACAGTTCTCATTAATATTAGTTCCATCAGGCTGTGCATTAATTACATAAGTCTTAGCGCCTAAGGCATCAAATACTCCCTTCGCAAGTGACCACGCACTGCCGTTAGCAGCATCAAGACCAATTCTCATATCCTTAAATGAATATATTGCAAGACTCATAAGATATCCCATATATCTGTTACGTCCTGCAGTATAGTCAACCGTACATCCGATTTTTTCCCTTGTTGCATATGGAAGCTCCTCCATATCACCATCAAGATACTTCTCAATCTCATTAATGACATCCTCTCTCATCTTCTCGCCCTTGTCATTAATAAGCTTAATTCCATTATCATAAAATGGATTATGACTTGCAGAAATCATAATACCACAATCAAAGTCTTCTGTTCTTACAACATATGACACACTTGGAGTAGTTGTAACATGTAAAAGAAAAGCATCAGCTCCTGATGCTGTAAGTCCGGCTACAAGTGAATATTCAAACATATAACTGCTTCTTCTTGTATCCTTTCCAATAACAATCTTAGCTTTCCCATTCTCATGGTTCTTTCCATAAAACCAGCCTAAGAATCTTCCTACCTTATAAGCATGCTCAACTGTTAAATTAACATTAGCCTCTCCTCTGAACCCGTCAGTTCCAAAATACTTTCCCATTTTAACTCCAATCTGCCATCCAATGGCATATATTTATATTAATATCATTATATTTTTAATAGTGGATGTTATTTTACTAACAATTCTAATACTATAACATATTTATCCATCTGTCATAATATATGCAGATAATAAACATTCTGTAATCATTCTATAATACTATACATTAATTGATTTTAAAAGTCCACGTTTTTGTATAAATTTGTGATTTGTTGAAAACGGGGTGTAGCAGGGAGCAGTAATGGCTGATATGTAGAATTTGTATGCTGATGGACAAGAACTAAGTCGCTCTAAAGATGAGCTTAGCGTATATCTATACCGGACGGGGCGCTGCAAATGCGGCGTCCTGCCGCTTGCAGCTTGATTGCACGTCCTGTGCAATCACCCCTGTGTTTTGTAAGCTCATATTAAGACCGACTAAGTTCTTCCCATATGCATACAAATTCTACATATCAGCCACTCCTCCCCCCTGCTACATTTCAAAAACCATTACGACCTGGGTGACTACCGGTAGGTTTCTGGTTCTTAACATATATTGTAAAGTGCAGTATATAATCTGCTGCTGTTATGATTCTTTTTTTTAACACTATCTATATACGTCATTATATGACGCCTTAAAGTAATCAGCTTCATTAAGGCTGCCATCAAGTGACTTTTTTATAACTTCTGCATATATCTTAGTAAAACGCTGTGCTGTCTCCCCATACATATGACCTTCCCTGTCATAGAAATCTTCCGTTGTCCTGTCAAATGCATCATAGGATAACAGATTAAAATCATAATATGAAACACCACAATCATCTGCCAGATTAACAATATAGTCATGCGCTGCCTGATAAGAGGCTGTATCCTGTGCAAGAGAATCAGGATCAAGCGGAACTGTTGTAAATACTATATTAATGCCTTTCCGCCTGCACAGATTAACTATTCTTTTAATATATTTGCACTGATTTTTATCAACTTTGCTCTCATCCCACTTTATTCCACCGGTTGTTGACTTTTTATACTCATTATTTCTATATATAAATCCATTTCCCATATATGTATCATACTTATTCATATTTACAAGAGAAGGGTCGGCAGTCTTATATTCATCAGACAGCTTCTTTTTTATCGTAGTTCCTATCATATAATAGCACTGCCAATAGTTAGTCCACTTAAGAAGAGAGCCTCTAAACTCCTCCTTTATCATCTTTGTAACAAAATATCCTGCTTTATCAGGCGTTGCCGGGTATGCATTGTATATCTGGTTAAATAATATGCTCTCATCATGCTGGTTTACAAGATACTGGTAATCAATATCAAGAATAACCGTCTTAGGTGTATTATTTCTTAATGCATATCTTAATACATAATAAGAATCATAAAAATATTCACCACCCATACACATATTCATTGTATTACCTTCAAGTCTTTCACCAAGCTCCTGCGTAGCAATTCCATATGTACCATGGGAAGCCCCAAGTGTTATAATATCATATCCACCCTTACTGCTCTCATAAAATACCGTTCTTGCAAGTCCAGGTTGGATAAGCATAAAATCAAGCAGCTTATTTATAATAAGTACAATTACGAGAAATATTACTGCCAGACATAACGGCTTTTTCTTTTTCATGTCAAATATCCTACTTTCCTTATTTTTATAATCCCTATCTCTTTATTCTGACATGGTAATCTGTCATCTTATGAATATCTTTATCAGCATTTTCACATCATGTTACCATGGCATAAGCACGAATTTTGCTAAAAACAACCTGTTACAGAATTATTGTTGCCCATTTTCTTAATAATAGTGGAGATTAGTGCAAAAACAAGCTCGATAGCTTATTTTATCACGCATAATCAGAACTGTGCATACATAAATTCCGTAGTAGTTCCAACATAACCAAATGGTGCCGTAGCAAATACAAGGCACAGATATATAAGCCATCTGACTACCAGAGGTTTTTCTGCAACAAAATCACGCAGATTAATTCCCTTTTCTTTCATAACACTTGTAATAAATAATATTATTACCGCAACTATAAGCACATACCAGTCCCTCATATTAAGTCCCATTTTAAGCAGGCTTCCATCTGAAAGAACTCCAAAATTAAACTCATAAAATGTTCTTGCTAATGCTTTAAAAGATAATTCTGCCGTAGCACATGCATCAAAAAGCCAGCCTATATTTACAAGGATAAATGTCCTTATTATCTGTACGACCTTCCAGCCCTTAGACTGTGTATTAATATGACACTTGGCAGCCCATATTTCATAATAAGGCTTTAAAAGATTGCTTAAAGCAATAATTATTCCATTATAAAAACCATATATAATATATTTCCATTCAGCTCCATGCCATACTCCGACAATAAAGAATATCAGTATATTAGCCACGCATATAGGAAGTACACGTCCTATCTTCCTGCCAAATACCTTTCTTGCTTTCTTACCAAACTTTAACATATACCTTGATATTGAAAATGGATAAAATACATAATCCTTCATCCATGTACCAAGCGTAATATGCCATCTTCTCCAGAATTCTCCGATAGACTTTGAAAAATATGGCTGTCTGAAATTCTCATCCATCTTAATTCCAAAAATCTCTGCGGCACCAATAACAACATCTATTCCACCTGAAAAATCACAATATTCATATATAGAAAATGTAAGAAGTCCAACTATTATATGTACACCCGAAAACACATTAAGATTACTAAATATCGAATTTGCAATTACATACGACCTGTCTGCAAGTATAAGCTTCTTTGCAAGTCCCCACGCAATACGCTGTAAGCCATATTCTACATTTTTCAATTCAAAATCATTGCCGTTAAAAAGCTGTGGTGCAAGCCTGTCAAACCTTCCAATAGGTCCTTGTAACATCTGTGGAAGAAATGATACAAATAACGTAAACTTAAATATATTCTTCTCAGGCTCATACTTTTTTTCATATACATCAATAACATAACTCATTGTCTGGAATGTATAAAATGATATTCCCATCGGCATAAGAAGGCTTACATGCTTTGCCGGTATATCTATATTAAAAACTGACATAAGCAGGCTGAAATTAGTAATTGCAAAATTACAGTATTTTAAAAATACAAGGATACCGAAATTACATATCAGACATGCTATAAGCCATCTTTTTCTTATTCTCTTTTCATCGCACTTATACATAAATAGTGCCGCTATATAAGATGTAATAACTGTAAAGGCTACAAACATTAATCCTTTAATACTGCTAATTGCATAAAAGGAAAGGCTCATAAGTAATAATATGCACCATCTTATCCTTTTAGGCAGAATATAATATATAATAGCTGTTCCTATTATAAAAATAAAAAATCCAACCGAAATAAATGACATTGTATTTTCTCCATTATCTGCTTTTATATCTAAATGAATTTAATCAAATAGCTAATAAATTTTAGCATAATACGTATTTTTATACAATATTTAGTTTATATTTCCAACGCAATTTATATATATTTCACATATATTTCACACTTATTGTGCGTAATATAATAAAAAAGTTCCGGTCAGAACCTTCTGACCGGAATTTTAAATCATCTTCTATCTATACCGCTATCGCAGGCTTAACCTTTCATCTTCTTTACTGACCATGTCTCAACTGTATATGTATTAGACTTATTATATCTCTTTCTAAGGTTCATAAGCTGCTTTAAATATTCCATTGTAACCCTGCCTGAAAGCTTGGATTCACCTTCTGTTCTTTGTTGGAACTTATAAGGTATCTCTATAACTTTCTTATATGTACCCATAGCAAGGACTTCAACCATAATCTTCCATCCTATAGGCTGTAAATCTGCATGCTCAATAACTTCCTTTCTAAACATGAAAAGACCACTTGTAGGGTCAGTAATCTTTCTAAGACATGGCAGCATTACCTGACCAATCTTTCTTGCTGTCCACGATACAAACTTTCTGTACCAGTTAAGACCACCGTCATCACCACCTGGAATAAGACGGCTTGGTATACAAAAATCAGCTCCGCTTTCCATAGCCTTATACATATATTTAAGAACTATCGGCGGATGCTGCAAATCTGCATCCATACATGCAAGATATTCACCCTTGGCAATCTTAAAGCCTCTTAAAACTGCTGTTGCAAGACCTGTTCCATTAGTTCTGTGTTCCATTCTTACTGCCGGAAAATCCTTAGCAACTTCATTAATTACATCAGGTGTATTATCTTTACTGTCATCTATAAATACTATCTCATAATCAATTCCCTTAAGTGCATCATCAATCTGTGTAACAAGATTCCGGATATTTTTACTCTCATTAAATGTTGGTATTACTACTGATAACATTATATTCTCCTTTATACGATTTCAAGTCTTTATGTGTTGCAGTCTGATTAACAGATGCTTCTATCACTGGTTAGTTCGTCACTTAACTTAATAATTATAATACTAAATGTAAAATATAACAAGTATTATTTTACTTTTGCCAATTGCATATGACAGTATTATTCTGCTTTTGCTAATTCCAATAGCCCAGTTCTACACCTTTCTGGTATACTGCAAGCCCCTTTGAATAATATCCGTATGCATTAAGATGTGTCCAGTCTGCTCTTAACTGCTTGGATATCTGACCGTTGCAATACCCTTCCATATCCGCAAATGTTGTATCAAGTCCACAATCACTTAAACCATGCTCTATAAGATATAATCTCATATTAATAAAATGTTCTCCATATGCCTCATGTAATGTAGCCTCCCATGCCGTCTCACCGACACCTGCATCATAATATGGATCATCTGTATCTCCTATTATAATATAATAACTACAGCCTGCATAATTAATCATGGCATCATACTGCCTTACGAGTTCATTAAGATCATCATTCCAGCCGCCATTACTTCCCATCTCTATAATAAGAATATCATTCTTTCTGTCTATTGCCGCCTTTGTATATACTAAAGCACCTTCATTTATCTGCGTACTTCCTGTCTTTATCTCTGTAATAAGTCCTGATGAAACAGACGACCTGGTGTTTTCCTTTTCTTTCTCAACATCTTCTTTGCTTTTATGCTTAAGCTTCTTAAAAAGTATATGTGTCTCACCATTAAATGTAATCTTATACTGCTGTCCATCTATATACACCTTATTAACATTAAGCTCATCTGAAAAACCATAACCGCTATAATCATTAAAAAAGACAAGCTCACCATCCTCTGCTGATACAAGATTAATCTTTTTTGCACCATTTGCCGGAACAGTTACTCTTCTGTCAATCATCATAGGAAGTCCACCCTGCCTTTCGGCTATCTGCCTGGATGTCTCACCTCCGACCCCAAGATTATATGTCTTAATGCCTGTCATCTGCTCAATCAGCATAGGATATGTCATATAACTTATATCAAGCTCCTGTCCGTCTTTTTGTATACTTGCCGAATTAGTACCATTACCCTCTGTCATACTGTCGCCCCAGCAGGTTATACTCCTTTGTACTCCATCATAAGGAATAACAGAATTATCAAAATTCCTTCCTATAAGACTTACCGGCAGGCTGTCTTCATGCTTTACATAAATCTCCATAAAGCTTTCTATCTGCTCCTGCGGAAATACCGTACTCTTCTTTGCAGCAAGGCTCATTCCGGGAAATATCCATGCATACGAATCATCATAGTCAAATATATAATTACCATATTCATCATAATTCTCATCGTGATCCTCATCATCTTCTGAAATTACCGTCGACGGCTGCGGTGTAAGTTTCTTTTCTTCATGATTAACTATAAGAAACTTGGATATCAATATCAGTCCACAAAGTATCGCCGTACATACTATTAAAAATATCCCCCCTGTCAAAGAGTCACTGTACCTTTTCTGCCACCTTAACTTTCTCATGCCAACTGCCTCTTTTCTATATCTCTAACTGTTTTATAACTTTTAATCAGTAATCCATTACCACCTGTAATACATAAGACGTAAACAGCAGATAAATTACCTTGTATGAAAATAATATTTTCTATATTAATATTTTACATATTACTATTAGTTTAACCCACAAAGAAAATATATACAAATGAACTTTCTGTGTACTGTATTAATTTTTTATTACAAATATTTTTCAAATCCTGCTATGAACCACTGGTCAGTTCTGCCGGCTTTTTCATATCAGCAGCTCCCCGCACAGCGTATATCTCAGTCTGAGATATAAAAAGCCGGATAAATGGCAGATATATCACTTACCACCTTATCCAGCTTATCATTTTTTTGAATGATTTACACTCCAAACGTTCATTTTTATTTTTTAGTATCTTCTATCTATAAAGTCATTAATTTTTATATTTTTTGCACTATAATTCTGACACTATACGCCCATCAGATATCTCATAGATTACGTCTGATAAAAATTCAAGCTCCTCCCTGTCATGGCAGGCGAGAATTATTATTGCACCACGCTCCTTTGCTTTCCTTAATATTTTCCTGACTAACATAGCTCCTGATTCATCAAGTGCATTAACCGGCTCATCGAGAATAATGATATCGGGATATTCCATGACTGCTGCCGCAATTCCTAATCTCTGCTTCATGCCGAGTGAATATTTTCTGTAAGTTCTCTTATCATCCGGGTCTAATCCTACCTCCTCAAGTGTCTGCCTTATTCTGTCAACGCCTATTCTTTTCTGTATAGAGGCTAAGACTGAAAGATTCTTAAAACCTGTATAATTACTTATAAATGCCGGATTCTCAATAAGTACGCCTATACTTCGTGGAAATGATATCTGTTTTCCAAGCACCTCTCCATTAATAGTAACCTCTCCGCTGTCAGCTGTAATAAGTCCGCTTACCGCTCTCATAAGCATAGTCTTACCCGAACCATTCTTTCCTTTAAGTCCGTAAACTTTGCCACCGTTAAACTCAAGATTAATATCTGTAAGCACCGGCGAACCTTTAATCTTTTTATTAAGTCCCTTTATGACAATCTTATTTTCTTCTTTATTATTATCTTTTTTATCTTCCATAATCGATACCTGCTCCATTTCATTTATTAAAAACTTTTATCAACACTTTTTACATAACATGCATATTTAACCACACACATTTTCTTATCTCTTTTATTTTTCACACTAATCTCACAGTCACTGTATTTCATAGCACATCACATCTATTAAAATATATTTTCCCAATAACTATACTTGCAGCGATAATTACTACATCAACCACAACAGATGTCATCAGTGTTATTCCATTATTACACACCTGTATATATCTGTAGCTCATAAGAAAATTTCCAGGCATAAACCATTTTGCATAATATGCTGAAAATATTGCAATCGTAATGATACTTATATAGCTTATAACCGGCGATGTAAAAAATGCCATCGTCATCTCAAAAAGTGACAATGCTATTCCGGTAAGTATTGGAAGTATAATAGCCATTATTGTTATAAGCTCTGTATCATATATATTATCTTTATTACAGCCAAGTATAATTCCTATTGCATCAGCACTTACATCTCCTATACTACAAAACATAGAACCTGTTAGTACACATCTAAATCCTGCTCCGGCATATATTGATACAAAAAATGCCATAACCATTGATATATTCCATATACATTTACTAAACCACCAGTCAGATTTTCTCCTGCTTCTTATAAGTATATTCTTACCAAAATCATGCAGATTCTTTAACGGATAACTTCCAATAAACAATGCCAGCATTAATATAATAAAAGAATATTGCACCGGAAGCTCAAACGGATTTTCCGGAGTAAATTCCTTCATTCCCTTAAATACATATATAATGCAATCCATAAAAGATACCTGTAAATCTATGTTACTGATACTTACATAATTTCTGATATATCGTATAAATGAATCTGCATAAATCAATCCAAAAACAAATGGCAGTATAAATCTGTACCAGCCTGACAATAATCCATATCTTAATTCTGCCAGAACCTGTATAATAAAACTTCCCTCTGTCCTTTTAGCTATTTTTACCACTGCTTTTTTAGAAAATCCTTTCTTCTTATTAATACAAAACCTGCCACAATAAGCACTGCTGCAATGAGTGCCGGATATATACATACATTAAAATAATCAAGTCCTGAATAATATAAATACCTGTCTTTAAGCTTACATAAAATCTTTGCGAAAAATATATTTACAGGTGGAGGACTTATACTCATCTCTGCCATCATAAGAGCCGGTACTGCCGCATAGCCTATAACCGGCGTATTAAATACCCACCATGTAATTACAATAAATAATCCTACACAAAAAATCATAAAAAAAGTAACCCACAGGCATATAAACATCATTAACCTGTAATCAACAAATGTATCAACCTGTATTTTAAGTACTTCATAAGCATTACTGTTAAAATCACTCCAGTTACACTGCACCCTGTCTGCAAGGAACACCCCACATATTGTAACCCAGATAAAGATATATAATGCTGCAAGAAATGCCGTAATAAAAGTATCCTTTATAAGATTAATCCATATTTTCCTATAATCAGCCCTTCTTATTATCTGATTTATGGAAAAATCATACTTTAACATATTAATATATACAATTCCAATAACCGGAAATACCAGCCATATCATTCTGTCTAATGCATAAGCATATGCATCCGGCAGACAATATATAACCCAGTTCTTATAAAGCATCTTTGTCAGTTCTATATAAATATCTATAGGAACTGTCACCAAAAAAAATACGATACTGCCTATAACAGATAAATCACGAATTCTTTCTTTCATACTAATCCTCATTATTAATTAAAATCAATCATCTTTTTCTTAGGATATTCCTGATATATCAGATAATTCTTATTGCTTTCAAGCGCATATAGCTCTGATAATGTAACCTGACTTCCCCCAAATGCATTTGTATACAATGTTATTGTCTTTTTCTCCCCCGCATTAAATGTTGTCGTTCCTTCCCCTGTTACCTTCCTTACACCATTACTAAAACACGATGGCGACATCCATGGCTCACTAAACTCAGGCTTGAATTTTTTCTGCTCATTAGTTGTATTTTCATATGTAAGTGTATATGTAATAATTCTTTTCTTATAAGTGTCATCAAACTGATATTCCTCTAATACATCAGGATATAATTCGTTAAATCCTTCTATACTTAATATCCTGCTTTCTACAGGTGTTATTATAAGTCCGTTAATATTAAGCGGATTATCTTTTGTATAATGCTCTTCTACTGCCGCAGGAAATCTTGTATTAATATCATGTATAAAATATACGCATATATATGCAATAATAATAACTGCCGCTGCTAAAACAATTCTTATCTTAGAACACATCCTTTTTCACCCCATTTCTAAAATATATCAATCCCGATATTGAAGCTACAATTACAAGCTCCAATATCATCGCCATAGGCTGCGCACCTCTTGGCTGCGTCATATCAAGAAGCGTAACCGGATTAATCCTTCCTAACCAGCTTATATACTTTAGATACGGTGAAAGTATAGCAATTCCGTAATAAACAATAAATGGTAATAATGTGAGCAGAAATATATTTTCAATAATGTAAGCTCCTGCCAGTGCCACCGTGGAAAAAACTCCTGCATATAAAAAATATATTCCAAGATATATCATTATGTATAAATAGGTATGTGTATAATAAACTCCATCTAACATTCTCCCCCCATTTATGGAAAACATTCCGTTTCCAACCGGTACAAGCGATGGCAGCACACAGGCTGTCAGTAAAAGATTAGCAAGCCATGGAATAATTACTACAATTCCCCCTGATATAAATGTAACAATATATTTTGCAGCAAGATAATTTTTTTTCGTTGTTCTCGTATAAATATTCTTAATATATCCGCTCTTAATATCCATATAATAAGTAATTCCATGTGCAAATGCCGCAAGCACAGGTAATACCGTCAAAAATACCGTCGAATATACATCTGCAAATCTTCCACCCATCCAGTTATTAAACACCGACCATGGATAGCATTGAAATGTCCCCTTAAAATATTCCAGTGGATCTTTTGCAGCCGGTATGACCTCCGCTATAAATTGTGCAATACTTATTGCAAGACCTATAAACAGTGCCACCCACATGGTCTTTGAATGTATTACACGCTCATATTCTATCTTTATCTGTTCCCTCATCCTTATCACTTCCTGTCTTTTATTTATAAGGTTTTAATTATCAAAATCTATCTTTATCATAGGACAGCCTGTTGGTATGTCCGCCGTCGCACCAAAGCCTGAAATTGATAAAAATCTTATGCTCATATACAGATTATCAATCGTCATTCCACCAATATACCTGCATGCAATTATAGTTTCCATCTGTTCATTCTGTTCAAATGTATAATAAAGCGCATCCTTATGTATATCTTTCCCATCTGTAAGACCTTTATATTTATCAAAGGCATATGCATCCAGATGTGAGAAATTGAAGTTTTTACCATCTGTGCTTTTATAAAAATATGGATACAGACAATTTTGAAGGTTTGAACTTCCCATCTCATAACTTCCATCATTATGATTGGTAATTCTTACATTTAAAAATACCCACTTTGTGTTTGATTTTAAACTATTTCCATCTTCATCATATGATTTGTCATTTTCAGTTTCTCCATATGTCAGCTCTTTCAGTATAAAATCCTTAAATATTGTATTTCCCTCAAGCTCATCTAATAGTGCAAGATTATCACTCTTCCACGCATTTAATACTTCTATATCGACATTGTTATATGTTGCCTTCTGATTCATACCGACTACCGGAATATCCGTTCCATCTGTTGCTTTATCAGCCGAACGCTTAATTGTCTCTCCTTCAAAGGAATTATTAATTACATCACAAGACTGTGCTGGTTTTGCTGTCTTTTTGTTTTCATTATAATCTGACACACGCTGTGCCGCATCTTTTGCACTTGATGTCGACAAAGAAGCCGAACACGCCGTTGATGTTACTGCAATTACCGATGCCATTCCTAATACCATAAGCTTTTTTGATATATTAAATGTCGTTTTTAAAGCAGTTGATTTACAATGCATTTTTTTATTTTTTACCACTATAAAACCCCTTTCCATTTTTTAATAATTCAAGATTCGTCCACGAATCCTGCTGCAAACTGCTCGTCAGCTCTGCTTACTTTTTATATCAGTTGCTCTGCAATCCTCGCGAAACGTATATCTGCATTATATCCTGCATTTTTACAAAATCAATGGCTTTGGCACGAGTGGTTATTTAAGCGGCATGAGTGGTAATTTTATATCCGTATATCACAGCAGAAGAACCCATCCTCCTCATAATAATCAATGCTTCCATTATATTTTCCGACTATATCCCTAATAATCTTAGTTCCAAGTCCGTGATTTTTTATATCATTTTTAGTTGTAGACAACTTATTATTGTTAACAAGGACTGACTCTGTTATAGCATTTTTTACAGAAATACATAAAATATCATCTTCATTTGTCATATTAACCTCTATATATCTATTATCTTTTATAATATTTAGCTGTGCTTCTATTGCATTGTCTAAAAGATTGCCAATAAGGCTGCACATATCAATATCATCTATTTTTTTTAGACCATTCTGAATGGTTGTATTTATCTTTATATTTTCATTACTGCACTTTACAAGCTTTGAATTAATAACTGCATTAATAATCTCATTATCAGTATCTATAAGTCGTTCTATCTTCGTAAATCTGTCATTATATTGTCTTAAATATTCATCCGCAAGCTCGTCCATATTGCCATTCTTATCCATAAGCTGCATTACAACATCTAACTGGTTCTTAATATCATGTCTCATGCGTCTTAGCTGTTCATCTTCTTCACACATCTTTTTCATATACTGCTGCCTGTTTTCTAATGACTGATTCCTTTCATACTGCTCTTTAAGCTTAAGACGTTTCTTACCCCCGCTTATCGTTGAAAATATTACCAGTGTATCAATTATGAGTATTCCACATATATTTATATTTCCTGTTATATTATCCACATCATGGCTGTTTATTGTGTTAATTATGATAATAAATGATATCACTGTCACAGCACCCATAATAACCCCATCTGTAACAGTGATAATTCCTGATAATAATTTAAAAAGCTGTGATGTAAGAAGCCACATTATAAAATAAACAACCATAATATATACCTGTATATAAGTAGCATGTCTGTCAGATATAATGGCCGCAGCAAATGAAACCTCAAATGGAATACATACAAATAATACACATATTACCGCAGCTTTTATCTTAAGTTTTCCTGCCACAATACAATGGCTGGTAATTGTCAATATATTAACAATTGACGTTATAATAAACATATCCATCGTACTTAATGATTGTAATCCACCATAATTAAATACCACACTTACAAATGAGTTAAATCCTGTAAGCACAAGCATAGCAAGCATAGTAAGAAATATAAGATTATTTTTATTTTTTAATTCAAACTTATTGATATTATATGCATTATTTTCATTTCTTTTTATTCTTTCCCTCTGCCACATCTCCTTTTCAAGCATAATTGTATATTGAAGCATGATAACAGCTATGACTATATTAACAATCAGATTTGAAATGTTTGCATAATTTGAATCCAGCATGCCTGATATTTCCTGTATCATATATTTTTCATTCCCCTTAGATATAATTTCTGTGCTTCCTTGACATTTTCCTTTGCATGGCGGCTCATCTCTAACCTTACATCATTAAATAACGTTACCTCATCAAGTATTGTATCTATTCTTTTGATATACTTAAGATTAACAAGATATTTTCTATGTATCCTGATAAAATAGTCGTCTTTAAGCTCCTGTTCCATATCGCTCATACTGCGTCTTGTCGAATAATCATAATGTGTAGTATGCAAAAGTACACTATGCCTGTCACTTTCGATATAATATATATTTTTCAATGGTATCATTAACGATTGACCCCTGTTAATTACCTGAATAACCTTATCCTGCCTCATAATCTTTTTAAGCTTTAAAAGCACTCTTTTTAATACCATACTATAATTATCTTTTCTTATAAAATAAAATGGCTGATAATCGAAGCTGTCATATACAAGGTCACTGTTAGAGGTAATAAATGCTATTCTTACATCACTTTCTGCATTAATTAACTGCTCTGCTGTTTCAAAGCCATTAATTCCGCCCATATATACATCAAGAAATATAAGATTATATTCCTTATCTTTATTAATACATGCATCAATTAATTTTTCTCCGCTGTTATATGTATCAATTAATAATTCCTGACCACTCCACAAATTATCATATTCATTTTTAATACAATCAATAAGCTTTTTAATAAGAAGCTTATCATCATCACATATCGCAAACTTCATACTAATCCTCGTTTCTGAGCAACTTTTGTTGCGAAGAGGCGAAGAAAAATTCGCGCAGGCGATTTTTCTTCTGCCATAAGTGGCAATTTGTTTTGCTCAGAAACAAATTGCCGTGTGAAAAATAATCGCAGTAGCATTATTTTTCATACTAATCCTCATTTCGCAAAATATAAAAACTCTATTTTATTATACTGGTTAATCGTCTTTTATCAATGTTTAAGACCTCAATGGTTCATAAAACGGCATGAATGGTAAAAAAAGATGTATCACAATATTAAAGTATTTGCACAATGCCTGCCTTTTTATTGCAGACTGCATCTCATATCTGACCTGTAACATCAGCTTATGGATTAACCTTTAATATATGATACATCTTTTTTATTTTTACCCTTAAATTTGAAACTATATTTTTTATTTACATCTGCTTAAATACCTCAACATTTTCTGATAAATCATTACCAACCTTAGCATTATCATAAGCCTGCTTCTTAATCACACCAATCGCATCAACCACAGTGCTTACACTTTCAGCTGCCTCATTAACCCCCTTAGTATTATCATCAATTGTTGTTGCAATATCACTTATTCCTGTATTCATCTCAGCCATTGTATTTTTAAGTATCTGTGTATTCTTTGCAAAATCTTCAAGAATATTATTAACCTTTTCTGAATCATCCCTGTATTCGTTAGTTATACCGACAAATTTCTGATAATCCGCAAGTATGCTCTCATCGACATATCTGATAAGCTTTGATGAATCTCCTGTCAGGTCTTCTACGCTTTCTATTACTAACAGGCTTATATCCTGAATATTATTAGCCACCTTGCGGCTGTCATCTGCAAGCAGACGTATCTGTTCTGCAACCACTGCAAAGCCTTTGCCTGCCTCTCCGGCTCTTGCCGCCTCTATGGATGCATTTAATGCAAGCATATTTGTCTGTGAAGCTATATTTAATATATCCTCTGTAAGCTCCTGAATTCTTTCAACCTGACGGCTGTTTTCAATAGATTTATTAAGACCTTCTCTTATCTTATTTATCATCTCATTAGTGCCTGCCATGCCATTTTCTGTATCCTGTCTGTATTCAACGGACTTTTCCTGTATTTTTTCAGCTATGTCATTGCCCTGCGTAATCTTATCTGTTACATTAACAATTGATTTGAAAATGTTATCTGCACCGGCACTTAACTGCTCTATAGTAGCCGATACCTCCTGCATGCCTGCTGCCATCTGCTGCATGGCTGCTGATACATTCTGTGCGTTATCATTGACCGAACCTATCTGTTCATCTATATTATCTGATGAAGTCTTAATTGTATCAGAGGCATTTCTTATATCATTCATAATTGACTGTAACTTATCAATAAATATATTTATGCCTGCTACAAGCTCACCAATCTCATCATCTGACTTTACATTAATTCTTGCTGTCAAATCTCCGTTATTATTGTCTATATCCTGTGTTATAGCTCTTAACTGCTTATTTGCCTGCTTTAATGGCTTTACAGTTACCATAAGAAGTACCACAATGGCAATACCCATTACAACCATTATAACTGCAATTACCACATACATCTTTATTGAAAATTCATACTGGTTATTAAGGCTTTGTGATGATTCACTCACCTGATTATTTATAAGATTGTTAAGATTATCTGCTGCACTGTCAAGCCTTGATATTATACTGTCCTCTCCCTGTGCCGTAAGTGAAAAATAATCATCCATATCTGTACTGTCATTACTTAATACAGACTGAATCTTAGTGCTGTATTCTTCAAATACACTCTTGTAAGCTGAAAGCCCTTTAAGCACCTCTGAATCACCAAATTTATTAATTGCTGTTTCTAATGCACTGAATGTATCCTTTAGTGATGTAATTTCATTTTCCATATTAGTCTTCATATCAGATGCATTATCTGATGATGAACCGGCAGGATTAGAACCCATCGCTGCATTACCGGCAGATGTATTATTTACATTAGTATTATCCGGCACCATCTGCTGTGAGTCTCCTGCCCCCTGCGAATCATTCATCGGCTGTGAGCTTTCTGACGTACCATTACCATCCATCTTATTCTGCATTCTGAAAGCTGCTGAACTGTTGGCATATTTTTGTACCTTTTCTATAGCAGTCGATGTATCTGCCATAAGTGCGACCGCTTCCATACATTCATTAGATATCTTCTGGCTCTTATTATTCATGCTGTTAATACATAAAAAGCCCATAACAACACTTACAATACCCGTAATAAATAATGCTCCAACCAGCACTAATATTTTTACGCTTATCCTTGCTCTTCTGTTTTTTCTTCCTGTTTTCATCCTGTTGTCTCCTTATCCTCATTTCCTGACAATTCATTTATTGTCCAGTGTTCTATTGAGGATAATTTAACAATGATTTATGGCAGAATTTTGTTAAAATTGTGTTTAAAATTTGAATTTATCAGATTAGGTCTGCGATTCCTCCGGTATTAAAAATGCCTGCTGAATGGAGATTAATATATAAAAATTGGGTACTATTGTAATCTCTTACATATAGTACCCAATAAAATCATTTTTAATATTTCTTTCTGATAATCTTAGCCGCTTCTACCATATTTCTTAAAGCCGCATCAGTTTCTTCTACGCCTCTTGTCTTTAATCCACAGTCAGGATTTACCCATAATTTTTCTTTGTCTATCTTTGTAAGCATGATATCAAGAACATTCACAAGCTCTTCTACTGATGGTACTCTTGGCGAATGTATGTCATATACTCCGGGTCCTGCCTCAGTTTCAAAGTTATTGGCTTTGAGCGCATCTAATATCTGTAAATCTGAACGTGATGCTTCAAATGTTATTACATCTGCATCCATATCATCTATAGCCGGAATTATATCTGTAAATTCACTGTAACACATATGTGTATGTATCTGTGTTTCCGGTTTTACGGTACTGTGTGTAAGGCGGAATGCAGGAATTGCAAAATCAAGATACTGTGAATACCAGTCTGACTTACGCAGCGGAAGTTTTTCTCTTAATGCCGCCTCATCAATCTGTATCATCCTAATTCCATTTTCCTCAAGGTCAAGTACTTCATCCCTGATTGCAAGTGCTATCTGTGATATTGACTCGCTGATTGATATATCTTCTCTTGGGAATGACCAGTTAAGAATAGTAACCGGGCCTGTAAGCATACCCTTCATAACCTTATCTGTAAGTGACTGTGCATATACAGACCACTCAACAGTGATTGGCTTTTTACGGTATACATCACCCCATATAATTGGCGGTTTAACACAACGTGTTCCATATGACTGCACCCATGCTTTTTCTGTAAATACAAATCCACCCAGACTCTCACCAAAATACTCTACCATGTCATTTCTTTCGTATTCGCCGTGAACTAATACGTCAAGACCTATTTCTTCCTGCCATTTTACACATTCAGCAATCTTACGTCTGTTAAATTCAATATATTCTTCCCTTGAAATCTCTCCCTTTCTATATGCAGAACGGTTGTGCTTAACATCCTTAGTCTGTGGAAACGAACCGATGGTAGTTGTAGGAAACTTAACAATTCCAAGTGCTTCTTTTTGCAGCTTCTGTCTTACTGTTCTCTTTGGAAGTCTTACATAGTCATTTTCTGTTATATTTGAAAGTCTTTTCTTAACTTCATTATTATCGCAATCTCTTTTTTCATTAAATAATTTCTGATTTTTTACAAATGCTTCATCATTTTTGTAATCATCACAATCTGCAAGCTTCTTTAACTGTGCTGCCTCTTCAAGCTTCTCATTTGCAAATGCAAAATGTGCTGCAATATCAGGTGACAGCTTTGTTTCATTTTCTAATGTATAAGGTACATGAAGAAGTGAACATGAAGTTGACAATACTACATCTATATTCTTTGCTTTTAATGTATCTAATACAGACAATGTCCTGGCATAATTATTCTTCCAGATATTCTTTCCGTTTATAAGACCGGCAAACAATGTCTTTTCCTGTGGAAACCCGTATTCTTCCACAAGTGCAGCTGTCTGTCTTCCTTCTATAAAGTCAAGTCCTATTCCATCAAAATCCATTTTAATAAGTTCAATGTAAATATCACGTACATCACCGAAATATGTCTGTAAAAGCACCTTGCAATTCTTCTTTGACGAAAGTATCTGCGTATACAGTGTCTTAAATAATTCAATATCTTCATTATCCATATCCTGAACAAGTGATGGCTCATCAAACTGTATATAGCCTATACCACATTCACTACATTTATCAAGCAGGTCACTATATGCCTTAATAACGGCTTCTACATAATCAGAAATCTGTTTTTCACCTGTAAATCTGCATAGCTTAAGAAGTGTATATGCACCTGTGATAACAGATTTTGTTTCTATGCCAAGCTCCTTAGCTTCTTTATATTCATCAAAAAGCTTATTCCCTGTAAGTCTGATATCAGTATCATCTTCTACCTCTGGGACAATGTAATGATAATTAGTATTAAACCATTTCTTCATTGCCAGAGCCTTTACATCTCCTGACTCTCCCTGATATCCTCTTGCCATGGCATAATATGTATCAGATTCTGAAAGCGGCAGGCTGCTATATCTTTGTGGAATTATATTAAATAATACTGCTGTATCAAGCACGATATCATAATATGAGAAATCATTGCTTGTGATATAATCAATCCCTGCTTCCTTTTGCATATTCCAGTGTGTCTTACGAAGCTCTTTAGCTATAGCTTCAAGCTCATCTGCTGTTATTTCTTTTCTAAAATATTTTTCTTCTGCAAACTTTAACTGTCTTAATGTTCCAATTCTAGGAAAACCGATTACCGACGTTTTCATTTTTCTTTTTTAGTTCCTCCATATATTTATTGCCAGTTGTAATCACAATATATTACAAATGTCTGTTTAATATCACATTGCTTTAATGTATCTGATAATATTTTTCAATAATACATTTATATTCAGATATCTGTTTCTGACTGGTTTTATTATATTGGAGAAAAACTTTGTTGGGAAATACTTATAAATTGGGGTTGGGTATAGTTTTAAACTATATTAATTCCAAAAAAAGACCGCTGCACTAAGCAGTGACTATAATATATAGTTTTCTTAACACAACAGTCTTCGTTCTAATATTTAATCCAATTATTTAAATGCCCTCTCATATATCCCCGCAATATCTTCATCTGTAGTTGGTGCCGGGTCGCAGTTGAATAATCTCTGTGTCGTTGCCCTTGCATTCTTTGCAAGTGTCATGGCATCTTCTCTCTTAATTCCATAATCTGACATCTTAAGATTATCAACGCCACAATCTTTTTGCAGCTTAAGAAGTGCTTCGATAAAATCCTCCGGCTTGTCTGCATCTTTCTTTCCAAGCAGCTTTGCCATATCAATAAATCTGTCATCACACACATGCTTATTAATCCAGAATGTAAAATATTCCTTTGATAACATAATAAGTCCTGCACCATGTGCAAGCTTCGGATGATATGCACTCATCGCATGCTCCATGGCATGTTCTGATATACAAGATGCCACTACCATAGAATAGCCTGACATTGTATTAGCATATGCCATATGTTCCCTTGCCTCTAAGTCACTTCCATTCTTTACGGCTCTTGCAAGATAATGTCCGATATTTTCAATCGCAGAGCGCTGTATCATATCACCCATAATACTATGCTTATTACTTATATATCCCTCTATTGAATGAAACAATGCATCAAAGCCCTGATAGGCTGTAAATACCGGTGGAACTGTTATCATAAGCTCAGGGTCTACTATTGCATATTTTGCAAACATTCCAGCCATTCCACCTATACCAATCTTCTCATCTGTATCAGGGTTAGAAATAACGCCTATTGTATCCACCTCTGACCCGGTTCCTGCTGATGTTGTAATAGCAATCCATGGAAGCATCTTATTAGGAGGTGTCTGTTTACCGCCTGTAGGACAATTAGCATAATCCCACAGATTATCAGATGGCTGTGGAATAAACATCGCAAGATTCTTACCTGCATCCATAACAGAACCTCCGCCAAGTGCCACTACAAAATCAACACCATTTTCTCTTCCTAACTTAGCCCCCTCTTCAATCGCTGACTTTAAAGGATTAGAGCCTATTCCATTATATATAACATAATCAACTCCTGCTTTTTTAAGCTCAGTCTCAGTCTTTTCAAGCGAACCGTTAATCTTGGCAGACCTGCCATTACTAATTACAAGAAGTGCTTTTTTACCCGGCATATCAAGCGTATGCAGCTTACCTAACGCACCACAGCCAAATGTAACATTAACCGGTGAAAAAAAGTTATAACTGCTCATTTCATAATTACTCATAACAATCTCCATTCTACAGGTGTAAATAATATAATCATTGGGGAAATAATGTACTATTTTATTTGCTTTGTGACACCTGCCGCACACAAAAACATATGGAAAGTATCCACATAATAAAATCAACACGACGGTATAATTTCTCCACTACATATTACAAAATATATACCAGTATTTCTCCATTTTCAAGAATATATTTTCAATAAAATATTAACATAATATTAAAACTCCTCATTATTTTTTTACGACACTTCTTCTATCAAGCTGTTATAAAAAATACTTGACGTGCAAAACACTTGGTCATACAATAGTTGCATATACAACAATTGGAGGTGCAACATTAATGTTAAAAAGAATCTTTTCTTATATGAATGAATATAAGAAATATGCCTGGTTAGCACTTATCTGCATAGCCGTAGAAGCCGTACTTGAGCTTATGGTTCCTATGATAATGGCAGACCTTATTGATACAGGTGTGTCAACCGGCGATGATATGTATATCTATAAAAAAGGCTTACAGATGGTTATATGTGCCATACTTGCCCTTATCCTCGGTATAGGAAGTTCAAGATTTTCAGCACTTGCAGGTCAGGGACTTGGTGCCAACTTAAGAAAGGCCGAATATGAAAAACTTCAGAATTATTCATTTTCCAACATCGACCATTTCAGGGTATCATCACTTGTAACACGTCTTACAAGCGATGTAACCAATATACAAAATGCCGTATCAACAGGCATGAGACCATTTGGACGAAGTCCTATAATGCTTATATTTGCAACCTCAGTTGCATTTTCCATTAACCATACACTTGCACTCGTATTCTTTGTAGCGCTGCCTATACTTGCGGTCTTACTTATTACTATTATTATACATGTACGTCCGCTTTATTCAAAGATGCAGTCAGCAATTGACCTTGTAAACCGTACAATTCAGGAAAACCTTACAGCAATCCGTGTTGTCAAATCCTATGTGCGTGGTGATTATGAATATGAAAAATTTGAAAATGTCAACAACAGCTTAAAAAATGAATCTGAAAAAGCTTTCAGCCTTGCTGTTTTAAATATGCCTGCAATGCAATATGTAATGTATGGCACTATATTAAGTCTGCTGCTTTTTGGCGGCTATCTTATTAATAAGGGTGAATTAATGATTGGCGAACTTACAGGCTTTTTAAGCTATGTACTGCTTATCTTAAACTCCCTTATGATGATGTCAAATGTATTTCTTATGATGACACGTTCTCTTGCCTCCGGTGCAAGAATTATGGAGGTCATAGATGAAAAGATTGACATGACGGATGAACTTGCTAAGGATATCACTGTTAAAAATGGTGATATTGAATTTGAACATGTATGGTTTAAATATAAAGAAGATGCAAAAGAATATGTACTTTCAGATGTGTCATTTCATATAAAATCAGGTCAGACCGTAGGAATTATTGGTCAGACCGGTTCAGCCAAGACCTCACTGGTACAGCTTATTCCACGTCTTTATGATACAAGCCGCGGCACTGTTAAGATAGACGGTATTGACGTAAAGAACTATCCTATGAAGCATCTTCGTGATGCAATAGCTGTCGTTTTGCAAAAAAACACCCTGTTTTCAGGAACACTGTTATCCAATCTTAAATGGGGCAATGAAAATGCTTCCATGGACGAGATTAAAGAAGCATGTCAGATTGCATGTGTCGATGAATTTATTGACCGTATGAGTGACGGCTATAATACCGAGATGGGTCAGGGAGGTGTAAATGTATCTGGTGGTCAGAAACAGCGTCTGTGTATTGCCAGAGCTATTTTAAAAAGGCCTAAGGTACTTATTCTAGATGATTCCACCAGTGCCGTTGATACTGCCACAGAGGCTAAGATTCGTGAGGGTCTTTCCCGCAGGCTTCCTGACATGACCAAGATTATCATTGCACAAAGAATCTCTTCCGTAAGACATGCTGACCAGATTATTATTCTTGATAAAGGTTGTATAAATGGCATAGGCACCCACGAAAGCCTTCTTAGCAATAATAAGATTTATCAGGAAATATATGAATCACAAAAGGAAGGAGCAGATTTATAATGGCAAAATATGTAGGATATAAACGTCCAAAGGATACCAAAAAAACTCTTAAACACTTATTTTCATATCTTGGACTTCACAAATGGTCATTTGTCTGTGTTGCCGTCCTTGTATTTATAAGTGCCGGAGCTAATATAGCAGGTACATATCTTCTTAAACCTGTAATTAACCATTTTATCATGCCGGGAGATATGAGCGGGCTTATAAAAGCTGTTACCGGAATGGGTATTATGTATTTTTGCGGCGCCACATGCACACTGTTATATAACCGTCTTATGGTAAAGACTTCGCAGAAAGTAATTCAGGAAATACGAAATGATTTATTTGCACATACACAAAAGCTTCCTCTCAGTTATTTTGATGCACATACACATGGTGAACTCATGAGTCGTTTTACAAATGATGTCGATACTATTCAGGAAGCTATGAATAACAGCTTTGCAATGATTATACAGAGCTTTATAATGCTTACGGGTACAATAATAATGATGATGGTTCTTAGTATACAACTTTCTCTTATCGTCATTGTATTCCTTATTATAATGTTCTTCTTTATAAGATTTAACGGAAAACACAGCAAGAAATATTTCAACCGCCAGCAGGCTGAGCTTGGTAAGATTAATGGCTTTGTTCAGGAAATGGCTGAAGGACAGAAGGTTGAAAAAGTATTTAACCACGAAGAAATAGATTTTAACAATTTCTGTGAATTAAATGAAAATCTTAGAAAAGAATCGACAAGTGCGCTTACATTTTCAGGTATGATGATACCAACTATTGTCAGTCTTTCCTACCTTAACTATGCATTATCAGCATGTGTAGGCGGACTACTTGCAATCCGTGGACTTATTGACCTTGGAAGCCTTTCGGCATATCTTGTATATGTACGTCAGAGCGCAATGCCTCTTAACCAGTTCACACAGCAGGTCAATTTCCTGTTATCAGCATTATCAGGTGCCGAGAGAATATTTGACATGATGGATACCGAGCCTGAAATTGATAACGGTACTGTAACTCTTTGTAATGCTAATAAATCAGAAGATGGAACACTGACTGAAAGCCCTGTATTTACCGGCACATTTGCATGGAAAGTCCCTGAAATTACCAATGACTCTACAGGACTGGCACATACAGGCGATGTACATTACTCATATGTTGAATTAAAGGGTGATGTGAGGTTTAACAATGTAGTATTTGGCTATACACCACAAAAAAAAGTATTAAATGATATTTCACTTTATGCAAAACCCGGACATAAGATTGCATTTGTCGGTTCTACCGGTGCAGGAAAGACTACTATTGTCAATCTGATTAACAGATTCTATGAGATTCAGTCAGGCACAATAACATATGATGGAATAGATATTACTAATATTAAAAAAGACGATTTAAGACGCTCTCTTTCCATGGTTATTCAGGATACCCACCTCTTTACCGGTACTATTGCCGATAATATACGCTATGGCAGGTTAGACGCAACTGACGATGATGTAAGGCAGGCTGCCATTATTGCAAATGCGGATTCATTTATACGAAGACTCCCCGACGGATATAACACCATGCTATATACTGACGGAAGCAACCTGTCTCAAGGTCAGAGACAATTACTTGCAATAGCCAGAGCCGCCGTATCACATCCTCCGGTACTTATTTTGGATGAAGCCACAAGCTCAGTAGATACAAGAACTGAACGTCTTATTGAAAGGGGAATGGATGCCATAATGAAGGACAGGACTGTATTTGTAATAGCACACCGCTTATCAACTGTAAGAAATTCCAATGCCATTATGGTACTTGAAAAAGGTAAGATAATAGAACGTGGAAGCCATGACGAACTGCTTTCCCAAAAAGGACGTTATTACCAGCTCTATACAGGACAATTTGAATTACAGTAATTATTGACACGGCTATTTGTTTCTGAGCAGAACAAATAGCCATTGATGGCAGAAGAAAAATCGCC
>OGGM01000079.1_pt1 | contig 98055 bp, 93 predicted proteins | sample 1571251 | NCBI WGS metagenome assembly OGGM01 (sample SAMEA2582076, study PRJEB24529) | metagenome | biome: Human gut stool | place: China | collected 2011 | reverse complement strand
TTGTGAAATGATAAATTCGCGGAATTTAATTTACACCAACATTTTGGACTTGACCGTTTTTAGCGGTTTTTCAGTAATTCAATGTAAAGTGAGAAGAAGTTAGTGAACGGTGATATCTCTTGTTTTCGAAAGAAGGTGACGCCAATGGACATTAGGTTCATTGCCTCATATTCCAGAGAAAACGCCGGGGGCGCTTCAATGACGTGCCATCAATTCACGACCGACCCCGGTCGGCAGAAAATCGCAGCTGGTTTGGTCACTAGGAAGGCGATACAGTACGCGGTAAAACAGGACACTCTGCATTAGTAACATTAGTTGACCGTAAATCACGCTATCTGCTTTCGAAGCGAACGGCCAACGCAAAAGCTGACACTGTTAGAGACGTCATGATTAAGCTGCTTGGTGCCTTACCAGCTAACCGAGCAAGAACAGTGACTCCTGACCGTGGAAGGGAGTTTGCCCAATACAGGGAGCTGGCAGAACGTCTGAATACAAAGGTCTTCTTTCCTGACCCACACGCGCCTCAACAACGAGGAACTAACGAAAACACCAACGGACTGATTAGAGAATACTTTCCCAAGAACACAGACCTAGACCTTCAGAGCGACTAGGAAATTGAGACTTACATTGAACAACTGAATAATCGACCACGCAAGGTCTTAGGCTGGAAGACGCCATCAGAAGTCTTCATGGGTAAAAAGTTGCACTTGAGTTGACAATTCGTCGCCCCAAAAAAGCCCGCCTCTAATCAAGAAAACGGGCACCAGCGTGAATTACCGCCTGAAGTGTGTATCTGGATCATACCATAAATTCGTCCTGACGCTCGTGAACCAGCTTCACAAAATCACTGACTCTCATAATCTTTGACTTGTACTCTGGCGGATAACTAGCGATGTACTCCTTTGGCACAACGAGCTGCACATTCTCCGACTCCATCTCCCGCAGCTGGTTCTTCGAAATTCCCTGCTGCAATGTCAGTAAGTACTTAGGGCTGTCTTTCAACCGATCTGCCTACGATAACCTGCGCCTTTACGGGAGCGAACCCTTCCGGACCCTGGTTAAAATCACCATGTTTTACCTCGAGCACGGTAAGGTCTTAGAAGCCCTCGAATCTTTGATGGACCTGCGTGACTTTGACATCCAAGAAGAGTTCTTGTTTGAGCGGACGATGGACAAGTTCGTCGCCGGTGAAACCTACACGATCATCAATACCAACCGAATCAAGGCGATCGACGCCGCCTTAAACATCTTTCAGGCGGCCGGGTCCACCCACCAGGTAAACCGACTGGTCGATCACATGAAGCTGGTCGTCAAGGCCAACCAGTTCCACAACGATGACTTCGACGCTTTGATCGAAAAGTGGGGCGGCACCCCATCGACGAAGACACCGGCCACCACCACCGTTTCCTAACCCCTCCCCAGTGACGGAAGATCCCGTGACCGGGGATTTTTTTGTCCCCAAATGAAAGCAAGCCTGGTAAGGGTTTTGGGAAATCATTTTCCTAAAATTACCAAAACGGGTGTTGACAGCGTTTTCAGGAGTGGTTAGTATTGGTGTATCGATAAACCAGAGCGCTTTCATCAGCTGCTCTCATCGAGGAGGATAAGAGATATGGATTATTTGATTGGTGTTGACGTTGGTACGACCTCGACCAAGGCCGTCTTATACGATCAACAAGCAAACGTGCTTCAGGACTTCAAGCAGGGCTACTCGCTGTACCGGGACGCCAGTGGGATGGCGGAGCAAAACCCCGACACACTGGTGGAAGCCGTCCAAAGCGTGATTAAGCAGGCGGCCCAGGCGGCTAACCTTGACCAAGGGAAACTCTTAGCGGTTTCTTTTTCTTCGGCTAACCAGAGCTTGATTTTGCTGGACGACAAGCACCAGCCCCTAACCCGGGCGCTGACCTGGGCCGACACCCGGGCCCGTGCGGTGGCTGACCAGCTCAAGCGGACGCCGGCTGGTAAGCAGCTCTACGCCAGCACCGGGACCCCCATTCACCCGATGTCGCCGTTAACCAAGCTCTTGTGGCTTAAGCAGGCCCACCCTGATTTGATGGCCAGGGCTAGCTACTTTGCCGACATTAAGTCCTACCTGTTTTACAAGCTGTTTGGGGTCTTCAGGTTTGACGTCTCGATCGCTTCTTGCACCGGGATGTTGAACGTAACCACCGGTGACTGGGACGAACGCGCCCTTGCGTTAACCGGGGTTCAACCAGAGCAGCTCCCTGAAGTCGTTAGCGGAACCACCCAGGAAATTGGCCTGCTCCCTGACGCAGCCAGCGCAATGAGCATCCCCGCCCAAACCCCCTTTGTCTACGGGGCCTTTGACGGTGCGCTGTCTAACTTAGGGGTCGGGGCAATTGAAAAGGACACCGTCGCCATTACGATTGGGACTTCGGCGGCCGTCCGGGTGGTCACCGATCATCCAGTCATTGATCCTAAGCAACGCCTCTTCTGTTACGCCGTTGATAACGGCCTCTGGGTTGTCGGTGGCCCCCTCAACAACGGGGGTGACGTCTTCCAATGGGCGGTGGAACACCTAGTCGATGCCTCCGCCGTCCAAAACGAACAAGTCGACGCCTACGAACTGGCCAACGACGTCATCGCCTCGGTTCCGGCCGGGGCTCACGGGCTCTTGTTCCACCCCTTCTTAGGTGGGGAACGGGCACCGCTTTGGGACGCCAACGCCCGCGGTAGTTTCTTCGGTCTTTCCCAACTCCACACCCGGGCCGACATGCTCCGGGCGGTAATGGAAGGGATCAACATGAATATTGCGACCGTCTTTACCGCCGTTGCCGACCTGGTTGGCAAGCCGCGCACAGTAACCGCCACCGGGGGCTTTGCCAACTCGGAAGTTTGGCGGCAAATGCTCGCCGACGTCTTAAACTGCCCCGTCAACATCCCGAACTCCTTTGAATCCGGGTGCTTAGGGGCCATTACGATGGCGATGGTGTCGTTAGGGATGGTTGACGACTTGAGCGCCGTGACTAAGTTGGTGGGGGAAGTTAAATCCTACCACCCTGACCTAACAAGCGTGGCCACCTACCAAAAGTACCTCCCCGTTTTCCGCCAGGTGGAAGGACTTTTGTCGCCAGCCTACTCTACCATTGCGAACTTGCAGGAAGATTAATCATTTAGGAGGATTAATTCCATGCCATTATTAATTGTTTTACTTGGTGTTATCCTGTTGGTCTTCATGATCGTCAAGCTGAAGCTTAACACCTTTGTTTCCCTAGTTGTTACCTCGTTTGTCATTGCCCTGCTCCTCCAAATCCCGGTCGCTAAAATTCCGACCACGATCGAAACCGGGATCGGGGGCCAATTGGGGCACTTAGCCATCATCTTCGGGTTTGGTTCGATGCTCGGTAAGCTCGTTTCCGATTCCGGTGGTGGTTACCGGATCTCGACGACTTTGATCAATAAGTTTGGGCGCCGCTGGATTCAATTAGCCGTCATTTTGGCCTCCTTTATCATCGGGTTGGCACTGTTCTTTGAAGTGGGACTGGTCGTTGTCTTACCGATCATCTTCATCATTGCCCGCGAATTGGATATGCCGCTGATGTATCTGGGGGTCCCAATGGCCGCTACCTTGAACGTGACCCACGCCTTCTTGCCGCCTCACCCGGCCCCGACGGCAATCACCGAAATCCTCGGTTCTGAAATTGGCCACGTCCTCTTGCTCGGGATCATCGCTGCCATCCCAACCATCATCATCGCCGGACCGGTCTTTAACTGGGTGCTCCAACGGGTTTACCCGAAGGTTTACCGCAAGGACATCGACATTTCCGTGTTAGGCCACTACAAGACCTTCAAGCTGGAAGAAACACCGGGCTTTGGGATTTCCGTTTTGACTTCCATGATGCCGGTTATCCTGATCATCATCGCCACCCTGTGCTCTTTCACCCTGCCAAAGGGCAACGTAGTTAACCAAGTAATTCAATTCGTCGGGGCGCCAGACGCCGCTATGCTCTTGTCAATGCTGTTCGCCGTTTACACGATGGGGATCAAGCGAAACAAGAAGATGGACGAAATTTCCGAATCCATGGTGGCCTCGGTTAAGCAAATCGCCATGATGCTCTTAATCATCGGTGGTGGTGGGGCCTTCAAGCAGGTCTTAGTTGACGGTGGGGTTTCCAACTACGTTTCGACCCTCTTCGCCCACACCAGCCTGTCGCCAATCTTTGCCGCATGGCTGATCACCGCCATTCTGCGGGTTTCGCTGGGTTCCTCAACGGTTTCCGCCATGACGGCCGCCGGGTTAATCGCCCCGATGGCCCACCAATTCGGTCACGGTTCCGCCATGTCCGCTTTGATGGTGTTGGCCGTTGGTGCCGGGTCCGTCTTCTGTGACCACGTTAACGACGCCGGCTTCTGGATGATCAAGGAATACTTCGGTCTTTCCTTAAAGGAAACCTTCCTTTCCTGGTCAACCTTGACCTCCGTCTTATCCCTGGCCGGATTAGCAACGGTTTACGGCATGTCGCTCTTCTTAGCTTAATTCACTTTTTCTTTCCGGACTCAAGCCATTGTGCTTGGGTCCTTTTTGCTTTTGACAATCACTCGCCCATGGAGCGTTGCATCGTGGTAAACTAGGTTTATTAGTCTTACAAGGGGGAGTTACAAGGTGCGACGATTAACAATTACCGACGTAGCCCGGGAAGCCGGGGTTTCCACCACCACCGTTTCCCGTTACTTAAACGGGCACTTCGAAAAAATGGGGGAAGAAACCAAGGAGCGGGTGGCCAGGACCATCAAGCGGCTCAACTACGCCCCGTCCGCCTCGGCCCAAAAGCTCCGTCAAAACGAAAGCCACCTGGTGGGGGTATTGGTTGGTGAAATCTCTAACCCCTTCTCTTCGCTGCTTTCCAAGGGGATCTACGACGTTTTACAGGGGGCCGGCTACGATATTCTCCTGATGAACGCCGACAACTCAACGGCGACCGAAGCCCGGGCCCTGCAGCGTTTTGTCGCCCAACAAGTCGATGGGGTCATCGCCCAGCCCAGCGCCATCCATTTTAGTCAGTTCCAAACTTTGACCGATGCCAACATCCCCCTGGTTTTAGTTGACCGGGAGGTACCGGACCAGCCCGCCACCGTTGGCCGGGTGACCTCCGCCAACCAGGACGCCTGTTATTACCTGGGCCCAACCCTAGTGGAGCGCGGCTACCAAAACATCATCACCGTCTCGGCCCACTTTGCCGAGGCATCCGGGCAGATCCCCCGGATCGCCGGTTTCCAAAAGGCTAGCCGCACCTTTGGCTTTAACTACTCCAACATTGAAACTAAGGGTCACGACAAAGCCTGGCTGCGCGCCACCCTCTCCCATCAATTAGCCCGTTTGACCGGGCGCACCGTCATCATTTCCCTGATGGGGCCGGTCTTGTTTGACCTGCTCGCCGTCTTTAAGGAACTGGGGCTTAAGTTCCCTAAGGACGTGGGGCTGGTCTCCTTTGATGACTGGGAGTGGTCCTGCTACGTCAGCGACGACGGGATCTTCTTGTTACGCCAAGACATGGAATTGATGGGCAACATGGCTGCCACCGCCCTGTTAAAGCAGCTCCAAACCAAGACCTTAACGAGCCCAACCACCCTGCTGCCGGTGACCACCATTGACCGCCCATCATTATAAGGAGATGATAAAATGATCAAATTAACGGTGACTCCCGTTGCCGCCGACTGGCTCAAGGAAACCCTTAAACTGGTTGTCGGAAACGGAGTCAAGTTTTACCCGGACCCGGATAACCACCACCCGGTTATTCATGGGCCGCACCAACTGTACGCCATCGATAACCACCCCGACCGCGTGGTAGCTAAAGACGAGGTCAGCGGTATTAACTTCCACATCAACTTTGAAGACGAGTGGTTCTTTATCGGCCGCGAAATCACGGTTGATTACAAAGCCACTGACGGACTAACCTTTACCTTTAGCGGTAACGACGCCAACGCTGGCGCCACCATCAACTACGAAAAGTTTCTAATGTAAGGATAGAAAGTGGGATAGAACCTGTAATTCTCGGTCCCTGCTTCTGTCTAGGATTCAAAAATATAATTAGCGGCGGAGAGAAACGACTTGTTTTTCTCCGTCGCTTTTTGATTGACGTTAGCAAGTGAATGGTTTAGGCTGGTTGCCGGTTTTTTATTGGGGTTTAGTTATAGTAAATATCTGCTTGTCTGTTAATGCTAAAAAAAAGAACCGCAGGATTCGTTCCCTCGGCCCTAATTAAGCTGTCTTTAGTTTACTTTTGGTGGCGTTTGATAAAATCCCCAATCCGCTTGATCGCTTCCTGGAGGGTCGCCAAGTCGGTGGCGTAAGAAAGCCGGACGTGGCCGTCTAAACCAAAGGCCTTCCCCGGTACGATCGAGACGTGGGCCTCCTCTAAGACCCCGTTGACAAATTCGTCAGTCGACTGAAAGCCAGTCAGTTCAACGGCCTCGGAAACGTCCGGGAAGAGGTAAAAGGCCCCCGCCCCCTTAGTAACGCTCACGCCAGGCAAGTCGTTGATCAGTGAGGTAATCGTGTTGAGCCGCTCTTCGTATGCTTGGCGCATCCTTTCAACTTCTTCTTTCCCCCGCGGGTCGGTCAGCGCCGTCAGGGCGGCGTACTGGCTAACGGCCGCCATGTTCCCACTCACTTGGCCTAGGTAGGTACCTAAGGCAGCGGCAACGTTGCTTGGCGCCACCGCGTAACCTACCCGCCAACCGGTCATGGCGTAGGACTTGGAAAAACCATTGACCAAGACGGTGTGGTTAACCACGTCTTCACCCAAATCAAGGACGGAGGTGAACTCGGTGCCGTTGTACACTAGGTCGCCGTACATGTCGTCGGCTAAGATTACCAGGTCGTGGTCGACCGCCCAGTTGGCGATTGCGGTTAGCTCGTCTTTGGTGAAGACCTCCCCGCTCGGATTATTCGGGGTGTTTAAGACCAGCAGCTTGGTCTGCGGGGTGTAGACGGCTTCGAGGTCTTCCACCGTCACCTTGAGCCCTTGGCTGGGGTGGGCCAAGACGGGCTTGGCGCCGGCTAATTTAATTTGTTCGCCGTAAGAAACCCAGTACGGAAGCGGAATCAACGCCTCGTCGCCGGGGTTTAAGAGGGCCTGGGTCACCGCATACAGGGCGAACTTGCCCCCGTTAGTAACCACCACGTCACGGGCGCCAAAGTCGGTCCCGTGCTGTTCATTAATGTGGTTGGCGATCGCCTTGCGCAGCGGTAAGATCCCGGTGGCTGCCGTGTAGGAATCGGCCTCGTGTTCTTCAATCGCCTTGATGGCGGCTTGGCCAATGTAGGACGGGGTCTTGAAGTCGGGTTGGCCGACCGCCAGGTTTAAGACGTCGATCCCCTGGGCGGCCATTTCCTTAGCCCGGTTAGAAAAGGCCAGGGTGGCCGATGGTTGAATGTTTGCGATCCGTTCTGAAAGTTCCACGATTAATCAATCCTCCTGGTGTTTAACTGCCAAAATGCGAACAAAAACTACACTTCATGGTCAAATTATACCATCTTACCACAGAAACCGGGAGGGAATTTTAACACGGAGCCAAAAACGGGACCGGGAGAAAAACGGCTTCTCCCGGCCCCGGCGGTTCTTTTTAACTGTGAGTCAGCCCGCCCAGTCGGCTCCCCTGGCTCACAGGGCAAAGGGCCTGACTAAGTGGGTCAGTGGGGTGTGGTCAGACACTTTAAGCACCAAGTAACCACCAAAGACGCCGAGGGTGTTGCTGATCACGTCGTCAATATCAACGACCCGGTTTAAGTTAACCGCTAGATCGGCCACTAGTTGGCAGGATTCAATCGCTAAGCCCGGTAGCGCACAGAGTAAGAGGAAGGCCACGGGGGAGAGGTTCGGTTTCGCTAGGTACAGGTAGACCCCCAGCGGGACCGTCATCAGGATGTTGGCGTAAAATTCCGCGTCGACGTAGGCTAAGGGGTGCAGGTTGTACGACACCGTACCAAAGTAAGAGAGCGGCTTATCGAGCCCCGGGAAAAAGGGCATCCCAGTCGGGTAAAAGGTTAGCCAGATTAAAACCGCTAAGTAGCAAAACCCGGAGCTAACCGTGATCCACTGGGCCGCCCGGTAACGTTGCCCGGCAATGCGCCCCCAGTAAACGGCGCCGAGGATCAGCAGTAAGGTTGCTAACGGTAACCACCTTTGATGCATCATCTGTCCTTCCTCCTTTCCAGTTATTAGGTTTTATTATACCGGTTGAACCATGATAAACCAGGTTTTACACCGATCGTTAGCCTTTCTTATTATTTACGCCGGTTAATTTGCATCCCGATCAAGGAGCCAATGATAAACAAAACGACCAGGACTAGGATAAACGTAACCACACTACCACCGCCTTTCATAACGTTTCGATTGTACCGACCCAGCCGGGCGGGGTCAATCATTTTTAAAAGTTGATGGTGAAATCATGACCTAACTTGTATAATGTTTTCAAACGTCACAAGAGAGGGTGATTTGATGGAATCAATTGAAGCGATCATTCAACAACAGCAGTTAGCAGGTAAGTTATTCGGCGGCTTTTTCGGCCTGGAAGTCGAGCAACACCGGGTTTTAACTAACGGTAAGCTTAGCCGCCACCCCTACCCGGCCGCCTTTTCGTCCCGGCGCCACAACCCCTATTTAAAGACCGATTTTTGCGATAATATGTTTGAACTAGCGGCGCCCCCCGTTCAAGGGGCCACGGCGGCGGTCCAAAACCTCAAGTACCTGCAACAAATTGTCAATGACCACTTGGCAGCAGACGAGCGGATCTGGCCCCTGTCGATTATGGCGCCCCTCTCCGCCGATGACCTAACCTTTGCCACCACCTTCAATACCCGTCAGTGGATGGCTGACTACCACGACTACCTGGGCGCAAAGTACGGGATTGCCCGGGAACTGATGGCCGGCGTCCACGTCAACTTTTCGCTCCACCGCGACCTCATCGCCGCCCTCTTTGCGGCCAGCGGGCAAAGCGATTTAGCGGCCTTTAAAAACCACTTATACTTCCGCTTGGCCCAGGGCTTTGTCGCCCACCGCTGGCTCTTTACCTACCTGTTTGGGGCCAGCCCGGTGCTGGCTAACCCACTCAAGGGGATGCCGGATAACCTCGCCTTCCCGGTCCGCAGTTTGCGCAGTAGTGACTTTGGCTACACCAACTTTTCCAGCGAAACGATCACCTACAGTTCTTTGGGTGCCCAACTCGACCAACTCAAGCGCTTCGTCGCCGAAGGGAAGTTCTACTCCCTGCACGAATTCTACGGTCCGGTCCGCCTCAAGAGCCGCGGCGCTAACTCGGACGACCTGATTGCCCACGGAACCGAGCGGCTCGAATTCCGGGCCTTTGACCTCGACCCGCTTTCCCGGGCGGGGATCTCAAACGATACCCTCAACTTCTTGGAGGTCTTCTTAGCCTACTGGCTGGTTGCCGACCAGGAGGCTGATCTAACGGAGGCCGACGAGAAAAACCAAGCCGTCGCCCTCCAACACCCCCACCAAGAATTCGACTGGACCAAAGAACGCGGACTGGCCCTGTTAGACGACCTCGACGCCTTCGTGGCTAAGTACGGGGCGCCAAAGGAATACCAGGCCGCCCTGCTCTTTGCCCGCCGGCGCCTGGAGGATCCGCGCCTGACGATCGGTGGCCAATTAATCGACAAGGCCGATCCCGACGGCGGCCTACTTTCTTACGGCCTCAAGATTGCCAACAGCCACCACGACTGGTACAAGTCCATGGCGTATCCCTTACAGCCTACGATCGCCACTTACCCCGCCCCGGCCCAAGAACTGATCAAGGCGGCCATCGAGTTGGGGATCAAGGCCAAGGTTACCAAAAATTCCTTTGCCCTCATTTTGGGCGATCACCAAGAACAGTACGCCGCTAACCAGGCCTTTGACCTGACGAACGGCGCCAAACAAGCGGTGCTGGTGGCCTTCCCCGAACAGGTCAACTACACCGATCAAGTCAACCAAGTTCAAGTCTGAGGACCAGCTAGTCGGGGCGCTGCCGGTTTAACCAGGAAATTGATTGAAGTGCTTTCAGTAGGTGCCTATAATGGAACTAAAACTTACTAAAAGAAAGTTAAACCAAAAGGATGATCTTGATGACCAAAGTATTACTAATTGGGGCGACCGGGATGGCCGGTCAAGAAATTTACCAAGCCGCCACTAAGGCCGGACTGGCCGTCACCGCCTAGGTCCGCCATGCCGACAAGGCACGGGAACTGTTTGGTACCGGCGTGACCGTTTTAGAACAAGACGCCCTGACCCTGTCTAAGGACGAACTCGCCAACTTCGACGTGGTCGTCAACGCCTTTTCAACTAGCCCCGCCGAAGCCGACAACCACCAAAAGCTAGCTGAACACCTCGTCCACCGTCTCGGCGGGGATCAGCGGCTCTTGGTGATCTTGGGGGCTGGCTCGTTGTTAGACGGCGCCGACGACCACCTGGTGGTTGATGACATCAAAAAGACCCCCGGGGCCGACGCTTGGATCGCCATCCCCGAGGGGCAAAAAAAGGAGCTCGACTACCTGCGGACCGTATCCGGGATTGACTGGGTTGGCATCTCGCCGTCCTACACCTTCAAACCGGGACCGGCGAGCGACCAGATGCTCGTCGGCAACGACCACCTGCTTAGAAACGACGCCGGGGAATCCTATACCACCGCCGGCACGATGGCCAAGGCAATGGTCGCAGAGATCCTCCACCCGGCCCACCACCGCGAATGCTTCACGGTTGCTAACAGCTAACTAAAAAGGACACCAACAATTCGGCAAACGAATTGTGGTGTCCTTTTTTCGTTGGTCTGTGTAATCAGGGGGAATCACTGTTAACGGGCCTCGGGGGCGTTTCCCACTCACCTATTTTTTAATCATCATTGCTACTGAAGATCACCATTTTAGCCATGATAATCTCCCGGTAAAGGCTGGTCATCGCCGGGCGGTACTTCTCCTCTAGTTGAGTCACCATCGCTAGGTAGCCGCGCTCCTCTTGAAAAGCCAACCGGTACGCTTCTTCGAGGAGCTGGCGCTGTTCTATGGGGAGGGCTGGTTTAGCGACGACCTGGCGGACCTCCTGGATGAACTGGCGGGTCGTTGTGTTAGCAATTTGGGCGTTCAAGTCGTACAGCACCCGGCGCCGAAGGTCTTCGGGCAGGTAAATCTGCTTGATACGGGCAATCGCCTGGTTAACCATCGCCTGGCGGACCTTGGTCACTTCCCCTTCTAGTTTGGTGTCGGTCGTGGTCGGCTTTAAGATCAACCGAAAAACTGCCGTTGGATCACAATTGAACATACCACGGCTAAAATCAACAGCGCCGTTGAATACAGTAGTACCACCAATATCAACCTCCCGTTATCGTCCTCAAATTATAACCCACTTCAGCGTTCAGTTGGTATTGTTTTGACTTGAAACAATGCTAAGGGGCCCGGAGAAAGCCATTCCTTTCCCTGGGCCCCTTATTTTGATTGGCAAACGTTAGCTCAAGACGTGGTAACTAACAATGGGGGGCGTTTCCCCCTGATTACATTTTCTTCCAAATCTCCTCGTCAAAGTAGCCGAGGTGGTTGACCTCCAGGGTCTTTAGGTAGGCGATTAGTTCAATCGCGGCCGAGGCGCTCAGTTGGTTAACGGCGTTTAAGCCGGTCCCAATTGGCACCACGTTGCTCATCGCCACCACGTCGGTGCCGTTTTCAATCTGCACCTGAGAAAAGGTGATCGACCACCGTCCCCGCATGTTCGGGGCAAAGACAAAGAAGAGGTTGTAATCGTCGGCTAAGTATGCCGGCATGGCGTAGGCAACCTCGTCGATCGGTTCGGGCAAGAGGTTGCCCTGAAAGGCGAAGTGATCAAGGTTAAGGGCGTTGACCGGGTTATTAAGCATAAAGACCGTGTTTTCAAACTCGGGCCGGCCAAGTTTCATCTCCGGGGTAATGGTATCCTTTAAGCGCATCAGATTCTCCTAACTGAAGTTGGTTCGGTAAAATTCATACTTTTGGTGAATCGACTGGAGGGGTTGGTCCATCACGTGTTCTTCCCCTTGATCATCAACCAAGAAACGCTCGCGGACCTTTTGGGTAAACTGCAGCCGCACTAGGGGTGCCTTTTGAAAGACTTGCTCCAGGTTGGTCCCCATGATCGCCAGGTGGTCACAATAAGTCGGCACCAGCATCTGTTCGAGGTCACCAAACAAGTCGGCCAGGACGTCGGCGTAAGCGCGATCGGCGTAGTGGCGTTCGTTCTCCTCCAGGCGGTCGTAGTACTCGACGTTGGTGAGCCCCTTTTGGTTTTCGATGGCGTGTTTCTCATCGTATTGGTGGGTTAAGTAGGAATCCCAATCGCGGTAGGCGTAGGTCGTCAGGTGTAAGACCAAATCGCGCCCCTTTTTAGTGACGTTTTCCGGGACCATCCCCCCCTTAGGATCCTTTAGGTAGGGGCGTACCAGTTCAAGCGCTACTAGGTAATAAAAGGTCCCCGGCAAGAGTTCTTGGTCTTGGTCAGGTGAATAAAGGGGTCCCTCTCCTTCCAAGAGCGGCAGGCCAATAATTGATAAACGGGTTTGGTTGACGGCGTAGACCAGGTCCTCAATGTCTTGGTCAATTTCATCGCGCGCCGAGACCGCCTGTAAGACGTGGGTGAAGAGGCGGGAGAGTTCGTTTTTCTCCTTTTTTTGGTTGGGATAGTAACCAGCTTGGCGCTCGTACTTCCGGGTGCAACGCTCCAGTTGCTCCTCTAAGGCGGTCGCCATCCGTTCCACTTGCACCGGTAGGGTTGGCTCTTTCACCCCTTCTTTGGCCACCTGGCGAACGGCTTCGCGTAGGACCGGCCGCATCTCAATGAAGTCTGGAAAGTCAAAGACGTTTTGAAAGTCGTAATGACCACTCGGATCGACCTGTACTGGGTTCAGCTGGTAATTAAATTCAGTCATGGTGTACCCCCTTTTTAAACTAGCTTACCAAGTCCCCTGCCGCCAATCCATTAGGGAAACAACTAAAAATAGCCGAAGACCGACGCCTGAAACGGTGTGATCTTCAGCTATTGAATTGGTTATTGAATACTCACTCGACTAGGAAAGCTTCGCCGTTGGGCGCTTTTAAACCAACTTGGTCCGCCGGCGGTAAACGATAAAGCGGCGGAAGATGTATTGCCACGGCAAGGTTAAGGCGTGCACCAGCCGGGTGTACGGGAAGTAACCGAAGACAAAGAAACCAACTAAGACGTGGATCCGGTAAATCAACGGAACGTTTAACATTAACTGCCACTGCGGGTTCAGGGTGAAGAGGCTCCGCACCCACGGCCCGATCGATTGACGGTAGTTAAAGTCAATGAAGGCACCGTAAATCGTGCACGACATCCCGAGCGTGATCGTGATCAACAGGACCCAGTCAACTAAAATGTCGTTGATGCTCGAGGTCTTGTAAACCCGGGCCACGGTCATCCGCCGCCAGGTTAAGATCGCCATCCCGATCCAAGCCAGGCTACCGGCCGGAATCCCCATCATCAGAGAACCAAACATGTGGTACATGTGTTCCGTGATGCCGAAGTAATCGGTCCAGGCTTGGGGAACGAGCATCCCCAAGATGTGACCAAAGAAGGCCATGATGATCCCGATGTGAAAGAGGATGCTCCCAATCATCAGTTCCTTCTTTTCAAAAATTTCACTCGACTTGGCCGTGATCGACCCGTGAAAGTACTTAAACCGAATGAAGGTCCCGAAGAAAAAGGACGCCAACATCAGGTAGGGATAATATACCCACAGCAGGTGGGCCCAAGCGTTATGCATGTGCGTTCGCCTCCGTTTCAACGCAGGACCGGATCAGGCCCCGCACCGCTTTGATTAGTTTCATGTACGGGTCGTCGGCGTCGGCTAGGGCGTTTTGCAAGAGGGAGTAGGTCCCGTCTTCAATCACTCCCAGGGCGAGCTTGAGGTCGTCTTGGCGGCTGTCGTCCATGAAGTCGCCATAGGCAAAGAACTCTAAGAGCATCGGCAAGTAATCAGCCAGCTCACTGGTCGTCTCCGCCACGCCGAACATTTCGTACATCATTTTGAGTTTAGCAAGGATCGTCCCCCGCTCGCGGGAGTCGGTCATCTTGTAATAAGACATGTAAAGGGTGTAGCGCCGGTTCATTTCAAACAGGCTGGCAAAGTGGCTCTCCTGGTCCAGCAAGGTTCCTTGGTTTAACTCATCGAAGAGCTCACCAAAGGTCACTTGTTGCTCCTTAGATAGCGCCGGGTTTTCGACCAGGGCCGCCCTCATTTCCGGACTAAAGGTCTCCTGGTCGGGATAATCAATCAAACGCGACAGGGCCACGAAGACATCCTGGAGCTGGTTAATTTTTGCAAAGTTAATCACGCCAAATCCCCCCGTAGAAGCTTTCTGCGTAAATTTGGTTGGTTGATTCACCAGCTTCGGCCTTCTTAAACATGCTGGAGTGTTGTGGTGCCAAGGCACAGCCTTCACATTCATCGTAACCCAGGGTCCCCTGTTCGGATTGTGCGTCTTCAAACTGGGACTTGTTGGATTGCGGAATCACAAAGCGGTCTTCGTACTTAGCGATCGCCAGTAGGCGGTACAGTGAAGTGGCCGAGTTTTCGGTCAAATCAACCTTAGCCAGCTTAGTGGTATCGAAGTCTTGACCGGCCGTCTTCGCCCGCATGTAAAGCCGCATCATAGCCAGCTTGTAAAGGGCCTGCTTGATGACCGGTACGTTACCCCCGGTCAAAAGGTTGGCCAGGTATTCAACCGGCACCCGCATCTGGTCAATACCCGGGAAGATCATTTCCGGGTTCTTCATTGAATCCCGTCCTTCAAAGTAGGACATCACAGGTGACAGAGGCGGAATGTACCAAACCATCGGCATCGTCCGGTATTCCGGGTGCAGCGGGAAGGCAATCTTTTCTTCGACCGCCATCCGGTAGATCGGTGACTTTTGGGCCGCCTCGATCATTTCCTCAGAGATCCCTTCCTTTAAAGCTTGGTCGACAATTTCCGGGTCGTTGGGGTCCAAGAAGAGGTCCAATTGGGCTTCGTAAAGCTTCGTTTGGTCCGGCGTGGAAGCGGCTTCTTCCACCCGGTCGGCATCGTAGAGCATCGCCCCGATGTAGCGGATCCGACCGACACAAGTTTCGGCACAAACGGTTGGCAACCCCTCTTCAATCCGTGGGTAACAGAAGGTACACTTCTCAGCCTTGTGGGTCTTCCAGTTAAAGTACACCTTCTTGTATGGGCAACCGGTCATGCAAAAACGCCAGCCCCGGCACCGTTCCTGGTCGACCAAGACGATCCCGTCTTCGTCACGCTTGTACATCGCCCCGGACGGACAAGAAGCCACACACGGTGCGTTTAAGCAGTGTTCACACAGCCGCGGTAAGTAAACCATGAAGGCCTGCTCGAAGTTCTTCTTGATGTCCGATTCGATCTTTTGCATGTTCGGGTCCTGGTTAACGTATTCCGTTGAACCAGCCAGGTCATCATCCCAGTTCGGTCCGGTGGTTAATTCCATATCCAAACCAGTGATTTGCGACTTTGGCCGGGCCACTGGTTGGTGCTTTTTCTCCGGGCCAAACAGGGTCTTGTAATCGTAGGTCCATGGCTCGTAGTAGTTGTCTAATTCGGGCATGTCGTTGTTGTAAAAGATCTTCCCCAGGGCGATCTTGTTCAACTTGTTTCCGGCCTTTAACTCCAATTTTCCCTTGGAATTTAAGGTCCAGCCCCCGTGGTATTGTTCTTCGTCTTCCCAGCGCTTAGGGTACCCGACCCCGGGCTTGGTTTCGACGTTGTTAAACCACATGTATTCGGCCCCGGGCCGGTTGGTCCAGGTGTTTTTGCAGGTTACCGAACAGGTATGACAACCAATACACTTATCAAGGTTTAAGACCATCCCGATTTGTGCTTTAATCTTCATTCCAGTTCACCTTCTTTAACTTTCTTACGTTCGCGTACAGGTCCCGCTGGTTCCCGGTTGGGCCGTAGTAGTTCCAACCGTATGACAACTGACCGTAGCCGCCGACCATGTGGGTAGGCTTAACGTGGATCTGGGTTGGGGCGTTGTGCGAGCCCCCCCGGTTCCCGGTGATCGTTGACAGCGGTTCGTAGATTTCATTGTCCTGGGCGTGGTACATGTATAAGGAACCCTTAGGCATCCGGTGGGAAACCACCGCCCGGGCGGTAACGACCCCGTTCCGGTTATAAAGTTCAATCCAGTCGTTGTCCTTGACGTCAATTGCCTCGGCGTCTTGCGGGCTCATCCAAACGGTTGGGCCACCCCGGAAGAGGGTCAGCATTTCCAGGTTATCGTAGTACATGGTGTGGATGTTCCACTTCCCGTGCGGGGTCATGTAACGAAGGGTGACTTCCTTGTCGGCAGGGGTGACCTCAACGTCACCAGGTCCCATCACTTGTGGTGGCAAGGACGGCTTAAAGGTCGCCAACCCTTCCCCGAAGTCGAGGAAGATTTCGTGATCCAAGTAGAATTGTTGACGCCCAGTCAGGGTTTCCCACGGTTGGAGGCGTTCGACGTTCAAGGAGAAGGCCGAGTAACGGTCACCGTTGTGCTTAGCAGAGGTCCCGATTGGGGTTGGGTAAGCCTCTTGCGGCTGGGCGGTGATGTTTTTAAAGGTCATCTTGGCTTCGGCGCGGCCACGGCCAATGTCGGTTAACTTTTCACCAGAGGCCTGTTCCCGCTTTTTCCACCCCAGGTCAGCCAAGCGCCCGTTGGAGGCCGTCGACATCCGCAAGACGGCGTCACAGACCTTGGTGTCTTCGTCTAGCATTGGTAAGCCAGCGTTGTAGCCATCGGTGTAGGTCCCTAGCTCATCCTTAAGCTCTTCAATTTCTGGGGTGACGTCATAGCCGTAGTTAGCGGCCATGCTTGGGCCCAGGGAAACGTACTGGTCGTAGATGTGGTGGTAGTTACGTTCCACTAAAGACATTGACGGCATTGTCTTGCCCGGAATTGGCTCGCATTCGCCCTTCTTCCAGTCCTTGATTTGGCCCAGTGGCTGGCTGATTTCACCCGGCGTCCCGTGGCCCAGTGGCTGGGTCTTTAAGTCGTAACCAGTTTCCGGTAGGTACTTCTTGGCCATTTGGGTAAAGGTCTTAGCCAAGAGCTTAAACTGTTGCCAATCGGAGCGTGATTCCCACATCGGACTGATCGCCTTGTTGAACGGGTGAATGTAAGGGTGCATGTCGGTTGACGACAGGTCCTCTTTTTCGTACCAGGTTGCCGCCGGTAAGACCACGTCGGAGTACATAGCCGTCGAAACCATCCGGAAGTCCATGTCGACAACCAGGTCAAGCTTCCCAGTCGTGTCCTCGTCGTGCCAGACCATTGACTCGGGCTTCAAGCGGGTGTTGGCCTTGGCCAAGAGCCCATTTTCGGCACCCAGGAGGTGCTTCATGAAGTACTCGGCCCCCTTCCCAGAGGAGGCAAACAGGTTGGAACGCCACAAGAAGAAGTTTTTCGGCTGGTTTTGCTTGGCGTCTGGGTCCTCGGCGGCGAAGTGCAGGGTGCCGGCCTTGAGCTCTTCCACCACCCGCTTTTGAATTTCCTTAATGTCTTTGGTTTGGTAATCATCGACAAAGGACAGGGAGTTACGGTCAAATTGCGGGTAAGACGGTAGCCAACCGAGGCGGATTGCCATTTGAACGTAATCGGCGTTGTTTAGGTAACGGTGGTCACCCTGATAAACCGGCGAGTACTGTTGCTGGTTTTCCATTTCCTCGTAACGCCATTGGTCGGTGGCAAAGTAGTACCAAGTCGTCCCCTGTTGTTGGCGGGCACCACCCTTGTGCCAGTCGTTGGCAAAGGTGATGTTGGCCCACCCTTCTTGGGGCCGGAGCTTTTCTTGGCCGACGTAGTGCGCCCAGCCGCCACCTTGCACCCCGATGCAACCACACAACATCAGCATGTTGATGATCGCCCGGTAGTTCATGTCGGCGTTAAACCAGTGGTTAACCCCACCACCCATGATAACCATTGACTTTCCTCCGGTATCGAGGGCGTTTTGGGCAAATTCACGGGCGATCTGGGTAACTAGTTCCGGCTTGACGCCGGTATATTGTTCTTGCCAGGCCGGCGTGAAGAAGGAGTTGGCGTCGTTTTCGTCTTGGGCGGCCAGTTCGTCGCCCGCCCGACGCTTAACCCCGTATTGGGCGAGCATCAGGTCGTAAACCGTGGTCAGGTAGTGGGTCGAACCATCGGCAAAGGTTACCTCTTGGACCGGGATGTGACGTGCCACGACCGAATTACCTTCGTTGGAAAAGGACGGGAAGTCAATTACAACTTCCTTAGTTGGCGTTACCTGGTCTTCAACGGACAACGCCGGATCAATGGCGTTGCCAGCGGCGTCCTTTAATTCTAGGTTCCACTGGGTGCCTTGATCGTAATCCTGTCCCAGGGTCCCGTTCGGCACAACGTAGCGGTTGGATTTGGTGTCGTAAACCACCGTCTTCCAATCGGCGTTGGTCACGGCGTCGTTTGTCAAATCGTTGATTCGCACGTAGCGTCCCGAAGTTAGGTGGTCATTGCCGGCCGCCGAAGGAATTAATTCAACCATAAACGGCAGGTCGGAGTACTGCTTGGAGTAGTTAATGAAGGCCTGCTCGTGGCGCTTTTGGTAGAATTCGTTTAGGATCACATAGGTCATCCCCTGAGCGACGGCCGAGTCGCTCCCCGGTTCCGGTGCCAACCAGTCGTCGGCAAACTTAACGTTTTCGGCGTAATCCGGACTGACGGCGACGATCTTGGTCCCCTTGTAGCGAACTTCGGTCATAAAGTGGGCATCCGGGGTCCGGGTTAACGGAATGTTGGAACCCCACATAATGATGTAAGAAGAGTTGTACCAGTCGGCTGATTCCGGCACGTCGGTTTGTTCCCCCCAAACCTGCGGGGAAGCAGGCGGTAGGTCGGCATACCAATCGTAAAAGGACATCACTTCGCCCCCCAGCAGGGATAAGAAGCGCACCCCAGCCCCAAACGAGATCATTGACATGGCCGGGATCGGGGTAAAGCCGGCGATCCGGTCGGGTCCGTAATTTTTAATCGTGTAGATCAAGGAAGCCGAAATCAATTCGAGGGCCTCGGCACGGTGAACACGGACCATTCCCCCGTGCCCCCGGGCCGACTTGTATTCCTTGGCCTTTTGTGGATCTTCGACAATTGAGGCCCACGCGTCAATCGGGCTTTCGTGGTTTTGCTTGGCGTCTTGCCACATCTTCCACAGCCGGCCCCGAATGTATGGGTATTTAATCCGCACCGGGCTGTACTCATACCATGAGAAGCTGGCCCCCCGCGGACAACCCCGCGGCTCGTAACCCGGGATGTTTGGCCCACACGATGGGTAGTCGGTGGCCTGGTGTTCCCAGGTAATGACCCCTTGCTTGACGTAAACGTTCCAGCTACAAGAACCGGTACAGTTAACCCCGTGGGTCGTCCGAACAACCTTGTCGTGGGCCCAGCGCTGCCGGTAAAGCTTTTCCCAGCGCCGTGAGTTTTCTTCTAGCTGGGTGAAGGTACCGTTGAACTTTTCAACCTTGTGAAAAAAACGTGACTTAATCACTGTTATCCCTCCTAAAAATGTACTTGGCCCACTAGTGCTTAATAAAGTAAGCCATTTCCCTAATACCAACACTAGCACCCAAATTGCTATACTACGACTAGGGAAAGTCCTATATTTTTAATAAAGGAGGCGGAAACCATCGACCGATACGACCGCCAACGCCGGGTGACTTCCATCGGAGCAGCCGGTCAAGAAAAAATTAGCCAAGCCACCGTCTTAGTGGCTGGTTGCGGCGCCTTGGGTTCTTACGTTGCCGAGCAACTCACCCGGGCCGGCGTCGCCCACCTGATTTTAGTTGATCCCGATCAGGTGTCATTAACCAACTTACAACGCCAGGCCCTCTTTGATGAAGACGACGTTAAGCAACACCGTCTCAAAGTGATGGCCGCTAAAAACCACCTTAACCAAATTAACCACGAGGTCGAAATTACGCCGCTGCCGGCCCCACTCTCGATTGACTTACTCAACGAGTTAGATTTTGACCTCGTCATTGACTGTTTGGATAACTACCAGGCCCGCGACCTGATCAACCAAGCGGCCTGGGTCCATCAGTTTTCTTATGTCTTTGGCTCCTGCGCCGGCAACTTCGGTAACGTTATGTTAATTGACCCAAGCAAGGGGCCTTGTTTAAACGACGTTTTCCCGGATTTAGAGGCGCTCAAGGCCACCGATTGCGACTTAATCGGGGTCACCACCCCGTTGGTACCGCTGGTGGCGGCCAACCAGGTCAGCCTGGCCCTCCACTACCTAGTCGACCCGGCGACGGTTAACTATGACCGCCTGTTAACAATTGACGCTTGGAACGGCGACTTCAACTACTTCCGCGTCCAAAAGCGACCGGATTGCCCAGTTTGCGCCAATCACAAGCTAACGGTTGAACCAGACGTCAGCCCGCAAGTCCGCGTCCTGTGCGGTAGCCAAACCTACCTAATGGACCTAACCGAACGTCTTGATTTAAATGACCTCGCCGACTGGTTAACGGATCGCCAAATCGAAGTCGAACAAAGCCCCAAGTTCATCCACTTTACCTTTAACCAAAACGAACTATCCGCCTTTAAAAACGGCCGTTTGATCCTCTACGGGGCCCCCGACCTGGCGGACGCCGAAAATCAATTCGACCGCTTTTTAGCCGTTACCAACCACTTAATGACCCAGTAGAAAGGAGCAGATAGTAGTACCATGTTAACAGCCACCATTTTAACCGTCTCTGACAGCCGGCACCTGGCAGAAGACGGGAGCGGCGCCTTAATCAAGGCCCGCTTGCTAGAAAATGACGTTACGGTTATTGACCACCGGATCGTTGTCGATGACCAAGTTCAAATCCAAGCAGCCTACTTAAGCCAAGAATTGATGGGCGCCGACCTGTTAATCATCAACGGCGGAACCGGGGTTGCCCAACGCGACGTTACCATCCCCGCCATCACCCCGCTCTTAACCCAGCAAATTCCGGGCTTTGGCGAGGCCTTCCGGGCGCTTTCCTTCAAAGAGATTGGCACCCGGGCCCTGGCCTCCCACGCCATCGCCGGTTTCAACCTGTACAACCAGTTGACTTACTGCCTACCGGGCTCCAAAAATGCCTGCCAAACGGCCCTCGATCAGCTGATTTTGCCCGAACTCCAGCACTTAATTTTTGAACGCAGCAACCAAAGAAAGGATCTTCACCACCATGCTCACTAGACGAACCCCCATTTCCATTGCCCAAGCCCAAGCCAAGATGGCCGCCGTCCCCCTGAAATTAACCACCGAAGAAATTCCAGTCACCGAGGCTAACCACCGGATCCTGGCTAAGCCGGCCCAAGCGGCCTATGACTACCCCCACTTCCGTCGCTCGGGGGTCGATGGGTACGCCATCTTAGCGGAAGACGACCACGACTTTCCGCGCGACTTTGAGGTGGTGGCCGAAGTGCCCGCCGGGGCCGTCTTTGACAAGCAACTTCAACCGGGCCAAACTGTCCGGATCATGACCGGGGCCTGCGTTCCCGACGAAGCCAGCAAGGTGATTATGATCGAAAAGACCCGTGATAAGGGTGACGACCAAGTTACCATGATGGCGACCGAAAAGCACAGCAACATCACCGAAGTGGGGACCGACTTTGCGAAGGGCCAAGAAGTAATGGCGGCTCCCCAAGAAATTAACCCGGGTGGAATTGCCGTCCTCACCGCCTTTGGTATCCAAACGGTGACCGTCTACAAGCAGCCACGGATCGCCATCATCGCCACCGGGACTGAACTGCTGGCCCCCAACGCCCCGATTGAAAAGGGAAAGATTTACAACTCCAACGGGCCAATGCTCAAGCGCCTGGTCGAAGAAACCGGTGGGGTCGTTGACGAAGAGGTTCAATTACCCGACGACGATGACCAAATTCAAGTGGCCCTTGAAGAAGCGATCGCTAGCCACGAAATCGTGATCACCGACGGCGGGGTCTCGGTCGGTGACTACGACTTCATTGGCGACGCCGCTCGCAATGCCGATGAAATGCTCTTTAACAAGGTCAAGCAACGCCCCGGTAGCGTCACGACCGCCTTCGTTCAAGACGGCACCCTGGTGATGGCCCTCTCCGGCAACCCGGGCGCTTGCTTCACCGGCTTTTACCTCTACATGGAACCGCTGATTCGCCGCTACCAAGGAATGGACAGCCGGGTCAAAAAGGTTACTGGGATCTTAAACGCCCCTTACACCAAGACCAACGGCTTTGACCGGATCCTGCGTTCGACCTACGAACAAAAAGACGGCACCTACTACGTCTACCCGAACGGAACTGACCGCTCCGGATCCTTGGCCAACCTGCAAACCACCACTTGCTTCTGCACGATCCCGCACTCAACGGAACCAATCGCTTTACACAGTGAGGTTGAAACATGGCTCTTACCATTCAAGTAGTCGGCCACAAAAAGACCGGTAAGACCTTGGTCACCGCCGGCTTAATTAAGCGTCTGACCAGGGCCGGTTTATCCGTTGCGGCCATCAAGCACGACGCCCACGACGGCAACATTGACCAACCCGGCACCGACAGCGATCGCCTTTACCAAGCCGGGGCCAACCAGGTGGTCTTCCAGTCACGCCAAGGGAGTTTTCAACGCTCCCGCACTCCCCAGCCACTCACCGACCTCGTGGACCAGTTCCAGCAAACGGCCGACGTAGTGGTAATTGAAGGCCATAAAGCGGCGCATTACCCCAAGTTGATTTTACTGGCGCCGGGGGAAAGCCGAAGCGATTGGGCGGGTTTTAACGCCTTAGCCTTTGGCGCCTTAGCTCAACAAGCCGGCGCCGATTTAATTGGGGCCCCAACCATCACCGACTGGCTCTTTAACTACGTCATTACCCATTACCAAAAAGAGGAAACTCAGATGTCTGATCCATTAACCCACTTCAACGACCAAAACCGGGCCAAGATGGTCGACGTCACCGCTAAACAAGTGACCGCCCGCACCGCCACGGCCACCGGCACGATTCGGATGCAACCCGCCACCCTCGACCGGATTCACGCCGGGACGATGAAAAAAGGGGACGTACTCGCCGTGTCCCAAGTGGCCGGGATCATGGCCGCTAAGCAAACCAGCAATCTAATCCCGATGTGTCACCTGATCCCCTTAACCGGAGTCGATATCCACTTTACAGACAACAACCAAGACACGATTACGGCCACGGCTACCGTCAAAACCAAGCATGTTACCGGAGTCGAAATTGAGGCCCTCTTGGCCGTTCAGACCACTCTCTTGACGATCTACGACATGTGTAAGGCGATCGACCGCGGGATGGTCATCGACAACGTTCACCTGGTCGAAAAAGACGGCGGTAAGTCGGGGCACTTCCAATTTGGGGAAGCCCCGGAGAGCCAAGCATGATCGGCCTGGTCTTAGCCGGTGGTCAATCGCGTCGCTTCGGGGTTGACAAGGCGACCTACGCCTTGCCCGGTCACCCCGCCAACGTGGTGAGCGCCGTCAAACGACTTTTGCCCCTGTGTGAACAAGTAATCGTGGTGGCCAACCCCGCCAACCAGAGGCAGATCCAAGCCTTGGTGGGTGACCGGGCCACCGTAATTTTGGACCCGGAACCGTTTCTTGGTGAAGGACCAGTGGCCGGGATCCTGGCCGCCTGCCAAAGCGGGGCCAAGGAGCTTTTGCTCTCCCCCTGCGACTACCCAAACCTGACCACCCAATCAATGCGGGTGTTAGCCGGGCAACCAATGCGCTATTTACAAGTAGCCGGCAAGAACCACTACACCTTGGCCCACTTTCAAACCGATCAAGAAACGGTACAAGCTTGGTTATCTGGCGGTCAGCGGCGCTTGCAAGACTTCTTAAAAGGGGCGTTACACTGTCAACCACTGGTAATTAATGCCGATCCCAAAGAATTTACTAACTATAACCAAAGGAGTTCCGTATAATGAAAACTATGCAAGAAATGGCGCCTGCCGATTTCCAAAAGCTGATTGCCCTAGTCTTAGCCGACTTAACCATTCGGCGGACCTTGTTAGAAAACCGGGAACAAGAAGTGAACCAGGAAATGCGGTCCCTAGAAAAGGACGCCGAACTAGAGGACCTGGATAACCAAATTCAAGCCATCCAGGCCGACTATCACCACTACCGGGACTTCGTTGATCCCAACTTTAAAATTGACCTAGATCAATACTACCGGGGAATGAAATAAATAACATTATTCTTTTTTGGAATATTTGCATATTCTAAACCTCGGGGTATAATATGGAGGAAAGATTATGACCGCAGGACAACCGCAACCACTGCAAACATACCAGGAGTTAGTTAACCGCTTGTACCAACAAAGTAACTATGACTTTGTTGGCGTGGCGCTACAAGCTCCCGTTAGTCCCCACCTCACCCGGTGGCTATTTGTGGCGGGCAACCAAAACGAACGGTTCCGGCGAATTGTTTTGCGACGCGGGATTGGGATTGCCGGCCTCGTATTACGAACTGGCGCCCCCTTTTGGCACAACGATATTTTAGCCCTTGATCTGAGCGACCGCCTCTATTCCCCCATTGCCCGAGCTGAAAACCTTCAAGCCGTCGTGGCGGTCCCGATTAATGACGGGCCGTTGCACACGGTTAGTGGGGTCCTACTCGCGGGGTACCGTAGCGGCCACCACCGGGTTTGTGAGGCCGATGCCGACAAGTTGTCTCAATCCCTGGCCTAACCCAAGGATGGAGGCGACTTTTTTGTTAGAAACAGCAAACTGGATCCAAACCTTTTTTGACTTATCATCGGACGCAACCTTCATTTTCCAGGCCGATCAACTGGTAGTCGCTAACCAGGCCGGCCAAGACTTGATCGACGCCTTTGACCTGGACCTCGACTACTTACAAGAACTCGCCCACACCGCTATTGCTCAGCAACAGTCAAAGGCGGACGGGTGCTATGATTGTGAAATTATGAACCATCTCCCCGAATTGACCGTGCCCGTTGACCTACCACCGGATCACACTAATCCGTTGCGCTACACCATGGTTTACCGGGTTCTCTCCCCCACGGACCAGGTCTACGCTCTGGAATTAAAGAGCCGGGCAACCCTCGACCGGGCGACCCAAGTCGCTCAACAGCGGATGTTAAACCAATACGTCAACCGGGCCTATGAAGATGAGCGTAAACGAATTTCCCAGGACCTCCACGACAGCATTGCCCAGGGGGTCTATTCGGCGATTATGGGGGTGCGTCGTTTAAAAAGCGAGCAACTTGATGAACCCGAACGCCAACAGGTTAGCACCATGATCGAGACCCAACTTGACGACACCCTACGTGAAGTTAAAGAAATGGCCCTAGACATCCGGCCGTCCGTTCTGGACTCCTTTGGCTTGGTAGCGGCTATCCGCGCCTTAGCCAAGCGCTTGACCGAGAACTCGGGGGTCATCATCGACGTAATCGGCAAGGCTGACACCAGTGGCCTGACTACCGACGTCCAAAGCGTCCTCTACCGGATCACTCAAGAGGCGATCAATAACGCCCTCAAGCACGCTAACCCAACCGAAATTACGGTCATGCTCGTCGCCCACGCCCACTATATCAGCTTGGAAGTGATTGATAACGGCTGTGGCTTTGATTTTCAAGCCCACCGTGGCTTTAACGGTCACTCCCTGGGCCTAATGAACATGAGCGAACGGGTCAAGGCTTTAAACGGGTCCTTTATGATTGACTCGGCACCCGGCCAGGGGACAACGGTGACCGTCAAGTTCCCGGTCATTGAAATCAATCACCAAGTAAACGGGGAATCCTAGTATGTACAATGTATTAATCGCTGATGACCACGCCATCGTGCGCTCTGGTATCGCCTACCTAATCGATAAGCAACCAACTTTCCAAGTGGTTGGCCAAACCGCTAACGGGACTGACACCTACATGCGGGTTGAACAAGGCGACATCGACATCTTGATCATGGACCTCTCCATGCCGCCGGGTGAAAGCGGCCTGATCACCGCCCAACGGATTCACAAACACTACCCCCTGGTCCGGATGATCATCCTCTCGATGCACGAGGAACAAGAGTACATTAACAAGGCCATTCATAACGGCGCCATGTCATACGTTTTAAAGAGCTCGCCGGATTCCGAAATCTTGCGCGCCCTAACCCAGGTCTCTAACGGGGAAAACTACATTGATGAAAACATCACCCTGACCAAAAAGGACCTTTCCCAAATTAATTCCGATGGTGTTGACGTCAATTTGACCGGTTATAATTCCCTTTCCAAACGTGAACGAGAGGTCTTCCCGTTAGTGGCGCTGGGCTACACCAATAAAGAGATTGCCGCTAAGCTCTTCATTTCCACCAAGACCGTTGAGGCCCACAAGGCCAATATCGTCCGTAAGCTTAAGCTCGAAACCCGAGCTGACCTGGTTCGCTACGCCATTCACCACCACCTAATTGATATCTAGGCTAGTCAAGGGGCTAGGAGAAAGTAGGTTTTCTCCCCGTCCCTTTTAATTTTCCGTTTTTTAGGCAAGCCCCCAATGGTTTTTGGACTAACTACTGCCTAAAATTAGCATAAAGAACCTTATTCGGGAGGAATTTATTATGGCCACTAATTTATCAAGAGATGATGAACTGCGGGGAATCTTAAGTGACATTACCCGTCACCGTTTCCCATCACGGCGCCAACTCAACCCCCAGTCCAACCTCTTTTTAACCGCTAAGTACGCCGTTGAGGAGGGCTACGTCACCCACGCCACTTTAGACGAAAGTGAAAGCCAATCCCTAGCCACCCTCGACCTAACCGAGGCCACCTTAACGGCCGCCGGGGTCGATAAGCTGGCGGAACTCAACCAACTGGACCAATAGGAGGAACCCATGGACGCCCAAGAACAGCTCAACCGTAAATACACCAACTCATCGATTTACACCTCGGCCTTTTACGCCGACCCCGATGACGCCTTAGACAACCGCACCAAACTCTTTGAGGGGCTCAAGTCCTTTACCATGAACCAACACGAGGACTCGCCCTTTTGCTTGCAAGTGATGTCGACCAACAGCGAAATCAACGTCATGCCCCTGGGGTTGTTGGACCTAGAAGAACTCAAGAATTACGAACAAGAACAACGCCGGGCCAAGGGGCTCTTTCAGGCCGGTGACGAAATCCCCCTGGTGGTCAAATACATCCCCCACGTTAAAGACGAAGAGGTTAAGCAAACGGTCGTCACCACTACCCAAGAGCTCTTCGCCGACTTTAACACCGCCTTCCCAAAGGTCTGGGCGGCCGTTAACGATTACTTGCGGGATAACCAAGCCCTGCTAAACGCCATTGAAGCGGACCTGGTCGCCGACTTTGCCGACGTTTACCGGGAGTACCAAGCTAACTTTACCCAGATGAGTGCCAGTGAACGACAAAAGGCGCTTGGTTTTGAACTCAAGGACGAAGAACTCGATCACTTTGCCCGCTATATGGCCGACATGCACGAGGTCCAAGCAGTGATCTTCTCGGCGGCCGGTTTCGTTAAAAAGGAGTTAGTTGGCGAAAATACCTTCCAAGAAGTCATGAACGACAATATCCGCCGTTCCACCTTCTTTTGGGTTCTCGATAACACCTTTTACGAGGTCCTTTACTACTTCTTGACTCACTACGGCCAGGAAAACGCCAAGTTGGCTAAGCACCTACGCCACCAAAAGGCGACCCTCATTTCCAACATGCGCAACGACGCCTTCGAACGGGCCCAAAAAGAGCTCAGTGCCGTTGATGCAACCACCGATTTTGAAAAGTACTTCACCGACGTTTACATCCCGGTCGCCGAACAACTGGCCGCCGAGGTGGACAAGTTTAACGGGGGCACCAAATGAAATTTCCGCACCACGAAGAGCTAACCGAGGGGTTGGGAACCCTAGTTGGCCAACTACCGCCGCTGATTAAAGAGTTGCTCGACCCAAGTGTCGACGCCACCGACCGCGACTTGCGCCTGCACCTCTTCGCCCTTTTAACAACCGGTCGGGAGCTGACAATGGACCAGGTCCAAGCCGCTTGCTTACCCGAATTTTTGGCCCTCGGGATGAGTATGAATCCCGCCTCCTTTAACCCAAGCCAAACCACCCCCGGTGACTTGGCCCAGCAAAAGGCGCGGACCTACCTCTTTCCCTACCTGATGAATCGCTACCTAGCGGGATTGCGTTTGATTAATACCCCCGCCGCCCTGCTAAGTGAGTTTGAAGTCGACGCCGGGGACCTAGCAATCGCCCAACTTCAACGGTTACAGTACAACTACAACGCCCACTTCAAGGTTGCCAACTACCTAGCCGATCTGAAGGCGCGGACTGGGCTACTAGCTTCCTTAACTGCCCGCCACGCCATGACCAGCGTTACTAAATCGGCAGAGGTCATCGGCTTAGCGGGGCAAATTGGTCAGTCCTTAGCGGTGGCCGCCCACATCATTGATGAGTGTGATCAGTTGACTACCCCTACTTACTTCACAGAGCGGATCGTGACCGGGACCTACCCGCTAGCCCTCTTGTTCACCCGGGAAAGGGAAGCCACGTGGCTCGATCAGTTCTTCGCCCAACCCCACCGGCCCAGCGAAGCAGACTTCGCCCGGGCCGCTCAGCTAACGATTGACAACGGACGTGGTCCCGCCCTGGAGATGGCCGGCGAATTACTCAGCCAAACCCAGCTCGACGTCCAAGTCTTACCAGTGGGTCCGGCTAAGGATGGGCTCAGTCAGTTCATTACCCAAGTGACCAATGATATAAAATCGGAATATTAGATAATTGGGGATTTGGAATAAAAATATGCTGATTTTGCAGTAAAAACTCGTTATAATAAACTTAGTGATAATGCTAACTTTTTGACGGGAGGTCTTAACCATGAATCACTGTTGCGCACTTTGTCACCACCGCTGCCCCCACTCAAAGTTTCGCTTTGGCTTCCTCATTAAGCTAGGGTGCCTTTGTGATTACTGTGCCCAGCAGGCCTTCGCCGCTTCCGAAAAAGACATCCGCTCCTGGATGAAAGAGCACACCCTCGAAGAATTTTTGATCCTCCACCAAGTCAATGGTGACGGAGTCCCGGTTTATTACCACCCGGTTTACGCCCACTAAAAGTACCCTTTTAACGGGCAATCATTTTAAACGACAAAGAGCCTGAGAGAAAACCGTGTTTTCTCCCAGGCTCTTCCTATATTTCCAAATGTTAGAGCAAAAACGCGGGAATCACCGCAAGTCTAGTGGCTAAGCAGGCCGAAGAACGGTGCGGATCGCACCAACCGTTCGTCCTAGCTTAGTCGTACGACCCGTCAAGAAGGTTCTTCCCCGCTCAGTTAACGCTTCTTTTGACCAATGTGAATAGCACCGGCCCCGAAGTTGAGTTTAGTGACCGTGACAGAACTCATTCCTGCTTCTTCCATCATTTGTTTGAGCTTCTCAGCCGAAACAAAGGCCCGGGAAGTCTGCTGAAGGTAACGGTAGTCTCGGTAGTTGCCCCCAAAGGCCTTGGCCATCAGTGGGAACAGCTTGAAGTAGCCCTTCCAACCGACCCGGACGAGCGGGTTATTGGGTTGTGACATTTCCAAACAGCCAAAGACGCCACCCGGTTTGAGCACCCGAGTAACCTCGGCTAATACCTGATTGGCGTCTGGAACGTTGCGAAGGCCAAAGCCGATCGTGACCACATCAAAGGAATTATCGGCAAAGGGGAGGTGCATGGCGTCGGCCTGAACCAGTTCAATGTCTTTTTGGAGGTCCAGGTCGCGCACCTTCTTTTCCGCCAGGTCCAACATCGCTTGATTAAAATCTAGGCCGATTACGCGCCCCGTCCGACCGGCCCGCTTAGCTAATTCGATCGTCAGATCTCCGGTTCCACAGCACAGGTCAAGACAATCGGCCCCACCAGCAACGTCAAGCTGGGTGAAAAAGACCTTGCGCCAGGCCCGCTGGGTTCCCAAGCTGATAACGTTATTCATTAAATCATACTTCCCGGCCACCCGGGAGAATAATTGATTGACCTCTTCTTCAGGGTGCTGATTAGTGAGTGGCATAGTAAATCCTTTCCGTGTAAATCACATCATACGCTAATGAGGCTGGGAAAAATCTTGTTTTTCCCAGCCTCTTACTATCTTTGTTTGGTTAGTTGGCTAACAACTTACGGTAGTTTTTCTTTAGGGCAGCCACTTGAACCTGAACCACGTTATTCCGGTTCAGGCGGGCAAAGGCCAGTGCATCATTCAAGAGGTTCGCTATCTCTTGGGGGTCGCCCCCTTGATCTAGGGCGTTTTGAGTCTCTAACACCTTTAGCCGTGGCAAGAAGTACGTAACGTGCTTACGTGCGCAGATGCTAACCCCTTGGTGAATCAAGTGGTTACTTTCCTTGAGCTTACCAATCAGGGCTTGATATTCAGCTAGGTAGTAGGTAATCGCCAGTACCCGTAAGTCATCTTCGTGGGGGCCAGTATCTTCCATTTGGTTCACTAGGGTCTTCAAGTAGTTGGTGACCTTAGTGAAGAAGAAGCTGGCCCGTTCCATTGAGTCGTGACGGGTGTAGTAAATCCCCAACCCGAGGTAAGCCAAGTACGAATAAATCGTTTGGTGTCGTTCGTCCAGTTCATCGAGAATCTGGGTGAAGGAGAATAGGATCTCGCTACTCTCCTGGTTAGTTAAAACGTAGTTAAAGCCCTCCAAGTAGAAGTAACGCATCTTTTCTTTGTTAGCCATGATCTGATCAATCTTAAGCTTGTTAAGCCCCGCTGACACCTGAGGGAAGTTCTCGATCATTAACCCCTCCTCCACTTGGTCCAAAGTGTCGCGGATGTAGCGGGCAGAAGAGGCGTCTTTTCTGGTCAGGTCATCGATCGTTAGCCCCAGCCGGTTACATAACCGGGTTAAGATCGCTAGCGACGGTACCTGGCTGTCCTTTTCGAACTTACTCAAAGTCGACTGGGTACAGATCCCCTTACTAAGGGCCACCTGGGAATAACCAAGCTGTTTACGCCGTTTGATAAATAATTCTACGTCCATGGTGGCCCTCCTTTCTAGCCGTGAATCCCCAAAGCAATCTTAGCAAACCGACTCATCTTGGACATGTCCCAAGCCGGCTCCCAAACCAGGTTAATGTCACATTCAGTAATCCCGTCCACTGACTTAACGGCCTTGTTAATTTCGCTGTTTAACAGGTCGCCGAGCGGGCAGCCCATCGTCGTCAGGGTCATCGTAATCAGACACTTACCCTCTTCGTAGACTTGAACGTCATAAATTAACCCTAGGTTGACCAGATCAATCCCGAGTTCCGGGTCAATTACGTTTTCTAAGGCGGCCATCACCTTGTTTTCGATCGGTGAAAATGGGGCGCCCTCATTTTGATCAGCAGACATATGATCCCTCCAGATTACTTAACGATACGTGCATCACCGCGAATAAAGTGGTGCCATAATGCGAACAGACAAATTACACCGGTCAAGACTAACAAGCCGATCCCGAGTTCGTAAGAGCCCGTCCATTCCTTGATCCAACCGATGACCAGTGGTGGGAAGAAACCACCAAGGCCCCCCATTGCACCAACGAAGCCCGTTACGGCCCCGGTGTTACCCTGGGAAACGTACGGAACCATCTTAAAGACAACCCCGTTACCAACCCCAGCGGCGAGCCCAACTAGGACAATCCCGGCGATAAAGAGTGGTTGTGACTTAAAGCTTACCATAATTAGGATTGCAAAGGCAATAATGGCCACAAAGACCCATTGCAAAAGCATCATCGGCCGCATCTTGTCGGCCATGAAACCACCGACCGGACGAATAATGGTGCAGACCCCGGCAAAGAGGGCGGCGTAAAGGCCGGCCGTCACCTGAGAGTAATTAAACATCCCGGTTAAAAAGAGCGGCGTCAGGTTAGTAAAGGCCACGAAGAGCCCGAAGGTGAGGAAGTAGAACAAGGATAGATACCAAGTGGAACTTTCCTTAGCCACTGACAGGGCCTCACCCATCGTCTTGTTCGGGTTAGTTGGCATTTCCTTACAGAAGATGGCGAAGATCACCCCGATCACAACGGTCAGGATCATCAAAAAATTGTAAACGGCGGTAAAGCCGTGGGACTTGGAAATGTACGGCAGGGTCAGGGCCGCCACGGCGTTCCCCATGTTCCCCATCGAAACGATCCCCAGTGCTAGCCCCTGTTGTTCCTTGGGGAACCAAACTGAGGCGTAGGAAACCCCCACGGCAAAGGAAGTTCCGGCCATCCCGACTAAGAGGGCCGCAAAAAGGAGCATCCCAAAGGAGTGCACCCGCGGAATCATGAACAGCGGGATTAAGATGAAGATCATCAAGATGATGTAAACCTTCTTACCACCATACTTATCCGATAAGATCCCCACCGGAATCCGGGCGATCGACCCTAACAGCACCGGCGTTGCCAACAGCAAGGTTCTGGAAGCCACACTCAGGTGGAACATGGTCCCAACCTGAGCGGCTAAGGGGGCAAAGTTTGACCAGGACATAAAGCAGACGATCATGGCCAGGGTGGCTAAAATTAACGCAGTATAAGCGTTCAGACGGCTCCCGTGAGCCACGTCCTGTTGTGTAGTTTCCATTATCATTATCCTCCAATTTGACTCATGTGACGCCAAGTTGGCGCCTTATCAATGATCCGATCTGTGGTCTTCATGGCCATCTCGTGGTTGAGCGGCTTGTTATCAAGTGCCCGCTGTACGCCGGCCTTGAAGGCATCAAAATCGTAGATCAGTTTACGAACGTTGATCTCTTCATTCCAGTAGAGGCATGCCTTAATATAGCCATCGGCGGTGATCCGCAAGCGGTTACAATTCTCGCAAAATTTGGAAGAAATAGGGTGAATTAAGCCAAAGCTTCCCGTATAACCCTCAACTTGGTAGTTGTCCGATGGTCCGTTGCCCGCTAAGTCAATCGGGTGGTAATCCAGCCCCGCTTGCTTACACAGGTCAAAAACACTATCCAGGGCAACGTATTCTTGCTTCCATTCCTCTAAGGAATTACCAATTGGCATAAATTCGATAAAGCGGACGTTGACATCGTGGTCCTTAGTGTAGTTAATGAAGTCAAGCAGCTCATCATCGTTTTGGCCGCGAATTAAGACAATGTTAAGCTTAATCTTTTTAAAGTGTAGTGCCGAAGCGGTCGCAATCCCGTCTAAAACCTGGTTAATGTTTCCTCCCCGGGTAATTTCCTTATAGACCTCCGGTTTGAAGGTATCCAAGGAAATGTTTAACCGGTCAAGCCCCGCTTCCTTTAAGGCCTTAGCCTTCTTTGCTAAGAATAGGCCGTTCGTGGTGATGGAAACGTCTTCGATCCCGTCAATTTCCTTAATGCGCCGCACGATGTCAACCACGTCCGTCCGTAAGAGGGGTTCGCCCCCGGTAATCCGCACCTTATGAACACCCAACTGGGCAAAATTAGTAATTAACTGAACGATTTCATCCTGGGATAAAACCCGGTCGGTGGGAAAAAAGGGGAGCCCCTCTTTTGGCATGCAGTAGACACAACGCAGGTTGCAACGGTCGGTAATGGAAATCCGCACGTAGTCGTGCAAACGTTCATATTGGTCATATAACTTTTTCATGGTCTCCTCCTAACCGCCACTGACCGGCGGAATCAATGCAACTTCACTTGCTTCACTAAGTTGTAAAACATCCTCGTTGATGAATTCTTGATCAACGGCCACCCGGCTATTAGCCAAAGTGGCTTCTAAGGCTGGATCTAGCTCTAGTACGGCATCTTTTAATGCGGCTTGCGTGACTGATTTAGGTACATCAATCTCTACCGCAGGACCAAGACGCTCCCCCAAAAAGGCGAACAGTTTGACAGTTACCTTCATTATTCTCCCCACCTCACTTTATCAGTGTCGAATTCTTGCTTCCAAATTGGGACTTCCTGCTTAAGGGTATCAATTAGGTATTGGCACCACTTAAAGGCGTCGCCCCGGTGAGCGGCTGCCACACCGACAAAGACGGCTTCTTCGGTTAACTGAAGTTCGCCGGTTCGGTGGGCAATCACCACCCGGGCGCCCTGTTGTTCAATTGGTTCAGCAAGTTTTTCTAACTGTCGCTCAGCCATTGGGTGGTAGGCTGAGTAAACGATCCGTTCCGTTTCGATCTCTCCGGTCCATTGGCGAATGGTCCCGACAAACATGTCGATGCCCCCGTATTTGGGGTCAACCAATTTAGCGTAGAGTTCCGCAACGTTAAGGGGTTCGTCTGAAATCCTGAGATAATACATTCGCTATCACCTTACCTTATCAGTTTTTATTATTACAATTTGTTTAAGGGTTTAGAATTAGTCAAATCCCTAATAAACCGGTCTTGCAGACGGTTCCCCCGTTACTGTTTTCGGTCCTGTTTAATAATTATTCCAATTTTAGTTAGAGATTGGGTGACCCTTGTTGACCGTGTCAGCGGTCATTGGGCTGCCCCACCTGTTACTTACATGATAAATTCAATATTCCGATTTTGTCTTTAAGGTTATTCCCTAATAATTGTTTTTTTTGCTCAATGCTATACTTGATTTAAATCAAACTAGAAGGGGGAATCGCCCACGTTATCAATCATCTACGCCACCATTTCCGGTCATAACTTGGAACTAGCCGACTACCTGCAAGAACAGGTAGCTTCGTGGCCGCTTGCAGTCATGACCGCCGAAGCTGCCGTTGCTGAGCTCCCCACCGGTCCACTCTTTTTTTGCCCCGCTACGTATGGTGCGGGTGAACTAACGGACGACGGTGACCTCTTTTTAACCGACCTCACTAGTAGCCCTTTAAACGGTCAACCATTTTGGGTCGTGGGAATTGGTGATCAATGTTACGGCGATGACTTTGGCGCCGCCATCCTTCACGCCGACCAGGTTCTAAGGGCGGCCGGAGGTAACCAACTGGCTGCCCCCCTGATCATTGATTATGAACTCGATGACCTTGCCAAGGACACACTTAAAAAGCCCCTCGCACAAATAAAGGAGACCCTTCTTGATAAACCGTAAGTCAACCTATTTAACCTTAATTGTGGCCCTGTTGCTACTCGTGCCACTCGCCTTAATCGCCCTGTCAATCGGGCGAATGCAACTAAGCCTTGGCCAAACTTGGGCGGGTTTAATCGACCCCAAACATAACGCCTTATACGCCAATATTTTATATGATATCCGGCTTCCCCGAGTTCTCGGGGCGATGGTGATCGGGGCGGCCCTAGCCAGCTCTGGGATCGCCTTTCAAAACCTCTTCAATAACCCCTTGGTTTCCCCCGACCTATTAGGAGTTTCCAACGGGGCAGCGGTTGGTGCCGCCCTAGCAATCCTCTTAAACAGCAACCTCTGGGTGGTGCAAGGGTTTGCCCTAATTGGTGGAATTCTGGCCGTTTCAATCACCGTCTTAATTCCCCGCTTAGTTGGCCAAGGAGGCACCCTCATTTTGGTCCTCTCCGGGATCATTATCTCCGGGTTTATGCAAGCCGCCCTTGGTCTGTTAAAGTACTTAGCCGATCCAGACTTCCAATTGCAAAGCATTGTTTACTGGCAGTTGGGGAGCATCGCTAAATTAGACATTCCAAGTCTGCTGGCCGCTTTACCAATGATGATCATTGGTTTTATCATCCTAATTTTCTTCCGTTGGCACCTCACCATCATGTCTTTGGGTGGTCAAACGGCCGCCTCGCAGGGAATTAACATTGAACGCGAACGGTTAGTAATCATCTTGGCGGCCACCTTGCTGACGGCCGGGGCGGTCTGTTTAGCCGGAACCATTGGTTGGATTGGCCTAGTGGTTCCCCACATTGCCCGGCGCCTGATTGGGGATAACGCTCGTTTCGCCCTGCCGCTTGCCGCGATCTTCGGTGCCGCCTTCCTGCTAGTCATTGATACCCTAGCCCGAACCATGTCGGCCGGGGAAATTCCGCTTTCGATCCTGACCGGTTTCATTGGCACCCCCGTCTTCATCTACATCCTCGCTCACAGAAAGGACCTAATTCAATGACCCTCTTAAACGTCAACCAGCTTTACTTTGCCTACGGGGACCGAACGATTTTCGATCAGGTCAGCTTTGACTTAGAACCGGGGCAAATTATGACCATTCTCGGTCCAAATGGGGTCGGTAAGTCAACTTTGCTCTCCTGCCTAACCAACCAACTCAAGGAAGCAAACGGGCAAATCAACATTAATGACCGGCCGCTCGACTCTTGGACCCCCAAGGACCTGGCTCAACACATGGCCCTAGTTCCCCAGGACTACCGATCAGGGGCCCACCTAACCGTGATTGATTACTTAACCACCGCCCGGGCCCCTTACCTCGGGCTCGGTCAGGTTCCTAACGGTAAGGATGAACAACTCGCCATTGACGTCTTAGAAGACCTGGGTATTAAACAGCTACTTCACCGCCGCTTACCCACCCTGTCCGGGGGGCAGATGCAACTAGTGGCGATTGCCCGGGCCCTGGTTCAGGATCCGGAACTTTTGATCCTCGATGAACCAATGGCGGCGTTGGACTTAGGACGCCAACGCCAAGTTTTAAAGATTGTTCAACAACTCGCAAAAAGGGGCGTTGCAATAATTTTAACAACTCACATTCCCAACCAAGCACTACTCTTAAATGACCAGGTCGGCCTCCTCTTCCCAGGGGGGGAATTTCTTGCTGGACATTGTCAGGAGATAATTAGCAGCGATCGTCTAGAAAAACTCTATCATTGCCCAGTTAAGGTAGTTTATGTCCCAGAATTGGGACGATCAATTTGTGAAATGTGCTAATAAGTCAGTTTTGCTTAAAAAGACCGACTTTTCCTGATATAATTGGTACTAGAAAGCGGTTTTCCATTTGGAAGAATTGGTGATCATGTGAAAATCCCCCTATGTAAAACGGGACTTCACCCACCGACCACCGTTAGTCGCCAACGATGGCTAGGCCAGTGATCGCTCGCCTTCCGATTTGGGTCAACCACGATCGTAGACTAAACCAACTCTTTGAGGGGTGCTGCAAAGGACACCCTTAACGCACAGAGACGGGAGGAACCATAATGAAGAAAGTTGTTGTTTTAGGGGCCGGCTACGCAGGTCTGAAGGTCGTTCACGAATTACAAAAGCGCGCCAACGGACAGGTAGAAATCACCCTCGTTGATAAGAACAACTACCACTACGAAGCAACTGCACTTCACGAAGTTGCAGCTGGGACCTTGCCACCAAGCAAGATCAGCTACCCGGTAGCCGACATCATCAAGCCAGCCGTGACCACCTTCATCCAAGATGAAGTAACCGGTTTTGACTTGGACGATAAGACGGTTAGCTTAAAGAACCACGACGCTTTAAGCTACGACTACTTGGTAATTGCCCTGGGCTTTGTTTCTGAAACCTTTGGGGTGGAAGGGGCCGAAGAATACGCCCTGCCGATGGCCAACCTCGAACAAGCCGAAGCCATCCACACCCACATCTTAAAGATGATGGATGAATACAAGAAGACCCAGGATCCAGACTACCTCAAGCTGATTGTTTGTGGGGCCGGCTTTACCGGGATTGAATTGGCCGGTGTCCTCGCCGACGGGCGTAAGGAATATGCCGACCGTGCTGGGGTTAACCCATCCCAAATTAAGATCGAAGTGGTGGAAGCTTCCACCCGCTTGTTACCAATGTTCTCCGAGAAGTTGGCTAACTACGGGGTTAACGTTGTTAAGGGACTCGGGGTGGAACTGGTCACTGGCGCCCGGATCCAAAAGGTAGAACCGGACAAGATTACCTACACGATGGGTAAGGACGAAGAAGAAACCACTGGTACCACGACCGGGAAGACGATCATCTGGACGACTGGGGTTTCCGGTAGCCCAATCGTCCAAGCCGATGAAGCCTTGAAGGCGCGGCGTGGTCGTTCCATTCCAACTGACCACTTAACCGTTGAAGGACACGACGATGCTTACATCATCGGTGACGTCGCCGCCGTGATGCCACCAGAAGGCGGACGCCCATACCCAACCACGGCCCAAATTGCGCTGGGAATGGGTAAGTACGTGGCTGAAGACCTCGCTAACCGGATCAAGAACGGCAGCCAACTGGCCAAACCATTCGTATACAAGTCCTTAGGGACGGTTGCTTCCGTTGGGAACACCCGGGCCTTTGGGGAAGCAATGGGTCACGAATACCGTGGTTACGTAGCTTCTGCCCTCAAGAAGATGATTGCCAACGAATCCCTTTACCGGGTAGGGGGCGTTGGTCAAGTCCTTCGTAACGGGCGTTTTGACCTGTACCACTAGAAACAACTTTTTAATTAACCAAGGGGTTAGGAGAAAACCGTGTTTTCTCCTAACCCCTTTTATTTATGACCATTAGCTCTAACTAAAGCACCAGTATCCAATTACGGTTAGTGACCGCCGCCCTATCTAGTCAGGCGGGCTGCTGGGGCGCTTATTTACCACTCCCTTTGGCTCCCAGATTAGGGATTTTCCCTAATATATAAAAATGGAATATTAGTGCTAGAATATAGTTAACTAACTTGTGGAGGATGGATTCATGGAAAAAGAAGCATTAACCAGTCAGGTTCTCGACGCCTTAGAGGACGTCATTGACCCGGAACTGGGGATCGACATCGTCAACCTCGGCCTGATCTATGACGTCGACGTTGATGACGCGGGCAACTGCCAGATCAACATGACCCTGACCACCCCCGGCTGTCCCCTTTCCGACGTCTTGGACCGCGACATTAAAGAACACGCCGGTGCCGTCGAAGGGGTTAACCAGGTCACGGTTAACCTGGTCTGGTACCCAGTTTGGACGATGGATAAGATGTCTCGCTACGCCAAGATTGCCCTGGGGATCGGAGGGATCTAAGGATGAAAGTAATCGATTTTAACCTGCCCATCAAACAGCTGGCCGATCAGTACGATGATTTTGTCCCGTTGATGGTCGAACTGGGCTTTACCAAGATCAAAATCCCCGGAATGCTCGAATCGGTTGGTCGCCTGGTGAACTTAAATAAGGGCTGCCGAGCGATGGGGATCGACAAGGACAAGGTAGTGGCGACCTTTCGTGACCACGGTTTTGAGGTGATCAATCATGACAACTAGTTCCGTCGAACGCCAAAAAGCGATCGTTGAAATTCTCACCTTCCTCCATGAGGGTGGTGACTTTGATCAAGCAAAGGAAATGTTTGACGCCCAGTTTGGGAGCGTCGACGTCTCCGAAATTACTTCGGCCGAACGCCAACTAATTGCTAACGGCCTTAACCCAATGGAGATCCAAAACCTTTGTAACGTCCACGCCGCCGTTTTCAAAGGTTCGATCACCAATAACGCCGAGACCCCGGCCTTCCAAAAGCCCGGTCACCCCGTTAACACCCTCAAGCTGGAAAACAAGATCTTGACCTCTTTAATCAACGACGAGTTACTGCCGGTCGAAAAGAAGTGGCAACAAGACGGTGACAACCCGGCCTATTTAAAGCGGATGCAACAAGCGCTCGCCGACCTTAAAACAATTGATAAGCACTACGCCCGCAAGGAAAATACGATCTTTCCCCTGATGGATAAGTATGGCATCACCGCCCCGCCAAAGGTCATGTGGGGAGTCGATGATAACATCCGCGGTTGGATCGACCACGCCTACCAGTTGGTGACCACCGAGCCGCTACCGGACAAGTACGAAATCGAAGCGGCGATTGAAAAGGCCGCTAAAGAGGTCATGGAGATGATCTTCAAGGAAGAAGACATCATGTTGCCGATGCTAGACGAGCTCGCCACCCCGACCGACTGGAAGATGGTCAGAGACGACGAAGAAGAGATTGGCTACACCCTGATCTCTCCACCGCTACCGTGGAAACCGACCGAAGCGGAACTAGAAGAAACGGCCAACAAGCCGGTTAATTCGACGATTGCTGCCGAATTGAACAAAATGGCCCTGAACCTGGCCGACCAAGACGACCAGGTTGCCGCCGTTAAGGACGCCCCTACTCAACACGAAAAGTTGTCCCAACCAGCTAGCAGCGACGATGACCACTTTTTTGACCTTGGTAGCGGTAGCCTCAACTTAAAGCAGTTGGTGGCGATCTTTAAAACCTTGCCGGTCGACCTCACCTTCGTTGACCACACCGATCACGTCCGCTGGTTTTCCGACAACGCCAACCGGATCTTCCCGCGGACCAATTCCGTCCTCGGCCGGGCGGTGGTCAACTGTCACCCGCCAAAGAGCGTTGATAAGGTAGAAAAGATCCTCTCCGATTTTCACTCCGGTAAGGAGGACCACGCCGAGTTTTGGATCAACCTGCACGGCGAGCGTTTCATCCACATCGAATATTACGCCTTACACGATGATCAAGGGCAATACCTCGGTTGCCTAGAGGTCAGCCAAGACCTCAACCACGTTCGTTCCTTAACCGGGGAACGGCGCCTGTAATTAATTACCATTGGGAGGGATTTACTATTAATTCTGTCACTAGCCGCCGGCGAACCTACTTGGGAGTGGAGTTGAACCTGATTTCACTCCTTTTTTCTTCGATTTCACCGATCCTCAATAAGTTTTCACTGGTCAGCCTCAACGCCGTGGTGGGTGGGGTCTTGACCTCCACCTTTGCGGCCACCTTCAACCTGATTTTGATCATGGTGACCTACAAAAAGGTCTCGATCGTAAAGGACAAAATGGTTATCATTTTAGGGGCCACTAACGCGATCGGGGTCCTCTTGCAATATATTGCCCTGTCAATGCTCAGTCCGGTGACGGTCACCCTGATCGCCCGCATTTACCTAGTTTACATCTTCTTATTAGGCGGGGTCTTCTTAAAGGAACGGATCCGGGGCTGGGATTACGTCGCCATCGCCGCCTGCATTGCCGGCTCAATCTTGGTTTCCTCTGGGCGGGCGCAATTTGATTCCTGGCTCGGTATCCTCTGCGCCTTTATCTACCCGTTCATGTACGCGGCCAACAACGTGATTGCTAAGTACCTGGTTCAAGATGACCACCCAGCCGACGTCCTCTTTTTTAACCACTTGGTCTCGGCCCTGCTCTTGTTGGTGGCGGGCTTTTTGATCCCCCACACCTACACTAGCGTCCCACTAACCGGGGTTGCCTTTAACTTTGGGGGCGCCTTTTTCAACGGTTTCTTGTCGCTGTTACTCTTTTACACTAGCCTTAAGTACATCACAGCCGGTAAGGCGAACATTGTCCGGGCCCTGGGGCCGCTGATCGTGATTGTGTATTCCTACTTCTTCTTCCCCATCACCATCAACGCCCAGATTATCTGCGGAGCGCTGCTCTTGATTTTGGCCACCACGATCGTGACCGTCAAACAAGCCCAGGTAAATGAATAAACCTTACTTTCCCCGCTGCCTTCTTGGTGACGGGGCTTTTTGCATACAAAAAAGGCCCCCGGGAAGGGAGCCAAATGTTTGATGTGGTAATTTAAGCTTACTTCGACATTTCCCCGGCGAGGATTTGCTTAGCTTGCTTCGTGGTTAAGTCGTAGTTGTAGTAAGTCTTGTAGAAGGACTTGGTCTTCTTAACCATGTCCAGGTTCTTGAATTGGTCTGGGTGAAGCTTTTGGGCGGCCCAGAGGATTTGCAGCGCTTCTTCAGTACTGTAACGGTCCCACGGAAAGGTCCCTTGTGGGTTACCGTAAACCTTGTTATCCTTGACAGCCTTCAATTGGGAAAGGGTGGAATCAGCCTTCAAGAGCTTACGAGCGTTGGCGGTCGTGGTTTGACCAACGATGATCACGTTTGGGTTAGCCTTCACGATGTCTTCGGCATTAACGGTGATCATGTTACCGGCAGTAGTGATGGCGTTCTTACCTCCGGCCATCTTAATCCATTCGTCAACGATCGTCTTGGTCCCATCAACCTTAGTCAGGTCAGCTGGGCTCGTGATGTGCAAAACGGAAGGAGTAGTCTTAACACCCTTAAGTTGCTTTTTAACGTAGGAGATGTTGCCGTCGAGGTACTTGATGTACTTCTTAGCGATCTTCGGGGCGTCCCCACCTAGGATGTCGGCCGTCAAAGTGATCGACTTCTTCATCCCGGCGAAGTCTTGGAACATGGCGTTCACGGCGGTTAAGTTAGCTTGCTTAGCCTGCTTAACTTGTTCCGAGTTGGATGAAATCACAACGTCCGGCTTCGTCTTAACCAGGGATTCGATTTGAATGTCTTGACCGGAGAACGGCGCCGTTACCTTAGAGATTCCTGGGTCAACGGTTTTAAACCAGCCCTCTTGCTTGATTATTGGCGTGGTGGCAACCAACTTCTTTTGGCCGCCAAGCAACAAGACCACTTGGTTGCTGGCGTGCCAGAGGTCAGCCACCCGTGTTACCTTGGTTGGAACCTTCACCTTGGTCCCGGTCATATCGGTAACCGTCTTGGTCTTAGCTGCGGTACTAACGGTAGTTGGAGCGGTAATCCCGGTAACCGGTGCAACGACCCCGGTCAGTAAGGTTCCGGCCAGTACCAGGCCCGCAAAACGCTTCCACTTGAACTTCATTGATTTTTCCTCCTCAATGGCTATTCCAATAAATTATTCTTTTATTAAATAGCCATATTCAAACATTGTTCATAAAAAATTATGACCCCCACAAAAGGTTTTGTGGGGGTCTTGGTTGCGATTTCAGGCAAAATTAGGGTTTTCCCTAACTTTAAAAATTATTAACCGATTGAGCCTTCCATTTCAAAGGAAATTAGGCGGTTTAACTCAACGGCGTACTCCATCGGCAACTGCTTGGTGAATGGTTCCACAAAGCCCATGATGATCATTTCAGTGGCCTTTTCTTCGGAAATTCCGCGGCTCATTAGGTAGTAGAGCTGCTCTTCTGAAATCTTGGAAACCTTGGCTTCATGCTCCATCGCCACGTTCGAGCAGTTGATTTCGTTGTAAGGAATCGTATCGGACTTGGATTGGTCGTCCATAATGATCGTATCGCATTCGACGTGGGCCTTGGAGCCTTCAGCGTTCTTGGTGAAGCGAACGGTCCCCCGGTAGTCAGTCGAGCCCCCGGTCCGGGCGATCGACTTAGAAACGATCGAACTGGAGGTGTTCTTGGCGTTGTGGATCATCCGGGCCCCCGAATCTTGGTGGATCCCGTTAGAGGCCACGGCGATCGACAACATCGTCCCCTTGGCCCCCTCACCATCTAAGTAAACGGACGGGTACTTCATCGTTACCTTGGAGCCTAGGTTCCCGTCGACCCATTCCATGGTCGCGTGGTCCATCGCCGCCGCCCGCTTGGTTTCCAGCGAGTAGACGTTATCCGACCAGTTCTGGATCGTCGTGTAGCGGCAATAGGCGTCCTTTAAGACGTTCACTTCCACCACGGCGGCGTGCAGGGAGTCCGATGAGTAGTTCGGGGCGGTACACCCTTCCACGTAATCGACTGAGGCCCCTTCGTCGACGATGATCAAGGTCCGCTCGAACTGGCCGGTATTCTCGGAGTTTAACCGGAAGTAAGACTGAATCGGCGTTTTAGTTTGAACGCCCTTGGGCACGTAAATAAAGGAGCCCCCCGACCAAACGGCGGCATTAAGGGCGGCAAACTTATTGTCATCTGGTTGAACCAACTTGCCAAACCACTCTTTAAACAGGTCCGGGTACTCGCGTAGGGCGGTATCGGTGTCGGTAAAGATAATGCCGAGCTTTTCGAATTCCTCGCGCATGTTGTGGTAAACCACTTCGGATTCGTACTGAGCCGATGAGCCGGCGAGGTACTTACGTTCAGCCTCTGGTACCCCTAGCCGGTCAAAGGTCTTCTTTAAGTCGTCCGGAACCTCTTCCCAGTCGCGGAACTTCTTGTCGGTCATCTTTTGGTAGTAGAGCATGTGGTCAAGATCTAGTTCTGATAGATCCGGGCCAAACTTGGGCATCGGCATCGCTTTGTAAATTTCGTACGCCTTAAGCCGGTAATCGAGCATCCACTCGGGTTCATTTTTTTCCTTGGAAATGGCGCGCACGACCTCCTCGGTTAACCCCCGGCCCGTTGAGAAGACCGGGTGGATGTCGTCGTGGAAACCATATTCGTATTCCTGGTCGTCATGCAGGATTTCGCTAGCCTTGGTCATCAATATCCTCCTCATCAGTGTCCTTTAACAGTGCCCGCTGTAAGGCCCACCAAGCTAGGGTGGCACACTTGATGCGGGCGGGGAATTCCATGATGCTGGTTAGCACCTGGGCGTCCCCTAACGCTTGTAGGTCCGCTAGGTCATGGTCCTTACCGATCGCCATGTCCGAAAAGATCTTAGCCATTGCCAGAGCCTCGTCTGGGCGTTTCCCCTTGACGGCTTCGGTCATCATCGACGCCGATGCCTGTGAAATCGTGCAGCCGTGACCGGTATAGCCAATTTCGTCAATTAAGCCATCTGAACCTACCTTGACTTGCAAGTCGATTTCGTCACCACAAGTCGGGTTATTTAAGGTAATGGCGTTAGTGGCGTCCTTTAAGGCTCCCTTGTTGTGGGGGTGATCAGCGTGGTCTAAGATAACCTCCCGGTATAAATTATTTAACTTAGATAGTCCCAATTCTGAAGAACTCCTTTGCTTCCTTTAGTGCTGACACCAACTTCTCAGCGTCAGCCGCGGTGTTATACAGGTAAAAGCTGGCCCGGGCGCTGGCCTCCAGACCAAGGTAATTCATCAATGGTTGTGCGCAGTGGTGACCCGCCCGCACGGCGACCCCTTCCATGTCTAGCGCCGTCGCCAGGTCGTGGGGGTGCAGGTGGCCGAGGTTAAAGGAGATCACCCCGGTGTGCTTAGCCGGGTCGGTCGGTCCGTAAACCGTTAGCCCCTCAATTGCGAGTAATTGAGGCAAGACCGTTTGCACCAGCACCCGTTCGTGGGCTTCAACCTGGTCCATTCTAATCGCCGTCAAGTAATCAATCGCCGCCCCTAAGCCAACGGCCCCGGCGATGTTTTGGGTCCCGGCCTCAAACTTGTACGGCAGGGCCGCCCAGGTACTTGCCTGTTCGGTTACCGTGCCAATCATTTCGCCGCCGTACTGATAAGGGGGTATGGCCTCCAACAGGGCTTGTTTGCCATACAAGACCCCGATTCCGGTGGGCGACATCATCTTATGGCCGGAAAAAGCGTAAAAGTCCACGTCCAATTCGGTTACGTCAACCTTCATGTGGGGAACCGCTTGGGCCCCGTCGCCGACGATAATCGCCCCGTGTTGGTGGGCCAACTTGGCCAATTGTTTTAAGGGCGTCACCGTTCCCATCACGTTGGAAGCGTGAGTAACGGCGACGATCTTGGTACGGTCGGTAATCTTAGCCGCCGCATCTGCCAGATCCAATTCGCCCTCCTTCGTTAAACCGATGTACTTAAGGGTGGCGCCCTTTTTAAGCGCTAGCTGTTGCCACGGAATCAAATTGGAGTGGTGTTCCATAATTGAGATGACAATTTCATCGCCGGCCTGGATGTTTTGCTCGCCGTAAGTGGCGGCGACCAGGTTTAAGGAATCGGTGCACCCCTTGGTAAAGATCACTTCTTCTCGCTTCTTTGCGTGAATGAACTTCTGCACCCTATCGCGGGCCGCTTCGTAATCGGCGGTTGCCCGTTCCGCTAGGGTGTGGACCCCGCGGTGCACGTTGGCGTTATCGGTTTGGTAAAAGTCGAGTACCTGCTTAAGAACCGGGGTGGGGCGCTGGGCCGTAGCGGCGTTATCGAGGTACACCAGAGGCTCATCGTTAACCCGCTGGTCCAAAATCGGAAAGTCGGCGCGAAGGTCACTAATACTTTTGTCCATCTGCAAGCTTCCTTTCTAGTACCGCTACCAGCTTATCGCGAACGTTTTTGGCCGGGATGACGGTTAACACGGAGCCCAGGAAGCCCCGGATGACCATCCGCTCGGCGGTCGCCCGGTCAATCCCGCGGCTCATTAGGTAATACATTTGTTCCGGATCGACTGGTCCGACCGAAGCGGCGTGACCGGCGACCACATCGTTTTCGTCAATCAAAAGAATCGGGTTGGCGTCGCCATGGGCATCCCCGGACATCATCAGGACCCGGTTTTGCTGGTCGGCCTTGGCCCCGTGCGCCCCGTGAACAATTTGACCAATCCCGTTAAAGATCAACTCGGACTTTTCAAGTAGGACCCCGCGCTGGTTAATCAACCCGGTCGTCTTCTTGCCGCGGTTAGTAACCCGGTTGTTGACGGCCATCAACTGGCTGCCGGTGGTCACGGCGATCGCCTTAGCGTCGGCATAGCCCCCCTGGCCAATTAATTCGGAGTCCATGTCCCCCAGGGTGTTGCCGTCGTTCATTAAGCCAACCGCCCATTCAACGTGAGCATCGCGGCCAATATTGGCCCGCCGCTTGAAGTAAATGTGGGTGTTAGGCCCCAATTCATCCAGCGAGGAGAAGGCGACGTTGCTCCCCTCTTGAGCGACGATTTCGACCATCATGTTAGCCGGCACCGACCGTTCCCCGACCGTTTGTAAGTGCTGGAGGAAGTGGATCTTGGACTGGGCCTCGGCGACAATCAAGAGGTGGGAGTTTAACGGTTGGTCCTTGGTGGCGTCTTGAATGATCTCGGCTTCGATCGGGGTGTCAATTTCGACCCCCTTGGGAACGTATAAGAAGACCCCGGCGTTTAAAAAGGCTAAGTGTGCGGCGGTCATCTTATTTTCCCCCGGCTTAACCACCCGGTTCATAAAGAAGCGTTCAATCAAGCGGGGATGAATCCGGGCCGCCGAGAAAATATCGGTTAAGATAACCCCTTGTTGGCGCAGTTCTTCCGGCAGCTGAACCTCGGTGGTAGTTTGACCGACTTGGACAATCCGGATCACATCCGGGTCGGAGTCAAGCAACCCCTCGGCCAGGTGCGGGTCGGAATCCTCAAAGGCCAGTGGTTGGTCGCTTAACAGTGGCCAATCCTCAAAGTGGTAACGCGGAATCGTTGGCATCTTTTGGTCGGCCATCAGTTGCAAAGCTTCCAGGCGCCGATCCAATAAGGTGTAGGGCTCCCCGTGTTGGTGGGAAACTTCCTCTATTTGGTCGGCGATCGTTTGAACATCTAATGTCATCGTCGTCCTCCTTAGTGGTTGTCATCAACGAGCTTGACGTCGAGGCCCAGTTCGTCACGCAAGCCAGCGTACCCTTCTGCTTCCAGTTTCTTGGCCAATTCGGCGTCACCGGTCTTGACGATCTTGCCGCCCATCATGACGTGAACGGTGTCTGGCACGATGTAGTTCAAGAGCCGTTGGTAGTGGGTGATGATCAAAGAACCAAAGTTATCACCGCGCATCGAGTTGACCCCCTTGGAGACCACCTTTAAGGCGTCGATATCCAGACCGGAGTCGATTTCGTCGAGGATGGCAAAGGACGGTTCGATCATCAATAATTGTAAAATTTCGTTACGCTTCTTTTCCCCCCCGGAGAAGCCTTCGTTGAGGTAACGTTCGGTCATGGATTCATCCATGTCCAAGAGGGCGAGGTTGTGGTCCAGTTTTTTGATAAAGTCCATCACCGAGATTTGGTCGTCGGCGGGGCGGCGGGCGTTGATGGCCGCCCGCAGGAATTCGGCGTTAGTCACCCCTTGAATTTCAGCCGGGTATTGCATGGCTAAGAATAGCCCCTTGCGCGCCCGTTCATCAACTGGCATCTCGAGAATGTTTTCGCCGTTTAAGAGGATTTCACCTTCCGTGACTGTGTAACCGGGTTGACCCATGATCGTTTGGGAAAGGGTCGACTTCCCGGTCCCGTTCGGCCCCATGATGGCGTGAATTTCGCCAGTCTTCATCGACAGGTTAACTCCCTTTAGGATCTCCTTGGTTTGCTTTGTCTCGTCATCGGTCACCGAAACGTGTAGGTTCTTAACTTCTAATGTTGCCATGTCAATTCCTCCAAATCAGGCCTATTATTCCAATTCTATATAAAGAATCCAACTGGAGGCCCGTTTATTAATCACTTGTCTTACATTATAGTCGTTACAAGGTAAAATAAAACTAGGAAATTCCCCGATATCTGTTTCTGGAATCTTGTATAATAATATCACTAACTAATATAATGAAAATATCAGGCAATTTATTATATATTTTTAGAATAATATTACAAGGAGGGGTTTTTGATGCCGGCTAAATATACCCTGACCCACTTTGAGCTGCTCAACGAAGCCACCCAAGAGCGGCTCCACAACCTTGGTTTATACGAAGGAAAGGACGTGGCGTTGATCCAACGCTATCCATTCCACGGGCCAGTCATCATCGAAAGTGATCGCCAGCGAATCGGCCTACGTTACCGGGTCTTTTGTCAACTAACGGGAGGGATGGAGTCATGACCACCGTTGCACTCTTGGGTAACCCCAACACCGGAAAAACGACCATCTTTAACTCCCTAACCGATAAGTACGCCTACGTCGGGAACTGGACCGGGGTCACGGTCGAAAAAAAGCTTGGCCAAATTAAGGACAGCGCCGTGACCTTAGTCGACTTACCGGGGGTCTACTCCTTAAACCCCTTAACTAAGGATGAAGCGATCGTCACTTCTTACCTATTAAACGACCACCCCGACCTGATCTTAAACGTCACCAACGCCGGCCAACTGAAGCGCAACCTTTTGTTGACCATTGAGGTCTTAGAACTCGGGGCGCCGGTGATTTTAAACCTCAACATGATCGACGACTTAAAGCGCCAGGGCAAGTACTATGACCCCAAGGTCCTCGAAGAATGGCTGGGCTGTGAGGTGAAGACCACCAACGCCCGTTCCCACGAGGGGGTCGCCGCCCTCAAGGCCGAACTGGCCAGCTTAAAGGAGCGCCGCCAGGCCAAACCACTGCTCCTCGACTACCCGCCGATGGTTAAGCAGGCAATCCGTCAGGCCACCGAGGCCCTCGTCAAAGATTACGATATGGACCACGATTACGCCCAGTGGCTTTCGATTCAATACATCAACAAAAACAAGGCGGTCCGACGCTTCGCCCTCTTTAGGGACTTGACCCCGCTGCGTAGCCAGGAAAAATACTACGACGCCCAAAACTTCGAAGACCAGATTTTCAATACCCGCTTTGCCTTCATCGAAAAGTTGCTGGGGGCGGCCAGCCAACCCATCGCCTCGACCAGCAAAGTGGAAATGACCTCTAAGATTGACCGGATCGTGACCAACCCCGTTTTAGGGTTGCCAATTTTTGCCGGGATCTTCTTTTTGATCTTCAAACTGTCCTTTGACTGGGTGGGAACGCCCCTGTCTGACATGCTAGACGGCTTCATCTCCGGCCCCCTTTCGACCACCGCTGACCAGGTCCTGACCGCAGCCGGGGCCTTACCAGTGTTACGGTCCTTGATTGTGGACGGCCTGATCGCCGGGGTCGGGGGGATCTTGGTCTTTATCCCCCAAATTTTCGTCCTCTTTGCCTGCATCTCGCTGCTAGAAGATTCGGGTTACATGGCCCGGGCAGCCCTGGTGACTGACCGGATCATGCAGTTTATCGGATTAAACGGGAAGTCCTTTATTCCCTTGATCATTGGCTTTGGGTGTAACGTGACCGGGATCATGGCGGCGCGAACAATTGAGCAACCAAAGGAACGGTTAATCACAACCTTAATTTCACCATTCATGTCCTGTTCGGCCCGCCTGCCAGTTTACTCACTGGTGGTCGCCGCCTTCTTCCCGAAGCACCAAGCACTGATTGTCCTATCAGTTTACTTCCTGGGGATTATCGTCGCCCTCTTAGTCGCTAAGGGTTACCAACTCTACTTTGGCGTCACCGACTCCTCGGTCTTCATCGTTGAACTACCTCAGTACCACCTCCCCCGCTTTGACGTCATTTGGCACGGGACTTGGGACAAGGGGAAGGGCTTCGTGAAAAAAGCCGGGACGGTCATCTTTGCCGGGACGGTCATCATTTGGCTATTGGCCTCCTTTGGCCCCCACGGTTTCGTCACTAATTCTAGCCACTCCTTTGCCGCTAGCCTTGGCCACCTGTTGGTTCCCTTCCTTGCACCGGTCGGTATCACCCAGTGGCAAACGATCGCCGCACTCTTTACCGGGGTCTTAGCTAAAGAAGCGATCACTTCCAGTATGATGGTGATGTTTCACACCAGCAGCCAAGCGGTCTTGATTAGCGCCCTGGGCCAATTCATCAACCCGGTTGCCGCTTACGCCCTCTTGGTATTTATCCTCTTGTACGCCCCGTGTTTTGCCACCTTGGGGACGATCAAGCAAGAAACCGGCTCGACCAAGTGGACAATCTGGTCCTTGGTTTCTAGCCTGATCATTGCTTACGGCCTGGCCTGGCTGATTTACACGGTCGGCAGCCTCTTCATTTAGAAAGGAGTTTCCCATGCTTAGTTTAATTACCAACACCGTCATCATTTTGCTAATCATCGGCTGCGCCTTTTGGCAACTCGTTAAGGTCTTTAAGCGGGCCAAGAAGGGCAAGTGTGCCGCTTGCGATTACGATTGCGCCGTTAAACAACAGGTCTTAAAACAAGAAAAGCACGGTGCCCAATAAACAAAAAAGCGGGCGACGGGAAAATTTTCCTGTCGCTCGCTTTTCGTTAATGTTATGTTAATTGGTGTTAAATCAACCCCACCGCAAAGGTCACGACCTGGACAAGGGAACCGATTAGTAAAATCCGGATCGCCGCCGGAAAGGTTTCTTTTTTGACCTGCTTGTTAAATAAAAGCTTGGTTTGCTTGACGACAAACGGGATAATTAAAAGGGTCAACAGGACCGTCCACGGCGTTAAGCGTAACACTGCCGCCGCAATAATGGCTAAAAAGGCAATGGTGTTTTTAACCGCAAAGGCGTACAGCGCCCACTTCTTACCGATAAAGTGGACAATCGTGTGGCGGTGGTTATCGTTATCCTCTTGTTCGTCGCAAATGTTATTTGCTAGCAACAGGTTGGAGATCCATAGTTCATCAGGCAGCGCCACTAAGAAAATAACCCCCAGGTTAGTCCAAGACCAGGTAAAGTCCGCTCCGGTGTTCACAAAAACCGAAATTAGGGTGATCATAAAGCCCATCGTGAACCCGGAGAAGAATTCACCAACCGGCAGCCCCGATAATGGAAAGGGACCCGATGAGTACAAAAAGCCGACCGCAAAGCAAAACACCCCGAGCCAAAGCAAGGTCAGCCCTAGTTGGGTCACCAGGTAGATTCCCAGCAAAGCGGCGATAACCACTAGGGTGATCAACATCGCCAACACTAAGTGCGGAGATAAGTTTTCGCGCCCGATGATGTTGGTGTTTTGCTGATAGTCCTCGGTGTCGACGGCGTGAACGTAATCGTGGTAGTTGTCCAACATATCGACCGCCATGTTAAACAAGAACATGGCGATAAAAAAGAGGAGCGCCAGCATTGGTTGCACGGTGTGGTAGTAATAGGCCGCTAAAAAGAGGCCGAGTATGAAGGGCAAGACACTGGCGGTCTTGGCCTTGATTTCAACCAATTCTAAAAATACTTTGACAGACATTAAATAAGTCCACCCTTTCCCTTATTTATTCAATTCCCTATTTAGGGTACAATAGACAGTATAAACCTTAAAGGAAATTTAATGATGAAACAAACACATTTTCCGCACAACCCCGAATTAAATCGGGCCCTCTTAGCCGTTAGCGACCTAATGGCAGCCCGAATCAAAACTAAGGATGGCCAACTAGAAAGCGCCCTGCAAAAAATGGCCACTAACGGCGGTAAGTTTTTGCGCCCCGCCTTTTTCTGGCTCTTTGCTTCCCTGACCGGCCAACCGCAACCAGAACAACGCGACCGCTTAATCAAGCTGGCCACCTCGATTGAAGTCCTCCACATGGCCACTTTAATCCACGATGACATTATTGACGACTCTCCCGAGCGGCGGGGACGCATCAGCATTCAAGCCGAGTTTGGCAAGGACGTGGCGGTTTATTCCGGCGATTACCTGTTCACGATCTTCTTTGACCTGATCACCACCACCACCGCTACAACTCCCTTTTTGACCACCAACGCCCAGATCATGCACCGGATCTTAAGCGGTGAACTGGGCCAAATGGCCGACCGTTTCAAACAAGACCAAACCTTCCTTTCCTACCTGCGCAACATCAACGGTAAGACGGCCGCCCTCTTCTCCTTGGCAGCTAGCGAAGGGGCCTACTTTGGCGGTGCCGACCAACGGACCGTCGCCCTAGCCAAGCGGATCGGCCAAAACGTTGGGATCGCCTTTCAGATCTTAGACGATATCCTCGACTACTCCAGCGGCGACCAACTCAACAAGCCGGTCCTAGAAGACCTGGCCACGGGGGTCTACTCACTCCCCTTGCTGTTAGCGATGCAAGCTAACTCGGCCGCCTTTAAGCCCCTCTTGGACAAGGGACGGTTAATGAGTGAAGCGGATATGCAGCTCGTCCGTCAATTAGTGCTTGAAAACGGCGGGGTCGAGCAAGCCCGTCAACTAGCCACCGCCTTCACCAAGAAAGCCAAAGCAGAAATCAACCAGCTCCCCGCCGGTTCCTCCCGGCGTGCCTTAACCAAGCTGTGCCAACGCCTGTTAAAACGGAGCTCATAACTAAAACACCCCCACTTACCAGCTGCAAGTGGGGGTGTTTTTAATTAACCGGGTAGAGTGGTCGCTTACCGTTGACAATCCGAACCACGTCATCGAGTCCCATTTCAACGATGTTTTTGATTGCGGTATCGGTGAAAAAGGCCGAGTGCGGTGAAATCAAGACGTTGGGCATCGCCCGCAAGGTCAGATAGGATTCTGATACTTCTTCTCTGCTGGCTTGGCGTTCAAAGTAGCCCGTTTCGTCGGCGAGGGTGTCGAGGGCCGCCCCGGCCAGTTGGTGGTTTTGCAGGGCCTCGATCAGGGCCGCCGTATCGACCAACCCGCCCCGGGCCATGTTAATCAGGTAGGCGCTATCCTTCATCTTGGCAAAGGCTGTTCGATCCAGGAGGTTTGCCGTTTCCTCATTAAGGGGGGTGTGGATGGTTACAATGTCAGCTTCCCGAAGCAATGTCTCGAGGTCGACGTAAGTCAAGTCGGCCTCTAGTTCCGCATGGTGAACCGGGTCGGTGGCCAAGACATTGGCCCCCAGGGCGCTGTACAGGCGGGCGGTGGCACCGCCAATGTGGCCGGCACCAATTACCCCCACAGTCAGGTTGTAGATCTCAGTTGACTCCAGCCCCACCCAACGAAAGTCGTAATTATCCATTCGCTGGTCGTAGTAACCAAGTTTCCGGACTAGGCGCAGGGCCTGGGTGAGCCCCATTTCGGCAATCGCCCGCGGCGAGTAGGCCGGGACGTTGGTCACCAGTAAGTGGTGGTCGGCCGCTTGCTTTAAATCAATCATATCAAACCCAACCATCCGGGCGGTCAGCTGCTTGATCCCTAACCCCTCTAGAGTCGCGTAGACCTCCGGATCCAGGTCATTGGTCTGCTGAAAATCGATCCCGTCAAAGCCCGCGGCCCACTTAGCGGTCTCCTTATTTAACCCCTCTTCGACCATCTTAACTTGGTGGCCTGTTTTGTTTACCCAGGCCTCCACGTAGGGGCGTTCGGTGTCTAAGATCGAATACATCAAAATCTTCATTTTAATCCTCCTTTTGGGGGTCAAAGCTTTGCCACTTAGCAACCGCTTCTTTAAGGGTCGCCATTGGCTGAGTGGCGGCAACACGGACAAAGCCATCGCCACCCTTGCCAAAGGCCAAGCCTGGCACCACTAAAATCCCGGTTTGGTTCAAGAGACGGGTAGCGTATTGCTCCGAACTAAGCCCGGTCTTACGAATGTCTAAAAAGGCGTAGATCGACCCGCCAACCGGATTCACGGCGTGGTTCGGCAAGGCGCCCAGGGCCGTTTGTAAATAGGTTAGCCGCTCTTGGAAGGCCGCCACCAGCGGGGCAACCAGTTCATCGTGGTGTTCAAGGGCGTAGAGGGCCGCATCTTGGCTGATCGTGGGCGCCGTGTAGGCCACGTTTTCATTGACCGCCGCCGTAGCATCGGCTAAATACTTTGGCCCCACTAACCACCCCAGCCGCCAGCCGGTCATGGCAAAGGACTTGGACATCCCGCTAATCGTGACCGTATTATCCAGGGCCTCCTTAGCCAATGGGTAGTAGTGGTGACCCGGCATTTGGAAGTCGGCGTAGATTTCATCGGTCAAGAGGATCAGGTTGTGGTCAATTGCCAACTGACCCAGGCCCTGGGCAGCTTCTTGATCAAGCACCGCCCCGGTCGGGTTATTCGGCGAGTTGACGATGATCGCCTTAGTTTTATCTGTAAGCGCCGCTTCGAGTTTGGCCGGGTCAATGGCAAGGCCCGCCTCGGGGTCCATGGCCACCATCACCGGAACCCCACCGGCCAGTTTCACCTGGGCGGCGTAGGGAGAAAAGCACGGCTCGGCAATCAAGACCTCGTCACCCGGATCGAGTAAGGCGTATAGGGCCAACAAGAGGGCGTGTTCCGCACCCACCGTCACCATCACCTGGGCGGCTTTGGCGGGTACCCCTAGTTTTTGATAGTATTCCGCAATTGCTTCTCGCAGCTCCGGCATCCCCATCGCCGCCGTGTAGTGGGTGTGCCCTTTTTTGGCGCGTTCGGTGGCCGCCTCAACAATGGGCAGCGGGGTGGCAAAGTTCGGGTCGCCGACGGAAAGGTCGATCACGTCGTCCCTGGCCGCCGCTAAGTTGCAGACCTCGGCTAAAATGTTGCGCTCTTCGTGTTGGGAAGCTTGACTCAAAATTGACTTGTCCATACTATTTCTCCTCAAATTTTAATCATTAGGGGAATTGTACCCTACTCCCGGGTGAAAAACAAGTAAATATACGTAATATAGTTAATAAATGCGGCAATCATTGCATTTTTATGCGTGTTGATACCATTTGCCTTTCCCCTGTCGTAAAGATGGTTTCTCCCCACCACTAAAAAAGCGCCCTTAGGCACTTTGGTCTTGGTGGATCCGTAAAAAGGAGATAATCAACTCGGCCACCGCCGTCGGTGAGAGCTTATCCGTGCGAATGGTGAGGTCGGCACAACGATCGTAGGCGGGGCGGCGGGCGTCTTGGAGGTCCGCTAACTCCGCCGGGGTTAGCTTACTTGCTAGCGGGCGCCCCTCCCCGTCCCCTAACCGCCGGGCGGTCTCGGCGGGGCTAGCCGTCAGCAAGATTACCGGGGCCTGGGCGTGTTCAAGCAGTCGTTGGTTACGTTCCGCCACTGGGGTCCCGCCACCGGTCGCTAAGATTCCCTGGCGCCGCTTAACCACCTCCTTAAGGGCGCTGTGCTCCAGGTCGCGAAAACTCGCTTCGCCGTCGTCTGCAAAAATTTGGGGAATCGGCTTGCAAGCTGCCTTCTCCACTTCGTCATCGAGGTCGTAGACTGGCTGCTGTAAGGCCTCACCAAGCAGGGTGCTGACGGTGGTCTTGCCGCTACCCATGAAGCCAACTAGGATTAAGTTCATTCTTGGTCCCCCCGTTCAATGATTTCGTAATCGTTGAGGACCCCAGCGGCCCGCCTTTGATCGGCGGGGGTGCTGAAGGTCAGTTGCAAGACCCCGTTAATTTCATCCCGCAGTTCCAACACTTGCAAGTGGATGACGTTGACGTTGGCCGCCGCTAAACGGTTCATGACGCCGGCAATCGCCCCCACCTGGTCCGGAATGTTAATGAAGAGGTCGTAAAAAAGGTCCTTACTTTGTTGGTTGAGTCGGTTGCGGCGTACCCGGGCCTTGGAAAAGGTTTCAAACAGCCCCGCTTGGTCTTGCTTATCAATCAGGTCCTTGAAGCGTTGCAGCTCCCTTAGGTAACTGGCTAACTGTTGGGAGATCAAATCACGGTTGGTCGCCATGATCGCCGCCCACATTGTCGGATCCGAAGCGACGATCCGGGTCACCGATTTAAAGCCCCCGGCCGCCACCCGTTCCCCTAGCGGTTGCCCCGCAAAGGCGGTCGCCGTTTGGTTAACCAGGGCCGTTGCAATCACGTGGGGGAGGTGGCTAACCTGGGCCACCAAGTAATCGTGCTCCTCGGCAGTGACGGTCAACCACTTCGCCCCGGTTCCACTCAGCAGGTCTTTTAAACTGGCCCGGTGGTCAACTGGGCCGGTGGGAACCAGGAAGTAAAAGGCGTTTTCCACCAGGTCGCGCCGACTGGCTTGGACCCCACTCTTGTGCGAACCGGCCATTGGATGACCGCCCACGAAGGCGACCCCGGCGTCAACTAGTGGTTGGGCGGCTTTTAGCACCGCTTGCTTGGTGCTCCCCACGTCGGTCACCACCACCCCCTCTTTCAGTTCCATTCTCGCCAGGTCAGCCAGGTCTTGGCAGATCGCCAAGACGGGACCGGCCAAGATGATAAAGTCCGCTCGTTGTGCTCCCGCGAGGCCAGTGGTCGCCTCGTCAACCAACCCCACTTGCAGGGCGTAATCCAGTGCGGCTTGGTTCGGATCGCTAGCGATGATTTGATCCTGGGGATGGCTAACCCGAATCGCCCTGATCAAGGATCCCCCGATCAGGCCGAGGCCGTGAATAAAGACGGTAGTCATTTAAGCACCTCCTAACTTGGCTAAGTCGGCAAATAAGCTGGGGTAAGAGACCGCCACGGCGTCCGGGTCAATCAAGAACAGCGGCGTCGTTGAGCGGAGGGCCGCCACGGCCGCTAACATCCCCAGCCGGTGGTCGCCGTGGCTATTTAAGTTTAGCTTTTGAACTTGCCAATTGGGGCGGCCGACAATTCGCCAACCATCCGGACGTTCTTCCACGTCCACCCCTAGTTGCAAGAGCAGTTCGGCGACCGTTTGAATCCGGTCGGTCTCCTTGACCCGCAGTTCGCCCGCCCCGCTAATCTCGCTTACCCCGTCTGCACAGGCCGCTAGCAGGGCCACTAGCGGTAGTTCGTCAATCAAGTCCGGTACGTCCTTGGCGGTCACCGTTACCGCCCTTAACTGGCTGGTTTGAATTGTCACATCCCCTAACGGCTCGCCCCCGCTAGCCGTCTCTTTAATTGAAAGGCGCGCCCCCATTTTTTTCAGGACCCGTATGAGCCCCGTCCGGGTGGGATTTAGGCAGACGTCTTTAACCGTCAGGTGCGAATTGGCGATCACCGCCCCGGCCACCAAGAAGAAGGCCGCCGAGGAAGGGTCGCCGGGGACCAGGACCTCTTGGCCAACCAAGCGCGCCCCGGGGGTCACGGTGATCGAGTTCGCCGCCCGGTCGACGGTTAAGTTCGCCCCAAAGGCCTTCAAGAGCCGTTCGGTGTGATCACGGGTCGGTAGTGGTTCACTCACCGTCGTTGACCCCTGAGCCTGGAGGGCCGCCAAGATCACGGCGCTCTTGACCTGGGCCGAGGCCACCTCTAATTTCACCCGTGCGCCCTGGAGGGGGTGCCCCACCACGGTGGCCGGCAAGGTCCCCGCCTCACTCAGGCCTATTTGCGCCCCCAGGCGGGCCAGCGGTCCTTGTACCCGCTTCATCGGGCGCCGGCTCAAGGAGGCATCCCCCACCAGTTGGCTAGTGAAGGACTGGCCCGCCAAGATCCCCATCAAAAGACGGGTGGAGGTCCCCGAGTTATTCATTTGAAGGGGCGCCGCCGGTTCAACCAGGCCGGCGATTCCCCGTCCAATTACTTCGACGTGCTCCCCTTTTCGCTCGATCTCGACGCCAAGGTCTTGCAGGGCCCGTAAAGTGCTCAAGCAATCCTCCCCCGCCAAAAAGTGATCAATCACCGTGGTCCCCTCACTTAACGCCCCGATCATCAGGGCGCGGTGGGAAATGCTTTTGTCACCAGGTACCGCCAGTTCCCCGTTCAGGCCCCGGCTATTAATTGTTAACGCTCGTTTTTGCATCCGTTTCTCCCTTAACTTGGTACACGCTCCACAGCATCTTTAAGTGAATGGTTTTGATTACCCGGTCGGCCGGCCCGGCAAAGGCCTGGCTGGTCAGGGTATACCGCCCGTCTGTTTGATAGCACCGGTAAGCCTGCCACTTGCTCGGGCAGGGCATAATTTCCAAGGGACCCTCAACGTTTCTCGTTAAGTAATCAATCGTGGCCGGGTGGCAATAGGCCCGTTGACCGCTTCGCCCCCGCCGTTCCAAAATGGCCAACGGGGAAAGTTCGGTGATTAGGCTGTCGATTAGCTCCAACCGGTCACCGTATTGGTAGTGCAGGTCCCCCCAACTGGCCCCGGTTGGCGTTTTAACCGCCGCGGGAATTAATAATAATTCACCCCTTAGTTCCGGGATTGACTGGTAGAGCACTTCAAAACTGGGGTGGCCAACCACCTCAAGATTTTCGTGGTCAGCCCGGTATTGCTCGGCGGCCCGGTAAGAATCGGTTACCGCCGGCCCTAAGGTGTGAATCTTCATATTAATAACCCCGCAGTTCTTCTCGATAGGCCGCTAACTGTTCTTGCAGCCGGGCCAGGTTGTCAGCGTTAAAGCTGTTAGTCAAGGCCTTGGCTAATTCGATGGCGACCACGTTTTCAATCACGATCGAAGCCGGCACGATCGCGGTAGTGTCGGAACGCTCGACGCTGGCCTTTTCCACTTCCTTGGTCACCACGTTAACCGTCTTGAGTGCCTTGTAAAGGGTCGGGATCGGCTTCATGGCCGCGTTAATAATCAGGGGCATCCCGTTGGTCATCCCGCCTTCCAAGCCCCCGAGGTGGTTGGATAAACGGTGGTAGCCATCGGCGTCGTGGCTAATCTCGTCCATCCCCTGACTGCCGGGGTGGCGACTGATCTCAAAGCCGTCGCCAATGCTAACCCCCTTCATGGCGTTGACCCCCATCACGGCGGCGGCCAACTGACTATCTAGCTTGGTATCCCAGGAAACGTAGCTCCCGATACCGGCCGGCATCCCGTTAACGACCACCCGGATCCAACCGCCCAGAGTATCGCCCGCACGCCGGGTCTGGTCAATTAGGTCGTGAAGTTTCGCTACCCGGTCTTGAGCAAGGATCCGCAGGTCGTTTTGGGTGATGGCGTCTTTAATTTCACTCACCGTTTGGGGCTTAGTTAGGTCGGTGTCGACCGGGCCGATTGCTTGGACGTAGCCAACCAAGGTCACCCCCAAGGCGGCCAGTAGTTGTTCACAGACGTTGCCAACCGCCACCCGGATCGCCGTCTCGCGGGCCGAAGAACGTTCCAAGACGTTGCGCAGGTCGCGGTGACGGTACTTCATCCCCCCCACCAGGTCGGCGTGGCCGGGCCGGGGCCGCTCCACCTTGCGTAGGGTGTTTTCCGCGGTGGCTGGGCTGGTTGGGTGCATGATCGACGACCAATGGGCGTGGTCACGATTTTTCACCACGAGGGTGATCGGTGACCCTAGGGTAAGGCCGTGGCGGACCCCACCCAGAATCTCAACCTGGTCGTGTTCAATCTGTTGCCGACTGCCCCGGCCATACCCACCTTGGCGGCTTGCCAAATCGGCGTTGATTTGGTCCACGTCAATGGCTAGACCGGCCGGAATTCCTTCAATAATTGCGGTTCCTTGGGGGCCGTGTGATTCACCGGCCGTGAGGTAAGTTAACATAATTTTTTCCTTTCTAGTTGCTTGGCTTGATCCATGATCGTGGTAAAAACTTGCGCTACGGCGGGTTGGTAATCCTCGTTTGCCACTAGGTCGACCACCCGCTTCAATACCGCCCGTTCCCGGGTTGGATCAAAGACCGGCGCCCCGCTTGCTTGCTTCGTGCGGGCAACCGCCTCAACGATTTCAAACCTTTGCTTTAAAAGGGCGACGAGCCGTTCGTCGACTTGGTTGATCTGGTTACGGAGCTGCTCTAACTCAGCCATGGTGACGCCCCCTTTCGCTAATCAAAACGACGAGCATCAGGGCGCTACCGATTAACCCCACCACTAGGTCACCGGTCATCGCCGCCCGCATGCTAGTGGTTGACAAGACCCCGGTAATTAGCGGAACGGTGAAGGAAGCAATGCTACCAAAGAAGTAGTACACCCCGGTGACCATCCCCCGGTGGTGCGGGAAGAAGCGCATGAACAGGGTCAAACCGACTTGCATGATTCCCCCGGCGGCACTAATCCCGAAGACGAAGCTAGCCACCTGCACCATCACGGTACTGGTGCCAACCAGGACCCCTAACAAGGCGAGGACGGCAATCACGTTCATGCTAATCAACAGGTGGGTCTCCTTGACGTTGCGTTTTAAGAGGGCAAAGATCAACATTACCCCGCTGATCGAACCCAGGCTGTAAAGCGACAAGAGAAAGTGGGCCTGACCGTCGGAAAAGTTCAAGCTGTCAGCGGCAAAGAGGGAGATCCACTGGGTAAACCAGATCATCACCGCCATGGAGGTGTACCCGTATAAGACCAAAGCGATCGTGGTCACCCAGTTTGGTTTAACCTTTTTTTCTCCGCTGCCTTCTTGGGCCGGACTTTGGTTAGGCAGGGGGAAGGACAGGGGCAAGATCAAGACGAAGTTGATGACCACCAGGGCGGCCATGGTCATAAAGGACCAGCCAAACCATAGCCCGTTGGCCGTTAGTTGGGCGATGAGCAGTGGCAAGACGAACTCGCCAGCCGACATGAAAGCCTTGATTAAGATCGTGGCCGCGCCGTTACCGCCGTTTAGTTCAACGAAGGTGGTGTAGGTGCCGGCATCGAGGGCCGAGTTGGCAATCCCGGCCAGGATCGCGAAGAAGTAGGCGACGTAAATGTTGTGGCTGAAGGGGATTCCGATCGCAAAGGCTAGGTAGGCGCTCATCCCCAGCAAGACAAAGGCCTTACGGCTAAATAAGTCAGCTAAAAACCCGGTAATCAGGTAGGACAAGAGGCGCCCGATCCCAACTCCTGAAATAACAAAGGAGACAATTTTCAGGGGGCTGTTCCAAGCCGCCCCCAGGCTAGTCATGTTCTGGGCCAAGATAATTAGCCCGAACCCGTGAATGAAGTAGTTGATGTACAGCGACCAGGCCAAGCGGGCCCGGTGAATGGTGGGTGCCTTGACGGTTAAATTAGATTCCATGTTCATTCCTCCAAAGGTATAAAAAAACCGGCTAAACTAAGACGTTGCTCAGTCTAGCCGGTAATCACCAAAGGAAATGAAAGTGAGAGATGTCGCCACCATTCCTTGCTAGACTGCCCTAGCAAGGAAGTACCAAAAACCCTTGCTTAGGTCTGAACGTCGTCGTCCGGACCTAAGCGGTGCGGACGCTATTCGAAATAAGCAAAGGAAAAATAGCTGTTCGTAAGGTGGGTTAATTGATTCATGGTGGTGTTCCTCCTTCAAGTTGATAACTACATTAAAACATTCTCATTTAATCTCGTCAAGGATCAATTCTTATTATTTTATTCTAATCATTCGCAAGGAGTACTCCGGTCGACACACCGCCAGCTGTTGGTTGGTTTCCGCACCACCTTTGTTTAGTGCGTCACGTCTTTCCCCCCTAATTACACGCAAAAAAGGGACCACCCTCACCAGAGTGGTCCCCTTTAAATTAATGAATATTAACGTGGCAAAATTGCTAGACTGGTTACCTGAGCGCAACTAATCAACTAGTCGTTTTTGCCTAATCAACGCCACCCATTAAGTTGTGGATCCGTTTAACGAAGAACATCAGGATGATCCCAAAGGCAATCGAAACGACCCCCACGGCGATGAAGTACGGTACTTCGGTCGCCGATGAGTAGTACTTAACGATTTGGGCGTTGACGGCTTGGCCAACTGAATCGGCCATGTACCATAAACTCATCATTTGAGACTTGAAGGCCTTAGGGGCCAACTTGGTCGTTACCGACAGGCCAATTGGCGAGTTCAGCATTTCCCCAATTTCGACTAAGAACCAGGAACCGACCAGCCACAGCGGTGAAACACGGCCGGCCGTTCCAAAGAGCATTCCCGGAATTGCCATCCAAACGTAGGATAACCCGGAAAAGACCAACGCCCAAGCGAACTTCCCCGGTGAAGTCGGTTGCTTTTTCCAGTGGTCCCATAAGAGGACGAAGACCGGCGTCAGTAGCATGATAAAGAGTGGGTTTAAGGTTTGGAAGTTAGCGGCGGCAAAGTGCCACCCCCCGATGTGCAAGACCGTCCGTTGCTCGGCAAAGAGGGCCAAGACCACGGAACCGGACTCTTCAATCCCCCAGAAGATGGCGGCGGCAATGAAGAGCGGGATGTAGGCAACCACCCGCTTGCGTTCTAACTTAGTGACCTTCTTTGAGTGCAGCATCATTACGAAGTAAACGATTGGCATGGCAATGGCGATCACCGTGATTAAGTTGATGACACCGTTAACGTTGAAGCTGTGGAAGACAGCCATGAGCCCCAGGACCGCCACTAAGGCGATGACGATCACCGCCGCCCACTTGATTACCGTCTTTTTCTCCGCTTCTGTCAGCGGATCGTCCGGGGTCAGGCTACCTTCGGGTAAGTACTTTTTACCGTCCCAAATGTATTGGAGCAAGCCAAAGAACATCCCAATCGCCGCTAGGGCGAAGCCGGCGTGAAAGTTTTGCTCGCTACCAAAGAGGTGGAGACCAAAGCCGCCAGCGGCCCACGGCACCGCCCACGGGGCAACGACGGCCCCCAGGTTGATCCCGAAAACAAACATCGAAAAACCAGCGTCACGGCGCCGGTCGTTTTCCGCATACAAGTCCCCGACCATTGACGAAGCGGACGGGTTTAACAGCCCCGACCCAATCACAATGAAGACAATTGAACCATACAGGGCGCTCACCCCAAAGGGCAAGGAGAGGCAGATGTGGCCCAGCATGATGGAAAAGCCCCCTAAAAAGACGGTCCGGCGCGTTCCCCAGACCCGGTCGGCCAGCCAGCCCCCGACAATCGTCGAAATGTAGACTAAGGAGCCATAAATTGACATAATCGAGGCAGCCGTAGTCTGGTTAATTCCCAGGCCGCCCTTAGTAACGGCGTAATACATGTAAAAAAGTAGGATTGCCCGCATCCCGTAGTAGGAAAACCGTTCCCACATGACGGTGAAAAAGAGGGTCGAAAGCCCCTGCGGTTGGCCAAAGAAGGCCGTATCCGTTTGTCGATCCATTAGATATCTCCCATCTGAATGTATAATTATTAACAATGGGTTCAATTATACAACCATTGCATATTGGGTCAAGAGAATGGGCTTAGTTGAACGCTTCCAAGAAAAAAATACCAAGAAATTCACCAAAATCACTTGCATTTTAGAACGACTCCGGGTAAGATAATTAAGTAATTTAATTGGGCTATAGCCAAGTGGTAAGGCAACGGTTTTTGGTACCGTCATGCGCTGGTTCGAACCCAGCTAGCCCAATAGTATGGCGGTCACGGTTTCGTGATCGCCATTTTTTGTTATTAAAGGAGGAATTTCAATGTCATTACCGTTTCAGGCAGTCACCTTTGATATGGACGCTACCTTCGTCCACGACGATAAGAGCTACGACCACGCCCGTTTTGAACGTATCTTATCCCAACTTGAGGACCAGGGGGTCAAGGTAATCGTGTCGTCTGGCAACCAATACGAGTGCCTCACCAATTACTTCCCGGACACTAAGGAGCGCCTCTACTTCGTGTCCGAAAACGGCGCCCACGTGGTCTACCAAGGCCAAGATCTGGTGCAGACCACGGTTGAGCAAGCCGTCGCTGACGAGGTGATTCGGTTCTTGTGTAATGACTTGAAGCTCACCCCTTCCCTCTCCGGGGTTAAGCACGGCTACGTTTACGCTAAACTCCCCGCCGCGACCCTTAAGCGCCAACAATTTTACTTCCCCAACCACGTACTGGTCGACGATTACAAGGACCTGCCGGCCGATCGCTACTATCAGCTCTCCTTTTTACTGGACCCAGCTAAGGTTGACGAACAATTGGCCGCCCTACAGGACCGCTTTGGCAATCAAGTTCGGATTACCCCGAGTGGTAACGGCTCCGTTGACGTAACCGTCCCGGGGATTAACAAGGCGACCGCCCTCAACGACTTGCTCTCCTCTTGGGGCCTTTCCGGTGCCGACCTGATCGCCTTTGGTGACGGCGGTAACGACGCCGAGATGCTCAAGCTCGCTAAGTTTGGGTACGCAATGAAAAACGCCGGCCCGGTTGCCATCGCCGCAGCTAACCACCTTACGGCCCTCGACAACAACCACGACGGTGTCTTGGCCGTCCTAGAAGACTACCTCACCAACCAAGGCTAACCCCAAACCCCTCCAATGTGTTACAATTAAAGTTACACAAAGGAGGGATTTTTATGTTGATTACCGTCACCGGGGCAACCGGCCACCTGGGTCGCCGGATTGTCCACCAACTAAGCAAAACTCTTTCGCCCAATCAAATTCGGATTGGCGCCCACAACCCTAGCAAAGCCGCCGCTCTAAAGGAAGCTGGCTTTCAGGTTGCCCACTTAGACTACCAAGATCCCGCTACCCTGACTCCCGCCCTGGCCGGGAGCGACGTGGTCGTTTACGTCCCGTCGTTAACCTACAGTTTGACCGGCCGGGTAACGGAACTGGAGAACCTGTTAACGGCGATCAAGGATGCTAACGTCCCTTCCATCGTCGCGGTCTCTTTTTTTGCCGATCAAGCCAATAACCCCTTCCGGATGGCGCCCTTTTACGCCTACTTACCTCCCCGCTTAGCCGGGAGTGGGCTTAACTACGCCGTCATCAAAAACAGCCTCTACGCCGACCCACTGGTTCCTTACCTACCGGAACTGATTAAACGGCAGAACGTTATTTACCCGGTTGGCGACCAACCAATGTCTTTTATTTCCCAGGAAAACTCCGCCGAGGCAATCGCTAAGGTCGCCTTAACCCCCGCCCTGCGGGATCACCACCAAACCTACCTCCTTAGCCAGTCAACCAGCCTCCCAATGACCGAACTAGCCGCCATCATGACTAAGGTTAGCGGCCACCAAATTGGTTACCAGCCGGTTTCGGTTGCTGAGTTCGCCCGGTTATACCGAGAAGAAGGGGATGGTGACGAACTGGCCTCGATGTACCAAGCTGGTGCCATGGGCCTGTTGAGCGGAACTAGTGATGACTTTTGGACCATCACCGGCCACGCCCCCACGTCAATGGCTGATTTTTTGGCCGCTAACTACCGCCCCAAATAAATGATAAGAAAAAAAGCTGGAGACGACGCCGTCTTCAGCTTTTTTAGCTTCCCTCACTTAATCAACGGCCCGTCGAGTAGGTTGGGGCGCACTCACTCCTATTTTCTCCATAAGAAGTCGATCAGGTAGCGGTCGACCTGGGCGTTGCTATGCAGTTTGGAGTGTTGTGCTTGCTTACCAGTAAAACGGTGGGCTTGGTATGACTTGGCCCGGCCGCTCACCAGGTACTTAAGCGTCTCACTGGAAATGTTGGCAACGCGGCCGTCGCTGCCGTTACCGATGTTGCCGTACAGGTTGAGGACCGCCGCTTGGCGTGGGTAGACTTGGCGCAACTTCAAAAGCTCCTTAAAGCTGTCCGTCATCTTGTTAGGCTCCCCCGTCTTTTGGTTGATAGACAAGCCCGCCGGTTGGTCGTAACCAAGAATCCCGTCGAAGTGACCGGCAATGTCTACCTGTTTTTTTAGCTGGGGAAGTTTCTTATCGTTGGCATTATTAACCAGGTAAAAGGTAATCGCCATGTTCCCCATCGAGTGGCCAACCATGTTCATCTCCTTAAAACCGTACCTCTCTTGAAAGGCAACAACCACGTTTTTAGCGTAGCGAGCGTCTACTTGGTAGTCGGGGTTACGGTTGTCGGCGAAGTTGACTTCGACAATTGGGTTGATGGCCCCCTTTTTGATCGTCCCCACTAGGTTAACCGTCCCCTGCTTAGTGACGTTAGCGCGGATGATCGTCTTGGTTACCCCGGCTTTTTGCGCCGCTTTGGCCATGTGATCTTCGGCGTTGGCGCTGGAGCCAAAGCCGTGGAAAAAGAGCGTGGGCGTTGTTGATTGAACATATTTTGTTGAATTTAATTGCCTAGCTTGGGCCCGGACTAGCCAGGTCCCCGCTAGCACTAAGACACAAATTATGGCAATCATTATTACCATGCGCCGATTTTTATTATTTTTCATCCTAACTTCTCCTCCACTCACTTGTATAAAAACTTAAATCGCCGTTATTTTATGAAAAACAACTTCTTTCTCTAAATTATCGTTAACGGTTTCATCGTTGTCAAATGCCCGTTTTAAGGCAACAATAATGCATAGGGGGCATTAATTAGTTGGTAAAGATTTTCTTAAAGATGAGAAACTTTTAACTTACGAGGCTAAAAAAACTATGGTAATGTAATCAATTGTGAAATCAAGAGAAGGAGTTGTAAATTAATTTATGGAAAAAGTTCAAATGGAACAAGCCCATCCACGTACCACCTCAGCAAGCCGGGTTCGGCACCCTAAGCTTGCCATGGTTTCGATGCTTCTCGGCGCCTTTGTCGGGATGTTTTCAGAAACGTCCCTCAACATTGCCTTACCAAAGTTGAGCATTGCCTTTAACATGTCGACTGCCACTTTGCAATGGTTAGTAACGGGTTACATGCTGATTATTGGGATCATCATGCCCCTTTCATCAATCATCTCAAAGTGGTTTTCAACGCGTAAAATCATCATCTTTGCCTTATTGGTCTTTATTTTAGGGAGTGTACTTTCGGCCATGGCCCCAGGCTTTGCCCTCCTATTAACCGGGCGTATGATCCAAGGGATCGGGACCGGGCTTATTTTGCCGCTAATGTTCGCCGTTGCGATGCAAATCTTCCCACCCCAAAAATTAGGGGCCGTAAACGGGATCATGGCATTGGTAATCATGTTTGCTCCCGCCATTGGGCCAACCTTAACCGGGTTGATCTTAGGGATTGCAAATTGGCGTTGGATCTTCTGGTCCTTCATTCCCCTGCTCGTGATTGCCTTAATTTTTGCGGTCATGGAACTGGAAAACGTCGGTCACATCAGCAAGCCGCGTGTTGACGTATTATCAATCATCGAATCAATCATCGGTTTTTCCGGGATTGTTGCTGGGGCGAGCCTTTCTAGCCGTTACGGTTGGGCTAGCTGGCAGGTAATTGTTAGTTTAGTAATTGGCCTTGTCGTCTTATTCCTTTATGTACACCGTCAACTAACGTTAGAATCACCAATTCTAAACCTGAAGGTCTTAAAGAACAAAGAATTCACCGTTGGGACCATCTTGGTAATGCTGGACTTCGCAATCATCCTGTCTGCAATGTACCTGATGCCACAATACATTCAAAACGGGGTGGGAATTGCCGTTGCCTTAACTGGGGTGATCATGCTTCCTGGTGGGGTGATCAACGCCGTGACCTCCGCAATTGCCGGTCGGTTATACGATAACATTGGTGCACGTCGGCCCGCCATTCTCGGTTTTATCATCGCCTTTATCGGGGCCGTTATGTTAGCCATGGCTTCCGATACCGCAAGCATTGTTTATATCATCGCCGCTCACGTAATCTTAATGATCGGGGCGCCTTTAGCAATGTCGCCCGCCCAAACTTCCGCTCTGAACTCCCTGTCCGGACGGGAAGCTGGTGATGGATCTACAATTCTCAACACGATGCAACAAGTCGTAGGTGCTTTAGCAACTGCCTTTGCCACTTCCTTCTTGGAATTGGGTCGTGGAGCAGCCACCGGTTCCGCCGCCGCCCGCTTTACGGCGGGAAGCCACACCGGTTTTTACTTTACGATTGCCTTAATTGTCGTCGCCTTCATTGTTTCCTTCCAACTTAAGGATCGCCAACGGAGCCGCTCAATTAAACTTGACGAAAGTGCTAAGAATTAACTATGATTTATATCAGGGACCCTACATTGGGAACCTGATTTTTTTGATCATTGGGAGGATTAAAAGGTGCGTAAATTAACAACTGATGGTAAGTGGTTTGACGTTCGCTATAACGATGAATTAGATGACGACGGCCTGGCCAACGAAATGTCAATCGTCCCCCGGGACCACCAACTCTTCTTGTTACTATCGAACCAAGCCGTCACTGGTCAAGACCAAGTTGACGCTACCTATTCCATTACCAAGGACGAAGCCATCGCACTTCGCGACTACCTTGGTAACTGGCTCAAGTCAGATCAATAACGATACTTAAACCTAAAAAGGGGCCAGGAGAAAATTTCTCCCGGCCCCTTTTAAAAACTTTGAATGTTACACAGCAGGCTTAGCAAGCCCAATCCACCACATTGGCCAGCCGCTTTTCCCGAGGGACCATGGTGATCGGTTAAGAACTGCCAATTAGCGGCAATTTTGACGTTATCTCCAGTCCTTACTTGGCTCGACGCCGTTTGAACACTAGGGTGGCCAAGGCTGCCATTAGGGTCCACCCAAGCCCTACCAAGCTAACCTTCGCCCCCAGCGTCAGTCCTGGTACGTGATAGCGTAAAACAACGCGGTGGTGTCCCGCTGGAAGCCGAAGCCCCACGAAGGCCTGGTTAGTACGTAGCAACTTAACCGCCTTTCCGTTAACGGTGGCCGTCCAGCCGCTCGAATAAGGGATTGACGAAGTTAAAATCCCAGTCCGGTTCGTCGTGATCGTCCCTGACACCTGGTTAGTCTTGAAAGTAAGGTCCTTTAGGGCGTGGCTTTGAATGGTTTTAACTTGTTGATCATACTGTTTACCCAACTTTTCGGCTTCAACCGTATACTTTAGCCGGTAGGTTCCTAGCTTACTGAAGGTAACGCCGACACTTTGGGGAAGCTGACCACCAAAGTACCCTAAGTTCAAAGAGCCATCCGTTACTAACTTAAAGAACGAGAGGATTGACTGCTTGGGTTGGGTGATTGTCTCTTCCCCCTTTGAAGAAGTGAGCGTAATCGTAAACGACTTATCGGGAGCCCCCTTTAGGACTAGCTTACGCCAATTTTGGTAGCGGGCAAACTTAGCGTTATACGTTGAGCCCGGGTTGGTCAGCATGTACTGATCGTGGGCCGCCTCGTAAGCAAGCTCTTCTTTCATACTGAAGGGGGTGAACTTAATGGATGAAACGTCAACGTGCAACTCACTCCCCTTGGTAGCTTTAGCCACGGCCTTTTTAGTCAGGTCCGGGAAGGTCAAGCGATAGGTTTCATCTGGGTCGGTTTGAACCAACTGGCTAGCCTTGACCGGGGTTAAGCGGTTAGAAATCAAGGTGGCAGTTAACTTCTTAACCTCCCCAGCGAGGTTGGCCTTCTTTAACCCCTTAATGGCGACTTGGTTACCCGCCACCACCACCCCACTTGCCAAGGCCCGCTCCTTTTGGGTCGCCGATAACTTACGGTAGGTCGCTTGGCTGATGGCGGTGTCTTGCCAATACAAGAGCGGGAAGGCGTTTTTGGTCGTATAGCGGCTGGTCTGAATCGTCGTTAGATCCGCCGCCGTCTTGGCATTGCTTGGTTGCCCCTGGTCGTAATTGATGATGGGCGTCGTGGTTTTATCCAGGGTGTAACCGGCCGGAATCTTGGTGGCGTTATCGCCATTAGACTGGACGAAGAGGTACTTGACCCCCAAGAAGTTGTTTAGGACCGTCCGATCGTCGAGTTGGTTGAGCGGAATGTTAGATTGGTACTGCACGTTACCCAGTGACCGTGAGAACGCCCCGACGTACTTATTTTGAAGTGAATAGTAAGACTTAACGGCGTTCAAGCCACTGGTCAAATCGTTGTACATCTTCAACGAATTGATGATGTCATTATTGGAGATCGTGTTGACCCGGTAAAAAGACTTTTGTGCCAGGCCCTGATTTAGGCCCCCGTAGCGCTGGCTGGTAATTGCCTGGTACTGGCCCCGGGTGAGCATGTCATTGGCAAAGCCACCGTTATAGGGTAAGGCAGCGTACAGGGCGTTAAAGCAGACGTTAGCTAAGATTACCCCTAATAGCCAGCGTTCGCTCCCCGGCCCCGGGTGACCAATTGCCCGGGAAATAATCATCAGGGACACCAACAAGAAGATGACCGGCACAAAGAGGTCATCATCATTTTGGAAAAAGTAGGTCGCCAACAGAACTAGCAGGTAGCCCCCGGTAGCCAGTATCATAATCCTGAGGGTTCTTTGGTCTAACGTGGGGACATTTTGCAATAAGACGCAGACCGTCATCGCCAGTGGTAAGTAAATTAGGAGCGTCCACCGGTTGGAAGCCGACATCATCCCGTTGAAAAAGGCCCCGCAGGCTGGAATCAGGAGCATCACCAAGGAAAGGGCCAAACTGATGGCCAGCAGGGGGTATTGCCGGGGACGGGTGTAGACGTAGACGATGGCTAAGAAGACGATTGCCGCCAGTCCCAGCGCCGACCAGAACATGAAGGTCGTGTCCCCACCGTTAATTAATTGCTTAGGTAAAAAGAGGTAGTAGTACAGCGGATAGGTCTTCAGGCCGTTAGCGAACTCGGCCCCCGCCCGGGTCGAGTTTTGAACCGCCAGTAGCTCTGGAACTAATAAGACCGCCGCTAACAAAATGGAGGTCACGGTTGCAAAGACTAGCTTAAGCAAGGTCTTTCCGTAGTCGAGGGCACGGCGGTAGTGAGTGGCCACCCGTAAGACCAAGTAAATGATCGTCCCCACCCCCACCACGAAGGCGAGGTAGTAGTTAGCCACCAGCATCCACAAGAAGGCCCCGGTCAAGGGCCAAGCACTCCCCCCCTTTAAGACCCGTTCCACTTGGATGACCAACAGAGGAAAGAGCATGAAGGTGGTGGTAAACATTGGCTGGGCAACGGCCACATACAAAAGGTAAGAGTTAACCATGTACACCGCCGTTCCCGCCAGGATGACCCGGTCAGAAAAGTCGAAGTGCTGGGCAAAGTAAATGAAGGCCAAACCAACGCAATACATCCGCAAGACGATGATGACCTGGTAGGCCAAGGTAATCTTGGCCGCCGGAAATAGGAGGGCCAAGTAAGCGAAAACGTCGCCAATCGTGTAATAAGAATAAACCTGAAAGGTATCGGTGCCGATCCCCATTTGCCAAGACCAGGCTTGGTGACTTGAAAAGGGGTGGTGGAGCCAGTTAAGTACGATCTCCCGGTACTTAGCCATCAGTGGGAGGTGCTGGTTTAAGGCATCCGTGTTCCAAATCAGGGTGTGGCCGGTCACCACGTAGCCCCCAAACATTGCCAGGGCAATTAGGCCAAACATCAGGGTGTATTTAAGATACAGAGTGCCAAGTGGGCGGCGGCGAAAAGAAAAGTCCATAATTATACCTACTTCAAAAAATTCATAACCCCTTCATTTTACCGCATGCCATAACGGCTGGGGGAATCTTAACTAAAAAACTAGTTAAGAATCGTTTACGAACGGGGCACTTGGCCAGTTCTTTTCCTTGCTAATCTTTTTCCTGATGTAAGTATAGCTGGTGGCTACGGGGGAACTCGCGTTTAAAGGCTTGTAGTAGGGCGTGTTTTGCTTGACCATCGCTAAGGTTAAGGGAGATTTGTCCGGTGTAAAATCCCCGCTCGTCGATCACTACGGCCGCCGTCCCCCGCTCGATCGTTAGTTGGCGATCCTTCTTGCGGGTTAACAGGGTGACCTTAGTGACCGGTCCCGCTTTGGCCGAACGCCTTCACCAGGCGTTCGGCCTGCTTGACGTTAATACTCTTCATTTGCTGACCTCCCGCAATACCCGGCTCACTTCGCTGGTGAAGGTGGCCTTTTGTAAACTAGTAGAAATAAACCAGATCCGCGCCACCTGGCCGTCTAGGATGAAGGCCACCCGGACTGAACCGAGTTTAGCCAGGTTGCAGCGGAGCTCAAAGCAGGGGCGCCCGGCCACTGGCTGGCGGAGGGCTAACTTGACCTTTGTCAGCCCAGTCGCTTGCTCCCGTTCCAAGATTGCCCCAATGCGTTCCTTAGCTAGGGCTTGACTGCCAGCGTGCTTTTTAAAGAAGGGCTTGGTTGTTTTTTCTAAAATAATTTCCACCCCAATTTCCCCTTTCTGATTGTACTTTGGTCCCGCATAGCATATGATTGATTTCGTTAATTTGCCACCATTATAGCGCAAGAAGGGCTTTTCTTATCAGCCCTGGCAAATTGGATTAAAATAATAGTAATCAACCCGGCTATTTACCGGGAAACGAAAGGGAATTGTCATGCAGCAAGGAAAGAAAAATCTCGCCCTGATGGGGCTGATCACCATCGGGATCGTTTACGGCGACATTGGAACGTCGCCACTTTACGTAATGACCGCCCTGATTAACGATGCTGGCGGTCTCAACAAACTTAGCGAAGACTACATCATTGGTTGCCTCTCCCTCGTCTTTTGGACCCTAATGTTAATGACGACCATTAAGTACGTCTTGGTCGCCTTACGGGCCGATAACCATGGTGAAGGGGGGATCTTCGCCCTCTACGACCTCGTTCGTAAGCGCCGTAAGTGGTTAATCTACCCGGCCCTCCTTGGTGGTGCCGCCCTGCTAGCCGACGGTACCCTAACCCCGGCCGTGACGGTGACCACAGCCATTGAAGGCCTCAAGGGGGTTGCGCTTGGTCCGGCTACCCCGATTAACAGTCAAACCACGGTTATCTGGGTCACTTTTACGATCCTGTTAATCCTCTTTTTAATTCAGCGCTTCGGGACCGTCTTGATCGGCAAGGGCTTCGGGCCCCTGATGCTGATTTGGTTCTCCTTTTTGGGGGTCTTTGGGATCGCCAACTTGATTAAAGAACCGCTGGTGGTACGCGCCCTCTCCCCCCACTATGGTTTAATGCTCCTCTTTTCGCCGGAAAACAAGGTCGGGATCTTCATCCTCGGCTCCATCTTTCTGGCGACGACCGGGGCTGAAGCCCTCTATTCGGACATGGGCCACGTCGGGCGCCAAGCCATCTACATCACCTGGCCCTTCGTCTTTTTGACTTTAACCCTCAATTACTTTGGTCAGGGGGCCTATTTGATCCATAACCTGGGCCACTTTACCACCACTAGTTCGGCCTTTAACCCCTTTTACGAAATGCTGCCATCCTGGGCCTACTTATTTGGGGTTGCCATCGCCACCATCGCCGCCATTATCGCTTCCCAGGCCCTGATCACCGGCTCCTTTACCCTGGTGGAAGAGGCAATTGGGCTCAAGCTCTTGCCGAAGATGGCGATCATCCACCCGTCCTTGTCGCGTGGTCAGATCTACATCCGGACGATCAACTGGCTACTGTGCGCCTGCACAACCCTGGTCCTATTTTACTTCCGGACCTCTGAGCACATGGAGGCCGCCTACGGGCTCGCCATCACGATCACCATGTTCATGACGACCCTCTTGCTCTACCAATATCTAGCTAGCCGGCGCCACCACTGGTTCGCCCTCCCCTTTGCTTGCCTCTACGCCGTCATCGAAATCATCTTCCTGGTTTCCTCTTTAACCAAGTTTGACCACGGGGGCTACGTGACCCTCTTCATCACCCTGGTGATCGTTGCCATCATGGTGGCCTGGTACTTTGGCAACAAGCTCCGCGACTTCTTGGATGGTGAAACGGCGTGGACCCACCTGGGCGATTACAAACGGACCCTCCAAGAGCTAACCGATGATGAAGCAATTCCCCTGTACATCTCCAACTTGGTCATGCTTACCAAGGTCAGAGACGGCGACGCCATCAAGCGTGAGGTCCTCTACTCGATTCTAGACAAGACCCCCAAGCGGGCTAAGGTCTACTGGTTTGTGACGGTCAACACCACCAGTGAACCCTACACCAATTACTACACCGTCGACATGATGGGCACCCGCAACATCGTCAACTTGCAACTTTACCTAGGCTTTAAGATGAACCACCATGTTCCCTTGTACCTGCGTCAAGTAGTTAATGACCTGATGCGCCAAGGGATCATCGACCCGCAGCCGCAAAAGTACACTACCACCCCCGGACGCCAGGTCGGCGACTTCCGCTTCGTGATCATCCAAGACCAGCTATCGTCTAGTACCCAGCTCCGGGGCTGGCAACACCTCTTAATCGGGGCGCGGATCTTTATCCAAAACCACTCCACCACCCCGGTTCAGTGGTTTGGCCTTGAATTCTCCCAGGTGACGGTTGAAAAGGTCCCCATTCTCTTGAACCGCCGGGCCGCCCCAATGGTCAACCAGCGGGCCGTCTACCACCAAAAACCCAAGGAATAGCTGGGTGGGAAATAAGCTTCAGAACTAAAAAAATGAGGTCGGGAAAACATCTTTTCCCGACCTCTTATTATATTCATGAATGTTAGACAGGTAACGTGGCAACCAACCGCAGGCCTAGTGCCTAAGTACGGGCGAAGAACACCGCGTTCTTGCGCTAACCTGCACCCTAGCTTAGTCTAACGGCCTGCCAAGGAGGTGGTTGGCCACTCACTCCTGTTTTATTCACCTGTCGCTTGCCAGTACTGGCGGATCATCGCTAGCTCCCCCACCGATTGGGTGTGCAGGTCAAACTTAGCTAATTGAGCTTGCACCACTCCCACTTGTGCATCCGCCAGCGGGTTAGCTAGCGCCTGGGCTTGACAGGCGTGGATGCATTGGCAAGCCGCTTGCTGGGCCACCACTGAGGTATAGGGTTCCATTTCAAGCATCCACTCCGGGTGGGTTTCTACTTGAGTCACCCACCGACTAACCCCGCGCCAGTAAGCAACTTGTTGGTGCGGAACTCGCCCGGTGGTTGTTAAGTCGGTTACGACCGGCTGCCAGCTCGCCATTAGTGCCAGCAAAAAGTTCTCCGTGACCATCAGTCCCGCTAGGTGGTTGTGATCAATGATCGCCTGAATTCTACCAGCAAGCTGCCGGACTTGCCGTACCGTTACCCGGATCATTCCTCAGCACCGTGGCTAAAGTAGCGAACGGCATCTACGGCTCGTTGCCATCCGGCGTAGTGACGCCCAGCCTCTTCTTTGGTCATAACCGGGTCAAAACGGTCACCCGACTTAGCCAACTGCTTGAGCTCGTTTTGATCCTCCCAGAAGTCCACCGCCAACCCAGCCAAGAAGGCGGCCCCTAGCGCCGTGGTTTCTTCAATTTGGGCGCGGACAATCGGCGTTTGTAAGAGGTCGGCTTGGAACTGCATCATGAAGTTATTGCGCGACGCCCCGCCATCCACCGCCAGGGTGGTCAACGGTAAATTAGTGTCTTTGACCATCGTGTCCACAACGTCCTTGGTCTGGTAGGCGATTGCCTCCAAGGTGGCCCGGACAATATTTTCCCGGCTACTCCCCCGGGTGAGGCCAAACATCGCCCCGCGGACCTCTTGATCCCAGTAGGGCGCCCCCAAGCCGGTAAAGGATGGCACTACATACACGCCACCGGTGGTCTGGGCATCAACGGCCATTTGCTCAGACTCCCCGGCCGACTTAAAGAGCCGTAGCCCATCGCGGAGCCACTGAACCGCCGAGCCCGCTACGAAAATCGACCCTTCCAGGGCGTAATGTACCTCGTTGCCAATCCCATAGGCGACCGTCGTCAGGAGGCCATTTTGCGAAAGCATTGGCGTCGTCCCGGTGTTCATGACCGTGAAGGCCCCGGTCCCGTACGTATTCTTGACGCTCCCCTTTTCAAAGGCGCCCTGGCCAAAGAGGGCCGCCTGTTGGTCCCCGGCGATCCCGGCGACCGGAACTTGGACCCCGAAGAAGTGGTAATCGGCCGTGTAACCATAGACGTGCGAGGACGGCTTGACCTCCGGTAAAATTTCCCGGGGAATATCGAGCAGGTCTAAAATGTCTTGGTCCCAGTCAAGGGTGTGGATGTTAAAGAGCATCGTCCGGCTGGCGTTGGTAACGTCCGTAGCGTGCACCCGCCCGCTAGTTAAATTCCACAAGAGCCAGGTATCGATGGTGCCAAAGAGTAGGTCGCCTCGTTTAGCCCGCTCCCGGGCCCCCGGTACGTTATCCAAAAGCCACTTGATCTTGGTGGCCGAGAAGTAGGAATCAATGACTAAGCCGGTCTTTTGGTGGATCTGGTCCGTGTAGCCCTCCTCGATTAGTCGTTCAGCAATCGGGGCGGTCTGCTTTGATTGCCACACTATCGCCCGGGCGATTGGTTTACCGGTCTTCCGGTCCCAAATCACCGTGGTTTCCCGCTGGTTAGTAATTCCGATCGCCACAATCCGGTAGGGCTTAACTTGCGCCTTGATGACCGCCTCTGAAATCACCGATTGAACGCTATCCCAGATCTCTTCGGCGTCATGTTCGACCCAGCCGGGCTGGGGGAAGTACTGACGGAATTCCTTTTGCGCAATCGCCACTTCTTTACCCGCGTGGTCGAAAATAATCGCCCGTGAGGAGGTCGTCCCCTCATCAATGGCCATCACATATTGTTGCTCATTCACGCTCGTTCATCCTTTCTAGGTAGGTAACAAGAAAAAAAGGGCTCCGCATAACGGAACCCCCGGGTCTTTACTTGTCGCTAGCCATCTTGCCGGCAACACTGTAACGGTCGGGCCGCATTTCGTTTAAGACAATGTGGATCCGTTCTTCCGGTACGTTGGCGTTCTTAGCGATGGCAGCCGTAACGTCCTTCACTAACCCCTTTAATTGTTCTTCGCTACGTCCTTCAATCAGGTCGATGTGTACTAATGGCATTCGTTTGGCCTCCTTAATTGCTTGTTTTGATTTTAACATAGCCAGCCGTCGCCTTCAATTGAGCTTAGTTTGGGCGGGCAAATTCATCGCGCAGGTTGGCCACCACGTCCTTATCCTTCGCGGTAAAGATAATCCGGTCACCATACTCGATCACCGTTGTGCCATGGGGGGTCAACCAAGTCCCGTTACGACGGATCCGGCTGATCGTGATTTGGTCAATCATTGGCAAGTCCATCAGTTGGATGCCACTGTAACGGTGATTCTTCACCCGGACTTCAAATAGGCCGGCCTCGGTGCCGGTCAACAGTTGCATGATTGACGGTGACTCGATCAGGGCCCGTAAGACCGACGCCTGCACGTTGTAAGTATTAAAAATTTCGACCCCCGCCTCAACTAGGGCTTGAGTCTGCTCATTAGCCGTCCGCATCGAAGACTGATTGGCGATGACCCGGTCAACCCCCGCTTCCTTGGCCCCCAAGGCGAGCACTTGGTTACGCTCCCCTTTTTGCTGGCCAATCACCAAGATGTCGGTCGTCAAAAAGCCGGCTTGCTTCAGGGTCGCAAGGTTGAGTTGTTCAAGGTAGTAAATGTTTTGCAGTTCGGAATCGTAGGTGTGGTAACTATCTTGATCATCGGTGACCACCCGGACGTCGTACCAATTGCGTTCTAATTGCTGGGCGATTGGGATCGTCATAACGTTAGCCCCAATTATGACGACCCGTTGCTTGATCCGGTCCGCCTTTGCCAAGCGGAAGGTACTATTGAAGACCACCGGGGCAAAGATGCAGACGATCACCGCCGCCAAAACGAAGGCATCAGACTGGGTTTGGGTGATCGAACCTAGGTTTTTGGCTACCTCCAGCGATGGCAGCACCAAGGTAATCGTGGTAACGGTCAAAAAAGTCCCGGCAAAGGAATTTCGGTTGCCAAACCGCTGCCGGTAGACTAAAAAGGTCCCCAATTTAGCGATGACCAACCCGGCCACTAAAATCGGAATTAACATCAGGGCGTGGGGATTAACCAACAGTTCACGTAGGTTTAACTTAGCCCCAGTCATGATGAAAAAGATCGGGATGAAAAAACCATACCCAATCGAGGTAAGCTTGTCTTGGGTTGATTCATAGGGCTCTAATAACTTCATTACCATCCCGGCTAAAAAGGCGCCCAGGATGTTTTCGGCCCCCACCGCCTCGGCAACCAGGACCAAGGTGAAAATTAAGAACACCGCCAACCGGATATCCAACTGGGTGGTCGCCTTGGTGACCCGGTTAAACCAACTGAAGTGGCGGTGAAACCGGTGTAACAAAATAACCGCCACTACTAACGGGATCACAATCAACCAGATTTTGGTCGCATCACCCCCGCGAACGGAAGCGTACACCGTCAGCAAGACCAACGGTACTATTTCCCCCAACACCGCGGTTAACAAAATCGTTTGGCCGATTGGTTTACTGAGGATCTCCTTTTCCTTTAGGGTGGCAATCACCACCCCTAAGGCGATCGTGGTGAAGATGATCGTTGCTAAGAAGACGTCGCTAAAGAGCCCCAATTTTCGTAGCCCTAAAGCCAAGCCAAACGCCACGATCAAACTGACCATGAAGGCCTCCACCGCCAACTTGACTGGTGAGGCCTCGTGATTGGCACCCTTGCTTTTTTCCGGCCGGAACAGGGAAAAATCGATCTCCATCCCCGACAAAAACATTAACACGATCACCCCCACCGATGACAAGAGGCTCAGGTTGGTGGTCGTGTTAACCACTTGCAAGCCGCTCTTACCCAAGATCACCCCTACGATGATCTCGGCCACCGCGGTTGGGACCCCAGTAATTTGAAAGCGGGCCATCAAGATGGGGATTAAGAGGGCCGCTAAAATCACAATAAACATTGACAGGGGCTGGCTACTTACCGCACTCACTGCCATTACCAAACTTTCCATATTCATCCCCTCCGCCATTAATGATCACCCGGGAAATATCCGGTTCTGCTTTAGATTAGCTTTGTCACATCAATCACTCGGTCCGTAGCTAGGGACGGGTGACCGTCACTAAAGGTTTTCGTCAGTCTTAAAGTTAAGCGGGCTGTAATCCGTCATTTTGGTCAGTAAACTTAGTGATAGGTCCCGGTAGGCATTGAGGGCGTCGGTCGCAAAGTTGATACTTTGGCGGGTTAAGTAGTTTGCCCGCTCCGTTGCCGTTTTCAGCTCCTTTAAGTGAGCATCCGTTTGGGCAACCATTTTGACGGCGTTAACGTTAAGTTCTTTTTGAACCGCCTGCAGGTCAGGTAAGAAATCGTGATAGTGGCTGTCGACTAAGACGCCCGCCTCCTTATAAATCCAGTAAGCGGAGTTGCGTTGGGCGGGCAACTTACCGCGCTTGTATGGGGCCGGCACGTCATCAATCCCGGCAAAGAAGGGTACGTAAACGCTTTGGGCCGCAACCCCCAGTGCCAACCAATGAATATTGGCGCCGCCACGATTCATCTGCAACAGGTGTGACTCCTGGGTCTTGGCTAACGAAATTGGCCGGTAGCGGTGCTTTTCCTCTTGGCTCCCGCGCCCCACCGGATCAAACGGCGTTCCTTGGTAGTGGGAGGCCAGGTAGCGTTGGGCGTCCAAAATGCTCAGTTTACGATCCGGTTGCATCAAAAATGGTAGGTCCTGGTCTTCTGGTTGTTCGGCTTGGGCCTTAGACTTCGAGAACAGTTGGTGACCGTACCAGACCCGCGGGGTGGAGTAGATGGCATCGGCCCGGTCGTGAGTGCCAAAAATTTCCCGGAAGTTAAAGCCCTCTTCATGAGGGTTCAAGTGGTGTTCGGACACAAACGCCTGAATTCCGGGGTGGAACATAAAGTTATCCGGGTCGTTAAAGTCAACTTCTTGAATTGCCAGTTGGTTGCCGACCACCGCATAGGCGTCATCGGGGATCCGTTGGGCAACCCAGTAGTGACCGCCACCCGTTTCAAAGTACCAGGCTTCATCGTTATCGGCAAAGAGGACCCCGTTGGTTTCTCCAGTCCCGTGCTCGGCAATTAACTGACCAAGGCGGGCCACCCCTTCCCGTGCCGTTTTTACGTAGGGGAGGACGACCGTGATCATTGCCTCTTCGTTAAGGCCGTTTTCCACCAGCGGGTCGTATCCCAGCACCAGTTCATTGGTGTAGGCGCTCTCGGTGGCTGACATCGCCACGTCATACTCGTTAATGCCGTCCTCTTCAAAGAGCCCGTCCTTATCGGTCCACTCCGGGGTCGCCATGTATTGAGCGCTGTGGGCCGGTAGTTGCAAGGTCAGCTTCGTTTCTTTGGAAATAAAGAGGCGTTCCATGCTATCGCGGGGGTGAATTTCCACCCGTTTGGGCCAGGCCGCCTTCGCATCTTCGTTACGGCCAATTATGATCGTGCCGTCAATCGTCGCTTTCTTCCCAATCAAAATACTAGTGCAAGCGGAGAGTTTCTTAATCATCGTATCATCCTTTCTCGTGCTTAGTTGCTACTCAACTGGTTTTGCCGGTTACTGCGGTTTTTGCTGCCCGGCCGATTGCCATTTTGGTTCAAGATGTATTCCTTAATCAGGGAAACGATTTGTTGGTTTTGGGGCAGGTCGGAATGTTGGGCGTCGTTTCCGGTGACCGTCATCGTCGTATAGTGCTTAACCACCTTTTGGTAGATGTACTTACCAGCTTCCACACTCCCCTCCGGCACCAAGCCGTCGGAGTTGTAGGTCTTCGTTCCCATCACTGATAACACCGTTAGGGAACTGGGGATCATCTCCCGATCGGCAATCAGGTCACTTAACATTTGAGTTTTATTGGAAACCGAGCTTTCCGAAAAGTTATACGGGGTCCACAAGGTCATCAAGGTCTTAATCTTGGCCCCGTCAGCTTCGTCGTAATACTTTTCTAACCAGACCGTCCAAATTAACCCCCCGTTAGAGTGACCAAAGGCCTTGAAGTTATTGAACTTATAGGTTTGGACCAGCTGTTCGAAAGCCTCGTTAAACATCTTAGCCTGTTTTTTGATATTGGAGTAACCATCGTGGTTATTTTCAAAGGCTACCACGATGATCGGTTCCGTATCACCGCGCCGAATTTTCCCAGTGTACGTGATCTTGCCGGAATTGTAAACTTCGACTTTTAACAAGGAGTGTTTAGTGGCGCTCCCCTGGTTTAAGAGCTTAACCAGGGTGTCAAAACGATTTTTAGTGGCCGACGAACCAGGAATCATAATTAAGGGGGACAGTTGGGAATTGTGCTGGGCTGCTTTTTCCTTCGTTCTACTCTTAACCCAACTGGTGGTGGGAATCAAAAGGACCACTAGCAAAAAGATCCCCACTAACAACACCCACAGGCTCCGCCGTTGCTGACGGTTAGTTAGTTTAAACATCTTTGTGGTCCTCCTTTGCATCGATTTCGCGGATCCGCCCCTCCACGGCCAGGGAAAGCCGAACAAAGGGGATGTAGACCCAAACGTCAAAGGCAAGCAGGGCAAGGGTGAAGAGTAAGGTAACGAAATTACCGTTACTACCAACGTAAGCCACCAACGGCCCCGGCGTCCCATCCGGCACCCAGTAAACCGGGGTCGGGATTAAGTGAATGAAGATGGCAAAGGCCGCAATTAAAATGTTGACCATTGGCAAAAAGACCGCCGGCAAGATGTAGAGCGGATTTAAAAGAACCGGCAAGCCGACCATTAGCCCCGTGTTCCTGTTAAACAGCACCGGTAAGAAGTTGGCCCGCACCATCCGTTGTTCGTTATAACTGTGGGCCACAATCGCCATTGCAAGTAACAGGGCCAACGCGAGCCCGATTCCCCCAAAATTGGCAAAGGAGTTGTAAAGAGAAGAGCCAAGGTAAGGGTACGGCACCCCGTATGCGGTGTGGTGCGCCAAGGCGTAATTTAGGTTCGCCATCGCCTCCGTGCTGTCAGTTCCCAGCTGGAAGTTGTAAGAGCCGATAATCCCTAACCACTCCAGCAAAGTCGTCAGGCAAACCATCAAGAGCTCGAGCCAAAAGGGTGTGTTACCCGAACTCAGACTTTGCATCAACGCCGCCGCTTGGGTGTAAGAAGAATAATAAGACACGAGGTTTAAGACAAAGTTAATCGCTAAAGCGCCAAGCATAATGACTAAGATTGGCCGGGTGTAGGCGGCCACTTGCTCTTCAATGTCGACCGTGTGAATTGGTTGACCGGGTTTGAGCCGGTTCTTTTTCCCTAACCAGCGAAAGATTTGACCGACTAAGTAACCAACGAGTAAGCCCCCTAACAGCGAGCCGTAGCTCATCATGTTCTGATCGAAACTGACCCCGCGGTTGGGCGTGTAGCGTACCGAAAGCAAGAGGCTAGTCACCAACCCAGTAATCCCCGGCACCTGGTCATCAATCTGGTAGAGCTGGGCGGTGTAGCGGGCCGCCCCGTAAGCCGCGTACACCGTTAGCATCTCAATTGTGACCTGTGAGAGGGCTAACAGGGAATACTGCGCCTTGGTTAAGACCACCTTAGGGACCCAATCCCCGATCGATAAAACGTTGTATAAGTATCCATCGTTAGAGAAAAAAACGATGAACAATACCTGGGCGATAATGCCAATTAAGGCTAAGGGGAAGATGACGGCCAGGGTCCGTCGTACCACCCGGATAAAGGAATGTTGGCGATAGCGAACCGTTCGTTTAACAATGGCGTCAATCATAGGGGCTCCTCCGTTCTAATGTATTATCGTTTAAGTATACCACCCCAATAAAAAAAGGGCCGGGAAAGAACGTTTTCCCCAGCCCTTAGTCTATTTTCAAATGTGACAAAAAGGACGGTAGGCAACCACCAATACCGTAGCTATCGATTACGTCCTTCCTAAACGTTACTACCAACTAGCCTTTTTGACACCCGGTAATTGCCCCTTGTGGGCGAGTTCCCGGAAGGTCAGACGAGACATCCCAAACTGACGCATGTAAGCGTGGGGACGACCATCGTACTGATCGCGGTTGTGTAAGCGAACGGGACTTGCATCCCGGGGGAGCTTAGACAAACCGATGTAGTCGCCCGCTTCCTTCAGGGCCGCTCTTTTAGCCGCGTACTTGGCGACCGTCGCCCGTTGGTGTTCTAACTTAGCAATTTTTGATTTTTTAGCCATACTTTCCTCCTAAATTTTAAATTTCACGTCGCTTCAACATACTCATTCACTCGTCAATTCAAATAGTAATTATTACCGTTTACCCCAGAAATTGCAAGTGTTTTACTTCGATTGTTGGATTTCCTTAACAAAGGCCGCGTACTCCTGTGCGTAATGGTGTTCCTCGCTGACCTTGGCCACTAGTTCCTGGTTATGGGTATCGACCCGACCGGAATCAAGTTGGCGCCGGTAGAGCTCCAGGTAAGGGAGGTCATAGTCGCACGCCATTTGCCAATCTTCTTCCTTGTCGTATGCGACGTGACGGTAATTAATCCCGGCGATCCCTTGCTCATCCACTTCTAACAGCATGTACTGCGCCCTGGTATCTGCTTGCAAGTCCCACTGCCGGTTAAAGGGTTCCCCCACAGAGCCCGGGTTTAAGACCAAGCGTTCGTCAGTGGCGTAGCGCATCAGTTCGTGGTGAACGTGAGCGTAAATGGCCACCTGAGCCGTGGTCGCTGCCGTTTGACCGGAGAAGAGCCGGTCAAAGTTTTGCGCCGGGTTAGTCGGGAACAGGTCCTGGCCCATCGCTAGGTCGGGGAGGTTGTGGCTTACCGTGTAGGTGTATTTCCCCACCTGGCGCGTTTGTTGCAGTGGCCACTTCGCCATTTGTTCGACCACCCCTGGTTGTACCCGGCTGGCTACGTACTGGGCCAGGCGGCCAAAGTACAAGCGCGAGGGTTTCGTCGGCGGGATCCGCCCGGCCACCCCGTTAATGACTAGGTCGTCCCAGTTACCACGGACAATTAACGAGGGGTTGATTTGGCAAAAGAGGTCCCAAACCTCGTTGACCCCCGGACCCGGCATTAAAAGATCGCCCACGAACCAGTAGTCTGTTGCCCCTAAGTGCTGGGCATCCTGGTAAACCGCTGCCAAACCCGTTGCTGAGCCGTGGACATCCGAAAAGACCGCTATTTTTTCTCCCATGTCTTGCACCCTTCCTTATCAGTTCTGTGGTTAGGATAACACATTGGTCGTTTTCATACCCAAGAAAAGTGTTAGAATAAAAGGGCATTTACAACAACGGCGATAATATTATGCCTTAGTGGCGTCATAGTATCCTCCGTTATGGGTTCTGGTGGTTCGGCTGCGAACATTACTGGGACCCATCGTGTTTTTTAGGGGTGAAACTGAGCACCCCTGCAGTCCTCAGTAAGTGATGGTTACCGGGGGCTGGCGTTTAATGACCATCAGAAAGGAAATGTTAATGCATACCAAAATTGACCCCAACGTCCGCAAGATGGTAACGATCATCCTTCTTGTTTCAACCTTCATTAGCCTGATGAGCCAGACGATGATGATAACGGCGCTGCCGGTTATTCAACATGACGTTCACCGCTCCCTCAATACCGTTCAATGGCTGACCACGGGCTACACCCTGATGATCGGGGTGATCACACCGCTTTCGTCTAACCTGTACGAGTGCTTCACTAACCGCCAGGTCTTCTTGGGTACCCTCGGAACTTTCATCGCCGGCACCTTACTGGGCTGCGTGGCAACCAGTTTTGGGATGCTTTTGGCTGCCCGTTTGATTCAGGCCTGCGCCGGGGGAATGCTGATGTCGTTTCAAATGACCACCATGATCTCGATTTACCCGCCCGAAAAGCGGGGTTCGATCCTCGGCCTCTCTTCCCTGGTAATTGCCGCTGGACCGGCGATTGGTCCGTCCACGGCCGGGCTGATCCTACATTTTTTAAACTGGCACTACCTCTTTATTTTGGTGCTCCCCTTCATGGTGTTGGCTTGTGTACTGGGTTACTTCATGTTGCCCAACTACTCAACGCCCCACCCCATTCACATCGACTTCTTTTCGGTGGTCATCTCTTTGATTGGTTCCGCCCTGACCCTAGGTTCTTTGACTACCTTCACCGTCAATTCCGCCCTCGGTTGGGCCATGCTAATCAGCGGGCTGGTAATTTTAACCCTCTTTGTCCGGCGCCAATTACGGCTAACCAACCCAGTCTTAAAGGTTAAGATTATGACCTACCCCTCCTTTTGTTTAATGACGATCGTCGGGATTTTGGCCTTCATGGTCCTTTTGAGTACCGAACAACTCCTGCCAATCTACGCCGAAAACGTCCGCCACACCGGCTCCTTTATTTCCGGGATGATCCTGCTCCCCGGCGCCATTTGCAACGCCATCACCGCCTTTTTTGCCGGCAAGCTTTATGACCAGTACGGTCCCAAGTGGTTAATCACCACGGGGGGGCTGTTGATTCTCTTGGCCTCCATCCCACTGGTGACGATCTCAACTCGTTCTTCGTTACTGACCCTCACCCTCGCTTACACGGTCCGGATGATCGGCAACGCCCTGGTCTTTTCACCAGCCCTTTCCGAAGCCTTCCGCGCCCTTTCTAAGCGGGAGAACAGCCACGGGTCGGCCTTAAACAACACCCTACGCCAATCATTTGGGGCGGTGGCCGTTACCATGTGCGTAGTGATCGCCGACATCCCCGCCTCCCTGGTTGCCGGGATCAAGCTCGCCATGTGGGTGACTGTATTATTAGCCGTTTTGATGTTACTTGTCTTTTGGTCTTACCTGGCCTACCAAAAACGCCAGGCCACCACTTTATAACCACTTTCTAAGGAGATGAACCTGAGTATCATGGATACTAACGTCACCAGCGAACACCTACCAAGGGGCTGGCACAAAACCTTTTATACCCTCTGGATTGGCAGCTTTATTACCGGGATGGGCTATTCGATGACCATGCCCTTTATCTCCCTGTTCATCAACGAACTGGGACATTTCTCCCGCCTGCAGCTCAACCTTTATTCCGGACTCGCCTTTGCGATGACCTTTATTTCCCAGGCAATTGTTTCCCCATATTGGGGTTCGTTAGCCGATCGCAAGGGCCGCAAACTAATGTGCATGCGGGCGTCGGGTGTGATGGCGATCACCATCTTTTTAACCGGTTTGTCAACCAACGTTTGGATGATCATCGTCCTGCGCTTTTTACAGGGGGCCTTTTCTGGTTACATCAACAACGCCACGGCGCTGATGGCCGGTGAAACACCCCACTCTAAGTCCGGTTGGGTAATGGCCGCCATGATGACGGCCGGGGTGACCGGTAATCTCGTTGGGCCGCTGCTCGGGGGGACCCTGTCGGGATGGTTTGGCTACCGAATCCCCTTTTTCATCACCGGTTTTTTGATGCTCGTCGTCTTCTTTGCAACCTGGTTCATCACCAAGGAACAGTTCACCCCCATCACTAAGCAGGCCCTCAAGCCAATGGGCGAACTGATGCACAAAATCCCGAACGTGAAGCTGATCGTGGTCATGTTTATCACCACCATGATCGTTCAATCCTCGGTGATGTCAATCGACCCAATTGTCTCCTTGTACGTCAAGGAACTGATGCACAACCAGGGTAACATTGCCTTCGTGGCCGGGGTGGTGGCGGCCACCCCGGGGATGGGGACCTTGGTGGCCGCCTCCAAGGTCGGCCACACGATGGACCGCATCGGTCCCTTGAAGGTCCTCATCTGGGGACTTTTAATCGCCACCCTGCTGTTCGTGCCAATGATCTTTACTAAGTCCCCGTGGCACCTGGCCTTTTGGCGTTTCTTGTTGGGGTTAGCCAACGCCGCCCTCTTACCGGCGGCCCAAACGATCCTGACCCTCGACGTCCCCCAAGAAGCCTTTGGGCGGGTCTTCTCGTACAACCAGAGCTTCCAAGCCGCCGGTTCCGTACTTGGTTCGGTCATGGGTTCAATGATTTCTGGGGTATATTCTTACTCGGCGGTATTTGCCGTTACCGGGTTCACCTTGCTGGTTAACCTAGGGCTGGTGCTCCTCTTTCGGGGTAAGAAAACCACCCCAACTAATTAAAATGACGAAGCTGAGATAGGCGCGGACTTCCCTCAGCTTTTTAATTTCCGCAGGCTAGACAGAAAATACGGAAAATCACTCTACTTTCTTTCCCTTCCCGGCCTTGAATTGCTATAATTACTCTTAACATTGATTAATTTGGAAAGGATGATTTTTTTAATCCATGGAAACAGAAAGCACCAGCCCCGCAATATTGGTGATCATCGTCGCCATCCTCGCCTTGGCAGCGTTGTTCACCCTTCTCGAATACTCCCTGATTAAGGTTCGGCCAACCGAACTGAGGACCATGAAGCAGACCCGCAAAATTAAGCGGGTCTTGCACATGTTGGATCACCTAACGGAATACCTCTCCACCGCCCAAGTTGGGATCACTTTGACCTCCCTGATCTTAGGGTGGATCGGGGAAGGCTACATCACGGCTTTGATCATCAAGTGGCACCTGTTGCCAACCGCCGTGGCCAACGACCTATCTTCAGTCATCGGGATCTTGGTCTTTACCTTTCTTCACGCCGTTTTCACCGACCTGGTGCCAAAAAACATTGCCATTGACAAACCCGTCAATATTCTCCTGGCCATCGTTCACCCGATCATGTTCTTCCACGTTGTCTTCTTCCCACTGGTGTGGATCTTTGACCGCTCAGCGGCCGCCATTACGCGCTTGCTCGGCTTTTCGATTCACCCCGATGAAGACATCTACACCCAAAACGAAATTGTCTCCCTCTCCCAGGAATCTGAGAAGGCCGGCGAACTCGACCGGGCCGACGTTTTATTCATGGAACGGGCCTTTAAGATGAACGACAAGGTGGCCGGCGACATCATGGTCGACCGGACCCAGTTAACGGTGATCGACGTCACCGAAACGATCGATGACGCCGCCCACCTCTACTTTGAAAAGAAGTACACCCGCTTCCCGGTCGTGGCCAATCACGATAAGGACCACATCTTAGGTTACATCTTCTCTTACGACATCATGCGCCAAAACCAGATCAACCCGGAAGAATCAATCCGGGCCATCGTGCGGCGCTTGCCAATCGCCTATGAAAATCAGCCGATCACCGACGTTTTACAGATAATGATCAAAAAGCAGGTTCCAATGGTCATTGTGCAAGATGAGTACGGGGGAACCTCTGGGATCGTGACCGACAAGGACATCTACGAAGAACTCTTCGGGACGATCGGCGAAGAAATCGATCACGTCCAAGCCGACATGATCGAAAAGACCCAGCCCGATTCCCAAGGAAACCCCACCTTTAAAGTTTCCGGAAAAATGCCACTGGATGATTTCATGCGCTACTTCAAGATTTCCATTCCCCAGTTCGAACAGACCCAAGTGTCAACTTTGACCGGCTTTTTCCTGGAGCAACAGTACGACTTGAAGGTGGGTCAACCAATCCGGGTGGAAAACTTCTCCTTTACCCCCCTCGACTTGGAAAACGCCTACGTCAACGAATTTCGGGTAACCGTTATTAAGACCAAAGCCAAGGCTAAGGCTACTAAGTCAGCTCACCAGGGCAAAGCCCCCGTGCCGACCAGTAGCGGTGCCAAGGGTTAATTAAGCTAAGAAAGCCGCCGACGCCGTGTGCGCCGGCGGTTTTTTATTTCCGAACAATCATAATCGATCACTATTTATTATTCATCCTTTCTTTATTTTCACTTGCCAGCGTGCCCAATTCATGACATAATACTTGCGATACGAAATAAAGGACGTCAGAGAGCGCCCATTTTGGAGGAATTGAATATGGAACAGACAGGGACACGCCAAGCTAACACCATGACCACTAACGAAAAGTGGGTTATGGCTTCAACAGCAGCTGGTTTTTCGCTCGAGAACATGGATATCATGTTTCTCTCCTTTGCCCTCGCCCCGATCATTGCTAGCCTGCACATTTCCAGTGCGGCGGCGGGGTGGATCGGCTCAATCACCAACCTCGGGATGCTCGCGGGCGGTGCGGTTTTCGGCCTTGTCGGTGATCGCATTGGTCGTGTCAAGACGTTCTCTTACACGATCTTTATTTTTGCCTTCGCCACGGCAGCGATGTTTTTCGCCCACTCACTCCCGATGATCTACCTACTCCGCTTTTTGGCCGGCATCGGTGCCGGTGGTGAGTACGGGGTCGGCATCGTCCTGATCGCCGAAAACTTCTCCACCCACCAAATTGGGCGGATGTCCTCGGTAGCCGCCATTGGGGGGCAAGTCGGCGCCATCTTCGCCGCCTTGATGGCTGCTTGGATCATCCCGAGCTTCGGTTGGAACGCCCTCTTCTTACTCGGAATTATCCCGGTGGTGTTAACCTACTTCATCCGGCGCCACGTTCACGAATCGGCTAGCTTCTTAACGGCCCAAAAGCAAGCCCAGCAAAACCACGAAAAGGTCGCTATTTCCCGGCTCTTCGCCACCCCGCAGTTAGCGGTTCAAACCCTGGGCCTGATGATGATGACAATCGTACAAATTGCCGGTTACTTCGGGTTGATGAACTGGCTACCATCGATCGTGCAAAAACAACAGGGCTTAACCGTCTCCGGTTCTTCGCTCTGGATGATCGCCACCATCTTAGGGATGAGCATCGGCATGGTGGCCTTTGGAACCATCTTCGACCGGTTGGGCCCCCAGGTCGCCTTCGGAATCTTCTTATTAGGGAGTGCGGCCGTGATGTTCGTCATCTTGGTGGTTAAATCCGCCACCGCCCTGATCCTCGCCGGGGCCCTGATCGGCTTCTTTTCCAACGGGATGTTTGGTGGCTACGGCGCCATGATTTCCCGCCTTTACCCCACCGCGATTCGCTCGACGGCCAACTCGATGATTATGAACGTCGGCCGGGCAATTGGTGGTTTCTCCTCGGTCGTGATCGGGATTTTGATGGACCGCTACAGCTTAGCCGTTACGATGGCATGCTTAGCCGGGCTTTACGTCGTTAGCTTCCTGGTCTCCCAAACCCTACCGGGGATCCGTAAACTACAACACTAACATTCGTGAATACAGAAAGAGGCCGGGAAAAAATCCGTTTTTCCCGGCCTCTTTCAGCTTCTCGAACATTCTATTGACGTTCTGGCTGATGTCCTTATCTAGCTGGACTAGCAAGTTTGACCACCTAGCCGTTACATTTCGCCCCCGTTGGCCGCTACCAACTGGAGAAACTTTTCCACCGCCGGCGACAAGATCGTGTTCTTGCGCCAAGCGAGTAGGTGCCCACTCGTTTTCTGGGGTGAAAAGGGCACAAAGGCGAGGTCGTCGTCTTTGTACATTTCGTAAACGCCCCGGATTCCTAGGTGGTAATAGTGGTGGTTAACCACCAAGTCCCTGGAGACCATTGGTAAGTTGATAGTGATCGGAATGTTAAGCTTGGTCTGATCGAGCTTCAAAACGTCGCTAACTGAGTCGCGCATGATCCCCCGCCGCCCCACAATCAACGGCAGGTCATACAAATCCTCCCTGGTTAATACATCGCGGCGGGTCAGCGGATCATCTTTTTTCATGATAATCCCCCATTCTTCACGTACCGGCAGGCGCATGTAATTGTACTTAGCGGCTTCGACTGGTTCCACCAAGGCGACAATGTCTTCAGCTCCCTGATCTAAGCGCTACCGGAGGCTGTCGCCATCACCATCGAAAAGGGCAAACTAAACCCCCGGATACCGGTCCCGGAACTTGGCCACCATTTCCATCATGAAACCTCCAACCCCGGTTTCGACCACACCGAGGTTAATCGTCCCGGTTAAATCGGTTCCCTGCTGGTGAAGCTCATTTTCCGCCTGCTCCAGGGCCAACATCATGGAAGCCCGCTGGCGAAAGAGCACGCCGGCCTGGTTTAAGTGCATTTGCCGACGCTGACGGTCAAACAGGGGAACCCTTAATTCCTCTTCTAAGTCCATGATTTGGCGGGAAAGGGTCGGTTGAGTAACGTGGAGCTGTTCGGCCGCCCGGGTAATGTTATTGGTCTCGGCAACCTTCAAAAAGTATCGTAATACGCGCGTATCCATGCTTCACTTCCTAACTAGTTTAGTTATTCATCAGGGCACCCTTAATTCGCGGCCAGAGTAGTTCGGCAAGGTGTCGTCCCCCGGTAGGACTAAGGTGAAGGTGGTCACCAAAGTCATTTTCCGGGGCGAGCACGGTGGCGTGAGGTGCGGTCAGCTGTGGCGCGGTATCGACTACCCAAGGTTGACTCCCCAGCCACTGATTAAGGGTTCGCCGCTTTTGGTCCACCTCTTTTTCACCCGGTTGAAAGAGGGTTGGCTCCCCTGCCAAGCGCAAGGGAGCAAGGGTGGGCACGATCAACTCCTGACCATGAGCCGCCAACCCGCTTTTTAAGTTGGTGAAAGCTTGGACTAAGCTTTCGACACTCGGAATTGGCTCGTCCCCTCCCGGATTATCGACCGGCAAGAGGAGATCGTTCCCCCCAATCGAGGCAACCGTTAACTTGGCCGATACGGTTACCAAGTCTGCCAAGCGGTCAACCAAAGCGGGGCCAAAGGTTTTCTCCGGCAACTGATTGGTTGGGGCCGCAAGCGCTAGCCGGTTGCCGGAAATCCCCGTCATCCGCCAAGTAACGGAATTCGGGAAGTCACGTTGGCTAAGGGTAAACAGGCCCGCTGCCAACATCCCCGTTTCAACCAGTGAATCTCCGGTTAGGTTGACCACGGTCGCTGGTTGGGTCGGTTGGGTCTCGAGCCCGGCGAATGAGAACCAGGACTTACGGACCCGCCAGCGGTCGTTTAGCCGCGGCACCTTGCCGGCTTGACGCGCCACTCCGGCGTTAACCCAACTCGGTTCAAAGGTGCAAGTGTAATCATAATAGGTTTGAGGTCGCTCGGCAACCATCAACACGTACACTGGCCGCCCCGCCTCAACTTGAAAGTCAACCGGTGTGGTGGCGAGGGTTTGTCCCGGTTGAATGGTCACCGCCCCAACTTCCGTCGCCCCCGCCATGGTCGGTTGATTAGCAATGGCCACCCGTTCAAAAGTCAGCGGCGCCTTTCCATAATGATTTGTCATCATTAAGCGGGTTGTTTCCCCACTCAAAAAAGGGGTCACCTTCACGAGCTGACTCAACTGTGGGTAGCTAAAGGGGTAGGCACTAAAATCGTGCGGGACTTGGTAGTATGCGCTTTGCCATTCCATCGTTCTTCCTCCTATGTACAGATAAGGGGGACCACCAAGGTGGCCCCCCTTATCTTATTCTTGCTTGGAAAGTAGTTCAATCACTTGGGTTGCATCTTCACCAGCGAAGTACTTATTCAAATCAAGCTGCTGGAGCTTTTCTTTGATCGCTGATGGCGTGTAGGCTACCCCTTGGAGGGCTTCTTCAACTTCGTGAACGTCACCGGTACCAAAGAAGTCACCGTAGATCTTCAGGTTAGCGATCTTCCCTTCTTCAACTAGGAAGCGCGCATCAATTGTTCCGGAGTCAAAGTGCCGCCGCTTTTGAATGGTAAAGTCCGGGGACTTCCCGTAGACCCAATCCCAGTTCTTGTAAAGACGACCCTCAATTTCATCAATTGCTTGGTTATCTTCTGCTGTCAGTTCGTACTCGTTAACCTGGGCATCCTCAATCTTATCGACCTTCCAAATCCGCTTGATTAACTCATCGCGGAACTGTTGGGTGGTTAAGTTTTGGAATTCCGGCTTCAAGTAAGGCATGATGTTGGTTACCCGTGAGCGAACTGACTTAATTCCCTTTGATTCAATCTTGTCCTTTGGGACCGACAAGGCGTCCGCAACCACATCCGTATTGACGTTGTACATCAGTGTGCCGTGGCAGAAGGTTTTACCACCACGGGTGTACATGGCGTTACCAGAGAACTTCTTACCATCAATGACGATGTCGTTACGCCCCGTCGCCATCGCTCCGGTGGCCCCCATGTCGTGGAGGGCGTCCACAACGGGCTGCACGAGTTGCTTGAAGTCACCGAAGCGAACTTCATCGGCCGGGACGATAAAGGAGAAGCACATGTTCCCCATGTCTTGATACATCGCTCCACCACCGGAGAGGCGACGGGTGATGGTAACTCCGTGTTCTTCACAATATTCCTGGTTAATTTCTTCCAGGGTATTTTGGTTGCGACCAACAATGATACATGAGTCCTCAATGTAAAAGAGCATGAACGGAGGAGTCATTTGGTCACTGTTCATCAGGTACTGTTCGGTTGCTAAGTTGCGCCGAATGTCGTTCGACTTCATCGCTAGGTATTGCATCGTATCTACTTCCTCACATATGAATCAATTAGATGTTAGTTGGGAAGCCAAGGGCCACGTCAGCTGCGTCCATTACGGCTTCAGACAGGGATGGGTGTGGGTGGATCGTCAGAGCGATGTCTTCCACGGTGCTCCCGGATTCGATGGCCAGCGTCAATTCACTGATCATGTCGGAGGCACTGTCCCCAATAATTTGGGCACCCACAATTACGCCGCTGTCCTTTAAGGAAACCAGGCGAACAAAACCATCAGTTGCCTTCTTAGAAGTTGCCCGCCCGTTTGCGGAGAATGGAAACCTGGAAGCCTTAACGTCTAAGCCTTGTTCCTTTGCTTGAGCGGCCGTTAAACCGGTCGTCGCAATTTCAGGGTCCACGTAACATACGGCTGGCATTGCCCGGTAGTCAACCACTGAGGATTGCCCGGCAATCGCTTCAGCAGCAATCTTACCTTCGTAGGAAGCCTTGTGTGCCAAGGCAGCCCCGGCAACGATGTCACCAATGGCAAAGATATCTTCCTTGTTGGTCCGACCTTGAGCGTCAACCTTGATCAGGCCGCGGTCAGTCGTTTCAATCCCAACTTGTTCCAGACCCATGTCCTTGGTGTTTGGCTTCCGACCAACTGCTACGGCAACGTAATCAGCCTTGATCGTGTTCACCTTACCGTCTTGTTCGTAGGAGACTTCAACGGCGTCGCCAGTATCCTTAGCTTCCTTAGCCATGGCCTTAGTAATGACCGTGACACCCAGTTCCTTGAACTTCTTTTCGGTAATCTTAACTAAGTCCTTTTCGTAGGCATTTAAGATTGAGTCGGTCCCTTCGAGGATCGTAACGTGAGTCCCGAAGCGAGCGTACGCGCCGGCTAATTCACTACCGATGTAACCCCCACCGATGATAACCAGTTCCTTTGGTAATTCCTTTAATTCCAGAACCCCAGTGGAATCGATCACTCGGCCACCAAACTTGAAGCCAGGAATTTCAATCGGGTGAGAACCAGTCGCGATAATCAGGTGCTTGAAGGTGTAAGTTTGGGCGTTTTCGCCGTCAATTACCCGTAAGCTGTGGTCGGTCTTTAAGAAGGCCACCCCGTGAATCACATCAATCTTGTTCTTCTTGAAGAGGTAGGAAACCCCGTTGGTCATCTTGTTAACGACGCCCGCACGGAATTCTTGTACCTTAGCCCAGTCTAACTTAACGTCGGATGCGGAAATTCCTTCGTCTTCGTTTTCGAGGGCCGTCCGGTAGTTTTCAGAAACTTGGATCAGCGCCTTGGACGGGATACAACCAACGTTTAAGCAGACCCCACCTAAAGTGTTTTCCTTTTCGATCACGGCCACCTTTTGGCCCAGTTCAGCAGCGTGGATGGCTGCCACGTACCCACCAGGGCCGGAACCGATGACAATCGTGTCTAAATCAATTGCGTAATCACCAACAACCATGACTAATTATCCCTCCATTAACAGTAATTCTGGGTCACCAAGCAGTTCCTTCATCCGGTTCATTGCCCGTTGAGCGGTTGCCCCGTCGATTACCCGGTGGTCAACAGTCAGGGAAAGCTTCAGCACCTTAGCTGGTTCGATGTGGTCGTCCACAACGATCGGTTCTTGGGAGATCTTCCCCATCCCGATGATGGCAACTTCTGGCCAGTTAACGATTGGCGTGAAGTGACCCCCACCAATGGAACCAATGTTAGTAATCGTCATCCCAGTGTTGCTCATGTCAGCAGCACTGAGCTTGCCGTCCTTAGCCTTAGCGGTGTTTTCGCTAATAGCGTCAGCAATACCGAAGAGGCTCAAACGGTCAGCGTGCTTAACGTTCGGAACAAAGAGACCGTTGTCGGTGTCAGTGGCGATCCCAACGTTAATGTAGTCACGGTAGTTAATTTGCTTGTTTTCCATGTCAACCTTGGAGTTGAAGACAGGGAATTCACGCATAATCACTGCTAAAGCCTTGGTCATGTAAGCCATGAAGGTCAGGTGAGTCCCGCGGTCAGCAGCCAGTTGCTTGAACTTCTTGCGGTGGTCCCAAAGCTTGTCAACAACCACGTCGTCAAAGACAGTGATCATTGGGATTTGGTCCTTAGCAGTCGTCATTGCCTTAGCAGTGGCCTTGCGAATTTTGCTCATCTTTTCAGCATGTTCTGGCCAACCTTCTGCGGCAGCCGGAGCTGGGGCAGCAGCAACTGGTGCTGGTGCCGGAGCTTCGGTAGCGGCTGGGGCTTCAGTAGCAGCCGGAGCAGCGCCGTTGAAGGCGTCAACGTCAGCCTTCAAGATTTGACCGTGACGGCCAGTCCCCGTAACTTGGTGTAAGTCAACGCCCTTTTCACGAGCGTACTTACGAACGGCTGGCATCGCCAGAACCGGAACGGAGTGGTCTGCTTCAGCAGGAGCAGCACCCGCAGCGGCTGGAGCGGCCGGAGCAGGCGTTGCAGCAGGTGCTTCTTCAGCGGCCGGAGCTTCAGCGGCACCGTCGTCTTCAACGTTACCTTCACCGTCAGCAACTTCGATTTCAACCAGTGGGTCACCGAGTTCTGCTGTTTCGTCTTCTTGAACTAAAATCTTCGTAATCGTACCATCAACCGGTGACGGAAGATCTTCTGAGGACTTGTCGTTTTCGATGTTAACCAGGTCAGCATCCTTTGCGATGTGGTCACCTTCCTTAACGTGCCACTCGCCGACAGTCCCTTCGACCATCCCTTCACCAAGTTCTGGTAACTTGAATTGGTATTTACTCATTTCAGATCCACCTCACTAGAAATTAACGGTCTTCTTAACAGCGGCGATGATGTCGTCCTTGTTTGGAAGCCAAGCACCTTCGGCGTCACTGCATGGGTAAGGGGTATCCGGTGCGGAAACACGGGCAATTGGTGCTTCCAGGGAAAGGATTGCGTCTTCTGCAATCAAGGCAGCAACGGAGCCCATTACACCAGCTTGCTTTTGTGCTTCTTGAACCAGAACCACACGACCGGTCTTCTTAACTTCGTTTAAGATCGTTTCTTCGTCAAGTGGGGAAACAGTACGAAGGTCAAGAACTTCGGCGTTGATGCCTTCCTTAGCCAGGTCTTCAGCGGCGTTTAAGCTTTCGCGAACCATGTAACCGTAGGAAATGATGGTAACGTCAGAACCTTCACGCTTAACGGCAGCCTTGTCCAACGGAACAGTGTATGATTCGTCCGGAACTTCTTGACGGAAGGAACGGTAAACCCGCATGTGTTCCAGGAAGAAGACTGGGTCATCGGAACGAATGGAGGAAGCAAGGAGCCCCTTAGCGTCGTACGGGTCAGAAGGAATAACTACCCGCAGACCAGGAACTTGGGCCACTAACCCTTCCAGGTTGTCGGAGTGCAGTTCGATGGCGTGAACACCACCACCAAATGGTGAACGGATGGTGATCGGAGACTTACGAGAACCTGCGTGACGGAAGCGTTGACGAGCCATTTGACCAGCAATTTCGTCAAAGGCTTCCATGATGAAGCCCATGAATTGGATTTCTGGAACTGGGCGCCAACCTTGGGTGGCAAGCCCGTTAGCTAAACCGATGATCCCGGATTCAGCTAATGGAGTATCGAAGACACGCTTGTCGCCGTACTTAGCTTGGAGGCCTTCAGTGGCACGGAAAACCCCACCGTTGTTACCAACGTCTTCACCAAAGACAAGAACTTTTTCGTCACGAGCTAATTCTTCATCGAGGGCGTCCGTGACCGCCTTAATCATCGTAATCTTAGCCATGATTATTTGGCCTCCTTTTCTTTGTACTCATCGATTTCACGTTGAATAGCACCTGGAGTGTCGACAAATTCGAACTTCAAGAAGTCAGATGCCTTTTGAGCTGGTTGGCTTTCAACTTCCTTGATAGCGTCGTCGATTTCCTTAGCCACTTCAGCGTTGTAGGCTTCTTCCTTGGCGTCGTCCCAAAGACCCTTGTCAGTCAGGAACTTACGCATCCGAACCAGTGGGTCCTTTGCGTGCCATTCGTCTTCTTCTTCCTTGGTCCGGTAACGGGTTGGGTCGTCACCAGAAAGGGTGTGTGGTCCGTAACGGTAAGTCAGCGTTTCGATGATCACTGGACCATTACCTTCAACGGCGTAGTCACGTGCTTGCTTAGCAGCAGCATAAACCGCCAGGGCGTCCATCCCGTCAACTACGATGGAAGGAATTCCGGCAGCCACACCCTTTTGAGCCAGGGTTGGAGCAGCGGTTTGCAGCTTCCGTGGAACGGAGATAGCGTAACCGTTGTTTTGAACAAAGAAGACAGCCGGTGCTTGGTAAGCCCCTGCGAAGTTAATCCCTTCGTAGAAGTCACCCTGCGAAGTACCACCGTCACCAGTGTAGGTGTAGGCAACCTTCTTGTCGCCGTTGAGCTTGATCCCAAGGGCAACCCCAGCAGTTTGAGCGTATTGAGCACCAATGATGATTTGTGGTGGCAAAGCGTTCAATTCTTCTGGGTAGTCGTTAGCGTTGTAGTGACCCTTAGACCACATGAAGCCCTTAGCTAAGGACAGACCGTGCTTGATCAATTGTGGGACGTCACGATATGCACCCAAGAGGAAGTCGTCCTTGGTCATCGCGAAGTTGGAACCCATTTGGCTGGCTTCTTCCCCGGCAGTTGGGGCGAAGAAACCTAACCGGCCTTGACGGCTAAGCTTAGCAGTTTGGTCACCAACTAATCGGGACCAAATCATTTGCTTAAACAGATCTACCAATTGATCATCGGTTAGGTCTGGCATTAAGTCCTCATTGACAACCTTGCCATCAGTACCGAGGACCTGAAGAACCTCGTACTCAGGGTTGTGCTTAAGGCTTTCAAAGTCTAACTTTTTCATTATAGTGCCCTCCTTAAAGTAAAAAGGATAATTAAGTTACCGCTTACATTGCCTATTATACACGCTTTTTATTTATCGTAAACATTGTTCATCGTTGAGCGAGCGATCAAGAAAGCCGTTACATTAGGCTTTAATCCCCATCTGTGAAATCGTTTAAAAATTTTCACTAAAACTCACTGTTTTTTAACTATTGATTTGAGTAAAAATTGTCCAATTAATTGCTAATAATCAACCATTGCTAAGAATCAATAATGCACTTTGGGTATTAACTATCCCTCTAAGAAGGTATTTAACTTTTCAAATTGGCTTCTTTATAATAGTATTAACGATCTGGAGAAAGGATGATTTAAATGGCTAAAAAGCAAACCGCTGGCCGCGATTAGCTGGGGGAATTCGCCCCGAAATTCGCGGAATTAAACGATGATGTCTTATTCGGGCAGGTTTGGGCCCGGGAAAAGGAACTTTCCTTGCGGGACCGGTCCTTTCTAACGGTCACCGCCTTGATCACCAAGGGGGCCTTTGAACAGCTCCCCTACCACATGCAAACGGCCAAGGCCAACAGTATTACTAAAGAAGAGATCAGATCGCCGAAATGATTACCCAACTCGCCTTTTACATTGGTTGGCCAAACGCTTGGTCCGCTTTTAACATTGCCAAAGAGGTTTGGGGCGACTAGTCTTGTTCATTAATAGGTGCGCACCCCTACGGCCAGTCTTAAAGGTGTGGCTGTGGTGGTCGATTGCCTTAGCTTAATCAGAAAACGTAAAAAAGAGGCTGAGAGAAAACTGTGTT
>OGGM01000074.1_pt1 | contig 101447 bp, 87 predicted proteins | sample 1571251 | NCBI WGS metagenome assembly OGGM01 (sample SAMEA2582076, study PRJEB24529) | metagenome | biome: Human gut stool | place: China | collected 2011 | reverse complement strand
GGAGATCCAGCGGATAAGCGTTCTGTCAAAACTCCGTCAATGGAATTCGTGTTGCTCACAGGCTATCTTTCATTTTTTCTCTAAATACGCGACGATCTTCAACTCATACAACTTAAAATTTCCCTATGAATTGCACAACGCGTATCTTATTCAATACAAATATCGCTACATCCATAAACAAATGTGCCAACAGTGTACTAACGATCACGCCATTTGACTTTAACAAGAAATCAGAGGAAAATCCATACCAACAGATAAATCCAGAATAAGCGCCCATTAAAATCAGCAAAGGCAGGTATTTCACGACGCTTTTTAAAGATTCTTTGATGTAATCAAGCGTTGAATCGAAATAGACAAAACGACCGATCGCTAGCATTACAAAATAAAAGATCAAAGAATCATAATTTGAATCGTTATAAATAAATTTTATGTATAACAAGATCAGAATGATATAAAAGGCAGAGATCAGTCGTACGGAGGCTTTTTGTTCGGATGAGATCGTTTTCAGATGAACAAAGATCCGATCAAACCAGAATGTTAAAAATACAGAACATACTAAAAATACCATCAACAAAATATCTTGATATTTATTCCAGAAATAAGCCGCCTGAGGGATCCTTTCGTCGAGGACATAATAAAGAGAAAGGAAGATCAGTACGGAGGTGCTTGAAAATACCATTTCATAAAAGCTTTCGATCCAGCTGTTAACTTTTGTTTTATGTGTTTGTTCAATTTGTGCAAGTTCAACTTCTGTTGGATTTTCAATATTGATCTTATAATGTTTTTGAAGCTTTGCGGTAAGTAAAACGATGGCAAGGACAACAATCAGGCCGATCAAAGAAACAGCCATGAAGCTGCCGGCATTTTGTGCATTAAAATAATGTGTAACGTAATATTGTGATTGTGACATATATAACCCCTTCTTTAAACTAAAATAATGACATGAAAATCAAATAATCTCACTCAACACATATTTTAACACCTTTTTATATAAATTCAATGGATACTATATTTCATCATAAAAACTTAAGAAAGTTTTTTGAACAACAGAAAGGCAGTGGATTTGTGTGAGAAATTTATCTATAGACTTGTGAGCAGAGACTGGACAATGTTATAATATAAACAGCACATTTTTTGAAAGTGGTGAGAGAAGATTGAAGAAATCAGTAAGGATCGCAGCAATGATATTTGCCATTTTTGCTATATTGATAGCGGTAGAAATTATCATATCTTATAAATGTCTGACTGTTACGGATTACAAGATTAAGTCTGATAAGATCAAGGAAACGATCAAGATCGTATTAATATCGGATCTTCATAATAGTCAGTTTGGAAGTAAGAATAAGCGCTTAGTGGATAAAATTCAAAAACAAGATCCAGATCTTATCTTGATGGATGGAGATATGTTGAATGAAGATGGGAAGAATGCACAGACAGCAGTAGAACTTATAAGTGCATTGAAAAAAACAGCACCAGTATATTACGCATTGGGGAATCATGAGATTGCGTATAGACAGCGCAGGGATAAGAATCTATATCAGAAGTTACAGAAAGCAGGTGCGAAGATTGTAGAGAAAGAATATGAGGATATAAAGGTAAGAAGCAACAAGATCCGGATCGGAGGCCTTTATGAGTATGCATTTGCAGTAGATGGGGCTGGAAATATGGTTAAGAAAAATATTCCGTCCAAAGTAAGAGATTTTTTGATGGATTATGAGAACACAGATGCATTTAAGATCATGTTGTCTCACAGACCAGATAGTTTTGTTTTTGGGCAGGCAGCAGATACATGGAAGATCGATCTGGTAGTCAGTGGGCATGTACATGGTGGACAGGTAAGAATTCCAGGTAAAGGAGGTCTTTACGGAGGAGATCAGGGATGGTTTCCTGAATATACGGATGGAATCCATCATTTTAAGGCAGTGAATCATATGATCATTACAAGAGGACTTGGAAGTGATAAGGAAAAACTACCAAGATTTCACAATATTCCAGAGGTTGTAGTGATCCGACTTGAAAAACGTTAGAACAAAGAGGGTGAGAAGATGAAGAAATATCAGATTGCAGATTTTATTTTTGGAATTCATATGGAAGAATCGTTAGAAATTCCAGAGAATTTTAAAAAATTTGTGATTGATACCGATGAAGAAGTACAAGTGGAATATTTCCTTGAGGTTGTGGATAAATTACCAGAGTTGGATGGGAAATGTGTATCACAAAGAATTGATCTGAAAGTATATAAGAAAGACAAATTGGAATACCGCCGGATGAATTTTATGGGAATGGAAGAATCCTACGGACAATATGAAGAAATTTCACAAGATCAGGTAAAATTGTACTTAAAACGGGAATTTGTGCATATGATAAATGTTGATACAGTCTTTGTATCTCTTTTTGCGATGGAAAAAAGAATGTTGGCAAAGGATGCGATGGTATTGCATTGTTCTGTACTCAAAGTGAAATCAGGAGTGATCTTATTTAGCGGACCAAGTGGAATTGGTAAGTCAACGCAGGCAGGATTGTGGACGAAGTATCGGAAAGCAAGAGTTATCAATGGTGATAGAACTTTATTAAAAAAAGAGAATGGCAGATGGATGTCTCTTGGATGGCCGATCTGTGGTTCTTCAGAGATCTGTTATAATGAAGCTTATCCTGTGAAAGCAGTCATTTTTCTTGGACAAGCAGAGGAGAATGATGGAAGGAGACTTCGTTATTTTGATGCGATCAAGGCAATGATCAGTCAGATCACAGTGAATGGATGGAATCCGCAGTTTGTGGAGAAAATATGGAATCTTACAGAAGATTTCGCGGCTCAGATCCCGGTGTTTGAGTATGGATGTAACATGGAAGAAGCGGCAGTAGATACTTTAGAGAATCTGCTTTTGGATATTTTAGAATAAAGGAGCATGTGAAGATGAACTTAACCAATGTATTTATAGATATATTAAGAAGTGCTATGACGCAGACTTCCTGTGATATGATAGAGGGACTTTCTACACAAGACTGGGAGAAGATCTATGATATTAGTCAGAAACAGCAATTGGCACCGATGATCTATCAGCAGATTTTTTCAAATGAATCATTTCAAAATAGTGATCCAGGGTTTCAGCAGTTCTGGAAGGGAGATACGATCGATCAGGCAGGAAATCAGGCAAGAAAAAGTATTCTGTTTTTGATGTTGTTTGATAAAATGCGCCAGAATGGATTGACCCCATTGATCGTGAAAGGAATTGTTTGCAGAGATCTATATCCGAATCCAGATCTTCGAACATCCAATGATGAAGATCTTTATATCCCAAGAGATCAGTTTGGGAAGATGGATGAATTTTTGCAGGCAGAGGGATTTATGAGAGAAGAACTGATCAAGGATAAAGTTTATCAGGAAGTTCCATATCAGAATCCAAGGAATGGATTATATTTTGAACTGCACATGGATCTGTTTCCTCAGGAATCCGGAGCGTATGGGCATTTTAATCAATTATTTGAAGATGCGTTTGATACTTGTATGGAAACAGATATTCAAGGGAGTAAAGTATTGACGCTGAATCCCAAACAGCATTTTTTATATCTTGTATGCCACAGTCTGAAACATTTTCTTCATAGTGGATTTGGAGTCAGACAGGCATGTGATCTATTATACTTTGCGAAGAAATACCACGATCAGTTAGACTTTCATGAGATCAGGAATATCATGAAAGAATATCATATGGATTCTTTTGCTATGAATGTATTGGATATTGGAGTCTGCTATCTTGGATTTACTTGGGAGGAGCTAGGGCTTTCAAAACCGTCTGATGTAGAAATTGACTGCACAGCATTATTGGATGATATGTTAGATGGTGGTATTTTTGGACAAAATGATATGAATCGTGTACATAGTGCAAATATTACGTTGAATGCAGCAGAGAATGAATCAGTCAATGCAGCTTCCGGGATCCTGGCTTCTTTATTTCCAGAGAAGGAATATATCAAGACGAACTATCCATATTCAAGGAACTATCCGTTTTTACTGCCAGTGGCGTATTTACACAGGATATTTAAATACTTAACTCATCGTAACACAGATGCGATCAATACAGGAGAAAAAAGCAGTGCACAGATTGGGATGGAACGTGTCAAATTATTAGAGAAATATAAGATTGTAGAGAAATAAATATAAAAGTGAAAAGAGGTGATTCCTCATGCTGGATCAGGAGAAATTTTTTAACACATACAAAGTACAGGAAGCATTTGAGGATTCTGGACTTTCCTGGGATACGCTTGAGAGGATTTATGAGGATTATACGAGACGTTTACCAGAGATGAAAAAGATTGCAGATCGTTTACAGGATGAGATATCAAAAGTAATAGATTTTCATGTACATTCAATTCATAATCGATGTAAGGATCCAGAGCATTTGATTGAGAAGATCATACGGAAAGTTGGAGTTGAAAAACGTCAGAAATATAAAAATATTAATGAACGGAATTATCTGAGGATCGTGCGTGATCTTATGGGTATCCGAATTTTGATCTTATCAAAAGAAGAATGGCGTACGGTACATGACTTTTTGCTGAAAGTTGATGAAGATTCCAGATATGATATGCATATGGCGGAGATGCCAAGGGCTTATATCCGTTATGGGGATCGTGACATTTTTAATTATACGATTCATAAAGAATATACAGATAAGGGATATCGTTCACAGCATTATATTTTTAAATATGGGAATTATTATTTTGAAGTACAGGTACGAACGATCGCTGAAGAAGTATACGCAGAATTTGACCATTATGTAAAGTACCCATATCGTGAGAATAATCATTTTCTAAAGCGGTATACAAGTGTTGTGGCAGAATTGTTGAATTCTGTGGATGAGATCATTTCGACATGTTTTCAATTTGGAGAAGCAGGCTGGCTTGACATTGAGAAATATTTTGCACAAGACAGCTACAGTGACTTGCAGAGAATGTCGAAAGAACCGCATAAGAGAGAACAAGAACAGATTCCAAGAGCCAATGACGGAGTGATCGATGCTCAAAGTTATATGAATCGGATGATCTTAAGAAAGGGATAAACCAGATGGAGAGATATGACGACGGATTCGCAGAAGAAAGACAACGGATCGAACGATTAGTAGAGGAGATCATTGCTGGAGAACATAAGATTGATAAACTGCCGAATTCTTCCGCAGGATTTAGTGGAGCTGCACAGGCAGAATATTTTTCGAAGGCAAGATATCATTTAGAATCGGATGTAAGTAATCTGATCGTGAATCATAAACAGCAACTGGATGAATTACAATTGTTAAAGATGATAAAGGGGCAAGAATGATAGAACATAATTTATTTGAGATGGAAAATTACAGAGAGCTGATCGATGAGGTCGGTGTCGATAAATTCCGTGAACGGTTTGAGGAACTGCAGAAGACAGCGATGGAATTTATTGAAATGGCAGGATTTTCTGAGACATCTTACTGCAATGAAAGAATTTTAATGCAGGTGATCCTTGATTATTTTATGGATGTGATGCGGTTAAAGGAATTTCATAGTATTGAGAGGATCCGCACAGAAAAGCTGTTTGCATACACGATTTCCTGGATCGTTCGGAGAAAACCAATTCAGTTTCGGGATTATTCCGAAGAAGAGAGAGATATTTTTATCAATGAACGTTTTGCTGCATATTTGCTTATCAATGAATGTCTGATGTGTGGAACGAAACATTTTGTACAGGAGGCTTATGCGGAAAAATTAGTAGAATATACAGAAATGCTGCTATATTATTTCAAATACCGCCAGTGCGATCCAAAGACATTAGAACTTTTGATCGAATCATTTAAGATGGGTGGACTTGTGCATTAGAAGGAAAGAAACATATGCTCGTAGCAGCAGAAAAAGTAAACCAGTGCCGTTTATATGATCTTGAGGGAAATCAGGAAGAAGTAATCTGGGAAGGACCGGGAGGAACCATGTCAATGGTTCAGGTCCCTGGTTCCGACGGACAGTTTTTAGCGACACATAAATTCTACTCTCCAAATGATTCTAAAGAAGCAAAGATCATCTTAGCTTACCCGGAAGACGGAGAATGGAAGGTAAGAACACTAGCAGAGCTTCCATTTGTGCATCGTTTTGATATTATTTCAAGAAATGGAGTAAACTATGTGATCGCATGTACTTTAAAATCAGGACATGAATACAAAGAAGACTGGAGAAGCCCAGGAAAGATTCAGGTATGCGTTCTTCCAGAAGATTTAAGTAGTGTTGATGAAGTTTTAAGATCTTATGTTGCAGTAAATGAAGGTGTTTTTGAATGTATACCACCAGAATCAGAAGAAGGAACATGGGAAATCAAACAGATCTTAGATGAAGCAAGCAGTGATATGGCATTTGCAGACTTTGATAATGATGGTGAAGATTATATCTTATCTGCAAACAGAGAAATTGATGAAATCGCATTGTATAAAGTGGAAAAATAACTACAACTGCAGGAAATCTGAGAATTATAATTAACAGATTGTATACTGGACTGATATATAGCAATGCGGTATAATAAAAAGTGCTTTGGATAGAGAATGGGAGGTGGAAAACAATGAAGGAATATGATTCACTTAGCGATAACGAAAAGTGCAACATGCTTGCCAGTGTTGCAAACCTCTATTATAATGCGGAAATGACTCAGAATCAGATTGCGGAACGTTTTTTTACCTCACGTTCCAAGATTTCAAGAATGAAATAATACAATGGTCCTTCAGAAATTGGGTGAAGTTGCAGCATACTATCTAGATAATCTGTTAAATGATAATATGATTCTTGGAATTTCATGGGGGAATACGATGTATCATACTGTCAAAGCGGTCAAGACAAGTAAGAATATCCCGATCACAGTCGTACCGATCATGGGAGCAGCCAATGTAAGGACTCCAGAGAGAGATTCCTTGGATTTTTCGAAAGAACTTGCCTATGCATATGGTGGAACGTATCACTACATTTATGCTCCGCTTTTTGTGAATTCGGAAGAAGTCAGGGACAGCCTTGAACAAGAGCCGAATATTAAAGGATGTTTAGAGCTTGCAAGGAATGCAGATATCATTCTAACCAGTGTTGGTTCTATCGTATATAAGAGTTGGAAATCTTATTTAAGTACCAGAGATTTATATAATCTTGAGAAGAAAGGTGCGATCGGACATATCGGAGGACATTTCTACGATATGGAAGGAAATGAAGGCAGTGCTTGCATTATGTAAATAATATTTACATCATATTAATAAAAAAAGACTGTAAAATAAGTTAGTCAGACTTATTTTACAGTCTTTTTTTATTACGATTATTTAGCTTTTACACCTTTAGAACCAGACCAGTTAGAATAATAAGTTTTACCACCAGATTTCAATATTGTGCGGATTCTTACATAATATTTTTTCTTAGATTTTAGTTTTTTTATTGTTACACTTGTTTTTTTGTATCCAGAAACCTTCTTGATCTTACTTTTAGAAAAATTAGGTTTTTCACTGTACTGAACCTGATAACCAGAGATTCGTTTTGTTGGCATTTTGGTGGAAAGCTTTTTCCAACGGACAGTGAATGATTTTTTCTTAGCTTTTACAGATCTTAAGCTGCAGTTTTTAGGAAGAATCTGATAAGAAATCGTTTTACTTCCCGTATAGTCACCACGGAAATTAATCTGAGCCTGATAGGTACCAACATTTTTTCCAGTTTTCTTATAAAGGATCTCATAAGAAGAAGGAGAAAGCTTTTTGCCATTGCGATCTGTGATCGTGACAGATGGTTTTAGAACTTTTCCATTGTAGGTGTTTTTGGTAATTGTATAAACAGCAGGCTTTGCAATTGTCTGTACAAGCTGGCTGTCATTACAGATACTACATCGTTTTATGATACTTCCATCCTGAGTTGGTGTAGCTTCGGTTCGTATATTTTTATAGTGATGAGATTCACATTTTTCAACATGAATCTTGATGACAGCGGTGGAAGCAAGCTTATTATTTGTCATAAAAATATCTGGTTTTGAAGCTGTTGCATAGCAGTTTTCGTCAATCACATATTCAAGGTAAATCGTTCCAGGTGCTGTTGCATTTAAACTCACTTTTCCAGTACGGTCTGTTGTGAGTGTTGCAATTTTTCCAGAAGTATCTTCATGACCAGTGGCATCGGTTAAGATCCAATGACCCCGATTCTGGTTAAATCCGATATAATCAGTACCAGCAGCATTGATTCCTTTTAGTTTGATATCAGAAACATTCATGGAGGTACCTGCTGGTAAGTTTTTATGATTTGTATTATCAGCAGTCTCAATCCGTGATAATGCCCGTGTAGAGATCAGACCGTCATAAGTAATGTTGATCGTCTTTAAATTAACACTGTAAGTAGCACCTGCGGATGACATCGGAATATACTGGGCAGTATTTGATAAAGCATAATGAAATGCCTGTTTTGTATCAGCATTTGAGGCAAAACTGCTCCATGTAACGTTACGGTTGGTATCTTTAATATTTAAGTTATCAGTAAGATAAGTCTTTAAATCTTCTCGGGCACTGATGCTATTGCTTCCAAAAATACCCAAAGTTGCGGTTGCAGCATTAGCTTCGTCATTGCTTGCATTGAGAACATGTTCTAATAACATCACTTTATAAGTAAGGATCACAGGACAGTTATATGTTGTCACTTCTTCGCTGTCAGAAGTAGTTCTCTTCATTTTGATCGCACTGTAAGCAGGAAGAGAAATGGATGATTTATCTTCTTTTTTCTCTGTTTTGCTGACATAATCTTCTTTAGACCAACCTTTTTCTACAGTATTGGAATAATCAAATGTATAGTCCACAGAACCGCTTGCAAAAGCTCCAAAATTAACGCTTGTTCCAACAGTTACAGAGTGGCCCATTGTGTAAGAAGAACTTCCACTGATATTGCTTGTATGGGATACAGTGTTTTCTGTACTTCCTGTGTACTCAGCATTGGCACTCTGAGGAGTATCATTCGTAAAACTAGAAACAAAAGATTCGTTTTTATCAGAACCATCACTTCTTGTACGGATATAAGTAGTTCCAGTGTCTTCCTGAAGAACAGGGCTTACCTTGAAATCATAAAAGACAGCGATCAAGGCACTTCCATGTCCGCGTCGCCTGTTATCACCTTCAGATCTGTTCAGGCTCAAAATAGACCAAAAGACATCTTGATTTGTATTATCTTCCAGAGATTTAAAGCTGTTTGTTGCACTTTTGTCGCTGGAATTCCAGCCTTTTTTGTTGCTACCGCTCGTGTGCTGTGCCAGATAATATTCATATAATTTTTTACGGATATCTGTATTTGCATTACTAAGAGAATTACTATAATTAAAGCCGTTGCGATGAATATGCCATACATAACCGCCCTTATATTCATTATTGGATATTTTACCAGTGTTATTATATTCAGCAATCGTAGAATAACGCATAGCTTCCATTCTTGAGCTGTAATTGCTGGTACCAGACTGCGATTGACGATTTCGGTGAAGTATATAAGCGATGTCAAACCAGTCTTCTGCCGAAGTTGCATTTGGTGCACCAGATTTGGTGGAAGCATTTGTCTTTGTATGACTGCCACTAAGCATATCCTGATAAAATTTCAGCTTACTGGAGTTGAACGCATTCGATCTTACATTAAATGCGACAGAGTTTCCACTACATACTCCAGCAGATTCTTTTAAAGTTAAAGTATCAGGAACAGATGCAGGAGAAGCTGCCGATACATTAAATGCAGGGGAAATCCCGCTTAATAAAAATGATATGGAGAGAAAAGAAGAAAATATCCTCTTACCCCATAAGTTTTTCAGATTCTTTTTCATATATAAGACCTCCTTCACATAAAAATACCTTATTATCTCTGGTTTTATTTTATGAAAAAGATTGTTTGAGAAATAGTAACCGATAGTCACATGTTGATTTTGGAGTTTCGATGAAAAGACGTGACTCTAAGACACTATTTCATAAGGAAAAAAGATTATAAAATAAGATCATAAATAACAACGACGTAAGTATTATATTCAAAAGAATAAGATGCTTACGTCGTTTGTTTTAGGATTTTATCGGAATTTCCTATGCAATAAAATTTATTAATTTGAAATTTCCTGATAAGTATTCAGATCGTTAGGTAAGGTCACAGTCACAGATTTTCCAGGATCATGATAAGTCAGGTTCATTTTTAAAGTGATCGAACCTGTCTCATTGTCACCGCTTTCCATAACCATCTGGATGGATTCTTTTACAGGAAGATCTTTGTCATTCAATGTTTTTGTACCGGTCAGAGAAGAAACCTTAATGGAATTACTTCCACCAGTTACAGTTGTCATCTGGGAGGTAACATCTTTGACGTATTGATTCAATCCATCATTATTAATACTGTATTTAAGAACAGTATTTCCATCCTTTTCACTAAGTTTCAGATCTTTGTAATATTTTGCAGGCAAAGAAGTCTGACCTGTGGTTGACTGAATCTGTTTTTGAAGACCTGCGATATCCATTTTTATTTTCTGCTTTGTTCCATTGGTGTTCATGTAATAATAACCATCAGAATAATACATATTCATATCCATAGTCTGCCCAAGCATGTTTAAGGTAGAAGTCATAGACATTTTTAACTGATCTTTATCAACAGTCTGTAGTTTTGTGTCAAAATTCATCTTGATCGTAACGTTTGAGGATGAAGAAGCCTCACTATTTGCGATCTTATAAGAAGCTTCTCCACTGAAATCAGCATCTTTTACTTTGGAACTTTGTTTAAGACTTGATTCCAAAACTTCTTTCGCAGTACGTTTCTTCTGACAGCCGCTGATCGAAAAAAGCAGCATACAGGAAAGAAGCAATGCAGTCACTTTTTTTATTCTAATTTTCATAATGAATCCCTCCATGAAAGAGTTAGTAGTTATTAAGTTTAGTTTACCATATAATCATAATTTTGTGTTAAACTAAAAATAAGAATAGGAACGGAGGTACTTGAAATGAAAAAAACAGTATACCTGACATCAAAACAAGATGGATTAAAACTACATGTACTGCTTATGGAACCAGAACAATCTCCAAAGGGAATCGTACAGATCTGCCACGGTATGGCAGAACATAAAGAACGCTATGAGCCTTTAATGCAAATGTTGTGTAACAATGGCTATATCAGTGTGATCCATGATCATAGAGGTCATGGTAAGAGTGTCAAAAATGCGTCAGACCTTGGGTATTTTTATGATGACAGTGGAAAAGCGATCATAGAAGATGCTCATCAGGTAACAACATGGATGAAAGAACGATATGGGGAAGAACTTCCATATCATTTGTTCGGACATAGTATGGGATCTTTGGTGGTTCGTTGTTATCTGAAAAAATATGATGATGAGCTGGACTCTCTGATCGTATGTGGAAGTCCAAGTGAAAATAAAGCAGCAAAGGCAGCAGAATTTCTTGCAAAAACTGCTTGTAAAATGGGAGCACACAAAAAAGGAAAGTTCTTTCAGAAGATGGCATTTGGCTTATATGGAAAGGCATTAGGAGAAGATGAATCCGAAAATGGCTGGATTAGTTATAACAAAGAAAATGTAAAAGCTTATGATGAAAATCCATTGGATGGATTCGTATTTAGTAATAATGGATTTTTAAATCTGTTTTTACTAATGGATGAAACTTACAACAAAAAAGGATGGCAGGTAAAACATCCGTCACTTCCGATCTTGTTTATCGCAGGAGCAGATGATCCATGCATTGGTTCAAAGAAACAGTATGCACAGGCAATGACAACTTTAAAAAAGCGAGGGTATAATCAGGTACGTGGAATGTTATTTTTAAATCGGAGACATGAGATCTTAAATGAAGATGATGTAGAGAAAGTTTATGATGCGGTATTGCATTTCTTAGAACAGCATTCCAAAAAGAGATGACTGATAGTAACTAGGGAGATAAGAAAGAGCGTGATAAACTAGAAGCAAGATCATGAAAGGGGAGGAAAGTTCGTGGGAAAATGGTTTCGTCAGATATTGCAGGGAGAACATTCACTGTTTCGGTTATCCCTTCCATTTCGGGTAAGATTATTTAATGTGCTTGCATTAGTTGGTGGAATGATCAGTCTGATCAATGGGATTTCATCATATGCGAATAATCAGGATAGTGTGATTCTAGGATTGAATTTTGGGATTGCAGTGTTGTCTTTCGTGTTGTTGTTTTATGCATACAAAAGTGGCAGATATCAGTTTTGTTATGTTGTTACGATCATTACGATCTTTCTTGTGATGTTCCCATATTTATTTTTTAAATCCGGCGGTTACAAAGGAGGGATGGTCTCTTTTTATATTTTTGGAATCTTATTTACAGTCTTTATGTTGGAAGGAAAGGCAATGTTTTTTACAGCATTTACGGAAATGGTCGTATATATAGCAACGATCATGATCGCCTATCAAAATCCGCAGATGGTTGTATGGTTCTCCTCTGAAAAAGAAGTTGTGATGGATCTGTTGATAGGATTTTGTGCATCTAGTATTTCGGTGGCAGCAGTGATGTATCTGCATTTTCGGATGTACAACAAACAACAAGAGATCTTAGAAGAAGCAAGGATCGAAGCACAGTCAGCGAACAAGGCAAAGAGTGCATTTCTTGCTAATATGAGTCATGAGATCCGGACTCCGATCAATGTAATGCTTGGAATGAACGAGATGATTCTTAGAGAAAGTGAAAGCAAAGAAATCCGCCAATATGCAAAAAGCATTGAACGTTCTGGAGGTTATCTGATCTCATTGATCAATAATATTCTGGATATTTCAAGGATCGAATCCGGAAAAATGGAGATTGAAGAAGGAAAATATGAACTCAGGCAGCTACTTGATGAAGTGATGTTGATCGCAGAGAAACAGGCGGAACAAAAGTCGTTAAAAATGAATCTGATATTTGATAAGACCTTGCCAGCGTATCTGATCGGTGATGTGATACATATCAAACAGATTCTTTTGAACCTGATCAATAATGCAGTAAAATACACTAAAGAAGGTCAGATTGATATTAAAGTCAGTAAAAATGCAGAGGAAACGAAGCTTATTTTCGAGGTAAAAGACACAGGAATCGGAATCAAAGAAGAAAATTTACCCGTTTTGTTTGATGCATTTATGAGAGTAGACTCTAAGAAAAATAAGAAGATCAAAGGAACCGGATTAGGACTTGCGATCGCAAAACAGCTGGCAGAACAGATGGACGGTATGATCTGGGTAGAAAGTGTATACGGCAAAGGAAGCAGTTTTTTTGTGCAGCTTCCAATGAAGAAGGTATCTGATGGGAAGATTTCCAATGTTGAATGGAAGGAAACGGATGAACGAAAGAGAAGATCATTTGTTGCACCGCAGGCAAAGATTTTAATTGTAGATGATAATCCGGAAAATCTCATGGTGACAAGATCACTTCTGAAGCGTACAGCTGTGTTTGTGGATACAGCAGCCAGCGGAGAGGAATGTGTCCACAAAGTCAGGCAAAATATATATGATCTGATATTACTTGATTATATGATGCCGCAGATGGATGGGATCGATACGATCAGGGAATTAAAGAAAGATGTACAATTTCATATTCCAGTGATCGCTTTAACTGCTGATGTGACGAAAGGAATTGAACAGACATTTTTAAGAGAAGGATTTTGTGCGTATCTTTCAAAGCCGGTGATGTGGAGCAAATTAGAAGACCTGCTGATGAAATATTTGAGAGATGATCTTGTATTTATTCGTGAGGATCTGAAAGAAGAACAAAAGATCAAAGATGAAGAATTTAAGCAGCTGAAGGGGCAGCTAAAAGAAAATGATATAAAGATTGAAGAGGGGCTTAGACTTCTGGATGGAGACTTTATGCAGTATCGTAAACTGATGGAATTCTTTATGGAGTACCAGGAAGAATATATGAGACAGATGCAGCAGTTGATGACACAAAAGGAAGTGAAAGTCGATGAGATCACAAGGATGATGCACACCTTAAAGAGCAATGCAAAAGCGATAGGTGCGATTCATTTGTATGAGATCGCAAAAGAAATGGAAGATAGAGGGAAACAAAAGGATATGGAATACATCATGTCTGCATATAATCTGCTTAAATTGGAGTGGGGACGAGTATTTAAGGCATCACGGGAATTTATTGAACAGACGAAAAATGTTCTGTTTGATCAGAAAAAAGAGGAAGAAAAAGACAAGCAAAGTAAAGAAGAAATCAAAGAAAAATTAAAAATATTTATCACCAGATATCAGGCGAAAGAAGCGAAAGAACAGATTCAGTATTATCGAAAAGGCAAGATATCCGAGGAAGAAAGAAATATCTTGAAAGAGATGGAAATACGGATCGATCAGCTTGATTTTGATGAAGCAGAAATCCTTATGAAACGATGGGAGGCAATGGAATGAGAGAGCATCATATTTTGATCATAGATGATGATCTTATGCTTCTAAAGACAGCAGAAGAGATTTTATCTGACCAATATAATGTCAGTGTCGCAAAGAGTGGAATACAGGCATTAAATCTGTTAAATAAAAATATCATTCCAGATTTGATCTTATTAGACATTAATATGCCACAGATGGATGGATACGAAACATTAGAAGAAATCAAAAAAATCTCAGGATGTGAACTGATCCCGATCATATTTTTGACTGGATTTTCAGAAATGGATTATGAAGTAAGGGGCTTGAAAGCAGGGGCAGTTGATTATATCGTAAAGCCATTTGCAAAAGAAATCTTACTTGCCAGGGTTGAACGGCATTTGGAACGATATCAGCAGAGACAGCACAAACAATCCATGGAATTATCAGATTATGCCAAGCAGATCAAAAGCCAGTTAACACCAACAGAATGGAAGATTGCAATAGCGATCGCAGAAGGAATGGAAAACAAGGAAATTGCAGAGTCTATGCATTATTCTTATGGGTACGTGAAAAATCTTGTGGCAAGGATCTTCTCAAAATTAGAGATTGAAAAACGACGGGAATTAAAAAAGCTAATGGTCAAGGAATAAAATTTGATTGTATGAGTTGAAGGTCATCGAGTATTTAGAGAAAAATAAAAAAATTTAAGCTGATGGACGCATGTTAAACGTTATTGACTTTCAATTTATGTAGTGGTAGACAGAATGTTTATTATAAATACCAATACAGTAAAACATACACACTCCATAGTGGTTTGAATAGACTTCAGCTGTATGTGACAGAAATAAAAGAAACACAAATATTTGAGTTTCTTTTATTTCTGTCACATACATGATAGACTATGTCAAATCAGTGCATTAAAGTTGCGTATCGTCAGAAGTTTTGTTATAATTATTAATTATTACGAAAAGGAAAGGAAATTATTTACTATGAAGAAAGAGAATAACAAAAAAAGTGCAAGCGCTTTGATCGGTGCGGCATTTCTTATGGCAACTTCGGCAATTGGACCTGGATTTCTGACACAAACTGGTAAATTTACAGATAGTCTGCATGGAAGTTTTGGATTTGTAATTTTAATCTCCGTGATCTTAGCAGCGATCGTGCAGTTAAATGTATGGAGAGTTCTGTGCGTATCTGGAATGCGTGGACAGGATGTGGCGAATAAGGTACTTCCTGGACTTGGATATGTGATCGCATTTTTAGTTGTAGCAGGTGGTCTTGTATTTAATATCGGTAACGTTGGTGGAGGTGCTTTAGGTTTTAATACACTTCTTGGAATTCCTACTACTGTTGGATATTTTATTGCGGGAGCAATTGCGATCATCGTATTTTTATCAAAGAATGCATTAAATGCTATGGATAACCTCACAAAGATCCTTGGTGGGATCATGATCCTTGTCATCTTTATTGTGATCCTGATCGTACAGCCGCCAGTTGGTATGGCAGCAAAAGAAACAATCATGCCAACAGCATCTATGGGAGATATTTTTCCAGCGATTCTTACATTACTTGGAGGAACAGTCGGTGGATATATTACATTTGCAGGTGCACATCGTCTGATCGATTCAGGAATCACTGGAAAAGAGAACTTAAAAGAGATCAATAAGAGTTCTGTTATGGGAATGGGAATTGCAACGATCGTACGTATCTTCTTATTCCTTGCAGTTTTAGGAGTGGTTGTAGCAACAGCAACTTCACCAGCTCATACATTAGATGCAGCGAACCCAACAGCGGATGCATTTTTACAGGGAGCAGGACAGATCGGTTATAGATTCTTTGGACTTGTGATCTTATGCGCAGCGGTCACATCCATCGTTGGATGTGCTTATACATCTGTGTCTTTCCTTAAGACATTCAGCAAAACGATTGAGAAGAATGAGAAATGGTTTATTGTAGGATTTATCGCGATTAGTACTGTATGTATGGCACTTGCTGGACAGCCAGCGGTATTATTAGTACTTGCAGGAGCATTAAATGGATTGATCTTACCGATCACATTAGGAGTTTGCCTGATCGCATCTCAGAAGAAATCTGTTATGGGAGAAGATTATCATCATCCAGTATTATTACTGGTTCTTGGAATCGTGGTAGTTGTTGTTTCAGGATATCTTGGAATTACATCATTAAGCAGCTTAAGTGCATTATTTGCATAAGCAAAATTGTCTGGATAAACAGATAAGTTTAAAACATAGAAGCACAGACTGACCGAAAGGAGTTATGTGAAAAAACATGGAAGAAGTAAAGATTAGTACTGCGGGAGATTCTGCCTTACTCATTGAATTTGGACAGGAAATTTCCACAGAGATCAATGCAAGGATCACAGCCTTTGTACATCTTTTAAAAGCGCAGCGTATCGAAGGTGTGCAGGATATGATCCCGGCATTTACCAGTCTCTTGATCAATTATGACCCGAGGGTGGTAAATTACAAAACATTAACAAAACGTCTACAGAAGTTACTAAAACTGGATGTCAATGAAGAGACATCGACATCCAGAGTTTTTGAAATCCCAGTATGTTATGGAGGAGAATACGGACCAGATATTGAAAATATCGCAAAAAATGCTGGTTTAACGGAAGAAGAGGTTATAAAGATTCATTCTTCCAAAGACTACTTGATCTACATGCTTGGATTTTTGCCAGGATTTTCATATCTTGGAGGACTTGATGAAAGAATTCATACACCAAGACTGGCGAACCCAAGAATCAGAATTCCGGCAGGAAGTGTTGGGATCGGTGGCTCTCAGACAGGAATTTATCCGCTTGATTCACCAGGAGGATGGCAGTTACTTGGTCTGACACCAGTAAAAACCTATGATCCAGAACGAGAGAATCCAATTCTTTTTGAAGCTGGAGATTATATCCGTTTTGTACCTGTTTCAGAAGAAGAGTATTTAAAGATCAAAGAACAGGTTGAAAATGGAACATATGAATGTATCATTCATACAAAGGAGGTGTAGATTATGGGAATTCGTGTATTAAAAGGCGGAATGATGACAACGGTGCAGGATCTTGGAAGAACAGGATACCAGAATCAGGGATTTAGTGTATCCGGAGTTATGGATGTTCGTTCTTTTAAGATTGCAAATCTCCTGCTGGATAACCCGGAAAATGAAGCAGTTCTTGAATTTACCTTAATAGGACCAACACTTGAATTTACATCCGAGACGATCATTTCAATCACAGGTGGAGATTTCCGCCCGCAGATCAATGGAAAACCTGCCAAGATGTATACAGCAATTTATATGCATCGTGGAGATATTTTGACATTTGGCGGAGCAAGAACTGGAACAAGAGGATATATTGCATTTTCAAGTTATCTTGATGTGCCAGTAGTCATGGGAAGCCGTTCTACGAATATCAAATGTCAGATCGGTGGATATAAAGGCCGGAAACTAGAAGATGAAGATTATATTGCATTCAGGGCAAAGCGAAGATATCTGCCATATTATTTATCAAGGAGTCTGGATCTTGATGAATTTGATCAGGAAAAGATAACATTAAGAGTTGTCATGGGACCTCAGGAAAAGATGTTTACGAAAGAGGGCCGAGAAACATTTTTAAATTCAGAATATACAGTAACAAGTGAATTTGACCGCATGGGATGCCGATTAGAAGGACCATTTATCGCATATAAGACGACTTCAGACATCATATCTGACGGAATCGCCTTTGGATCTGTTCAGGTACCAAGTCATGGAAAACCGATCATCTTATTAGCAGACCGCCAGACAACGGGTGGATATGCGAAGATCGCGACAGTTGTTTCTGTAGATATTCCGAAACTTGTTCAAAGAAAAACAGAACAAAAAGTAAGATTTCAGGCAGTATCCGTAGAAGAAGCCCAGAAGCTGTTAGCAGATGAGATGAAAGAGCTGAATGACTTCAGAAGCCAGATTTATACACCTTGTAAAGAAGTATTAGATTGCAGACTCGTTGCAAAACGAATCAGCACACTATTTAAATAGAAAAGGAGAATGAAACGGTGAATTTAGATAAAATTGAGAAATTAGTAAAGATCATCGAGAATTCCTCTATGCTTGATTTCAGCATTCAGGAAGGCGATGTAAAGATCAAAATGAGCAGAAGAGGAAGTGTTGGAGCGCCTGCTGCACCGATGTCAGTTTCCACACAGGGTGTTGATACAGTAGAAAGTATTGATTCCGAAGATGAATCATACATCACATCTCCGATCGTAGGTACCTTTTATTCGGCTCCATCCCCAGATGCCAAGGCATTTGTGAAGGTTGGAGACAGAGTCAAGGCAGGACAGACTGTATGTATCCTTGAGGCGATGAAATTAATGAATGAGATCGAAAGTGATTATGACTGTGAGATTGAAGCTGTCTTAGCAAGCAACGAACAGAAAGTTGAATATGGACAGCCATTATTTAAAGTAAAAAAACTTGAAGACTAAAGGAGGCATTGTATGTTTCGAAGTATATTGATCGCAAACCGTGGTGAGATCGCAGTGCGCATTATTCGTGCTTGTCGTAATATGGGGATCAAGAGTATCGCGGTTTATTCAAAAGAAGATAAAGACAGTCTTCATGTACAATTAGCAGATCGAAGAGTATGTATCGGAGAAGGACCTGCAAAAAACAGCTACTTAAACATGGAACGTATCATTTCTGCAGCAAAGAATACGGACGCAGATGCGATCCATCCAGGGTTTGGTTTCTTATCTGAGAATGCTGATTTCGTTCGCTTATGTAAAGAAAATGGTATTGCATTTATCGGACCAAGTGCAGAAGTCATTGACAGCATGGGAAATAAATCAAACGCAAGAAAAACAATGATGGAAGCAGGAGTTCCAGTTGTTCCAGGAACCAAAGAACCTGTCTATGATGCAGCTACAGGGGAGAAATTAGCAGATGAGATCGGTTATCCAGTTATGATAAAAGCATCTTCAGGTGGTGGTGGAAAAGGAATGCGAGTTTCCAGATCCAAAGAAGATTTTGAATTCAATTTCAATACTGCGCAGAGAGAATCTGCCAATGCATTTGGTGATGATACGATGTACATTGAGAAATTCATCGAGAATCCAAGACATGTGGAGATTCAGATCATGGCAGATGGACATGGGAATGTCGTAGCCTTGGGAGAACGTGATTGTTCTGTTCAGAGAAACCACCAGAAACTGATCGAAGAATCACCATCCCCAGCGATCACGGAAAAGATCAGAAAATCTATGAATCACGATGCGATCCTTGCAGCGAAAGCAGTAGGGTATACCAATGCTGGAACCATAGAATTTATCCTTGATCCAAAAGGAACCTATTATTTCATGGAAATGAACACACGTATTCAGGTAGAACATGGGGTCACAGAGATGGTTACGGGAACAGATCTGATCATTGAACAGATTCGAGTGGCTATGGGAATGGAATTAAGTTTTACACAGGAAGATGTGGAGATCAACGGACATGCGATTGAATGTCGTATCAATGCAGAGATTCCAGAGAAAAACTTTATGCCAAGTCCAGGTGTGATCAAACATTTGCATTTGCCAGCTGGAAATGGAGTTCGTGTAGATACCGCAATTTATACAGGGTACTGTATTCCATCCGAATACGATTCTATGATCGCGAAAGTTATCGTACACGCACCAGACCGTGATGCAGCATTACAGAAAATGAGATCAGCTCTTGATGAGATGGTGATATTAGGGATCAATACAAACCTTGATTTCCAGTATCAGCTGATGAATAACCGTGAATTCTGTGAAGGAAAAGCGGATACAGGATTTATCGAGAGACTCTTGAAATTAGATTAAATTCGATAAAACGGAAGAAATGGAGGTATAAATTAAATGTACCAGATAGATTTAAATAGTGACCTTGGAGAAAGTTTTGGACGTTACACGATCGGGAATGATGATAAGATCATTCCATTGATCACATCAGCGAATGTTGCATGTGGTTATCATGCATCCGATCCAGTGGTTATGATGGAGACGATCCAGAGAGCAAAAGAAGCCGGGATCACAGTTGGGGCCCATCCGGGACTTCCAGATCTGATGGGATTTGGACGAAGAAGCATGGCGATTTCCAACGAAGAAGCGAAAGCATATACACTATACCAGATCAGTGCGATAGGTGGAATGTGTAAAGCGGCCGGAGTGAAATTACAGCATGTAAAACCACATGGAGCATTATATAATATGGCGGCTAAGGATTATGATCTGTCTAAAGCAATCTGTGAAGCAATTTATGAATATGATAAAGACCTGATCGTTATGGGATTATCTGGAAGCGAGATGATCAAAGCAGCAAAAGACTGTGGATTAAAGTCAGCCAGTGAAGTATTTGCAGACAGAGCTTATGAAGAAGATGGAACACTGGTGAATCGAAGAAAACCAGGAGCTATGATCGAAGATGAAGATGAAGCGATCAACCGAGTTATTCGTATGATAAAAGAAGGAAAAGTGACTTCGATCACTGGAAAAGATATTGATATTAAGGCAGACTCAGTATGCGTTCACGGAGATGGAGAGAAAGCATTATTATTTGTGGAGAAGATCCGTAAGACATTCGGTGAGAATGAGATAGAAATCTGTCATTTATAATGGAGATATTTTTAAGATAATGAAGAAATGGTAGATGGATCTAGAGAAGAATTCATCTGCCATTTTTTCATTTCATAGCAATTTGTGACTCTATTGATGCCATGTCATTGAACTGTTGTTATCGAAAAGCAGTACTTGAACATTGGGATTATGTTGTTGGAAATGAGAAAGAGAAGTATAAGAAAGAAGGAGACAAATGCAAGATAAAGTAAGAGATTTAAGAAGTGCATTAAAACGCTTGAAACAAATGGAAGGGCAGTACATAGAAACTGATGTAGAAGTTGATCCAATGGCAGAACTTGCGGGAGTTTACCGCTATGTAGGTGCAGGTGGAACTGTAAAGCGCCCGACAAAAGAAGGTCCAGCGATGGTATTTAATAATGTCAAAGGACATAAAGATGCCAGAGTAGCCATCGGTGTATTAGCAAGCAGAAAGCGTGTGGCAGCGCTCTTGGACTGTAAACCAGAAGAATTAGGAAAGAAACTTTATCATAGCGTAGATAATCCGATAGCACCAGTGGAATATCAGGGAGATGCACCATGTCAGCAGGTTGTTCATAAAGTGGAAGATCCAGACTTTAATTTGTATGATCTGGTACCAGCACCAGCCAACACACCAGATGATGCAGGCCCATATATTACATTGGGTATGTGCTATGCAACGCACCCAGACACAGGAGTTCATGATGTAACCATTCACAGATTATGCATTCAGGGAAAAGATGAACTTTCTATTTTCTTCACTCCTGGAGCAAGACACATCGGAGCAATGGCAGAACGTGCAGAAGAATTAGGACAGAAACTTCCAATTTCAATCAGTATCGGAGTGGATCCGGCAATCGAGATCGGTTCTTGTTTCGAGGCACCAACAACACCTCTGGGATACGATGAATTATCTGTAGCAGGTGCATTGAGAAATGAACCAGTAGAGCTTTGTAAATGCTTAACAGTTAACGAAATGGCAATTGCAAATGCCGAATATGTCATCGAAGGGGAAGTGATTCCAAATGTCCGAGTACAGGAAGACCAGAACAGCCACACAGGCTATGCAATGCCAGAATTTCCAGGATACACAGGACCTGCAAGTTCACAGTGCTGGCTGATCAAAGTCAAAGCGGTAACACACAGAGAAAATCCGATCATGCAGACATGCATCGGGCCAAGTGAAGAACATGTATCTATGGCTGGAATCCCAACAGAAGCAAGTATTTATGGAATGGTAGAAAAAGCGATGCCGGGACGTCTTCAGAATGTATACTGCGGCTCCGCAGGCGGTGGAAAATACATGGCAGTCTTACAGTTTAAGAAACGAGAAGCCAGCGATGAAGGAAGACAAAGACAGGCAGCACTTCTTGCATTTTCAGCATTCAGTGAACTGAAGCATGTATTTTTGGTAGACGAAGACGTCGACTGTTTCGATATGAATGATGTATTATGGGCAATGAATACAAGATTCCAGGGAGATGCAGATATCATCACGATTCCAGGGGTAAGATGTCATCCGCTGGATCCATCCAACGATCCAACATGTTCTTCAAGTATCAGAGATCATGGGATTGCATGCAAGACAATCTTTGACTGTACTGTTCCATATGATCAGAAAGAGCGATTCAAGAGAGCAAGATTTATGGAAGTTGATCCGGAACACTGGTTATCATAAAATACAGAATATAAATAAGAAAAGGAAATTTATTTGAATGAAGAAACGACTGATCATAGGAGCAACAGGGGCAAGTGGAATTCCAATCTTGATCCAGTGTCTAAAATTGGTGCAAGAGCAGAAGGATTTTGAATCTTACTTGGTTATGACAGATAGTGCCAAACTGACCTTGGAACATGAAACAAAAATGAAGGTGGAAGAGGTCGAAAAACTTGCTGATCATGTTCTGGATTCAAGAGAGATCGGTGCAGGACCAGCCAGTGGATCATTTCAGACGGAAGGGATGCTCATTGTCCCATGTAGTATGAAGACAATTGCAGGAATTCACAGTGGATATGCAGACAATCTGATACTTCGTGCAGCGGATGTAACGATCAAAGAGCAACGGCCATTGGTGCTTGCAGCAAGAGAGACACCACTGAGTGCGATTCATCTTAGAAATCTTCAGGAATTGGCAATGATTCCGAATGTGCGGATCATTCCACCAATGATGACTTTTTATCATATGCCAGAGAGCATAGAAGAAATGATGTATCATATTGCAGCAAAACTATTAGAACCATTTGGGATAGAAGCAAAAGAATATCGAAGATGGAGCGGATTGTAGAAAGAGAGGTTTCTATGAAAATATTATCATTTGGATCATTAAATATTGACTATGTATATAAAGTTTCTCATTTTGTGAAAAAAGGAGAAACATTGTCTGCAGAAGAGTTGAATGTATATACAGGCGGAAAAGGATTAAACCAGTCCATTGCACTTTCACGTGCAGGAATGGAAACATATCATGCAGGAGCGATTGGCATGGATGGACTATTTTTGTTAGATCAATTAAAAGAAGCAGGAGTAAATACAGATCTTGTTAAGATCCTTGAAGACGTAAGAACAGGAAATGCGATCATACAAAATGATGAAGAGGGCGATAACTGTATTATTCTATTTGGAGGAGCTAATCAGGCAATCAGTAAGGAACAAGTAGATGAAGTCTTTGAACATTTTAAAAACGAAGATTATTTACTGATCCAAAATGAGATCAATGAACTTCCATATATCGTAAAGAAAGCAAAAGAAATTGGAATGAAGATCATTTTAAATCCATCTCCAATGAATGAGAAGATAAAAGAACTTCCACTAGATCAGATCAACTATTTTCTTTTAAATGAAATAGAAGCAATGCAGATTCTTGATATGGAAGAACCAAAAGAAATTGATGGGAAATATATTAGTGGTCTGTTACATCAGAAATTCCCAGAAGCAACCATCGTATTAACTTTAGGAAGTGAAGGATCTGTATGTATATCTGGTGATGAATATGTGGAACAGTCAATTTATAAGGTAAAGATAGTCGATACAACGGCAGCAGGAGATACCTACACCGGATATTTTATTGCAGGTATCTTAAATGGAAAAATGATCAAAGAAGCAATGGATACCGCATCCAAAGCATCAGCAATTGCAGTAAGCAGACAAGGGGCAGCCCCATCCATTCCATGTCTGGAAGAAGTAGAAGAATATAAAAATTAGAAGAAATGAAGGCAGATTTTCTAAGGTATCATATAGAAGATCTGCTTTCATTTTTGTTTGAAAATAAAATAAACGAAAAAATTAAAAATATTAGCACTCACCTCTTGACAGTGCTAATAATGAGTGTTATATTACGAATAGAACAAAAGATAAATGGATATCTTAATATAGATAAATACCCATTCGTAAAGGAGGAAAGAGTATGAACATCAACAAATTTACACAGAAGTCCATCGAGGCAGTCAATCAGTGTGAGAAGATCGCCTACGATCATGGACATCAAGAGATAGATCAGGAACACTTCTTATATAGCTTGCTTACAATTGATGACAGTCTGATCGCAAGCCTGCTTGAGAAGATGGGAATTAACAAAGAAACATTTTTAAGCCAGGTACAGGAGTTATTGAATAAGAAACCGAAAGTATCCGGTGGTCAGGTATATATGAGTAATGACTTGAATCAGGTACTTCTTCACGGAGAAGATGAGATGAAAGCCATGAAAGATGAATATGTATCTGTAGAACACCTATTCCTTGCAATGATCAAGCATCCAAATAAAGCAGTCAAAGAATTATTCCGTGCCTACGGAATTACAAGAAATCGTTTCTTACAGGTGTTATCACAGATCCGTGGTGGACAGAAAGTCACAAGTGACAATCCAGAAGAGACATACGACAGTCTTGAAAAATACGGATATGACCTTGTAAAGAGAGCCAGAGAACAGAAACTAGATCCAGTCATCGGACGTGACAGCGAGATCCGTAACGTTGTTCGTATCTTATCAAGAAAGACAAAGAATAACCCAGTATTGATCGGTGAACCGGGTGTAGGTAAGACAGCCGTTGTTGAAGGATTAGCACAGCGAATCGTTCGTGGTGACGTGCCAGACCAGTTAAAAGATAAGACAATTTTTTCACTGGATATGGGATCACTGGTAGCAGGTGCCAAATATCGTGGTGAATTTGAAGAGCGCTTAAAAGCGGTTCTGGAAGAAGTTAAGAAAAGTGACGGACAGATTATCTTATTTATCGACGAACTTCATACGATCGTCGGTGCAGGTAAGACAGACGGAGCCATGGATGCGGGAAATATGTTAAAACCAATGCTTGCCAGAGGTGAATTACACTGCATCGGTGCAACAACCTTAGATGAATATCGCCAGTATATCGAGAAAGACCAGGCATTGGAACGTCGTTTCCAGCCAGTTATGGTCGATCAGCCAACCGTAGAAGATACAATTTCTATCTTAAGAGGTATCAAAGACAGATATGAAGTATATCACGGTGTTAAGATCACAGATAGTTCCCTAGTAGCTGCAGCAACTTTATCAAACCGTTATATCACAGATCGTTTCTTGCCAGATAAAGCCATCGACTTAGTCGATGAAGCATGTGCTATGATCAAGACAGAGATGAATTCCCTGCCAGCAGAACTGGATGAAGTTCAGAGAAAGATCATGCAGATGGAGATTGAGGAAGCCGCACTTAAGAAGGAAGATGACAGATTAAGCAAAGAACGTCTGGAAGAATTACAGAAAGAACTTGCCGAGATGCGAGAAGACTTCAAAGCAAGAAAGGCAAGATGGGAGAATGAGAAAGCTTCCGTTGAGAAAGTATCCAAATTAAGAGAAGAGATCGAATCTGTAAACAGTGAAATCCAGATTGCCCAGAGAAATTATGATTTAAATAAAGCAGCTGAATTACAGTATGGTCGCCTGCCAGAATTGAAGAAACAGTTAGAAGAGGAAGAAGAACGCGTAGCGAAAGAAGACCGTTCTATGGTCAGAGAATCCGTCACAGAAGATGAGATCGCCAAGATCATTTCCCGTTGGACAGGAATTCCAGTAGCGAAACTTACTGAAAGTGAGAGAAATAAGACCTTACATCTTGATAAGATCCTTCATGAAAGAGTTGTTGGACAGGATGAAGCAGTGGAACTTGTTACAGAATCCATCATCCGTTCCAAAGCCGGAATCAAGGACCCAAGCAAACCAATCGGTTCTTTCTTATTCCTTGGACCAACAGGTGTAGGTAAGACAGAACTTGCTAAAGCACTGGCAGAAAGCTTATTTGATAACGAGCAGAATATCGTGCGAATCGATATGAGTGAATATATGGAGAAACACTCCGTGGCAAGACTGATCGGAGCGCCTCCGGGATATGTTGGATATGAAGAAGGCGGACAGTTGACTGAAGCAGTCAGAAGAAAACCTTACTCCGTAGTCTTATTTGATGAGATCGAGAAAGCCCATCCAGATGTATTTAATATCTTATTACAGGTATTAGACGATGGACGAATCACAGATTCCAAAGGTAAGACGGTAGACTTTAAGAACACGATTTTGATCATGACATCCAATATCGGATCTTCCTACCTGTTAGAAGGAATCGATGAAGATGGCAATATCAAACCAGAAGCACAGGATATGGTTATGAATGACCTTAAGAATCATTTCAGACCAGAATTCTTAAACCGTCTGGATGAAACGATCATGTTCAAGCCATTAACAAAAGCAAATATCACAAATATCATTGACTTACTTGTGAAAGATCTGAACCGCAGATTAGCAGACAAAGAATTAAGCGTTGAATTAACATCAGCAGCCAAGAATTATGTTGCCGACCATGGTTATGAACCAATGTATGGAGCAAGACCATTGAAGAGATATCTGCAGAAGAGTGTTGAGACACTGGCTGCAAGATTGATCTTGAGCGATGGGGTTGATGCAGAAGATACGATTTTGATCGATGTAGAGAATGATCAGTTGATTGCGAAAGTGAAATTTTAATTTGTAGTTGGTCAACTGTAGTCTTTCAGTATATGATAAAAATAAATAAGCAACCGAAAACGCAGCGGTGGAATTTTGTTCAAAATATGGCAAAATTCCAATGCATCGCTTTCGGTTGCTTATTTATTTTTTTATCATATACCTGAAGTCTATAGAGTGGACAATTACAAGATTGAAAAATTCAAGTGGTGTGTATGGAAGACAGCATTTATCCCACCGATCAAAGCTTTCTTTTTATTCTCTACAGCCGTTCCACAACCACTTTACATTTTTTCTTGCAAAAAGCAATTCCGTATGCAAGAATATCATTTCGTCCTTCATTTCTTAACCGTTCATCATACCTGCGTTCCCTAATCTGCCGCATTGCATTTTCGCAAGCTTTAGAAAGTCCCTGAAATGTTTGGGCATATTTTAGTTCTATTATGATTCCTGCATCTGGATCCTCTGTCTCGATCAGAATGTCTACCAGTCCATCTCCAGATTCTATGTTTGATTGAATCAGCCATTCAGATTCACATCGTAATAATCCTAAAACAATTCCATGATAAAAAATTTCTTTTTCTTCTTTTCTGGATTTCGTATCAAAGATGCTGATCGTATTTACAAGAATCTTCGTTAAGTCTTTTTCAACTGTATCGGCATCGCCTTCTTTGATTGCTTTTAAAAGCTGGTTTATTGGTTCTCTGTTATGCAAAACGCTGTCCTTAAACCATTCTTGAATCTGTAAAATATAAACTTCTCGGATTTCTTTATTCGGAATCACCAGACGATATACTCCTCGTTCTGATTTTCCTTGCTGTGTTAAATATCCTGTTGTAAATAAAATACTCCAAAGATTATCAATACTGTTATCAATCTCATCATAAGTCAATTCCATTCGAATTGATTTTTCTATCATATCACCCGCAATCAATCGTTCAATTTCATTTCTGGTTGTCTTATCAGCTTTATCAATAAATCTTTTTACAAGATCATTTCCACTTGTGTTGATCCAGTAGGATTGAGGCTCTGCATTCGGATCTTCCAGAAGGCAGTCTACATGATTGACAACATCCCATGGACAGTATACATCGGTATCTCCAAAATGATAACCATCATACCATTCTTTCGTTTCTTCTATATGATCTTTCAAATGATAATCAGCTAATAGCCTTTGAACTTCTTCATCAGTAAATCCAAATTGCTCATCAAAGCGTGAATCTGTAATAGATACGACTTTAAAATTATTAAGTCCTGTAAAAATACTTTCTTTTGAAACACGAAGACAGCCTGTTAATACTGCAAATTGCAAAGAATCATTTGTCTTAAGTGCCTCTCCAAACATTCCTCGGATCAATGTTGTCATTTCTTTGTAATATCCGTTCTGAAATGCCTTATCTAAAGGTACATCATACTCATCAATTAAAAGGATGGTTTTCTTCCCATAATGCTTATATAGCAATTCTGATAATATCTTTAGGGATGAAATCAATACTTCTTCATTCATCGAATACATTCCATCACTCAAAGAAATCATTGCATGATATATTTTTTTATCATCTTCTGTCAGTCGATCACTATCTGATAAAAAATGAAAACGATTAGCTTCCCTTCCAACTAGCTGCATCAATCGATATTTTGCATTTTCGAACGTAAGGCCTTCGACTCCTTTTAAAGAAAGAAATATGACTGGAAATTTTCCCATGTATTCTTCTTTTAGCTGCGGATTATCTGAAATATAAAGTCCATCAAATAATGTTTGATCGGTCCCAATCTCAAAGAAATACTTCAGCATACTCATATTCAATGTTTTTCCGAAACGGCGTGGTCTTGTAAATAGATTCACTTCTCCCCATCGTTCAAGAAGTTGTTCGATCAGCTTTGTTTTATCTACATAATAGAAATTTTCTTTTCGAATTTTTTCAAAATTATCAATTCCTATGGGTAGTTTCAGCTTCCTATCCATTTCTGTACACGCTCCTTTCCATTGCCTGTTATGTTGATTTTATCATTTGCATTTATAAATAGCAAGAAATCGATTATAATAGGAACTATCAAGGGACGATGGTTCCAGTTGTAGTATAAAGACAAAGATAACAGATACAAGGAGGAAGACATGAATGTAAGTTCAACGTTTAAATTAAACAATGGAAATGAAATACCAGTGATGGCACTCGGAAGCTGGGACAGCCGCGGGGACGAAGCATATCAGGCATGTCTTGATGCATTATCATCAGGCTATCGTCATATAGACACAGCAGCCTATTACGAGAATGAAGCGCTGGTTGGAGCAGCTGTCAGAGATTGCGAGATCCCAAGAGAGGAAATCTTTGTGACAAGTAAGATGTGGTACGAAGATATGGTAGAAGGAAAACAAGAAGCTGCATTTGAAAAGACATTAAAAGGGCTTGGACTTGAATATGTGGATATGTATTTATTACACTGGCCGATCAATGATGTCAAAGGTTCCTGGAAAGTTCTTGAGAAATATTATGAACAAGGACTGATCAAGAATATAGGAGTCAGCAATTTTCGTCCAAAACATTTAAAACAATTAGAAGTAACAGCTAACATTGCACCAGCGGTTGATCAGATTGAAATCTGCCCATTCCTTGTGCAGGAAGAGACCGTAAATTATTGCCAGGAACATGATATTGTTGTAGAAGCATGGGGACCTCTAGGCAAAGGAAAACAGCTTTCAGAACCAGAAATCGTAGCTATTGCTAAAAAATACAATAAAACACCTGCACAGATCATCTTACGCTGGCATTTGCAGAGAGGGATCGTAAGCCTTCCAAAATCTGTCCACAAAGAACGGATCATACAGAATGCGGATATCTTTGATTTTGAATTATCAAAGGAAGACATGCAGATCATGATGTCGATGGACTTGAGAGAATCAACAGGCAGGGGATATCCTGAACAATACGAGTATTGATTTATGATGCAAATACAAACAAAATAAGAACGAGAAAATCAAGTTATATGGAGATTTTCTCGTTCTTATTTATTTTTATAATTATCTAAACCTGAATTCTTCCAGCAATTTCATTCCCAACAGCATACCGTTTTGATCCAACGCCGATGATCATATAATCGCTGCTTTTACAAACAACTTGCAGTTTACTTCCCTGTTCAATCTTCAGTTCGCGGAGCTTTTCAACAGTTTCAGGTAAGCCTAATGCCCACTTGACAGTGCAAGTCGCTCCCTGCATGACTTTTGTTAATGGTTGCATGATAATCCCTCCTTCGAACTTATATGATGTATTTCTTTCTTATATTTTATTAGTCAAAAGTAAGGTTAGTCAATCGCAACATATAAAAACTGAAAACTTTCTCAATAAAAGTAAATTGAATATAAAATTATTCAGGAATGATCTCACCGCAGATTAGCTGAATGCTTTCCGTGACCATTCCAAGATAATTATCGTCGATCAAGGCAATGATCGTATCGCCAACATGAATTTCAGTGCTTCCTCGAGCAATGATCTCTTCATCGCCACGATTTAAAGTAACGATCAAGCAATGTTCTGGCCATGGAATATCTTTTACAAGCTGTTTGGCTGCAATGGAACCAGTGCCAACGGCAAAACCACGAAGAACCTTATGATCAGCATCTTCGCTTTCTTTAAAGCCATTTTTAGCAAGAATTCGTCCTAGCAGACTTTCGTAAATTGGTTCACTCTTTAACAGATGTGCAACAAGATAGCTGATGATACAAACAACTGCCAGTGAAAGGAAGTGTTCAAATGTACCAGTCATCTCAGCGATCAGCAGGATACCTGTGATCGGTGCACGTACGATCGCTGTAAAGAATCCAGCCATGGAGATCGTAATAAAGTTCACTAAGTAATAAGAAGGAATTCCACTTGCCTGAATCACCAGTGTTCCATAGATCGCCCCAAGGTATGCACCGAGAATCAACAGTGGAAAGAAGATTCCACCAGGAGCCCCGGAACCAAAACAGAAGGCGGAGAAGAAAAACTTAGCAACTAATAATAATAACATCGTAGAGACAAGTAAAGTATGTCCTGTGATCAGAGAGATCATAGCATGTCCACCTGCTAAGATAGAAGGCAGCGTGTAACAAACGATCCCAGATACTACAAAAGGAAATACGATACGGTATTTTGCTGGGATTTTTTTCATTGCTCCAAATAAATCCTGTCCTTTCAACATGATAAAGTTATAAAAAGCACCACAAAGCCCAAGCAGGATTCCAAGAAGTATTAACATCCAATAATGTACAAGAGGAAGAGCAGCCTTTAAATGAAAATCAAAAACTGGAGATAATCCAAAGACATTTTTTGAAATAAAATCGGAAGTTACACATCCAGAGATGATGCAGACTAACATAGAGCTGTTAAAGTTCTTCTGTAATTCTTCCAGTGAAAACATCACACCTGCAAGCGGTGCATTAAAGGCAGCGGCAAGACCGGCACCTGCACCACAAGTCATCATATAGCGTTCTTTGGTTTGAGATTTTTTTGTAATCTTAGCAATACCCTTTGCAACCATGGCACCAAGCTGTACGGAAGGGCCTTCGCGTCCCAGAGATAAACCTCCAAGAATACATAAAGTTCCACCAATGATCTTAGAACAAAGAACACGGTGCCAGTTCTGATTTAAATAACCTTTCAGCTCTCCTTGAACCTGTGGGATACCACTTCCAGAAGCCATGCCTTCCCAAGACATGAGCCATCCAACGATCAGTCCCATAACGATCAAAACGATAAACCAGACAGCTATCCAGAAAGGCCTTGTTTTAGTAAATGCAATGATCGTAAATAATAGTTTTTCAGCGTTATTTAAAAGCAGGCGGTAAATGACAGAAATGCATCCGGCAAAGATTCCGACAAGCAGTCCGTCAAATACAAGTGAGACAGAAAATCCGTGGGGATTTTCCAGTAAGCTTTTCATTTGCTTCAAAATAATACCCTCCTTTTCTTTTCATATTCATATCGAATTTTATTTTACTACAAATTATGATATAATGGGAAAAGATTTTAAAAAGGAGGTCGAAAAATGCCGCCAATTACGAATGACTGGGCAGATTATTTAAAAGAAGAATACAAAAAGCCATATTATAGGAAATTATACCAAAAAGTTATGGATGAATATCACACCAAGCTGATCTTTCCACCAGCTGACGATATCTTTAATGCATTTCATTTTACTCCAGTAAAGGATGTAAAAGTTGTGATCTTAGGGCAGGATCCATATCATGGAGATGGACAGGCACATGGATTGTCATTTTCTGTAAAACCTGGAGTAGAAGCGCCCCCATCATTGGTTAATATTTATAAAGAATTGAACGAAGATCTTGGATGCTATATTCCGAATAATGGATATCTAAAGAAATGGGCAGACCAGGGTGTTATGATGTTAAACACAGTATTGACTGTACAGGCACATCGTGCGAATTCTCACAGAGGTATTGGATGGGAGGAGTTTACTGATGCGGCGATCAGAGTGTTGAATCAACAGGACCGTCCGATCGTATTTATGCTTTGGGGACGTCCAGCACAGAGTAAGAAAGTATTACTTGATAATCCGAATCATTTGATATTAGAAGCACCGCACCCAAGCCCGTTATCAGCATATAGAGGATTTTTCGGATGCCATCATTTTAGTCAGGCAAATGAATTTTTGAAAGAACATGGACTAGCGCCAATTGATTGGCAGATAGAGAATATTTAATGGAGAACAAGGAAAACAATGAGTAAGATAATATTTTTTGACATCGATGGAACATTGTATGATTCTAGAATCGGAATTCCAGAATCAACAGTTAATGCATTGAATCAGTTGATCGCAAATGAGCACAAGATCGTTATGTGCACGGGGAGAAGCAAGGGAATGATTCCAGAAGAATATTTCCATATGGGATTTGATGGAGTGATCTTAGGGGCAGGAACTTATGTAGAGTATGAAGGCAAGATCCTGTATCAGGAACTGATGACACCAGAAGAAGTACAGACAGTGATCGACTGGGGAAAGAAACAGAAGATTGGAATCATCTTAGAAGGAGAAAAATATGGATATTATGATCCGGAGAACACAGATGATTATTATATTGCGATGAAGAATAAAACAGAAGCAGACTGTAAAACAACATTATATCCATTAAATGAAGCAGTGGATGTTCCAAAATGGACATACCATCATATGGAGCTTTCAAAGAAACCAGAGATCGAAGAGATCCTTGGACACAAATACAAAGGAACATATCATGAGCCTGTAAATTCAGTAGAATTTGTACCATTAGGTGTTAATAAGGCGAAGGGAATAGAAGTGATCCTTGATCATACAGGAATTTCAAGAGAAGATTCTTATGCATTTGGTGACAGTGCCAATGATATCGATATGATCAAATATGTAAAATATGGTGTTGCAATGGGTAATTCTGTACCAGAATTATTAGAAATCGCACCATATCAGACAGCAAGAGTTGATGAAGATGGAATTGAAAAAGGCTTGAAGAAATTTGGTCTGATCTAACATACAAAGGAGAGAAAATCATGAAAAAGATCATCAAGAAAATTACTGCAATGGCGGTCATGTCATTGTTTGCAGCGACACAACTTCAGACACCACAGGTGAATGTTCAGGCAGCAGATGGTGTTGCAACAGCAGAAAAAACAACGGCAAAACAGCCAAAGATCTATGGAAGATCAGGAATCGTTATTGATGCGAAATCAGGAAAGATTTTGTATGCAAAGAAGGTAGATGACCGTCATTATCCAGCAAGTATCACAAAGATCCTAACAACATTGGTTGCGATTGAGAATAACAAAGATTTATATGATGAAGTTACATTTTCAAGTTATGCAGTTAACAGCATTGAGCCAGGAAGTACACATATCGGAATTAAGGCAGGAGAGAAGATTCCATTGATCGATGTACTGAATGCGATCATGTTAGAATCTGCGAATGAGGCATGTAACGGAGCAGCAGAACATACAGCAGGAACTACAAAGAAATTCGTAGAACTTATGAATAAAAAAGTAAAAGAACTTGGATGTACAGGTTCTCATTTTGTAACAACCAACGGATTGCATGATGATGATCATTATGTAACAGCAAGAGATATGGCAAAGATTTCAAAAGCAGCACTTGAAAATGAAACATTCCGTTATGTTGCATGCAAACCTAATTATTATATTGCACCAACGAACAAAGATAAACATGGAAAAGAGCTTTGGAATCATCATAAGATGGTGAAACGAACAATGTTTAACTATGATGGTGTTGAAGGTGGTAAAACAGGATATACAACAAAAGCAGGAGGGACTCTTGTAACATTTGCCAAGAGAGGAGATCAGGAGTTGATCGTAGTAGATCTTTGTGCACATGGATATGAGTTATATGAAGATACGATCAAGATGTTAAATTATGGATTTAACAATTATAAGACAATCGCACCATTTAAGACAATGAATACAGTACTGAAAGATGATACATATGGTTTCTTAAAAACAGGAAATGAATTATCTCCATATAAGATTCCATTAAAACATTTAAATGACGTGACAGTGATGTTAGAAAAAAACCAATCTGCTTCCAAACTTACATATAAATGTAAAGATAATAAATATATCATAAGTTATGATGGAAAACAGATTGGTTCTGTGAAACTTCATTAATTATTAGTACAGATTAATTAGTTGTACGTAAAATGATCAGATTAAGGGCTTCTGGTACGATAGAGATATCGACTGGGAGTCCTTCTTCTAATATTTCACCATCATAATCGATGGCGATCCCGGCAGTTTGTTCTGTTGGAAGAACAGATAATTCCTTCGTCTGGAAATATTCGATAGAAGGATGCTTTGGATGTTCTCCTTGGAATAATTTAAAGATTAGATCTGGTGCTTCTGTAAGAAGTGCCATTTTCTTGATGATCATAACATCTAAATATCCGTCAGAAACAGATGCAAGAGGGGCCGCGTCTGCAAAACCTCCGACACTCTTTGAGTTTGCGACCAAGAACAACATGATATCTTCAGTTCCAGAATACTCCTTACTGTTAAATGTTAAAGTCATATTTTGTGAAAGCTGTTTTGGAAATTCTTTTACACCTTCCAGATAATAGGCCATCTTACCAAGAACGGCTTTCTTATCTTTTGGAACTTTGTAAGCGATATCTGTTAACATACCTGCAGCCAGAACATTGATGAAGTATTCGTTATTGACACGTCCAACATCAACCTTTTTTGTCTGGAAGTCTTTGATCATCTGACAGAAACCATCCGCAGTCTGAGGAAGTTTCATATATGTAGCAAAATCATTGACTGTTCCAGCAGAAATGATTGCCATAGGAATATTACTTTCACTTAAGATCAGACCGTTCGTAACTTCATTTAATGTACCGTCACCACCAACAGATACAATAAAATCATAATCTCCTGGTTTTAATTCGGCAGCACGATTCTTCGCATCATCCTTGCCTTTTGTGTAAAAAACATCAACATGGGAACAAATTTGATCAAGGATCAATGTTGCCATGATCTCTCGTAACATAGAATCAATATTTTGTTTACCGGATGATGGGTTGATAATAAATAAACCTTTCATTGAGATTCCTCCTTATAAACATAAAGTGCCGGAAACGAGGCATAAGTCTCCGGCACATGAAGTGTTCCCGAGGTGATTCGAACACCCGGCCTACCGCTTAGGAGGCGGTCGCTCTATCCAGCTGAGCTACGGAAACATACATATAATTTATCGAAATCTATTTTACCGATTCTTAACGAAAATGTCAATTGAAAATAGAAAAGAAATACCAGTAAGGCTAAGACGGGTTGACTTTTTACCATTTTTTCTTTAAAGTTATTGTAATAATAAAGAAGAGGAAGAAAAGAAGAACGATGTTATAATATAGAAAGAATAAAGGAGAAGAATTATGATGGGAAAAGTTTTTGTATTTTTAGCAGATGGATTTGAAGAAATCGAAGGTTTAACTGTAGTTGATATGCTGCGACGTGCCGAGATTCCAACAGTTACAGTCTCTATCGGAAGTTCCAGAAATATCATTGGTGCACATCGTATTGAAGTTGAAGCAGATATCATGTTTCATGAAGTATTAGAAGCGGAGGGAGCAATGTATGTACTTCCAGGAGGAATGCCAGGAACACTTCATCTAAAAGATCATGAAGGACTTGGAAAATTACTTCAGAAGGCGTATAAGAACGAGAAGTATCTTGCAGCCATCTGTGCAGCACCAACAGTATTTGAAAAATACGGATTTCTAGAAGGAAGAAAGGCAACTTCATATCCAGCGATGGAAGAAGAATTAAAATCCGCAGATTACCAGACAGATAAAGTTGTAGTAGATGGAAAAATCATTACAAGTCGTGGAATGGGAACAGCGATTGATTTTGCAGCCAAATTAGTAGAAATCATCAAAGGAACAAAAGAGAAGGACGAATTACTGAAAAGTATTGTATACGGAGAATAATCATTTATGGACAAATCAGAGAAAATCAGCTGGTTTGAGCAGTTTAAGATCGCCTGCTTAAAACCAAGCCAGTACAAAAGACTTCTTAACCTTGCAAAAGGGAAAGTTATTTTATTTCTTGCAGCGATCACATTGATTACAACGATTCTCGGATATGGAATGGATGTTGCAGGATTTACAGTCAGTGTTGGTGGATGGAAGAATTTTATTTTAAACAGACTGCCTGCATTTGAATTAAAAGATGGAACATTATCTGTTGATCAGGAGATGGATTTTGAGATCGGCGGTGTACATTTTGTGGCAGATACATCCAAGGATAAAGTATCAACTGAAGATTTAAGCAATAAGTATCAGATGGAACTGGTATTTGCTAAGAATGAGATGGTGGTAAAGAATACAGCTGTTGGAAACATGATGAATACTTTTTCATTTAAGAATATGAAGAAAGTTGAATTCAATAATCAGGCAATGCTATCTATGGTGCCGATGATCCGTATTTTTATCGTGATCATGTTCTTTACACAATGGATCGCAAATATTATTTCTTATTTAACAGTCTGTATTTTTATTACAATGCTCACATATTTTAATCAGAGAACAAGAATGGACCGTAAGAATCGAGAAGATGTATCCTTTGGAAAGATCTTTAAGCTGTCTATTTATGCCAGAGTTATATTTGAACTGGTGGAGACGATCGGTGTAACAGCAGGTTCTGCGATATTTACAGGAATGGCATGGATGTTTATTTCTTATTTTGGAAGTTATCAACTTTTACTTGCAGGATTTATGCGTCCGGAAGACCGTCAGAAACCAGACGAAATGTTGTAAAACAATCGGAATTGATCTAAAATGTATACAAAGAGAAAGGCCTCGGACATTTGTCCGAGGCTTCTCTAATGTCATATGTAGTTTGGGTATTGTGTTGGGTCTTACTTTTAAGCTTCAAAACTAGTCATAGTATTTCGTCTCATTCTAGTCTCGTTCTAGTCGTCATTGTCAGTCTCATTCTAGTCTCATTTCTAGTCGTCATTGTTAGTCTCATTCTAGTCAACATAGCAAGTCTGTGTTCAAGTCAAAGATGTGTCCGTTACTCTTGTCTGCAAGATGCCAAAAACTTGTCAAAAACTAGTACGCGGTTATGTATAAAGTCTTAAGAAAGAATTTCGTATATCGATGGAGAAGACCCAAGGAATTACCATTGATATACAAAAAAAGGCGCTCCAATCCTATGATCGGAACGCCTTTGTTCTTGAACAATTCTAATTATACACATACTATAGAAAATGTCAATAAAATCATTTGTACATTTTTAAAAACATTAAAGATAAATAGTAAAAAGAGCAGATAGGGAAATCTGCTCTTTTTGAGGGGAGTATAAATAAATTAATAAGGGGTTATAATCGAAAATAAACATATCCTCGATAAGTCCATGATATATGATTGGTTGAAAAAAATCAAGTGATTTTTTTAAAAAAAGTAAAATAAAAGTAAAATAATTTTTTTTTGTATATATGAAAGAGATTTCGCACAAAATAATGCTGTACTAAAAAGAAAGGAGAATGAACATGGCAAAGAATTGTTCGAATTCAAGTAACAAAAATCAGTCTTCCAATACAAGCAACAGCGGAGGATCTAACAGATCAAAGAACCAGAATAAAAACAAAAGTCAGAATAGTTCAACAAACAGCAACAAAAATGCAAATGATGAGTACTAATTAGAAGAGAGGAATCCTTGTGAAATCGGCATAAGGATTCCTCTTTTCTATAGAAAATACTTGTTAGTTCCAAGAGTCTGTGATGTGCATATGCTAACAAAAAGAGGACTTTTATGGAATTTGAAAATATATCATTAAAAGAAGGGATCAAGCTTTCAAAAGATAAAAAGCATTATATTTTGATGGATGTCAGAGAGGAAGAACGGTACAAAGAAGGGCATTTAGAAAATGCGATCAGCTGTCCCTATGGAATCTTAAAAGAGTGTTATGAACAGATGGATGGGAAAAAGATCATTGTTTATTGTGATTTCGGCGGACAGAGTATGATGGCAGCCAGACACTTGAGGAAAGATGGATTTGAAGTTTATAATATCATCGGTGGTGTCTATTATTATATGAAAGAAAAAGAACAAAATAAGTCGGCGGCTCAGCATATTACAAAAGTTGACAGTTGACGAAAAATAAGGAAAACGGTAGAATAGGAACAGAATAAAAATACAAAGGAGAATTGAGTGAAGACAGTTGAACTGATTGCACCATGCCATTTTGGGCTGGAAGCAGTATTAAAAAGAGAAATCCTGGACTTAGGATATGAAATTGTTAAAGTAGAAGACGGGCGAATAACATTTCGTACAGATTTAGATGGGATTGCCCGTGCGAATATATTTTTAAGAACAGCAGAAAGAATCTTATTAAAAATAGGTTCTTTTAAAGCATATACATTTGATGATCTGTTTGAAGGAACAAAGAAACTTCCGTGGGAAGATTATATTCCAGAGAATGGACGCTTCTGGGTAAAGAAGGCATCAACAGCGAAGAGTAAATTGTTTAGCGCACCGGATATCCAGTCAATTGTCAAGAAGGCTATGGTTGATCGTATGAAGTCTAAATACAAAGTATCATGGTTTAATGAAGATGGAGATGATTATCCGGTCCGCGTATTTATTTTAAAGGATCAGGTGACGATTAGTTTAGATACAACAGGTATACCGCTTCACAAGAGAGGATACCGTAAGTTGGTCAGTGAAGCACCGATCCGTGAGACACTGGCAGCAGCTCTTCTTATGCTCACACCATGGCATAAGGATCGAATCTTAGTCGATCCATTCTGCGGAAGTGGAACATTTTTGATCGAAGCGGCAATGATGGGGATGAATATGGCACCAGGAATGAACCGTTCTTTTGAATCTGAACATTGGAGCAATTTCCTGCCAAAGAAAGCATGGTATGATACCATTGATGAGGCAAATGATCTGGTTGATCATGATATAGAGATGGATCTTCAGGGATATGACAAAGATCCAAGAATGTTAAAGATCGCAAGACAGAATGCTCAGGATGCAGAAGTTGATCACTTGATTCATTTTCAGCAAAGAGAGGTCAAAGATTTACGACATCCAAAGCCATATGGATTTATCATTGCTAACCCTCCATATGGAGAACGACTGGAAGATCAGGAGACTCTCCCACAGCTATATACAGAGATGAAAGAAGCATTTGACCGCTTGGATACATGGTCTAAGTATGTCATCACTTCTTATGAGGATACAGAAAAATATCTTGGAAAACCAACAAAGAAACGTAAAGTTTACAATGGAATGATCCGAGGAGAGTTTTACCAGTACCTTGGACCGAAACCGCCAAGAAGGAGAAAATAATGAAACAGAGATTAATCTTTGCCACGGGCAACGAACATAAGATGAAAGAGATCAGAGAGATTCTTGATGAATCCAAATACGAGATCATTTCTATGAAAGAAGCAGGAGTAGACATTGACATCGTAGAAGATGGAAAAACATTTGAAGAAAATGCGTTGATCAAAGCAAAAGCGGTGATGGAAGTCACAGGACAGTTAACACTTGCAGATGATTCAGGATTAGAAATTGATGCACTAAATGGAGAACCTGGAATATATTCTTCCAGATATCTTGGAGAAGATACTTCTTATGTGAAGAAAAACAGTGTGATCCTTGAAAGATTAAAAGATGTACCAGAAGAGAAGAGAAGTGCAAGATTCGTTTGTGCGGTCGCAGCTGCATTTCCAGATGGACAAACGAAGGTGATTCGTGGTACTATGGAAGGGATTATAGGATATGAGATCAAAGGAGAGAATGGATTTGGATATGATCCGATCTTCTATTTACCACAATATGGGAAGTATAGTGCTGAACTGAGCAGTGATGAGAAGAATGCGATCAGTCACAGAGGCGAAGCACTGAGACGTATACGAGAAGTTTTGTAAATAAAACAAGGAGAAAGTTTATGAGGATATTGGTGATCAGTGATTCCCATGGACGCAATGATGATATCGAGGGAGTTTTAAAACAGGTAGGCGACATCGATATGATGATCCATTGCGGAGATGTGGAACGTGGAGATTCATACATACGAGAAATAGCGGACTGCCCAGTAGTTATGGTCGCAGGCAACAATGATTACTACTTAGATCTGCCAAGCGAAGAAGAAGTGAGAATTGGCGATTATAAAGTATTAGTGACTCATGGACATGGCTATTATGTAAACTCAGGTGTGGATTATTTAAGAGAACATGCTTTGGAATATGGATATGATGTTGTAATGTATGGACATACTCATGTGCCATATATTGAGATTGGGGATGATGTAACGATCTTGAATCCAGGAAGTATATCTTATCCTCGTCAGCCAGGAAGGAAGCCAACATTTCTTATTATGGAGATTGACGAAGAAGGACAGGCACATTATGCCCATGGATATTACAAAGAACAGTTTGACGAATTAATGCTATAATATGAATGATGGAAGTATCGTAGGTGGTATTTCCATCTTTTTTCTGCGATAGGTTTGATTTGATAAGATAAGAAAGGGATGACAATGAAGAAAAAAGATATCATTGAAGGAAAGATCATAAAGACAGAATTCCCAAATAAGGGAACATTTATCTGCGAAGATCAGAAAGTTACAGTCAAAGGTGTTATTGATGGGCAGACGATCAAAGGGCAGGTTACCAAGAAGAGAAAAAGTGGCTGTGTGGTAAGATTGTTAGATGTATTAGAGAAATCTCCATTAGAAGATGCAAAACCAGTCTGTCCACACTTTGGAATATGCGGTGGATGTTTTTATCAGACGGTATCTTATGAAAACCAGTTAAAGATCAAAGAGGGAATGGTACGTGATCTGTTAAAAGATCATGTCAATGATGATATATGGGAAGAAATCAAAGGAAGTCCCAAAGTGCATGGGTATCGCAATAAAATGGAATTCTCTTTTGGTGATGAGGTAAAAGACGGTCCATTAGCATTGGGAATGCACAAAAAGAACACATTCCATGATATTGTAAACATCACAGACTGCCAGATTGTAGACAATGATTACAATCTGATCGTAAAATGTGCATTAAATATCGCACAACAGATGGAGCTGCCATTCTATCATAAGATGCGTCATGAAGGATATTTCAGACATTTAGTTGTAAGAAGAGCAGAAAGTTCTGGAGATATTTTGGTAAATATTGTAACGACATCGCAGGTAGAAGCAGATCTTACCAAACTTCGAGATGCATTATTAGAATTACCATTGAGTGGAAAGATCATTGGGATTCTTCATACAACAAACGACAGCCTTGCAGATGTGGTACAGGCAGACAAAATAGATATTTTATATGGACAGGATTATTTCTATGAGGAAATTTTAGGATTAAAATTCAAGATTTCACCATTTTCATTCTTCCAGACAAACACATTAGGGGCAGAGGTACTTTATAAGACTGCCAGAGATTTTGTTGGGGAGACAAAAGATAAAGTGATCTTTGATCTGTATAGTGGAACTGGAACGATCGCGCAGATGTTAGCACCAGTTGCTAAGAAAGTTGTTGGAGTCGAGATCGTTGAGGAAGCGGTAGAGGCAGCGAAAGTCAACGCAGAATTAAATGGATTGGATAATTGTGAATTTATTGCAGGAGATGTATTAAAGGTTGTGGATGAATTAGAAGATAAGCCAGACTTTATCGTACTTGACCCTCCTAGAGATGGAATCCATCCAAAAGCGATTCAGAAGATTATTGATTTCGGGGTTGAACAGATGGTATATATCAGTTGCAAACCGACAAGTCTTGCGAGAGATCTGGAAGTGTTTGAGGCAGCAGGATATAAAGTTAAGCGAGCTACAGCGGTAGATCAGTTCCCGAATACGGTTCATGTGGAGACTGTGGTGGGACTACAAAGGAAAGATATCTAGAAATCCTTGAATTTACGCACTTTGTAGAGTTTTTCAGTTTCAACAAAATCGGTGAAAATCACAAGGAAAAGTTGCTTGTGCAGAGAGTCACCGTTGTGGTTGCCTTAGACCTCGGTACGGGGAACACAAAAAATCCTGAATATGAAAGTGAATAGTGGACTATCAGATATTTGATAGATTATAGGGATACTTGTTAAAAGCGGGTGTCCCTATTTTTTATGGGGCATTCCAGAAATGGAGTGTCTTTTTATACCTAAATATTAAAAATTCAGGAGGAAAATGAAAATGACAAACACAGCGTTAAGAGCAGAGAATAGCAATTCTCGCACAATTACTTTCAAGAGCAGGGAACACGAAAAATTTTATGAGGAATATCTGAAAAAATGCAGATATCAGGATGTCTACCATCGGGCTTTGGTTTATTGCCTGGGTATCGACAGAGACACAAGAAATAATGTGAATAAAATCTATAATTTTAAAACTGGATGTGTAAAAACGGAATGCCTGCAGGAAGGGTGGCAGACCAGTGGAAGTTTACGAATTGTCCGTATGGCATTTAACCTGTATTGTAATGGAACACCAAGCGTCGGAGATTACGAAGCAGAAGAAGATCAGTTGAAAGAATGTCAGTGTTATACCGTAGAGGATCTGTTTTGCTGTGGATATGCCCGGTATTTCTGGGAAGCTATTAAAATCCGTTATCCAGAGTATTGCTTTTACAAAGACTGGGAGGATATATATGCTGAAAATTAGATTACAGGGTACTTTGAGGGACATTCAATGGTTTCGACGTATTTTGGAAAATCATAAGGAATTGGATGTCCTGGAAGTATCTGATGCTTATGCAAATAAAGGAACAAGTAAATATTTTCGTGTTTATGTAGAAGTAGAAGAAAAACAGTAAATCGGAGGAAGGTATATGTGTAAAGTAATTGCTATTGCAAATCAGAAGGGCGGAGTAGCCAAAACAACGACAACCATCAATCTGGGAGCCGGACTGACAAAGAATGGGAAAAAAGTAGTGCTGGTAGATGCAGATCCGCAGGGACATCTGACAATGGGAATGGGATTTCCCAAAAATCTCAAAGTGACTTTAAAGAGTATGATGGAAAATATCATCATGGGACTGGAGTTTGATCCAAAGGAAGCAGTCTTGCACCATGAAGAAGGGATGGATCTGATTCCGTCCAATAAATTGCTTGCCGGAATGGATATGTCCTTATTTACTGTTGAGGATAGGGAAAAAGTACTGAAAGAGTATCTGGAACTATTGAAAGATGAATATGATTATATTCTGATTGACTGTATGCCATCATTGGGAATGCTGACAATCAATGCGTTGAGTGCAGCGGACAGCGTTCTGATTCCGGTACAGCCACAATATTATGCGGCGGATGGACTTATGGAATTACTGAAAGTGGTAAAAGGAATCCATCAGAGGTTTAATCCGGAATTGCAGATAGAAGGTATTTTGTTCACAATGGATAATTGCCGTTACAATAATGCAAAGAGAAACAAACAGGCAATTAAAACTACATATGGAAATGACATTAAGATTTTTGAGCAGACGATTCCGAGAACGGAAAGTCTTGCAGAAACAGCATCTGAAGGTGTAAGTATATTTGCTTATGATGGAAAAAGCAAAGGGGCAGACAGTTACAGAGAACTGGTTCAGGAGGTGTTGAAACATGCGTAGACCGAAAAAAGAGATTCAGCTTACCTCTTATGATGAGTTACTGGGATTAGAAGAATCACCGGAAAAGAGTATGAACCAGGTTGTGGAAATAGAACTGGAAAAGCTCTATCCTTTCAAAAATCATCCATTTCATGTAAGCGATGATGAAAAAATGGCTGAGACAGTAGAGAGTATTAAAAACTACGGTGTTTTAAATCCTGCTCTGGTAAGACCCCGATCAGAAGGTGGATATGAACTGATTTCAGGTCACAGGAGAAAAAGAGGCTGTGAACTGTGTGGCAAAACAACTATGCCGGTCCTTGTCCGAAACTATACAGATGATGAAGCTGTCATAATTATGGTCGATTCCAACATTCAGCGTGAAAATATTCTGCCAAGTGAAAAGGCCCATGCCTATAAGATGAAATATGATGCTATGAAGCACCAGGGAAGTAAAGGTGAAAAATATACGGCAGATATGGTTGGTGAAACAGCCGGGGACAGTGGAAGAACTGTGCAGAGATATATCCGTCTGGCTTCATTATCAGATGGATTATTGGAATATGTGGACGATAATAAAATCCCTATGATAGTGGGAGAAAAATTGTCTTATCTGAAACCACAGGAACAGGAATGGCTTCTGGAAGGAATTGTCAACAGTAATATCTTTCCGACAAAACAACAGGCAGAACAATTAAAGGAATGCAGTGCAAATGGAAAATTAAATCAGGGTTATATCTATGCCGTTTTATTGAAAAAAGAAAACAGTAAAATCAATGTAACCATTCCGGCAAAAAGAATCGGCAATTATTTTCCAGAGACATATTCTAAAGAACAGATAGAAGAAGTTATTTTTATGCTTTTGGATAAATGGAAACAAAACAGAGAAGGAGTAGCAGATGCAGAAGATACAGTTTGATTATTTTACGGGAATGGAAGCGGAACAATATAGCTTTTATCGTGTCCCGAAAGTGCTGTTTACAGAACCATGCTTTAAAGCTCTTTCTTGTGAAGCAAAGGTATTATACGGTCTGATGCTGGACCGTATGAGCCTGAGCATTAAGAACCGATGGCTGGATTCAGAGGACAGAGTATATATTATTTTCACGGTGGAAGAAATTGCAGAGCTGATGAACTGTGGAACCCAAAAGGCAGTGAAGCTGGTAAAAGAGTTGGACAGTAATAATGGGATTGGACTGATTGAAAAGAAACGTCTGGGTCTGGGAAAGCCTAATGTTATTTATGTGAAAAATTTTATGCTCAGAGAAGTGCCAGACCAAAAGCCGATGGATAGCTGTGCAGATTTGCAATCAGAGCAGAAAAATTATAGAAAATGTGCAGATCTGCAATCTGAGCAGGGAAACCATGAAGAATGTGCAAATCTGCAATCAGAAGCTGAGAATAGGGAAAAAACAGGCACTTTTCTGAATTGTGAAAATCATCATTCAGGAGTAGTGAAATCCACAATTCAGGATTGTGTGGAATCACAATTACAGAATGGTGAAAATCACAATTCAGGAATGATGAAAACCACAAATCAAGAATTTCCAGAATCACAATTCCAAAATTGTGAAAATCATCATTCAAGAATAGTGGAAATCACAAAACCAGAATATCCGAAATCACAATCTAATAATACTGATATTAACAAGACTGATATTAGTGAAACTGAGATAAATCAATCCTATCCAATCATATCAGGCAATCTGAAAAAGAAAAGAGATGTGATGGAGGAGATGCGGGCATATCGTGAAGTGATTCATGAAAACATAGATTATCAATATCATGCCAAAGAAGATGTGGATGAACTGGTAGAACTGATGATTGAAGTTATGATGATGCCGGAGGACAGTATGATTCGGATCGCAGGGACAGAAAAGCCAGTTGCTTTGGTGAAAAGCAGGTTTATGAAGCTGAATTATTCACATATCGAATATGTGCTGTTTTGTCTGAATCGAAATACGACCAAGGTTGGAAACATTAAAGCATATCTTTTGACTGCCCTGTATAATGCCCCGGCAACGATAAACAGCTATTATCAGGCAGAGGTTAATCACGATATGTATGGAGGATAAAGGAACATGAGAAATATGATAAAAAAAGTTATTGTTCCAGCACTGGTGATTGTTGTATTGTTTGCAGTGCTGAGACCGCTTTGTATCCAGGATGGGAAGTGCAATTATTTATTGCTGTTGCTACTGATGGGGATACCATTCGGAATTGGAAAAATGTGTGTCTGGATGGTTCCAAGAGGGTTTGACCTTGGAGGAACACTGGCAGTATGGATAATGAATTTTCTGATCGGAGGATTGATAGGAAGTGTCGTTCTTCTGGCAATGGTTGGACAGGCAATCATTTATCTTAGTGTTTTCTTGCTCACAGTTATTACAGGAATACATAAAATACCGAGAATAAAATGAAATAGATCTTTTGAAAAGCAGCTAAGACAAAATTAGCTGCTTTTTTTCTGGAAACTTTGCGACACAATGTCGTAAAGCTGGGATAAATTGCAGGAAAGGAGACACCGTATTGAGCAATCGTGCAATTTCCACAGAACTTATTGAATTGGGAGAACGGATCAGAAAACGCAGGCAGGAAATGAAGTTGTCACAGGAATCTTTTGCGGAAAAAGCAGGTATCAGTGTCAATACGGTCAGCAGGATAGAAGGAGGGCAAACGGCAATGTCTGTTGAGATTTTCAGGAAGATGATTGAGATCCTGGAAACAGATGCCAATATCCTGATGGGAAAAGAGAGGGACGATGCAGAAAAAAGAAAGCAGTTTGAGGAAGTATTTTATCGTATTCAGAAGATGGAATGGAAAGAGCAGAAAATTATCATGCAGACAATAGATTCACTGATAGAAAGTTTTAATGAGTACAGGTGAAATTTCACCATATATGGGGTGTAAAACAAAAAAACTCCCCATATATGCTAAGGATAATAGTTTTTTGTGCTGTTAAAATAGCAAACAGAGAGAAAGAGACAGAAACAAGGAAGGGAGACAGGATTGATGACCAGACAAGAAAATTTAATCTATCGGAAGCAGTGTCCCTATGATGCAATGGGAGACTATTCTGTTTTGATGGAAAATGAAAAGAACATAAAAACAGAAAGAAATGCAAAGAAGTCTGACCGGGACATCAGACGGAAAATAAAATAGAGGCTGCTGTAAATTAGCAGAAAGGGCAGTAAGGAAGTTTCAGGCTCTCGTTAAAAAAAACGGGTGTGCCGGAAGCTGTTTTTTACTGCCCTTTTGCCAGTAGATCAGTAATAATCCTATCCTTTCTGCTGATGGGCACCTGTTGCCAGCAGGCAGAAGGGTGGTAATTATGCTGACATTGCAGGAATTGAAACAGGTTGTAGGTAACAGGGAAGAAAGAAGAAAGGTTCCATCCGCCAGGTATTTAAGAGAAAACGATGTGGCAGTTGTAAAGCAGAGACTGATAGATGGTGCGGAAATTATTGCGTATCAGACAGGATATGTTTTCTATTGTGCAGGTGATTATGGAACGGTTTTTCCTTTATTTACCTGTCGAGATTATGTATATGAAGCAGGAAGAAAAATAACAGTTGTTAAGGAAGATTTTTTTGATAATCAGCCCTGGTATGTGCGGTTGATATTAGAAGGTGAAGATCGGCTGTGCAGGAACAGGGAGGTACGAGAACATAATAATTGCATTTCATATAGCCATATTTCAGAAGGCTGGTGCGAATTGGTGGACAAAAGGCAGAATGTACTTGAAAAACTGATTATAGAAGAAGCTATTGGAGAATTCATGGATCTGCTGACTGACCGGCAGAGACAGGTAATCCATCAAATTTATTTTCAGCAGCGGACACAAAGAGAAGTGTCACGGGTGTTTGGAATTACAGAACCAGCAGTATCAAAATGTATTTCACAGGCAAAGCAGAAAATGAGAAGAAATGCAGGCAGACTGATCGGAGTGCTTCAGAAGGGAGAATAAAAGATGCGTGGTAAAAAACCAAAGGAAAGACAACGGTATGTGCTGCGTGTAAATGAAACTCTCGTAGAAGTTACCAGAGACGTATATCTGGCATGGTACCAGTCAAGAAGAAAAGAAAGATACCAGCTTGAAAAAATGCAGAAAAATGGTGTATGCGGAATAGAAAAAGTAGAGGAAACGAGTTACAACAGTTATTTGCATATATTATCACCAGAAGAAATAGTCATCAGGCTGTCAGAAATACAAGAGCTGCAGGAAGCTCTGAAATATTTGTCTGAAGAAGAAATGGAATTGATAAGACTATTATTTTTTGAAGAGTACACAGTTAAAAAAACAGCACAGTATTTCGGGTGTTGTACAAAGACAATCAGAAACAGGAAAAACAAAGTATTGCAGAAACTAAAAGACAGGCTGGAAACTTTGTAAGTTTTTGCTGTTTCAAAAAAATTTTATAAAAAAATTTCAAACAGGTTAATTTTTGCCCTTTCACACATGCGGTTAGTGGAGGGGCAAATGTCTATTTTAATTCAAAACAATAAATTCCCCCCTAAAAGTGAACCTTGACAATTTCATATCAGCAGCAAGAGGATACCTGAATTTCCCAGCTACGCATCTGGCGGCGGGCATTCGGTGACAACGTGAAGGGCAATGGATGAGAGGCACCCTTGGCAGGAATGATTACGAATTACCTCTTGCGGCTTAAATAGCTCAATCCTGTTTTTATTTAAAAGTCAATCCAAGACATAAGGGAGGTGGTTCCTATGATTGATTCATGCAGGTGTAAGCCTGAACGAAAGTGGAGTAAATTATCGAAGAAAGAGAGGACTCAGTCAAAATGAAAATGCGATTTAAAAGATTCTTGTCAGGATTTATGGCAGTTGCAACTTTGGCGTCTGTTATCGTTCAACCAGTCACGGTTTCTGCTTCTGAATTAGAACCAGAGCCAACTTCATTTGAACAGCAATATCCGGAACTGCAGGATGTGCAGGATACTCTTGATAAAGATGAAATTGTGGAAGCAAAGGATATTGAGATTCCCTATGGAGAAGAATTTGAGGTGGAAGTCGATCTGTCCGGTATAGAGGGCGTGAATGAAAAAAAGGTGAAAGTTTTATTCCATGAAGCAAAGAGTGAAGCCGGTACAGATTTTGACGCACATACACCGGATACCTACAAAGCTGTCTATGCAGTAGAGCCAGTCAGCGGTCACCCAGCTTACAGAGTAAGCAGAAACATTACGGTAAAAGAGCCAGAAACAGAAGAACAGACAAAGAGTTCTTCTGAAAATACAGCTGGTGAAGGAAATGCCGGTGAAACAGAAGATTCCGGTAATGCGGATGAAGATGCTGATTCGGACGGGTCAAAAGAAATTGTAACTGATCTTACAGATGAGCAGGAAGTGACGACAGATGAAGAATCCGGTCTGGCTGTTTCAGAAGTAATGGATCAGGCAGCGGAGAACGGTATCGACCTTTATTCTATGGAAGAAGGAGAAGCGGTTACTTTCATGGCAACAGACATTGCAACACAGAGTACCAAGAAAGTTACAGTAACAAGAGGAACCTGTTATCAGTATTCGGATTACGGGTATGGAAGTTATCTGACTTACAAATATACGGTTCAGTTTGGTAATGTTTCTGCAACAGCATATTGCGTGGAGCCTTCTAAATCCAGTCCGGGAAGTGGTACTTATGATATTACAAAGCTCAGTGATGGTAAGAAGCTGGCAAAGGTTTGTTACTATGGCACAAAGGCTTCCGGTGATGAAGGATTTTTCACAGAGGAAAATGGATATGGAAACCTAAGTGCAGGTGCCAGATTTATTCTGGTACATCTGGCAGCATCTTATGCTAATGGTGGAGATTCTGCCTTTTCCGGTGCAAGCGGTACAGCAAAGACACTTGCAATGAAACTGTATAATTACTGTATTTCACAGCCGGAGATTCCAGATGTAGATATGAGTTTTTCTGATGCAGATGTGACAGCCTATGTAGATGGCAACAGCCAGAGAACAAAGGAAATCATTTTTAAAGCAGATGAACTGCAGAGTATCACAATGAAACTTCCAAGTGGTGTGAAACTTCACAACGTGACAACCGGAAAGACAAGCAAAGCTGGCGAAGCAGTGGAAATCAGTGGTGGAACCAAGTTTTACTTATCTGCACCTCTTACACAGGTACAGGATGTCGCAGGAAACTGGTCTGCAACGATGAAAGGCAGTGTAACAAAAGATTATTCTGCGTATAAGATCAGTACCGGATCTGGTTCACAGGACCTGGCACTGGTATTTGGTGAAGGTGTTGATGATGAAAAATATGTGGACTTCAAAGTAACATGGGTACAGTACGCAAGTGTTAAGGTGATTAAAAGAGATGCAAAAGCAGACGCAAAGCTGGCAGGTGCCGTGTTTGGTTTATACAGTGATGCAAACTGTACAAATTTGATCACAAAGTTACCGGCAACTGATGCGAATGGGGAAGCGTCCGTACAGATCATTAAGACACAGAATACCGTATATCTGAAAGAGATTACAGCTCCGACAGGATACCGTATCAATGCAACTGCCTACAACGTAAAACTGGAAGTCAGCAAAACAGCAACTGTGACTGTTCCGGATGAAGAACAGATGGGCCAGCTGACTGTTTATAAAGAAGGTCAGGTTCTGACAGGTGCAGATGTCACCGAGAATGGAACAACATTTAAGTATGAAAAACGCAGACAGAAAGGTGCGATTTATGATGTGTATGCCGGGGCAGATATTAAAACTGCTTATGGTGCCAAGGTTTACAGCAAGGGTGATCTGGTCAAAGAGAATCTGACAACAGACTCGAATGGGGCAGTCATTCTGAAAAACCTGCATCTTGGTACATATATCGTCAAAGAAAAACAGGCTCCGACCGGATTTTATAATGCCGGGGAAGAAAAGTCTGTCACTCTTTCTTATGCAGGACAGAATGTAGATGTTGTTTTTTCTGAGACAACCTTTACGAATGACAGACAGAAAGCAGAAGTGATTGTGACAAAGCAGGATAAGGATACAGAAAATCCTCTGGATGGAGGAATTTTTGGACTTTATGCAGCCAGTGACATTAAAAATGCAGATGGAACGGTTGTTGTAAAGAAAGGCACTCTGATTGAGAAAGTGACAACTGGAAATGATGGAATGGCGAAGTTTACCGCAGACCTGCCGCTGGGATTTTCCTATGATGTAAAGGAAGTACAGGCTCCGGAAGGCTATCTGAGAAATGCGGATGATGTCTATACGTTTACTTTTTCTTATACAAACGATAAGGAAGCGAAACTGACATTTAAGCATACCTTCAGAAACGAGCGTGTGACAGCGAAAATTTCCTTACAAAAACAGGACAAAGAAACAAAGAAGGCTGTTCCACAGGGAGATGCTACTTTAGAAAAGGCAGTCTATGGACTGTATGCCCGTGAGGATATTGTCCATCCGGATGGAGCAACTGGTGTGATCTACAAAGCAGGCGAGCAGGTTGCCACTCTCACAACAGATAAGAATGGACAGGCTTCCGTAGATGGATTATACCTTGGTAATTACTATGTAAAAGAGATTACTCCGCCAACGGGTTACCTGGCAGATGAAGAAGAACATGATCTGGTCTGCAACTACGAGGGTGATCTTGTAGCGGAAGTGAAGCGTGACTGTCTGTCTCTGGAACAGGTGATGAAGCAGCCATTTGAGATTATCAAGGCAGCGAACAACGGAAAGACAGATGCCGATTTACTGAAAGGTGCAGGATTTACCGCTTATCTGGTATCATCCCTGACAGTAAAAGAAGATGGCAGCTATGACTTTGATTCTGTCAAGCCGGTAGTGATAGGGGAAAATGGTGCAACAGAGATCTTTACGGATGAGAAAGGGTATGCCCGCAGTATTGCACTTCCTTATGGAACTTACATCGTCCGTGAAACAACCACGCCACATAATTACACTCCGGTCAATGATTTCATCGTGCAGATTACGGAAAATCATCCGACTACACCGCAGGTATGGAGAGTGCTGCTTGACAAAGAGTTTGAAGCAAAGCTGAAGATCATCAAACAGGACGATGAGACAAAGAAAGCAGTGCTTCAAAAGAATACAGAGTTTAAGATTTTTAACCTGGATACAGAAAAGTATGTGGAACAGGTAACAACCTATCCGACGACGGTAAAACACAAATCTTATTTTACAGATGAGCAGGGATACTTAATCCTTCCACAGAATCTGAAAATTGGATATTACCGTATTGAGGAAGTGAACGCACCTTATGGATATACGCTCAATGAGAATTACTATGAGGTGAATGTAGATTCCAATACAGCATATCAGATGGACGGAACTTCCGGCGATGTGATCATCGAGATTGCATACGAGAATCATCCGGTTAAGGGAGAACTGAACATCGTAAAACAGGGTAAGGTCTTAAATGGTTATAAAGATGACTTTACTTATCAGAAAGAAACTCTGGAGGGAGCAGTCTTTGAGATGTATGCTGCAGAAGATATTTATACAGCAGACTTCCAGAAAGATGATAACGGAAACCGTATCCTGGAGTATGCTTCCGGGGAACTGGTAGGAACTGTTACCACGGATAAGGATGGAAAGGCACAGATCACCGACCTTCCACTTGGAACCTATAAGATTGTTGAAAAGACAGCACCAGAGGGCTTTGTGTTAAACGAAGAAGCACAGACAGTAACATTTGAATACAAAGACCAGAAAACACCAGTCATCGAGCAGACAGCAACTTTTGAGAATGACCGTCAGAAAGTGGAAGTGTCCGTAGTAAAACAGGATGCAGAGACAGAAACGGTTGTGGCAGGTGCAGAGTTTGGCATCTATGCAAAAGAAGATATTCTGACACATGAAGAAGTGATTGTGAAGGCAGATACCTTACTTGGAAAAGCAGTCAGTGGGGAAGATGGAAGGGCAGTATTTGACGTTGACCTTCCATTTGGTACTTACTATATCAAAGAACTTGCAGCTCCGGCAGGGTATGTCTCTTCTTTTGAGACTTTGGAAGTGACTGCCAAATATCAGGGACAGGATGTGAAAGTGGTAGAGCTGGAATCTGTATTTAAGAACCAGCCGACAAAAGTAACCTTTACGAAGTCCGATATTACAACAGGCGTGGAACTTTCCGGGGCAACGCTTACGGTGCTTGATAAGGATGGAAATGTGGTAGATACATGGAAGTCTGTAAAGGGTGAGGAACATCTGATTGAAAGACTCACAGCCGGGGAGACGTATACCCTTCGTGAAGAAATGGCTCCTTATGGCTATCTGATGGCGGAAGAAGTTTCTTTTACTGTGGACGATACTGCCGAGATCCAGAAGGTAGAGATGAAAGATGCAGTGCCAACCGGAACACTTATCATCAATAAAAAAGGTGAGTTCCTGGAGAAAGTATCTGCACTGGATTCCATTGGCGGATGGATGAAGCATCTGTTTGAATATCTTTCCGGTTCCCTGAAAGAGGTTACTTTTGAGGTTTATGCCTTAGAAGATATAAAAGCAGCGGATGGCGAGAGTGAAGATTACTACAAGAAAGATGCACTGGTAGCAACGATCACGACGGATGAAACAGGCGTGGCAAAACTGACAGACCTTCCTCTTGGCAAATACTATGTCAAAGAGAAAGAGACAGCAAGTGGATATGTCTTGGATGGAGAAACTCGTGAAGTAGATTTGACTTACCGTGACCAGAATACCGCAGTTGTTACTTATTCCGCTGACTGGCAGAACAAACGTCAGAAGGCAGAAGTGAACGTGCTAAAGAAAGAAAAAGATTCCGACCGTGTACTGGAAGGGGCTGTATTTGCCCTGTGCAATAAAGAAAATATTGTCAATGCAAAGGGCGATGTGATCTTGAAAGCGGATACGGTTATTGAGGAGCAGGCTACGGATAAGGAAGGAAAACTGACCTTTACGGCAGATCTGCCACTTGGCTATACCTACTATGTGAAAGAAACTTCTCCGGCACCGGGATTTGCGACAACAGACCAGGTACAGGAATTTACTTTTGAATATGGTGGGGCAGATAAGGAAACACTGTCTTATGTGTTTACTTTTGAAGATGAGCCGACAACCGTAGAGTTTACCAAAACATCCCTGACAGACGGAAAGGAGATTGAGGGAGCAAAACTGAAAGTTACAGATGAGAGTGGAAACACTGTGGATGAATGGACTTCTGGTAAAGAACCACATATCATCAAAGAACTGACCGCTGGCAAGAAGTACACCATGACAGAAACACTTCCTGCGGACGGTTATGTGACAGCAGAGAGCATCACTTTTACGGTGGAAGATACCGGTGAAGTACAGAAAGTGGAAATGAAGGATGATGTGACAAAAGTGCAGATTTCCAAGACCGATATTTCCGGTAAGGAGCTGCCAGGAGCGAAACTGACGATCCTTGATAAAGATGGAAAGACCGTAGAAAGCTGGACATCTGAGAAAAAACCACACTACATTGAGATGCTTCCAATCGGGAAATATACCCTCCGTGAAGAAACTGCACCAGACGGTTATCTGGTTGCAGAAGATGTGAAGTTTACGGTCAAAGATACTGGAGAAATCCAGCAGGTTGTGATGAAGGATGAGGCGAAACCGGAGGAAACTCCAACAGAGACACCGACGGAAACACCAGAAACCACATCAACACCGGAGACGAAAACCACAGAAGAAACAAAGAAATCGACTTCACCAAAGACAGGAGATAATACTCCGATTCTGTTCTGGATTCTGCTTGCAGGGGCTGGAATGGCTGGTCTTGGTGGAACAGTGATTCTTCGCAAAAAGAAGAAATAAGAAAGCATAAGATTTCTTAGTAATGGATGAGGGCATTTATGGACACAGGATTCATAGATGCCCTCTTATAAAATTTCAAGAGAAGTGAAGGGAGAAAAGAAGATGACAAAAACAGTATTGATCGTTGCTGCAGCTGCAGTATTTCTGGTATATGGATTTGTCCTTTGGTGCTGTATCAAAGTGGGGGCGGAATCAGAAAAAGAATATATGAAACTGGCAGAAAAGAGAGGAAAGGAGCAGCAATGTGATAAATAAGGATAAGACAGCAGTGAGAGAAGAAAGGGCGTGGTGTGATTGCAGGATGAAGTGAATGAGAAAACAGTCTCACTTTGTATCCGCTGTGGCAAGGTCACTGCCAACCTGCTGAAATCTGCCATGGTAAAGGCTCTTGCAAAGATGGAGCAGGAGAAAAAGCAGCAGGGACAGAAAACGAACCAGAAACAGTCCCAGAAGGAAAAGGAGGATAAGACCTACAAGGGAAAACAGAGCCTTGATAAGCTGATGAAGCAGAATGTACAGCTGTCCAACATTGAGATCACAGATGGAAACATCAAGTCTTTTGAACAGGTAGCAAAGAAGTACAGCATTGATTTCAGTCTGAAAAAAGATGTGACTGCTGACCCGCCAAGATACTATGTGTTCTTTAAGGCAAGGGATGCCGATGTGATGACTGCCGCTTTTAAGGAATACACGGGCAAGTCTCTCAATAAGGACAAAAAACCATCCGTGAGGAAGAAGTTACAGCAGGCAATCACCAAATCGCTTGCAAAGCACAGAGAACTGGAGAAAACAAAAGGAAAGGAGAAGGAGCCGTCATTATGAGCAGATTACAGAAATTGCTTGGTGTAGGAAAAGGATACCTGGAGAGGTTACCGCCGGTGGATGTACATAAGCTGCTTCGGATTGTTCTGATGAATCTTCCGTATATCGTAATCTTTTATGTGGGAAATAAGCTGGCATGGTTATATCAATACTGTGTGGGTGATTCTATGATAGAAAGACTGATGGTACTGGTCTTAAATTTCCAGATGGCATTCAGCAGGATTCTTCCAAGTATGCATAAAAATGAATTGCTGGTTGGGATTACAGGAGCCGTGGCGGTGAAGCTCTTGGTCTATATGAAAGGGAAAAATGCCAAAAAGTTCCGGCAGGGAGTGGAGTATGGTTCGGCAAGATGGGGGACGGCAAAAGACATTGCACCCTTTATCGACCCGGTATTTGAGAACAATATCCTGCTGACTATGACGGAACGGCTGACCATGAATGGCAGACCAAAGAATCCGAAATTTGCGAGGAACAAGAACGTGATCGTGATTGGCGGATCTGGCTCAGGAAAGACACGTTTTTATGTAAAGCCCAACTTGATGCAGATGGGAAAATACATCAGTTATGTGGTCACGGACCCGAAAGGGACGATCATCATTGAGTGCGGAAAGATGCTGGTACGGCATGGATATAAAGTGAAAGTATTGAATACGATCAATTTTTCCAAGAGTATGCACTATAACCCCTTCCACTATATCCATTCAGAAAAGGATATTTTGAAACTGGTAAATACGATCATGGTGAACACGAAAGGGGAAGGCGAGAAGTCCAGTGAGGATTTCTGGACGAAAGCAGAGAGACTTCTGTACTGTGCCCTGATCGGCTATATCTGGTATGAAGCACCGGAAGAAGAACAGAACTTTGCGACCCTGCTTGAGTTTATCAACGCTTCCGAAACAAGGGAAGATGATGAGACATTTAAAAATGCAGTAGATATGCTGTTTGAGGAACTGGAAAAGGAAGAACCGGAGCATTTTGCAGTACGTCAGTATAAGAAATATAAGCTGGCGGCAGGAAAGACAGCAAAGAGTATTTTGATTTCCTGTGGTGCAAGGCTTGCACCGTTCGACATTGCAGAGCTTCGTGAGATCATGAGCTATGATGAGATGGAACTGGATATGGTAGGTGACCAGAGGACAGCACTGTTTATTATCATTTCCGATACGGATGATACCTTTAACTTTGTTGTGGCGATGATGTACAGCCAGTTATTCAACCTGTTATGTGACAGGGCGGACGATGTACATCATGGCAGACTGCCATATCACGTCAGAATCCTCTGTGACGAGTTCGCAAATATCGGTCAGATTCCAAAGTTTGACAAGCTGATCGCAACCATCCGTAGCAGGGAAATCTCTGCATCCATTATCCTCCAGTCGCAGTCCCAGTTAAAGACGATCTACAAAGATGCAGCTGAGACAATCCTAGGCAACTGCGATACGATGTTATTCCTTGGCGGTAAGGAAAGTTCGACCTTAAAGGAGATTTCCGAGACGCTGGGAAAAGAAACGATTGATTTATATAACACTTCGGACACCCGTGGACAGAGCCGTTCTTACGGGATGAACTATCAGAAAACAGGAAAGGAATTGATGAGCCGGGACGAACTTGCGGTCATGGATGGCAGCAAATGTATCTTGCAGCTTCGGGGTGTAAGACCATTTTTCAGTGACAAGTTCGATATTACCAGACACAAACGGTATAAGGAGCTGTCAGACTACGATAAGAAAAATGAGTTTGATGTGGAAGCGTATATGCGGCATCGGATGGAAGTGAAACTGACGAGGACACAGGAATTTGACCTGTATGAGTTTTCGGAAGAGAGTCTGGCAGAAGAATTAAATACAGAAAACAAGGAAGCAGAGCATGTGAAAGATTCAGACACATAGCTCTTTTTTCTTTACCCTTTTGGGAGGTGATGGCTTTGAGAGATCATGAAAGGCCGCCCGTAAGGGCAGAGCCGGAAAAGACTTCTTAAAGATAGAAACCAGAGAAATACAGAGATTTGAAAGGAGACAACGAATATGGCGTTTTTTAATCAGGCAATCAATATTTTACAGACACTTGTGGTGGCGATTGGAGCCGGACTTGCAGTATGGGGTGTTATCAACCTGTTAGAAGGATATGGAAACGACAACCCAGGTGCAAAGTCCCAGGGGATCAAGCAGCTGATGGCAGGAGGCGGTGTCGTTCTGATCGGCACCCAGCTGGTACCGTTACTGTCCGGATTGTTCAGCTGAGAGAAGCAGGAGGGAGATGACTCATGGATCGGATATTTGAAGCGATTGAAGAATGGATGAGGAATCTTCTGACAGGCATGGTAAGTTCCAACCTGACAACAATGTATACCGATGTCAATGAAAAGACCGGTCAGATTGCTGCTCAGGTTGGGCAGACACCGCAGGGCTGGAATGGCAGCATTTACAGCATGATACAGAATCTTTCCGAGTCGGTCATTGTACCGATTGCCGGTATGATTATCACATTTGTACTTTGTTATGAGCTGATCTCCATGTTGACGGAAAAGAACAACATGCACGACATCGACACCTGGATGTTCTTTAAATACTTTTTCAAGATGTGGGTGGCAGTCTGGATCGTCAGCCATACCTTTACGATCACGATGGCGGTATTTGATGTCGGGCAGTCCGTAGTCAGCCGGGCAGCTGGGGTTATCAGTTCTGATACAGCGATCAATATAGATACGATGATCTCCACGATGGAGACGGCGATGGAATCCATGGAGATCGGTGAACTTGTCATACTGGCACTGGAAACGATGCTTGTAAGCCTGTGTATGAAGATTATCTCAGTCTTTATTACAGTGATTTTGTATGGACGTATGATTGAGATTTATCTCTATTCGTCCGTTGGAGCGATCCCGTTCGCAACCATGTCCAACCGGGAATGGGGGCAGATCGGGAACAACTATCTTCGTGGATTGTTTGCACTGGCATTCCAGGGATTTTTTATGATGGTCTGCGTGGGAATCTATGCGGTCCTGGTCGCAAACATCCAGATGTCAGATAACATACATTCTGCATTGTTCGGCGTGATGGCATACACGGTGATCCTGTGTTTCAGTCTGATGAAAACAGGAAACTTCGCCCGCAGTATCTTTAACGCCCATTAAGAAAGGAGGAACTGGCAATGGCATTTGTATCTGTGCCTAAAGACTTAACCAAGGTCAAGAATAAGATCATTTTCAATCTGACGAAACGGCAGCTGATCTGCTTTGGGATTGCGGCGGCGGTAGGGCTTCCGTTTTATTTCTTAAGCAGGGGAATTATTGGTTCCAGTAACGCAGCGACCGGGATGTGCCTTCTGATGCTTCCGGCATTTTTGTTTGCCATGTATGAGAAGGATGGACTCCCGTTAGAAAAGGTCTTAAAAAATATGATCACCGTAAAATTTATCCGTCCTCCGGTACGCAAGTACCAGATGGAAAATATGTACGAGAAAAAGTATACCGTGGTCAAAAAGAAGAAAGGGGGAACGAGGGGTGTTAAAAAGAAAAAACGATAGACAGCCGCCACAGAGCTTAGACGAATTATATCCGGATGATTACTGGCTGGATGAGGAGGATGGAGAAGAAGAACTTCCAGACCCCGCAATGAAAAGAAAACCAGTAAGCGGCAGACTGCATGATGAGCCTATGGTGACAGGGTATGAAGCACTGGAACGGCAAAGAGGTGTCCGCAGACCGAACCGGAAACTGACACGCAGGGAAAAGAAAGCCCTCAAAAGGGCACAGAAATATGAAGAAAAACTGCATAAGGAACATGAAAAAGCGGATAAGAAAAATGCAAAAAGGGAAGCAAAGCTGGCAGCCAGAGCAGAAAAGCAGGCAGTGCGTGACGCAAAGAAAAACGCAAAAAAGAAAAAGAGCAGATCTGTCGCAGCACCGTCGGGGCAGCGTCCAGCAGGAAAAGTGGTTTCCGGAACGAAAGGCAGTGGGACAGGAAAGAAAACACCGGATAGTGCCAGAGATAAGAGGATCACTGCACAGCAGTCGATTCCATACCATGAGATGGGAAGGGACGGTATCTGCCGGGTGCAGGACAAGTTTTATTCCAAGACGATCCGTTTTTATGACATCAACTATCAGCTGGCACAGAATGAAGATAAGAACGCCATCTTTGAAAACTGGTGTGATTTCCTGAATTACTTTGACAGCACAATTCATTTTCAGCTGTCTTTTATCAACCAGCACAGCAACATGGCAGAGTATGAGAAGGTCATCCATATCAATCCGCAGGAGGATGAATTTGATGACCTGCGTATGGAGTTTGCCCAGATGCTCAATAACCAGCTGGCAAAAGGAAATAACGGGCTGATGCGTACCAAATATATCACATTTGGGATTGAAGCGGAGAATATCCGGGAAGCACGGCCAAAACTGGAACGTATCGAGTCGGATATTCTGAATAACTTTAAGATCCTTGGGGTATCTGCCTATCCGCTGAACGGAGAGGAACGGTTACAGATCATGTATGAAACCTTTAACCAGGACAGCAAAGTTCCGTTCCATTTCTCTTATGACGATGTACTTCGGACAGGGCTTAGTACCAAGGATTATGTCGCACCGACCAGTTTTGTATTTAAGAATGGAAAAGATTTTGAGATGGGCGGCACGATGGGAGCTGTTTCCTATTTACAGATCCTTGCACCGGAACTTACCGACAAGATGCTGGCAGAGTTTTTGGAGATGGACAGCAACCTGATGGTGAATTTCCATATCCAGTCCATCGACCAGATGAAGGCAATCAAGCTGGTAAAAAGCAAGGTGACGGATATTAACCGTATGAAGATCGAGGAACAGAAAAAAGCAGTCCGGGCAGGCTATGACATGGACATTATCCCTTCGGACTTAAATACATACGGTGGGGAAGCAAAAAGGCTTCTGGAAGATCTACAGTCCAGAAATGAGAGAATGTTCCTTGTAACAGCATTGTTCTTAAATACTGCACCGACCAAACAGGAACTGGAAAATGTGGTGTTCCAGACTGCCGGTATCGCACAGAAATATAACTGTGCATTGAAACGGCTGGATTACCAGCAGGAGCCGGGACTGATGAGCTGCCTGCCGCTTGCGGTGAATTTTGTGCCAATCAAACGGGCACTGACAACGACATCCACAGCAATTTTTGTTCCGTTTACCACACAGGAATTATTTATGGCTGGGGAATCTATTTATTATGGATTAAATGCCCTGTCCAATAACCTTATCATGGCAGACAGGAAGAAGCTGAAAAACCCGAACGGACTGATTCTTGGTACACCGGGTTCCGGTAAGTCGTTTGCGGCAAAACGAGAGATTGCAAACGCATTTATCGTGACGAAAGATGACATTATCGTCTGTGATCCGGAAGGTGAATATTATCCGTTAGTCCGGGCATTTCATGGACAGGTGATCCGTATTTCCCCGACCAGCCACGATTATATCAATCCGATGGATATTAACCTGGATTACGCTGACGATGATGACCCGCTTTCCTTAAAATCGGACTTCATCCTGTCTCTTTGTGAGCTGGTAGTAGGCGGAAAGAACGGACTGGAGCCGGTTGAAAAGACCGTCATTGACCGATGCGTAAGGCTGGTCTATCAGGATTTCCTTTCTGACCCGGTACCGGAAAAAATGCCGATCTTAGAGGATCTATATAATCTTCTCCGTAATCAGAAAGAGCAGGAAGCACAGCGTCTGGCAACGGCACTTGAGATTTACGTCAATGGTTCCTTAAAAGTGTTTAACCATAGAACCAACGTGGAACTGAGTAACCGTATCGTATGTTTTGACATTAAGGATCTGGGAAAACAGCTGAAAAAACTGGGGATGCTGATCGTACAGGACCAGGTGTGGAACAGGGTAACGATCAACCGTTCTGCGAATAAGAGTACCAGATATTACATTGATGAGTTCCATCTGCTCTTAAAAGAGGAGCAGACAGCAGCATACAGCGTGGAGATCTGGAAGCGATTCCGTAAATGGGGTGGTATCCCGACGGGTATCACACAGAACGTAAAAGACCTGTTAGCCAGCCGGGAGATTGAGAACATCTTTGAAAACTCTGACTTTATACTGATGCTCAATCAGGCATCCGGTGACAGACAGATCCTTGCAAAGCAGCTCAACATTTCCCCACACCAGCTTTCTTATGTAACGAACAGCGGGGAAGGTGAGGGACTGGTCTTTTATGGCAGTACCATTATCCCGTTCAAGGATAAGTTTGATAATTCCCTGATGTTGTATGCCCTGATGACTTCCAAGCCGGACGAGGTGGAGAAACGGAAGAAACTTGGTATTGGAGAACGGAACGATTAAAGAAATAAACGAAACAAAATAAAACAGAGTAGAGGATGAGCCGGGAGATACTTCCGGCAATTTTTCTGCCCGGAAATCATGGAGGATTACAAGATGGAAGATTACAGAAACATGGAGAGATGCAGCGGTGAGCCTTGCTGCGTATTTGCAGAAAGAATCTGTGCAGACAATGAAAAGGAGATTTTGAAAATGGAAAAGGACAGAAAGGAAAAAGTAATGGCTGATGAGATGGTGGATGACCTTATCTATCTGGCAGAACTGATTGACTTTACGGGAATTGTATCTTGTCTGGCTGTAAGGGGGACTTTAAGTGAGCGAATGACAGACAAGCTGACGGATTCCATTGCAGGGATGGCAGATGAAGTGTTGGAAAAATGGGAGGACTATCAGGATAAGACAGAATAACCGGTACAAAACAGTAAAGGGGATGGTCAAAGTTGCAGGAGCATGAGTATAAGGCGAGAGATAAAACCGTCCAGAAAATGAGCCGGGATGGTCTGCGGGAAGAAAACCTCCGGAACAAGGAAGAAAAAAGGATCACCGGACGGGATACGGATACCGAGATTTCCCGCAGTGAGAAGAAAGAGGAACTGGATTTTAGTAAACGCAGACATGAACGGCTTAAAGAAGAACGGGAGATGGAGCAGCCGGAGCAGAGTTCCAGAAAACCCAGATATAGCAGGGAACATGTATCCGACCAGGATATAAACTCAGATATGGGTGAAGAGGTAGAAATAGAGGGAGATATTTCCGTTGAAAATGGAGAAAATCCCAAATCTGCCTTTCGCACAGAGAGTATCCGTGGACAGCCAAGAGGGGAACGGGCATATCTGGAGACAGTTGCAGACAGCCGGGATCTTCGGAAGAAAAAGATGGTCAGGGATTATGCTGCAAAGGAAAGAAGGAAGGAAAAGGAGACTTCCAGAGAAGAAAAAGCAGCCAAAAGAGAATCTGCCCGTTACCGGGAAACTTCCGAAGTGATGGAAGATTCCCTGGATAAGTTCCACGAGGAGATCAAAGGCAAGTCCAAAAGGGAACGGGTGCTGAAGGAACAGCGGAAAAAAGTTTCCCGTCTGTCTTTTGGTGATGAGGGTGACGGCATGGTACATGGTGCCGGGATCGGTATCCGGAATCCGGCATCGGCAGTCAAAGATGCGGCAGTCACAGCAGCACACTGGAAAACGCACGAAGAAGAGGATGAAAATGCGGCAGTGGAAGGGGCACACCGGGCAGAGCTTGTCGGGGAAAGCCTTGCAAGGAAATCCATCTACATGCGGGAACGGCTGAAAGGGCGAAGGGAAGAATCTCGGAGATTAAAAGAAAGCGTCCTGGATGAAGCAGAAAGGAGCAGGCTGATATTTGAGACTGCCTATGGAAATGAAGCGAAGGACGCAGTGAAAAGAGAAGCAGAGAAGAAAAAGAAATCTGCCCTGCAGAAACTCTTTCAGAAGAAGCGTTACCAGAAGCAGTATCAGGCAGCCAGACAGAGTAAAAAAGTAAAGGATGCAGCGATCACTTCCGCACAGAAGTTTACGGAAAAAGCGAAAGATGCCGTCAAGATGGTGGCGGCACAGAACCGGGGGATTTTTGCCACGGTAGCTGTCTTTGCTCTGATCTTTGTGCTGATCGCAGCCAGTTTTACCAGCTGTACGGCATCTTTGCAGGGAGCTTCTTCCGCAATCATCTCTACCAGCTATTCCAGTACGGATGAAGACATTTATGCCGCTGAAAATGCGTACCGTGCCTTGGAAGAAGCACTGAATACACAGATCAATCAGATGGAATCCACCCATCCGGATTATGACGAATACCGGTACCAGATTGATGAGATCGGTCATAACCCATATCAGTTGATCTCTTATCTTACGGTAAAATACGGCGGCTTCACTTACGATGAAGTGGCAGAGGAGATTAAGGAGATCTTCCGACAGCAGTATGGAATCACCACAGACTCTACCAGAGAAACAGTTACAGAAACCAAGACTGTCCGGGTAGGGGAGTCCTTGGGACTGGTTGTGACAAGTGGGTACTGTAACTGCCCGATCTGCTGTGGTCAGTGGAGTGGCGGACCGACAGCCAGTGGGGCAATGCCGACAGCAAACCATACGATTGCCGTGGATGCGGCGAATCCATTTGTGCCGATCGGAACCCATGTAGTCATGAACGGTGTGGAATATGTAGTAGAAGATACCGGAGCGTTCGCAAGATATGGGGTACAGTTCGATGTTTACTATGACAATCATGCGGCGGCATCCGCACATGGACACCAGACATGGGAAGCCTACATAGCAGACAGCAATGGAAACCAGGAAGTGCAGGTCACGACTACAAAAGAGGTGAACCGTCTGGATGTGACGATGACAAACCACAGCCTGGATGCCGTGTTAAGGAGCCGTATGACAGAGGAAGAACAGGAACGCTACGATGCGTATAACAAATATTATGGCAACCGTGATTATCTGTTTGATCTAAACAGCATACCCACCGGAAGCAGTGGATTTGGTTACGACATACCGGCAGATGCTTTATCTGATCCACAGTTTGCAAAAATGATACAGGAAGCAGAAAAATATCTGGGTGTCCCATATGTATGGGGCGGTTATTCCCCAAGTGGTTTTGACTGTTCCGGCTTTGTAAGCTGGGTTATCAATAACTGTGGAAATGGATGGAATGTCGGAAGATGTACTGCCGATGAGCTGCGGTCACACTGTTCGCAGGTATCACCATCGGAGGCAAAACCGGGAGATCTGATCTTCTTCCAGGGAACCTATGACACACCGGGAGCAAGCCATGTGGGAATCTATGTCGGCAATAACATGATGATTCACTGTGGCAAGCCTGTCCAGTATACCAGCATTGCAAGTGCTTACTGGCAGGAACATTTTATGGCGTTTGGTCGTCTGCATTAGAGGAGGTGACAGGGCAGATGAACATGAAATTAAAAAAACTTCTGAATGATATTCAGAAAACAGAGGATAAGATCGCTGAATTACAGGAACACCTGAAGCGGCAGAATACATTGAGACAGCAGATGGAAGATATAGAGATCGTTAAGTCGTTCCGTTCCATGAAGCTGGACAGCCGCAGCCTGCTTGTCCTGCTTGACGGGATTCAGAAAGGAACCGTTACGATTCAGATGGATGAGGACGGCGGTATCACGGTGGAGGATGCAAAAGCTCCGCAGAAAAAGGAAAACAACGAAGAAGTTCACAGACCACCTGTTGGTCAGATGACAGAAAGAGAGGTTTTAGACGATGAGGAATAAAGTGGTAAAGAAACTGCTTATGATTGCCATGGCAGTCACCATGATCTCCGGGACATCCATTGCTACGGTTTATGCAAACGCAAACCCACCGGCGGAGGAGACAACGACACAGGTAGTAGAAGAAACGGCAACAGAATCAACAGAAGATACGGAGAAGAAAGAGGATACCGGAAGGGTCACCGGGGAAGGGGATAATTCGGCTTTTTCTACTCCGGGAAATGCCCAGCTGGTGGATGATAAGGAAAATGATGATACGAAACAGTTCCTTACCATCCAGACCAAGAAGGGAAATACATTTTATATGGTCATTGACCGTTCCAGCAATACAGAAAACGTGTACATGATGTCCCTGGTCGATGAGAATGACCTGGCAGAATTTCTGGATGAGACAGAAAAGAGCAAAGAAACCGAAGAATCAACCGTAGTGATTCCGGAAACCACACCGGAAACTACCCCAGCAGTAGAGGAGGAAACCGAAGTGAAGAAAGAAGAAAAGACGGGAATGAATGTAAAAGGACTTGGAGCAATCGTACTTGCAGTGATTCTTGGAGTGGCAGGGATTGCCGTTTATAAAAAGCATGGACGTGGCAAAGAGGAGGACTATGTAAGCGAACAGCTGGAGTTTTCTGATGGACCGTATGTAAATGAAGAAGAGGATGAGGAAGAATAAACTTCCATCTTCAAAGAAGCAACCAAAATAAGGACAGGGGGCAGCCAGAGTAGTTTGGCTGCCCTTTTTCAGTAGAAAGGACAGAAAAACGTATGTCAAAATTTTTAGTGATCGCAGAGAAACCAAGTGTGGCACAGAGTTATGCCAAAAACCTGTCAGCTTATAAAAAAGAGGACGGATATTTAGAAGGGGAGAGCTGTATTGTCAGCTGGTGCCTTGGGCATCTGGCAGAGTATGCACAGCCGGAGGAATATGACCCGAAATATGAGAAATGGCAGTTTGATGACCTTCCGATTCTCCCGCAGGTCTGGAAGTTGAAAGTTTCCAGAGATAAAAAGAAACAGTTTGATGTGTTAAAAAGCCTGATGAACCGGGCAGATGTGGACTATCTGGTAAATGGCTGTGATGCAGGAAGGGAAGGGGAACTGATCTTCCAGAGAGTGTATGACCTTGCCGGATGCAGGAAACCGGTGAAGCGTTTATGGATCAGTTCCATGGAAGATACGGCAATCCGGACAGGTTTTCAGACAATGAAAGGAGCAGAGGAATACCGGAATATCTGCATGGCTGCGGTATGCAGGGCACAGGCAGACTGGCTGATCGGAATGAACGGAACTAGGGCATATACGACCTGTTATTTTAAACGTCTGGTTGTGGGCAGAGTGCAGACGCCAACGCTTGCCATGCTTGCGGAACGTCAGGATAAGATTGAGCATTTTCAGAAAGAAGCCTTTTATAAAGTAGCACTGACAGACGGAAGGCTTACGGTAGTTTCTGAAAATATTGCAAATGAGGAAGCAGCCGATCTCCTTGCTTCCTTATGTATGGATTCGGAAGCAGTGATTACACAGATAAAGAGGGAACAAAAGAAAGCGTTTCCTCCCAAACTTTATGATCTGACCAGTCTGCAAAGGGAAGCAAACCGTTACTTTGGCTATACGGCAAAGAAAACACTGGATATGCTGCAGGAATTATATGAAGAAAAGCTGGTCACTTATCCAAGAACGGACAGCCAGTTCGTGACGGAGGATATGAGGGATACCGTAGAGGAACTGGTAGGGAAAATGCCAGTCTTACTTCCGTTCTTGGATTATGGACAGCTGGGACATAACATCACCAGAGTGATTAACAATGCAAAAGTATCCGACCATCATGCGATTCTTCCAACAAAAGAAGCCGTAGAAAAAGGAATCTCTGATCTGACAGCGGACAAAAAGAACCTGATGATGCTGGTCTGCCAGCAGCTGGTGCAGGCAACAGGGGAAGAGTATCAGTATGAGCAGACGGATATTATGGTCAAATGTCAGGGACATGATTTTACTGCCAGAGGAAAAGTGCCGGTGCAGATGGGATTTAAAGCGGCGGGGAATGCCTTTAAGAACCAGTGCGTGAAAGCCAAGCCGGAAGAAGAAACGGAAAAAGAAACTTCCATCCCATATGGATATGAAGAAGGAATGACGCTTTCTCCGGTAAAGGCAGAAAAGACAGTGCATTTTACTTCCCCGCCAAAACCATTCAATGAAGATACCCTCCTTGCCGCTATGGAAACCGCAGGGAATAAAGACTTTGATTCGGAGACAGAGAAGAAAGGACTGGGGACTCCGGCAACCAGGGCAGGTATCATTGAAAAACTGGTTTCTTCCGGCTATGCAGTCAGAAAAGGAAAGCAGATCTTGCCAAGCACAGAGGGCAGGGAACTGGTGAATGTCATGCCGGCTTATCTGAAATCTGCCGCAATGACTGCCGAATGGGAAAATCAGCTTTTAATGATGGAAAAAGGGCAGATCACAGATACACAGTTTATGGGTGAGATCACTTCTTTAGTCGATAAGATTCTTTCTGTGTGCAGGGAAATACCGGAAACGGAAAGGAGAAGGTTCCAGAAAGCAAGGGAAGTGATCGGTAAGTGTCCGGTCTGCGGCTCTGATGTCTACGAAGGAAAGCAAAATTTTTACTGCTCCAACAGGCAGTGTGATTTTGCCCTTTGGAAAGAAAACCGTTTCTTAGGAAGCATGGAGAAAACACTGGATAAAAAGATGGCAGTGGAGCTTCTTGATAAAGCCTGCACCCATGTAAAAGGGCTGTATTCCAGAAAAAAAGATATAAAGTTTGACGCAGATCTTTTACTGACACTGGAGGACGGAAAGCCAAGGTTCCATCTGGAATTTCCAAAGAAGAAAAAGAAATAAGGCAAGGAGGTAGGCAGTATGTCGAAATTACAGGACATCCGGGAACTGGCACAGGAACATGCGACATTGGTGAGCAGTTCGCCAAGGGACTGGATGGGTTATATGGATACCGCAGCGAGACTATACCGGTATCCTTTTACAGACCAGTTACTGATCCACGCACAGCATCCACAGGCAACCGCCTGTGCGTCCCTGGAACTGTGGAATGAGAAAATGTTCCGCTGGGTAAACCGGGGAGCTAGGGGAATCGCCCTGCTTGACGAGAATGGTCATAATACCAGACTCCGGTATGTGTTTGATATTTCAGATACGCACATGGTGGCAGGCGGAAGAAGCCCTTACCTGTGGCAGATGCAGGAACATCAGCAGGAAGAGATCCTTACCCATCTGGCAGAAGCGTATGGTCTGGAAGAAAAAGATACAGGGACTTTATCGGATGCGTTGATGGCGGTTGCAAGGGAAATGGTCGCAGACAGTCTGGAAGAATATCTGGACGGCTTGGAATATGCAGCGGAAGGAACGTATCTAGAAGATCTGGATGAAGTTACGATCCGCAGTGATTTCCGCCAGCTTGCAACGGACAGTGTATATTACATGCTTTGCAGACGGTGTGGTCTGGAACCGATGGAGCTTCTGGAAGAAGAGGATTTTATGCATATTACCGATTATAACCGGCTGTCTGTACTGACCTTTCTTGGAAATGCAGCAAGCCAGATCAGTGAGAGTGTTCTGATTGACATTGGAAGGACGGTACATAAAATTTCTCTGGAAGAAGCCAGAAAAGAGGTTGAAATTTCCAGTGAAAGGAATTATAATAACTTCAACACGTTAATGCGTGAAAATAAAAATCAGGACGTAGAAAACAACAAAGAAGAAAATATCGAGAATGAAGGAGGAACCGACTATGGAACTGACATATCATCGCAAGGGGGATTACCTGTTTCCGAACCTGACCGTAGAGGAGGAAGAAGTGACGATAGGGAAATACGGGATGCTTCGGAGGAGATTCCTGAAGGAACACAAGAACAGCCTGTATCAGAGCCTGTTCCTGACAGGAAAGCTGAACAGCCATCTGGCAGAAATCGAGAAGGCAGCACAGGAGAGGATGGACAGCCAGATGGAGAAATTGCTGAAGAACCATCCGGCACCGGACAAGGAAGCAGACCCGATGGCCTGGACAGCACATATGAACGCACTGATGGCAACAGCGGAAGAGAGCATCTTGACGGAATTGGTATACAGCTAGTTGAAGATACAAGAGAAGATGGACTGAGTAAAGCAGAGGAAGAAATTGCCTCTGCTTTATCTTTGCCCGAATATCCAACTGCAAATGAACAAAGACGGCAGATCGAGGAAAGAGCAGCAGCCCTTTATGCCGGAGAAATCCCGATTCCAGAAAGCGTTGTCGATGATATTTTACGGACAGGAGGAAACCGGGCGGGCAGTCAACTTCGTATCATCTATAATTTTATGAGCGAACAGGCCCCGGAGGAATATACGGAGTTTGTGAAGCGTGAATACCGCAAAGGTGGAAAAGGCTTTCAGATTGATGGAAGTGAATATTCGGTCTGGTTTGATGAAACCGGGATGCAGATCGTAGTGGGGCATACGGTCACAGACCAGATTTTAGATAAGGCATTTTTATCATGGGAAGATGTCAGCGGACGTATCCATCAGCTTTTAGACCAGGGTGAATATGCACCGCAGTCTGTATTGGATGCAGCAAGAAACAATGCAGTAAAAGAACATGCACAGGCTCTTGCCTATATGAAAGGGGATATGGCAGAAGGGGTAGCCGAGATTGTTTTTGATGAGGAGGATTTACCACATCTTCACAGTATCTATCCGGAGATCACGGATTATCTGGAAGAAAAGCTGGAAGATCCACAGTGGCTTTCGGAACTGAATGAAAGACTGGATGCACTGGCAGAAGCCTATGAAGAAAATCATTCTATTATGCGTTTCCATCATTATAATCCTATAAATATCTCAAAGCAGTTTCAGAAGTTTGCGGATGAGGTGATTCCTTATCAGGCTAGGGATGGCTTTGCCTGGAAAGAACATCCGATGTTCATTACACAGGATGAGATTGATGCTTATCTTGCAGGAGGTGGAGCGTATTCGCAGGGCAGGCTTAGGACGTATTCCTTTTATCTGCTGCATGAAGATGAAAGATCGAGGACAGGTTTTATCAAGGAACAGTATGGGATCGGTGGAAGCAGTCATGCACTGTCTGGTGCCGATGATTCACACGCAAACTATGATGGAAAAGGATTATTTCTTGCAAGAGGTGCTTATGGGAATCCATATACGTCAATTTTATTATCCTGGAATAAAGTTGCAAATAGAGTAGCTTATCTGATAAAGAATGACCAGTTCTTGCAGGCAGAAGATTATGCTCGTATGCCGGAATATGAACGGGAGCAGATGGCAAATAAGGTACTCCGTTTTTATGACCGTCTTCCGGAAGAGATGGACAGACCATTTACGGAGGACTTCTTCTGGGAAAAACCAAGAAAAGAAATGATGGCAGTTTTAGAGAATCCAGAGCAGACAGAAGAACTGTTACAGAATATGGATGCAGCATTGGCAGCTCTTCCATTGGATTTTGAAGCGTATGGGACAAACTATCAGCAAAAAACAGAACTTCTTTCGGAACTTCATCAGTATGCAGAAGGAACCTATACGATATTCCCGACACCAGAAGCAGAACCATTCTTTACAGAACCGTCAGGGCACCAGATGACCATGTTTGATTTCTTGGATACGAAGGCAGTGGCAGAACCGACCGTAGTCGATATGTCAGATGTGGAGGAAATAGAAGAGGAAGAGGTTACTGCCGAAGAATCTATTCTGGAAAGTCAGGAACAGGAAACAACGAAAGATTCTGAGGGACAGGAACCAACTGAACCAGAAGAAGAGACAACAGCTAAAACCGCAGAAGAACTGGCAGAGTCCTGGGATGAGGTTGTTTTTGAGTATCAGGGGTATCACTTTGAAGCAGTAGGGGTATTGCCGGAAGGACTAGAGGGAAAAGATCTGGTTGCACAGACCCGTTCCAATACAGAACTTCATCTGTCGACCTATCATACAGAAGATTTCCCTAAATATTCGTATGATGAGTTTTATGCAGTCAGCAATGCACCAACTGCCGATGTGTTCCGGTGCCTGGAAACCGGACGCAATTATATTCCCGGAGAAAATGAACTGTTTGGATATGAAGGAGAATTCCAGCCATATTTGAAACCGGAAGCAGAAAAGATTGTAACAGAACCGCATAACTTTCGGATTCAGGATAATGACCTTGGAGCAGGCGGTCCGAAAGCAAAGTATAAAGCAAATATGGAAGCCATCCATTTGTTACAGACTTTGGAGAAAGAAGAACGTCTGGCAACACCCGAAGAACAGGAAATCTTATCCCGTTATGTTGGCTGGGGTGGTATCCCACAGGCATTTGAGGAGAGTAACAGCAGCTGGGCGAATGAGTATCTGGAATTAAAGAATACTTTATCGCCGGAAGAATACAGTGCAGCAAGGGCATCGACCTTAAATGCTTTTTATACGTCCCCGACCGTGATCCGAAGTATGTATGAAGTACTGGAAAATATGGGACTGAAACAGGGAAATATTCTGGAGCCGTCCTGTGGTGTCGGTAACTTTATGGGACTGATCCCGGAGAGTATGGGCAAAGCCAATATGTACGGTGTGGAACTCGACCCGGTTTCGGGAAGAATCGCAAAACAGCTTTACCAGAAAAACAAGATTGCAGTACAGGGATTTGAGGAAACCAGTTATCCGGACAGCTTTTTTGACTGTGTGATAGGCAATGTTCCATTTGGGGCGTATCAGGTCAGTGACCGCAGATATGACCGGCATCATTTTATGATCCATGATTATTTTATTGCAAAATCCCTTGATCTGGTCCGTCCGGGCGGTGTAGTTGCAGTGGTAACTTCCAGTGGAACGATGGATAAGCAGAACCCGGCAGTGAGACAGTATATCGCAAACCGGGCAGAACTGCTTGGAGCCATCCGATTACCGAATAATGCGTTCCAGAGAAATGCCAATACCAGCGTTGTTTCTGATATTCTGTTTTTCCAGAAAAGGGACAGGGCATCCATTGAGGAACCGGAATGGTTAAATTTAAAGGAAACACCAGAAGGCTATTCAGTCAATGCTTATTTTGCAGAGCATCCGGAAATGGTGCTTGGTGAGTTTACTACAGAAAGTACCCAGTATGGAAAGCAGGAAGTGACCGTAAAACCAAAAGAAGGAATTACCTTAGAAGAACAATTAAAAGAAGCTGTCCAGAATATCCATGGCACGATCACGGAACTGGAACTTTCGGATACAGAGCTGGAGGAGGATGTTGTCTTTATACCGGCAGACCCGGATGTAAAGAATTTCAGTTTTACCGTAGTGAATGAGGAAGTCTATTACCGGGAAAATTCTGTGATGAACTGCATGGAGCTTCCGGCAATGACAGCGGAACGTGTCAAAGGGATGGTGAAGATCCGTGATGTTACGAATGAACTGATCCGGTGTCAGATGGAAGAGGGAAGCGATGAGCAGATCACAAAGCTGCAGGAAAAACTCAATGAAGAATATGATATCTTTACAGCAAAATATGGTCTTATCAGCAGCAATGCCAATAAGAGGGCATTCAGTCAGGACAGCAGCTATTGTCTTTTGACTTCTCTGGAATTTCTGGATGATAAGGGAGAACTGAAACGGAAAGCGGATATTTTTACCAAAAGGACGATCCGCAGGGCAGAAACGGTAACTTCCGTGGATACTGCCAGTGAAGCACTTGCGGTTTGCATTGGTGAGAGGGCAGGCGTTGACCTTTCCTATATGGCACAGCTTTCAGGGAAAACAGAAGAGGAGCTTACAGAAGAACTGGCAGGGGTGATCTTTAAGAATCCGATCGGTGAAAAATGGGAGCCGTCGGACGAATATCTTTCTGGAAATGTGAGGGAGAAACTGCAGATCGCCAAACAGTTTGCAGAAGATCACCCGGAATATCAGGTGAATGTGCAGTATTTGGAGCAGGTACAGCCAAAAGATCTGGATGCATCAGAGATTGAAGCAAGACTTGGGGCAACCTGGATCTCCGAGGATTACATTACACGGTTCATGGCAGAAACATTCCATACACCAAGATATTATGTAGGGAGCAAGGTCAAAGTCCAGTATGCCGAAGTGACCGGACAGTGGAATGTTATGGGAAAGAATGTGGATAGCTACGGAAATGCCCTTGTCACTTCCACATATGGAACACAGAGAGCCAATGCTTACCGTCTTTTGGAAGATGCCTTAAACCTTAGAGATACCAAGATTTATGACACGGTACAGGATGCCGAGGGGGAACACCGGGAATTAAACCGGAAGGAAACAATGCTGGCACAGCAGAAGCAGGAGCTGATCAAAGAGGAATTTAAGGAGTGGATATTTAAAGATCTGCACCGACGGGAAGATCTCTGTAAGATTTATAATGAACGATTTAACAGCATCCGTCCACGGGAATATGATGGAAGCCATATTCAGTTTGTCGGCATGAACCCGGAGATCACCCTGATGCCGCACCAGAAAAATGCAGTGGCTCATGTGCTGTATGGAAATAACACCCTTCTGGCTCATTGCGTAGGAGCAGGGAAGACGTTCCAGATGATCGCAGCTGGTATGGAATCAAAACGGCTGGGACTCTCACAGAAGAATCTTTATGTTGTGCCAAACCATCTGACCGAGCAGTGGGGCGGTGATTTCCTACGTCTCTATCCGGGAGCAAATATCTTGGTGGCAACGAAGAAAGACTTTGAGCCGGCAAACCGAAAACGGTTCTGTTCCCGTATTGCGACAGGGGATTATGATGCCGTGATCATTGGACATACACAGTTTGAGAAAATCCCTCTTTCAAGGGAACGGCAGATTGCCATGCTGGAAGATCAGATTGCAGATATTACGTTCTCCATTGAAGAAGCGGCACATCAGGCAGGACAGAATTATACCATCAAGCAGTTGGAAAAAACAAAGAAGAGTCTGCAGGCGAGGATGAAGAAACTCAATGACCAGACCAGAAAGGATGATGTAGTAACTTTTGAACAGTTGGGCGTAGACCGGCTGTTTGTGGATGAAAGCCATAGTTTTAAGAACCTTTTTTTGTATACAAAAATGCGGAACGTGGCGGGTATCTCACAGACGGACGCACAGAAAAGTTCGGATATGTTTATGAAATGCCGGTACATGGATGAACTGACCGGCGGCAGAGGGATTACCTTTGCTACAGGTACTCCCGTATCGAACAGTATGACCGAGCTTTACACTATCATGCGTTATCTCCAGTATGACACACTCATGCGTATGGGCATGGGACATTTTGATTCCTGGGCGGCAACGTTCGGGGAGACAGTAACCGCAATCGAATTATCACCGGAAGGAACGGGCTATCGTGCGAAAACACGGTTTGCCCGTTTTTTCAATCTTCCGGAGCTGATTTCCATTTTTAAGGAAGCTGCGGATATTCAGACTTCTGATATGCTGAATCTTCCTGTACCGGAAGCAGAGTTTATCAATGAAGTCTTGAAGCCAAGTGAAGAACAGCAGGAAATGGTCAGTGCTTTTTCAGGACGTGCCGAAAGTGTAAGAGGTGGTCTTGTGAATCCGACAGAAGATAATATGCTCAAGATAACCAACGACGGAAGAAAGTGTGCGTTAGACCAAAGGCTTTTGAATGAACTCCTTCCGGATGCGGAAAAAAGCAAGGTCAATACCTGTGTGGAAAATGCTTTTCAGGTATGGGAAGAAGGAAAAGCAGACCGGACAACCCAGCTGATCTTCTGCGACCTGTCCACACCCAAAGGAGATGGGACTTTCAACGTATATGATGATGTCCGGAACAAACTGACAGAAAAAGGAATCCCGAAAGAAGAGATTGCTTTTATCCATGAATACAACACGGAGGCAAAGAAAGCGGAACTGTTTGCAAAGGTACGGGCTGGACAGGTGAGAATCCTGATGGGTTCCACTCCAAAACTCGGTGCAGGTACCAACGTACAGGACAGACTGATTGCTCTCCATCACCTTGACTGTCCATGGAAGCCGTCTGATCTGGAACAGCAGGAAGGACGTATTTTAAGACAGGGAAACCAGAATGACAAAGTAAAGATATTCCGGTATGTGACGGAAAATACTTTTGATGCGTATATGTGGCAGATTTTGGAGAATAAGCAGAAGTTCATCAGCCAGATCATGACCAGTAAATCCCCGGTCAGGGCTTGTGAAGATGTGGATGATACGGCACTGTCCTATGCAGAGATCAAGGCACTTGCCACAGGTAATCCGTACATTAAAGAAAAAATGGATCTGGATGTGCAGGTGAGTAAGCTGAAACTCTTAAAGGCAAACCATACCAGTCAGATTTACCGTCTGGAATCCGATATTGCAAAGAATTTCCCGGTACAGATCAGTGCGTTGAAAGAGCGGATTGCCGGGATGCAGATAGATTCCCAGGTAGTAAAAAGCGTGGATTTACAGGATAATGACACGTTTGCCATGACAGTAGGAAATGTCCTTTATGAAGATAAGAAAGAAGCAGGCGAGGCATTAATCGCTGCCTGTGCAGGACTAAAAACCGTTAGCACCGGTGGAAAGGTCGGGGAATATCATGGGTTTACGTTATCTGCTTCCTACAATATGTTCTCCAATGCATTTGAACTGACGGTCAAAGGGAAATGTTCTTATAAGCTGGAGATCGGAAAAGACCCGGTAGGAAATATGCAGCGTATCCATAACACCCTTTCTTCCATTGACAGGAAGCTGACGGAAAGTGAGCAGAAATTGGAAACCGTACAACAGCAGCTTGCTACTGCACAGGAAGAGGTAAAGAAACCATTCCCGAAAGAAGCAGAGCTGAATGAAAAGATGGAACGGTTATCCGAGTTAAATGCATTGCTGAACATGGATGAAAAGGGCAATGAGACGATTATGGCAGATGAGGATATTGGTAGAGAAGGAAGCAGCACAGATAGCAGGGATGCTGTAGAAGAAAAAGAACTTCCGGAAACAGCAGACAGAATCCATAAGCCATCTATTCTGGAACGCTTAAAGCAGGAGAAGGCACAGCAGAATACAGCGGAACAGCCATCTGTACAGAAAACTGCAAAGAAAAAACACGAACAGGAATTATAAAAGATTTCCCGTCAGAGTTTTCTCTGGCGGGGACATAAAATGGAGGGTTTGTTTATGGCAAATAATATAGAAAAACAATTAAAAGAAATATCGGAACGGCTGGAGCAGGGAGTAAAAGAAATCTTTACTTCGGAGAGATATACAGAATATCTGAATACCATGTCCAAGTTCCATAATTACAGTTTTAATAACACCCTTCTGATCACCATGCAGAAACCGGAAGCAACACTGGTGGCAGGGTATCAGGCATGGCAGAAGAAATTTAACCGCCATGTAAAACGTGGGGAAAAAGGAATCCAGATCATCGCACCGGCACCCATCCGTGAGAAACAGGAGATTGAAAAGATCGACCCGGTGACCAAAGAGCCGGTGATCGGGGATGACGGTCAGCCGGAAACAGAGATCGTGGAGATGGTCATTCCAAGGTTCCGTGTGACAACGGTATTTGATGTCAGCCAGACAGAGGGAGAGCCGATTGCAGAACTGGAAGTACCGGAACTTACCGGGAGCGTACAGTTTTATGACACGTTCATGGAAGCATTGCAGAACATTTCCCCTGTTCCAATCCGCATGATGGAGATAGAAGGGGAAGCAAAAGGCTATTATCATCAGACGGAAAAGTATATCGCAATTCAGGAAAATATGAGCAATCTCCAGACCATGAAAACCGGAGTCCATGAAGTAAGCCACGCATTGCTGCATGACCGGGAAGTAATGGATGTGGAAGGAATTTTAAAAGACCGGACAACAAAAGAAGTAGAAGCAGAAAGTATTGCTTATATTGTCTGCAATCACTTTGGTCTGGATACTTCAGAATACTCTTTTACCTATATCGCCAGCTGGTGTGAAAGCAAGGATATGAAAGCACTCCGGGCATCTATGGATACCATCCGGAAAACGTCTGCGGAAGTCATTGAGAATATCGAGACACAGATGCACGAGCTGGAAATGGAAAGACCAGTTCGGGATACTTTTCATAAGGAAGATTTAATTCTGCATCTTTCAGGCAGTATGGGTTCCGAGTTTACTTATGATCTGATCGAAAACATGAGCAGGGAACAGTTAGAGCAGAATGTGGGGGAATACATCCGCCTTCTGGAAAGTGGTGAGATAGAGGAAAATGAGAAACCACTGGAAAGTTTTCTGGAAGAAAAAGGTGCTGCCGTCACACCACTCTATGACAGCAGTGGGCACGGAGAGAACTATCCGATTGATTTTTATGATGTGGAATATGATGCTGACACAGGCGTTACTTATTTTTCTGACCTTTCTCCGAAAGATCAGGCAGAGATGCTGGTGCAAAAAGCAGAGTTTCCAAGAAATATTTTTTCGGAAAATGAAAAGGCATTTGTAAATGAATATGCAGAAACCTTCCCTGGACAGGTGGAAAGACTGAATGACCTGGTATGGGATATGAGGGAATCTTACGATGAAGCCGGTTCAAAGCTGGTGTATGAAGTGATCCAGGCAGCAAGGGCGAACTTCCCAGCGAAAGAGCCGGAAATTGCAGAAGAAACAGCCATGCAGTATGCCCACCGTCTGATTGAAACGGCAGAAGCTGCAAATACGGGAGATTTCACAGATTCCCAGAGAAATCTTATTGTGAATTTTGCATATAAGATGGATGATAAAGACGAAGTGCTTGGACTGGTGAACCGTATGATGACTGCAATCCGCAGACCGGGAAGTGAATATACGAGAAGCCTTATGAATGAAATACAGGCACAGATTGACAATTTCCCGGATGGCATGGTTGGTTTTACAGAAATGCACGAGGCAGGAATCCAGTTAGACCATATGCTTCCGCTTACGAAAGACCGTGCATATGAATTGTACTGTGGAGGGGCAGAAATTTATGTGTTACATGGAAATCAAGAGAATCCACAGCTGGCAGAATCAACACTTGTAGACACAGAAGATGCAATTCTTGGATATGACGGTATCTTTGGAATCACAGAAACAGAATGGGAAGTGCAGAAAGAAAGAGAAATATCTGCTACAAAACAGGAAGCACTGGAACAGCAGAGTGCAGAAAAGATTGATGAGACACTTCTTCTGCATGGAGAAAGCGGAAGGTTTGCCATTTATCAGATGGATAGTGGGGATGAGCATACTTATCAGTTTATGGGAATGGAATCCGCAAAGAGTCTGGGATATACCATTGACGGAAAGGATTACCGGATGGTTTATGCAGCACCATGGATGCCAACAATCACGTTAGAAAATATATTTGAACGCTTTAACATTGACCGACCGGAAGATTTCCGTGGTCATTCTTTATCGGTAAGTGATGTGATCGTGATAAACAGGGGTGCAGAGATTACAGCCTATTATGTAGATTCTTTTGGATTTCAGGAACTTCCGGAGTTTGTCCAGCAGAGAATGAACATACTGGAACATAATTCCGTTAGGGCATATCCGCCAGTTTATAAAGGAACATTGGAACAGGCAATGGGAGAACGGGATGTGGATGCTTATCTGGATTCGAGAAAGTTAAACCTGGACTGCAAGAAAGCAATCGAAGAAGCTATCCGGGAGAATTTTGACGGGCTGCACTTAAAGCAGAATGCAGCAAAAGAAGTCGTGGAACGCTTTGGGGAAGAACGTATGAATTTTGTTATGGCAAATACCATCCAGGAACTTTCCCATGATGGAAGATTCTCCAGACAGAACAAAGACTGGGCGGAGCATATCGAAGTCCCGGAAAATATCAGCCGGGGCAGAAATCTGAATCTGGATTATGTGATCGAAAGCCACCCGGCAGTTTTAGATGGGTTTATCGACATGGCAAGAGCTGAGATTCGGATGCAGAGGATAGAACAGGCGATAGGAGAAAACGAAGTGACGATCACGGCAGAGACAAGAGGGTATGAAGCAGAAGGACATAACGGAACATGGCATACGGTTGATGAAAAGGAATATGCCGGGGAGAAGTTTTTCTTAATGGAACAGGATGAATTTGGCTCCGATGTGGCAGGCATTATCGTAGCAGAAAATGGACAGCTTGTAGCGGAGGACTTATGGAACGGGTTTGACGCAGGAGCATTGGAAGCAGTTTCAGAATATTTGCAGGAAAATGGAACAACACTTTATGACTTGACGGAATTCCCGAAAGATTCTGTTGTAACTCTGCGGAGTGGACAGACACTTACAATCGAAGAAATACAGGCAGTACAGAAAGATACCTGGGAAGAAACGATGGCAGGAAAAAATGAATCTGGAACGGATGTCCGGTTTAATTTTCATGCAGTCAGTGAGGTGCAGCTGCCGGAAGGCATAAAGTTAAAAATGCCAGAGATTCATTACGTTGATAATTTTTATGTGATGGAAGATGTAAATGCAGAGGGTGTAGTAAAAATAAACCGGTATGAATCACTGGATGAAGCGATGCAGGAATATTTACGTCTGCCAAATCATCAGAAAAAAGTGCTTGGTATCCAGAATACGGAAACGATGCAGGAAAGCATGGATTTTATCCGATGTGAAAACGGGATAGATCGGCTGACCCATGCGTATAAACAGATCGGAGGGTGGCTGAATCCAGAAATATATGAAGTGGTAAATAAAATGGAAAACATGCTGGACTGGAATGAGGTACAGATTGCATATCAGATTGGAAAACAATACTTTACAATCCAGACCGCAGAAGATGGTTATGACTATACATTTTATAATGAAGATTATCAGGAGGATGATGGAGGAATCTATGACAATCCGACAATCTATGTAGATGAAGCTGCCAGTGATATTTTAGAAGATAAAGGGTACTCACTGGAAGATGCAAAAGTAGTGGATTACGAAGATCTGATGGCAGATGTGGAAGAAGTTCAGGAAGAACAGATGCAGCGGATACAATTAGAAAAGAACTGCCCGGCAAGTATTTTTGGAGGATTTCGCAGGGAAGAAGCAATGCAAACCTATGAAGGAATCGCAATGCAGTTTACCAGGAGTAAAGGGTATCTGACCATACAGGCAACAGAAGAAGGATATTCGTTTATTTTTTATGACTCTGATCTGCATGAAATCCAGGGTGGTGATTATGATAATCCAGACGCATCTATTCAGGAAGCTGCTTATGAAATCCTTAAAAGTGAAAGAATGGATGATATGGAATGTGTCAAAGTGGATTATAAAGAATTTGAAGAAATGACGATCCAGCACTCTAAAGATTTATTGCAGGAGGGGGAACTTCGTGCGACTTCTGAGATTGGAAGAAATGAACTGGCATTAAACAGTCTGAGCAGGGCAGATGTTGAAAGAGGTGTCTTGTATCATGCACAGGCAGTATTAGAAGATATGGGAATGGAACAGGAGGTAGAGCTGCTTGCTGCAAGAGTGTATGGTTCCAGAAGCAGACAAGACCTTTACCGGGAAGATTCTGACCTTGATGTGGTTCTTTCCTATAAAGGTGATATTCGAGAAGATAGCTTTTTCAATGCCTTAAATGAATCTGGTATAGCGATGGCAGGAATTAAGGTGGATATTAACCCGATTGCAGAGGAGCGAATCACTCTGGCAGAGTATATAAAAGAATCCGAAAAATATCTTGACCAGCAGGAGATTAAAAAGCTCGCTGTGGACCTGGATAATTTTAGCTATGACGTTGATACCTATGAGTATAACGATACAGTTGAAAATAGAGAAGAACAGGTGGAAAAACTCACGGAGGATATTTTGAATAAGAAAACAGAAACTATCAAGGACTGGCTGCTTGAGGTATCCGAGGAATCCGATATAGACAGCGATGTTATAACTGCCCGTTCTTTACTTTCCCGTCTGGAAGATACAGAGCGATTTTCTATTTTTGACAAACAGCCGGAGCAGGAACAGCCAGAAGCCACGATCAGTTTTTATGTCGCAGAGTGCATGGAGTTTCCGGTCATGGGAGAGTACCATAACAACCTCACTTTAGAAGAAGCCATTAAAATATATGAGAGTATCCCAGCAGAGAGACTGCATGGGATTAAAGGAATCGGATTTGATCTGCAAGATGGTGATGAAAATTATTCCGGAGAATATGAGTTGATGAGTGCAGACCGGATACGGCGTGATCTGATAGATATGATTCCACACTATAAAGAAAGCCCTCTGGTGCAGAAAGCAATCGCAGACATGGAAAAGTATCTGGATGAAAAGCATGGAAGGGTAAAGGAAACGGAACATACGACAGAAACAGTAATAGGAAGTGGACAGAAACCTTCTGCGGTTGCGGCAGACAGAAGGGCAGAGCAGGAACCGGTATCTGTAAATCGGAGCCAGCCACAAAAGGCAGAACCTGCAAGCAGAGCAAAAGGTGAAGTGAAGAAATCTGTGCTGCAGTCTTTAAAAGATTTTCAGGCAAGGGCAAAAGAACAGGAGCAAAACAAGGCAACGGAGAAATCCAAGGCACATAAGAAGGGAGAGGTGGAATTATGATGGATATGGCAATGAACTTTGACGCAGATGAATGTTTAGTAACTGCAATGTTTGATAAAGGAAACCGAAATGACACGATGGAGGCAATCGACCATATCATTCCTTTTCTGAAAGGCGATGCAGATATGATCGGGCTTGTCTGCAATACTATAAGAAAACTGTTCTGCATGAGTGATGAAGGCTATGAGGTTTTTCTTATGGATCTGGAAGAATATAAAATGGAACTGGAAGAGGAGGAAGAAGAATGAGTACAAGGCAGTGTGCAGTATATCAGGTAAAAGATACCCCAGAGTACCGGGATGTCCGTTTCCGTTCTTACGAGAAACTGAAAAGCGAAGGAAGAACAGTCCAGATAGAAAACTATCAGCAGGTGTATATTGGAAGAATCCAGCCGGGGGAAACTCCGGCTGACATTAAAACACGCTTGCAGAAGCAGCGACCGAAGAATTTCAAAGGTCATTCCATCGGTTGCAGTGATGTGATTGTCATTACCGATGATGGAAAAACCACAGCTTACTATGTCAATAAAGATGGTTTTATCATCATTCCAGAATTTCTCACAATCAAAAGTTCTTCCGATACCAGACTTTCCATTGATACAACCGGGTACGAAATCGAAGGAAAGAAAGGAACATGGCTTGCACAGGATTACATCCTGATGAACGAGAAGAAATGGTTTCTGATGGAACATGAGGAGTATGGAACAAGAGCAGCCTATGTGATTCTCAGTGAGGAAGGTGCCGTAGTCATGAATGACTGTTACAATGGCTTTGATGAAGAAGCCAGACGGAACATCCAGAACTTCATGCAGCAACAGGCAGAGCAGGCACAGGAACAGAAGAAACAACAGGAAATGCAGGCACAAGCCCAGACCGGACAGACACAATCCGGAGAAACACAAAAGAAGAAACCAGAGCTGGCAAACTGGCAGAAGGTTATGGATAATGGAGAATACCTTCGCAGTGCAGAGATGGCAGAAGAAGCCAACTATAATATGATTGACGGACTGATGAACAACACTCCAAAGAAAAAGGATAAGAACGCTCCACGGAGATCGGTACTGAAACGACTTCATAATCATCAGAAGAAGATAGCCAGTCAAGGCAAAGGACAGCCACAACAACAGAAGGCGATGGAAGAAGAAATGGAAAGGAAGAAGAAGTAAAAAAGTCTTGCCAGAATTTTTGAGGGTAATATAAAAAAATGGTTGATTTTTTCTCTCGAATATCATATCATAACATTAACAGGACTCCCCGCACCTCTCACGCAAGTGATGTGTCCCATGGGGAGACATTTTTATTTTTGGAGAAATAATGGTGAATACAAGTGAAATTAAAAATGAAAAGTTGAAAAATAATGAAGCAACTGTACAGGTAATGAAACAACCGAAAACCTTTGCTCAACAAGTTGAAATTATTAAAGAAAAGGGTTTTATTATAGATAATGATACAGAATGTATCAGATTTTTAAAACAGGCGAATTATTATAGATTATCTGCTTATTTCCTTCCGTTTAGAAAAAAGGATGGGACGTATTTTTCAAATATAAACTTTCACAGAATTCAAAGAATCTATGAATTTGACAGTAGATTGCGTGGTGTATTATTTAATTATATAGAAAAAGTTGAATTATATTTAAGAACGCAATTAGCCTATTACAGTGGACATGTTCATGGGGCTTTAGGATATATGGATGGGGCTATTTACAATGACAGGCACAATCATGAAAAGTTTGTGAAACTGTTAAATGTATGTATAGAGGAAAATAAAAGTACATCAGTAGTTCAGCACCATAAAGAAAAGTATGGCGGAAATTTTCCTATATGGGTTATTGTTGAATTTTTTTCAATGGGAATGTTGTCCTACTTTTATGCAGATTTACAGTCTGGTGACCAGAAATATTTAGCAAAAGAATTATATGGTACATCAGTGGCCTGTTTAAAAAGCTGGTTACGCTGTATCACGGATTTGAGAAACCGCTGCGCACATTATTCAAGGCTGTATTATTGGTCATTTCCCGCATTACCCAAAATGCCAAGGGAATTAGAAACATCACCAAACAGAAAATTGTTTTCACAAATACTTGTATTAAAATTATTATATCCAGACAAAAAAGAATGGCTCAACAAAGTCTTGATAGAATTAAAAGCTATTGTAGAAGAATATGAGAATGATATATCATTGAGACATATAGGGTTTCCGGAAGATTGGTATGAGCAGTTAGAAAAATAGAGACATATTATAAGGGACAGAGGAGTAATCTGTCCCTTTTTAATATGAACTATAAATTTGGCTCTTTTCTATCCTGTAGTTGCTGCTTGCAATTCTTTCCAAGAATCATGTCAATATTCGCAGCCACAGTGCGAAGCTCCCGTTCATAATCCCGGTGGCTAGAAAAAACTTCCCGTTGCTTATCCCTCAATTCGATAAGCCGGTCCTTTTCGGCATAGAGGGCTTTCATAGAAGGTAATTTATTCCCGCCAGATTTTGCTTTGAGTGTTCGGAGGGCTGTGTCATACAGGGAAAGTTCAGCCCGGTGTTCTTCAGAAAATTTCTGTTTGTTTCGGCTTTTACGATAATCGGCGTACACATTTTTATATGCCAGATATTGTCCGGTAAAATGAATCTGCTCATTCACATCTTTAAGTTGCTGTTCAGTATCTTTTAAAGATTTTCTGGAAGCACTGGTCTGGTATGAAGCCTGATCGAGTGCTGCATGGAAATCATCAAGAGAATCATAGCCATGTTCCTGTATGTAGGCAACAGTCTGAGCCATCTGCTTCAAATTGGTGAGCTTTACTTTTTGAGCATAGGCTTCGCTCTGCTGTGCTTTAATACAGGTTTGCAGATCTATGACAAGACGGAGGTCTGATTTTATGAAAATGAACGGTGCTGGTATAGCAGAAGTATCGGAGAAAGGAACGGTTGGTAAATCTGTGGAAGTATTCGGAGACTGCTGTTCCAGAATTTCTTCTTTCTGTTCTTTATGGGATTTTGTGTTTTCCTCAAATGCTTTCAAGAGAAAATCTTCTGTGTATCTGGTTCCAAGATTCCTTCCAGTGATATATTTTTTTCTGCCAGGATGAAGATAGCTGTAGCGGTTTCGACTGATCTTGAAGATGATGTGATATTTTTCATCAAGGATTTTTGAAAATTCCTCTGGTGATCTGGCGGTACTTGCAGCATCATCAATAGCGTCACGCAGAAATTGTTTCTCTGTCTGGTAACGAGTTTCTTTCGGTGTGATTCCATCTTCTTTCATTTCCTGATTCAGCTTATCTAATTTTTCCTGTCCCCGGCGTTGTGCCCAGTATTCTTTTTCGGTGATTTTTCTTTCAGCAGGAGTGAGCAGATCAACTTGGTGCAGCCCTTCTTTTTGGCACATATCCATGACTTCCTGTTTTAAATGGGTAAGGTATGCTGTGCTTAGATGGTGCTTGTATCCGGCTTTTGCTTCACAGTCAAATTCCATATAGGGTTCTTGTGGTATGTCATATTTACGGAGACTGTTGATTACGATGTGTACATGGATGTTTCCACTTTCATTATGACCGTCGGTATGAGTACAGACTAAAGCCTGATGACCGGGAAAGTTTTTCTTTGCAAAAGTTAATCCGAGTTGCTGGGCACGTTCACCGGTCAATCCACATTCATCCTTGTCTTTTGGGGCGAAGCTGATGATATAGTGATGGGATTTTATTTCATTGAAGTTTTTGTTCTTGTGATAGTAGCTGTTCAGTTCCTGACATTCAGATGCAAAAGAGAATGGATCACAGTTCAGACCGTCCAGATAATATTCTTCTCTCAGTATCATATGCCCTTCTTCATCAAGAATCGGTTTTTGTGTATACTCGTTGTGCTGGAAGATAAGATACCGTTCCGATTCTCCATAGTCAGAGTTTTTGTTTGCGATATGTTTAATTACTGCCACGAAAATCACCTGCCATTTTCATCACTTTATATTTCATTTCATAAATATCCCGGAGAGACTTTCGGATTTCATTTCTCATTTCAGAAGAGAGGATTCCACCCTGATTAAAATATCGGGCAATCTGATTTAGGTTGCTGCCAATTTTACCAAACTCGCTAATAAGTTTTTTTATTTCGGGAACATCTGCGGTAATTTCGTATTTGATGATGACTTTCTGGTTGACCAAGGCATTTCGGATAAAATCAGAAACCGTCATGCTGTTAGCCTTGGCTCTTTCTGCAAGAAGATCATATTCAGTTTCATTCATGCGTAAATGCACATCTTTAGTTTTTGCAAGAGTTTCCTCTTTCTTAGGTCTTGTCATTGATAACTTCCTTTCTTCGTGGTAGTGGTTTCATAAGAAAATCCAAATTTTGCGGCCTGCTGGGAAAGTAAGTGATGAAAAATTATCGCACTGTGACCATGTAAATGGAAACCAATACACATATCTGTGATTGTGGTCGAGGGTATGGGGAAACGAAATCCCCATCAAGTTGCAAGTCGCCAAGAACCCGGAAAGGGGTTATTGTGCTACATTGCGAAACTTGCTCTGAAAGAGAATAAAAGCCCTTCTATAATAAAAGCCGATTTGAGAAAAGGAATGATACCTGAGAAAAGAGGAAAGTAATTTGAAATAGGTAATAGCATTGAATCTGTTGGAGGAGATACCGGGAAATCCTATGTTACCATTTTGTTTACATGGTTTTTTAAGGGTGTTTCTTTCATTTGCCAGCAGGATATTTTATAATCAACCTATCCTATAGGAATCAAATCAGAAAAAGGCGGTTGATATTTATGGTTGAATTTGGTGAAAAACTAAAGAGGGCAAGAGAAGAAAAGGGAATGACACAGCAGACATTATCAGACGCTCTCTATGTTACCCGGCAGGCGGTATCTCGGTGGGAATGCGGAGTTTCCCATAGTTAAAGATACCACACCAAATATGATGAACCCACGCTTATACATTACCAACTATAATAAAACGCAAGGACAGCAATTTGATAGGGGTGTCCTTGCTCTTTTTGAAATACAGCAAGTAGAAAAAATTGTAAAAGGATAAAATCTCTAGTTGAGTGAACTTGAAAAGATTGTATAAAATGCAATATAATAGCCTTATAGAAAATGAGGTGACGTATTATGGAACAGAAAAACAGAATATTACTTATTGATGATGACCGAGACTTATTAAACCTACTATATAATTGTATGAATGAAAAATATGAGGTTAACATTGCATGGAACGGAAAGCAAGGACTTGATTTTCTGAAGCAGAAAAAATATTCACTGATATTGCTTGATGTAATACTGCCGGGAATAGACGGATTTTCTATACTGAAAAAAATACGGAAGAACTATACCATTCCAGTTATTTTGCTAACCGCAAAAGATTCTCAGAATGATAAGGTAAATGGTTTATATATAGGAGCAGACGATTATATCACTAAACCATTTGATATAAAAGAACTTCTTGCAAGAGTAGATTCACAGATTCGACGAAATACAGTGTTCAATAAAGGATTATCAAAAACAGAAGAGTTGAAATACCCTGCTATTACAATCAATCCAGTAAGTAAGTCGATAAAAACAGAAAATGGAGAAGTTCTTCTGACAGGAAAAGAATTTGATGTTTTATATTTTCTGGCTTCGGCACCGAGACAGGTTTATACCAAAAAGCAGATATATAAGGCAGTCTGGCAGGAAGAATATGTTTATGATGATGATAATATCATGGCAGTAATCAGTAAGATAAGAAAAAAAATAGAAATAAATCCTGCCACACCTCGATTTATCAGCACCATAAGGGGAGTTGGTTATCGGTTTGATGGAGGAAATTGAAATGATAGGTGTGATTATAATTTTGGCATTGTTCTGTGTTGGTTTATTGACATACCTGCTACGGATGATGAAGCAAATAAAAGAAATCAACGAAGTTTTGGATGATGTTCAAAAAGGAAATCTGGATAGAAGGATTGTGATTCATAGAAATACACTGCTTACAGATACCTGCTATAAAATTAACGAAATTATGATAAAAACGAAAGAACAGTTAATCATTTCCGAACAAAGTGCGATTAGAAATGATAAATTGATGACTTGTTTATCACATGATATTCGGACACCTCTTACATCTATCATTGGTTATCTGGATGCAATTCATTATCAGCTCATACATGGAGAAAACAACAGGGCGTCGGTTGAAACTGCCAGAGAAAAAGCATATTTTCTGAAGCAATACGTTGATGAATTATTCCAGTGGTTTAAGCTCCATTCAAAAGATGAAAAAGTAAGTCTGAAACGGATAGAAGTTGTAGAAGAACTTCGTACTATTTATGCAGGATGGATAGAAACATTAGAAAACAGTCATATTTCATATGACTTTGTAACTGAGAAAGAAGAAGCCTATGTGGTGGCGGATAAACTTTTTCTTGAGCGTATCATAAATAACCTAATTAAGAATGCATGGGAACACAGTAATGCAGCCAAAATTTGGTTAGAAGTAACGGTTGTTGAAAATTATGTGCAAATAAAAGTCAGGGATAATGGAAAAGGCATTTCAGCAGAAGATATTCCATATGTATTTGAACGACTGTATCAGGAAGAACACTCCAGAAGTTGTTTTGGAAGGGGACTTGGTCTGGCAATTTCGAAAGAACTTGTTCTGTTACAAAACGGAAAAATCTTTGTGCAGTCAGTTAAAAATCATGGAACAACTTTCTTTGTTGAATTGCCAAAAGTATTAAATGAATGTTGATTTTAAAACTGCTCATCCAAAGTGGAGAGCAGTTTTGTTATTGCAAGGTTTCTTTAAGGTTATGAGAAACATGGTTTGATATAATGGAATCATACAATAATATGGTGTTGAGAAAGGATGTTGTATAGTATGGACAACTTAATTATTGAAACAGAGGAACTCACGAAGTATTTTGGTGAAATTTCAGCCGTGAAAGATGTTCATCTTCACGTAAAAAAAGGTGAGATATATGGTCTTTTGGGAAGAAATGGTGCAGGGAAAACAACGATTATGAAAATGCTTCTTGGACTTACAAAACCGTCAAATGGAACCATACAGCTTTTTGGTAAACCATTTGAGAAGCCGGAAAAAAGCGTTTTGAATCGAATTGGTGTTATGATTGAAACACCTGGCTTTTATCCAAATCTGACTGCAACAGAAAATCTTGAGATTCTTGCAAGCTTGCGTGGTGTGATTCAAAAAGATGCAGTCAAAAAAAGTCTGGAGCGTGTATGTTTACCTTATAAAGACAGAAAATTGTATGCAGAATATTCACTTGGCATGAAGCAGCGTGTCGGAATTGCAGCGGCAATTATCCACGATCCAGAACTACTTATTTTAGACGAGCCAGTGAATGGACTCGATCCGATTGGTGTAGCCGAAGTAAGAACCTTTCTAAAAGAATTAGCAGAGGAATATGGAAAAACTATTTTGCTTTCTAGTCATATTTTATCAGAAATTGACCTTATAGCAGATAGGATTGGAATTATCAATGCAGGTATTCTGTTGGAAGAACGGAATTATCAGGAATTAAAAGAAGAAAATATGCAGTATATTTCCTTACGGGCAGAACCTATGGAGAGGGTTGTATATATCTTAGACGAAATTCTTGGAATTAAGGAGTATCAGGTAGGAGTGGATGGAATGATTCAAATATTCGATATAGAAAAAAGGACGAGACAGATAGTCAGAACCTTTGCTGAAAATGGAATATTTGTGGACGAGATATACAGACACAGTGATACCTTAGAAGATTATTTTAAGAAGATTACCGGAGGCGAAGGAATTGCTTAGATTATACTGGAATGAAATGAAAAAACTAAGACGCCAGAAAACAGTCAGAATTGTTGCTTTAATCGGAATATTGCTGCCGGCTTTTTGTACCATTCTGTGTATGAATAATCATTACAGGTTTCGTAATCTGGTAGGAATGAACGTTGAATTTGGTAGTTTCTTAATTGCGCCATTCATTTTTTCTGTTTTACTGCTGACGATGTTTTCTTTAGAGGAACAAAATGATACATGGAAAAATATTTTAACAATAGGAATTTCACAGAATACACTTTTCCTTGCAAAGATGATGGTGGCATTAACCTTTGTTGTACTATTTGCTGGAATCAATACAGTGTATACAATGGTGGGCGGCATTGTCCTCAGAAACTATATCCCTGATTTTGGAAAGGTATTTGTTATTTTAATGATTACCGCACTTGCAGCGGTGGCAGGGACAATGCCAGTGGTTTGGGTTATTATTTTGCTACGGAAAAAGTATTTAATTGCAATGATTACAGTGAACAGCTTTACGATTGCCAATTTTTTGCTTATATGGCAACTTTCTATGTTTCGCTGTTTAGACTTACATTTGCCAATATTGATTGCATATCGAATAATTTACCCCATCAGTATTCTGGAATATACAAACAATCTTCAGACTGGATTGGACACTTTGTATTATCCAGTCAAAAACGGGATTTTAATACTAGCATCGACTGTGATTATTTCCATCATACTTGGAATGGAAATAGGGAAACGTCAGGAGGGATAAAAGTGAACTTATTGATTAAAGCAGAAGTAAAAAAAATAAAACGTCTGAAAATTACATCTGTTGGATATATCAGTATCCTGCTATCAGCTCTTATTACTTATATACAAGCTTTTGCGATGCAAGATGGTGCAATCACATTTCTGAATTTTACAGATATGTATCTTTATAATAATGCAGTATTATTTTTCCCGTTTATGATTGCCCTGTTGGGAGGATATATGATTGACCGAGAGTATATACTGGATACACGGAAAAACCTCTTGGTAATTCCGTTAGAGTGGTGTCATATGGTAAAAGCAAAGATTTTCGTGTTGATGTTTCTTGCGGTTTATTTCAGCTTTCTAGCGGCATCGGTATCTGGTATCTGTGGCTTGATACTGAAATGTTCGGATTTTACATATTCCTTATTCTTAAAAAAAGGACTTTCTTTTTTGATTTTAGGAGCTTGTATTTGTGTGGGAATACTACCAATTATACTGTGGTTTTCCAGAAGAAAAGGGAAATATGTGTGGGGAAGTATTCTGTCAGCACTAATGGGAATAACAAGTGTTTTTGTAGTAAACGGCAAATTAGTGAATTGGCATCCAATTACGTATTGTTTTTCCATTATTTCTGATAGACTTACAGTTCCTACAAATTGGGAAACATTTATGTTCGTCATAGCATTGGGCGTATATATTTTAATTGCATTCTTGATGTATTGGTTGCTCTATCAAAAAAAGTAATCAATTATAGAGTGCATTAGAATGATAGATTAACAGTTTTTTTGTATGCGATAGTAACCGTTTTTTAATAATCTGTCAGTTCCACAATTACATTACTCTGCTGATACAGCCAGCCCGAAAGAATTTACGGACTGGCTGTATCTGCAGAGTAATGTAATTGTGGAACTGACAGAATACTAAATTTTTTTCTCGTTGTGAGGTTTCTGTGACATTTGCCTGATGGCAGTATCGAAATTGCAGTAATTACTCATGCAAAATGCTTCTTCGTTTTATACACTATACCTATATGGTGGAGCACCAAATGAAAGGAGCAAAAAATATGTCTGAGATTCAAAATGCGATTGAAGTAAAGAACTTAAAAAAAGGTTTTGGTGGCAGAGTTTTGTTTGAGAATTTTAGCCTGAATGTAAAAGCAAATACAATCCATGCGATTATTGGCCCGAACGGTTCTGGAAAGACAACACTGCTACGCTTGATTACAGGGGTATACCAGCCAAATGCAGGGACAATCAACATTGCAGGGAAATATGCAATGGAGCTTGAAAATGACTATCTGTATGAAGAACAGACTGGTCTTGAAAATTTGAGAATTTTTGGGAAATACTTTGGATTTGAAATAAATGATCGTTCAGACGGCTATTGTACGCAATTAGGATTGACCGAGCATTTAGGAAAGCGTGTTAGCACTTATTCTAAAGGAATGAAAAGAAAACTGTCCCTTTTGATTGTGATTATGATGGGACGGGATATTCTGCTCATGGATGAACCAACATCGGGTGTAGACCCCATATCCAGAGTAGAAATCCGTAGTTTGATAGAGGCTCTAAAAGCTGACGGAAAAACGGTTATTATCACTTCACATGACCTTAGCGAGATTGAAAAGTGCGCTGATGATGTATCTATGATTAAAAATGGCAGATTGCTGTTTGATAAGGGTATTCAAGAAATGCAAGGACAATCATTGGAAGAAATCTTTATTAAGGAGGGCAATCGGCATGAGTAACATGGGAAAAGGCGCAGGCTACTATCTTACCAGAAGTAAAAGCCTCCTAATTGATACTGCGATTGTTGCCATTCTGGCGATTTTTATGAGCTTTGCAATGCAGATGGACACCTTGCAGTCTAAGGGAGAAGATTATTTAGTCCTAATGCTCTATGCGGTTATTTTTGGTCTTACCTCCCTGCAATCCGGTGCTATGATTGTAGATTTGACAGCAAAGGATAAGTTAAGCCGGAGAATTGAATTTTTTGCAGCTTCTGGAATTGCAGTAAAAGAGATTATAAAACAGTATTCGATACAGATTTTCCGCTTTTCTGGTATTATCCCGTTCTTTGTTTTTATGAGTTGCTATTACTTTACCGACTGGACAATGAGCTTTGGGCGGATCGTATGCGTTTATCTTAGTATTCTTGTACTTAGTTTTTGTGAGATTGTCGCTTTGAATATCATTGTACTGGATGTAAAACGAGTAAAACTGTTCAAAAATGTTCTGTTCTTTGGTAATTTTGCACTGGTTTATTTGATTGCGATGTCGGCAGAACGAATTACAGAGTTTGTGAATCAACATCATATAGGAATTGACTATTTGATTATTGTGGTTGATGTTGCACTTTGCATGATGTTTGCACTATTAAGTTTCTTTAAGGCTCGGCACATGAGCAACGAAACAGTCATCAGGAGGGATGGCGAATGGGTTTGATAACATTAAACCTTAAAAGGGTATTGAACTGGAATTTTATATTTATGAGTGCGGTAGCAGCTATCTTCGGCATGATCTCTCTGATGAACTTTGGGGATATTTCAGAAAACATTGTATTTGGCGTTGATATAAAGTATTTTATGCTTGATGGCTACCTGTGCTTATTTATCTTTTTTGCCGGAGAAATAAGCAAGGATATGTTGCAGCAAGAAAAAATCACAAAGAGAATAGAATGGAAACTTGCTAATGGTATTAAAATTTCAAGTATTGTTAAGGAGAATCTGCTATCACTATGGATTGGAACGCTGATCCTTTTGTTTCCTCTACTTTTGATAATTTCCATTCGCCTGCCAAACCTTATCTTGTTATTAGGCACCTATTTTCTGATCCTTAGCATATTGTATTCGGCATTTATAAATGTTTTGATTCTCTGGATTAGAAATATGAACTGGTTTAAGAGTATTCCTATCTTTGCAACACTGCTTCATATTTTGCTGGTTGTCTTAAAATGTGGGATATTTATGAAAACGAATAATGTGTGGGTGTTGCTACTATTTTCTCCAGTGAGTATAATAGTTTTGACTGCGTGTGGTTTATGTCTGATGACTAAAGAACGGATCGTATCATCATATTACTAACATAATGAATTTTAGCTGAAAGGAGGGGGGTCTATGCAGGATAAACGCTTCTATCCGTATCTGTTTCTTCATGCGGGTATTGTGACTTTATGGGTTATATTGGATAGAATACATAAAGGGATTGCGAATGATGGAGTCATCAACTTATTGTCGATTGCCGTCTTGCTTTGTTATTTCAATCTGCTCTATCTTCATGTAATGACATCACGGCGAGAAGCAACAATATCCGAATGTGGCTGGAACCTGCTTTCTGTTTCCTTTATTGCGGCGCTGATGTATGATGGATTTTCCACCTTATACACGGGTGCATTTCTGGTTTTTGCATTGATTATCGGAATAATGCTGGTAAGAACTGACGCAAGCCGGGGAAAAATGGTTCGTTTGCTGTTTGGAATTGCGTCTATCATACTGTCGTTTTTCAATTTCCGAATTCTACCTGCGATAACTATGTTAATTGGAATGTTCGTGGGAATTTTCCTTGATTATAAATATATAAATTTGAAACAGGTTAATATTCTTCCGATTGCCCAGAGGAAAGCAAGATATGTCCTCGCTCTTATGATTCCCTTGTTTACAGTCGTACTTTATTGCTTTGATTTGTCCACCCTACAAGTCAATGTATTTTTTCAGCTTATAATGCTTTTATTTGAGGCTTTTGCTGTCATTCATCTTGGCGATATGGAGGCCCGTTACAAGGAGTTGACAAAGTATTATGAATTAACGAACTATATTGCAAATGAGAGGGAAGATTTCTCAAGACTGCTTCATAACGATGTGCTTCAAGACATTGGAGGTGCCAAAAATCTCCTGTCGCTTCGCTCACCAGATGTTGATGAAACAAAAAGGATATTGTCTGATTTGGAATTGCGGGTAAGAAATATGATGAATTTCTATTCCTCTAATATCTTTTCGGGGTATGCTTCATGGGAACATATCGGATATATGCTTGACGCGATTAAGAAGCTGTACCCAAAGAAGAATATACTTGTAGATTTCACGATTGACAGCGAAGCAAGGATTGCTTTGAAAAAAGATAACAGTTTGGAACAGACTATGCAGATAATCAAAGAACTTGTCAACAATGTTTATAAACACGCTGCCGCTACTTTTATTCATTTGGAAATCGCGCTAAATGAAGAAAGTAGATTCGTAATTACCTGTCAAAATGATGGAGCGAAACCAAATGACATTGAAAATATTCTTTCTTCCAAAGGTGGTATGCTGTTCTTGACGGTGTTGATAAATGGGAATGGTGGTAACATTCAGTATTTAGAGAAAAATGGTATTTTAACTGCAACGGCAGTTTTGGGGAGAAAAAATGAAGATATTACTATTTGATGATCACAGGATATTTGGAGAGAGTTTAAGCAAACTTCTGGAAGATTGGGATGAAATCTCTATCTGTCGCTATGTAAGTAATGAAACAGAGTTTTGGAATATTCTTTCCGTAGACGAATGGGACATTGTATTACTTGATGTCAACCTAAGAGAGCAGTCAAAAAGTTCTGGCATTGATCTGATAGAAACGATATATAGTAAAAAGCCAAAAATAAAGGTGGTTATGCTATCCTCTTATGATATGCCAGTTTATAGACAGGAGGCACTTAAAAAAGGCGCCGTAAGTTATATTGATAAGTCTGCTTCTGCTGACGAGTTGGTAAAAAAACTCACAGCTATTAGTAAAGGTCACAAGTCCACTACGCCCCCTTTATTAGATCCCCTGACAGATCGTGAAGCGGAAATTATTAAGGCGATTGGAACAGGGAAAACAAAGCATGAAATAGCGCAAGAACTGTATATCAGTGAACGGACACTTTACAACCATATCCAAAGCATCTATGATAAGCTGGGGGCTAAAAATGCTATCGAAGCCTATAACAAGGCTATTGCACTTGGATATATCACACCCTTAATATGAGTTTAGGCAATAAGAGGGACAGATATATCAGAACACAAGTGACAAGTATGCACATTATGTAAGCAGATAGCAAAAACAAGTATCATTGAACGACTTCATCAAAACAATAAAGAAAAGCCGGGAGCAAAATTAAGTCTGCTTCCAGCTTTTTTGTATTTGTTATTGTATGTGGTTGACTAAGGAATATTGTTTAAGCGTGAGTTTGTGATATTGGGTGTGGTATCTTTAACTATGGGAAACTCCAGTTTCCCATTTTGAAACAGCTTTATTGGTCACACCGAGTTTTTCTGCAAATTGCACTTGTGTCATTCCATGTTGTTTTCTACAAGCGGCGATAAATGAGCCTATCTTTTTTTGTTCCATTGCGTATCCTCCTTATGGGGAAATTGTAACTCTTTTGAGGGTAGATTAACACCCACCAAAGGTAGAATTAAGGTGGAATGCTCTTTTTGATTGTTTCTACCTATTCGCTATAACGTTTGTATTATACTTCAATGAGTTTATATTCACAATAAAATATTCGGAACAGCGGGTTGACGAACGCTATATGAATCGTTTTCCCATCAGGCACTTCTGCTTTTTACTTAAGTTGCTAATCTTGCAGAACTATGGTACTATGCGACTTGTATATTTCGAGCATAAGAAATATAATAGAGGACAGTACAATATCAGGAGGTCAATCATGGATGGATATATGACACTTAGGGAAGCAAGTGAAAAATGGGGTATCACGGCCCGGATGATAAACTATTATTGCTCATCAGGAAGAATCAAAGGTGCGGTAAAGGTATCAACTTTATGGCTGATACCACAGGATGCAGAGAAACCTGCGGATAAGCGGAGAAAAGATAATACAGCTATGGAGGTGCAGCCATGAAATTATTATTAGTGGAAGATGATATGGAGATAAGCCAGATGCTGAAAGACTATCTGAGGGCGGAGAACTATGAAGTGGTTTGTGCTGCAGATGGAGAAGAAGCAAGTGAGAAATTTGACAGTGACTCTTACGCTCTTGTATTGTTGGACTTGATGATTCCAAAAATCAGCGGCATGGAAGTTATGCAGCATATCCGGCAGAGCAGTACGGTTCCGATCATTATTGTGTCTGCAAAAGACACGGATGCGGATAAGACACTGGGTTTGGGACTTGGGGCAGATGACTATATTACAAAACCATTCTCGGTGACAGAGGTATTGGCCCGTATTAAGGCAAATATCCGGAGGAGTACCCAATATTCAAAACCAGCGGAACCGGAAAATGAGACGCTGGTAATTGGGGATCTGGTTATGAACCTGACAGATTATACGGTAACAAAAAAGAATGTAAAGGTGGATTTGACGGCGAAAGAGTATGAAATCTTAAAGCTTCTTCTTCAGAATCCAAAGAAAGTATATACCAAAGAGCAGATGTATTCCCTGATCTGGAATGACGCATACCTGGGAGATGAAAATGCGGTCAATGTCCATATCAGCAGATTAAGAAATAAAATCGAGGATAATCCGAGGTCTCCCAAATATGTCATTACAGTTTGGGGTATCGGATATAAGTTAGGAGATTTATCATGAGCGATGCAACAATTATCTTTTTCCTGTCTGCCTGCATTGTAGTGCTGATCTGTATTGTTCTTTATCAGCAGTTTGCTTTCCGGACAGGAACACAGATTAAATTAAAGAAAATCAGCCAGAAGTTAGAAGAAATCCAGGATACGGACAGTGATGAAAATGTTATGGTCTTTACGGACAATAAGGTTCTTATGGATTTGGTAGCCCAGATTAACCGCCTGTTGGAGAACCAGAGAAAGGTCAAGGTGGATTACCGGCGCTCAGAAATTTCTTCAAAAAAAATGCTGTCCAATATATCCCATGATATTAAGACGCCCATGACAGTAATCTTAGGTTATCTGGAAATCATGCGTCTGAACAGCTCAGGGGAGAATGAAATGCTTTTGAAAGTGGAGCAGAAGGCCCAGAGAGTGATGGAATTGATCAACCAATTCTTTACACTGGCAAAACTGGAGGCCGGGGATACGGAGATTGAGATTTCAAAGATCGATGTCTGTGAGGCGTGCCGGGAGAATGTGCTGGATTTTTATGAATTGTTGACACAGAAGGAATTTCAGGTACAAGTTGATATTCCGGAAGAAGCAGTCTTTGTCCGGGGAAACAAAGATGCCCTGCAGCGTATTTTGTTCAATCTCATTTCCAATGTTGTGCGGTACGGTTCCGATGGAAAGTATATAGGAATGTTTCTCAGGTCAGATGAGAAGTATATTTATATCGATGTGGTGGATAAGGGGAAGGGGATAGAACGGGGGTTTGCACAGAATGTATTTGAGAGGCTGTTTACGATGGAAGATTCCAGAAACCGTGAAATACAGGGAAATGGTCTGGGGCTGACGATTGCGCAGAATCTGGCGCATCAGCTTGGCGGGAAGATTACCCTTGAGAGTGAACCGAATGTAAAAACCACTTTTACGGTAAAACTACGGAAATTTTCCTATTGAATTTCTAAGAAAGAAATTCGTAAGAATTAGTCAAGAGTTTTGAAAATCTTAGCCGCTAGAATGGTTATTAGAAAGGAGGCAGACAATATGCCATATATTTTACAAACGAATCAGCTTACAAAATCCATTGGCGGCAAAAATCTTGTAACCAATGTGTCCATGCATGTTAAGAAAGGCGAAATCTATGGTTTCCTGGGACCGAACGGTGCCGGTAAGACCACAGTTATGAAAATGCTGACCAACCTCTGGAAACCAACAGAGGGGAGCATTGAACTGTTCGGGAAGAAACTCACACCGACTTCTTATGAAGTGCTGAAACGGATGGGAAGCATTATTGAATTCCCCACCTTCTACGACCATCTGGACGGGAGGGAGAATCTGAAACTCCATTGTGAATACATGGGTTATTACAATCCCGGCAGCATAGAAAATGCCCTGGAGATACTGAATCTGGCAGACGCAGGGAAAAAGCCGGTACGCAGCTATTCATTAGGAATGAAACAGCGGCTTGGGATTGCCCGTGCCATTCTTAGCAAGCCGGAATTACTTATACTGGATGAGCCGACGAATGGTCTTGATCCGGCAGGTATGAAGCAGATCCGGGATTTGCTGAAAATGCTCTGTACGGAATACGGTATTACCATTGTTGTGTCCAGCCATATTCTTTCTGAGATTGAAAGCATTGCCGATACGGTTGGCGTTATCAATCATGGTGTGCTTATGAAAGAAGTTACTATGAAAGAAATATCAGAAATGAGCCTTGCTTATATTGAGTTAAACGTAATCAATACAAAGAAAGCATCCTATGTTCTGGCTGATAAGATGGGGCTTGATAATTTTAAAATCGTAGAGGACGGAAAAATCCGGATTTATGACCATCATGTGTCCACACAGGAATTATCAAAGGTTCTGGCACTGAATGATGTAGAGATTGTTGCTATTGGGAAAAAAGCAGAGTCTCTGGAAGATTATTTCCTGAAAATGACGGCGGAGGTGTAGCAGCAATGTTAAAATTAATCAAACTTGAATGGAAAAAGAACAATATTGGGAAGTATGTCCGTAATGCGGTAATTCTTGCGGGACTTCTTTGCCTTTTCATCTTTGCGCTGGCTTACCTGGGAATAGCCAATGATCCGGATACCGGAGTGCCGGATGCTGCGCCGGGGAATGAAATGATTTCTTCCTCGATTGAGTTGTTTACCAGTATGTCATTTCTGATTTTTACCAGTGTCATGTTAGCATCCTTCATCGTTACGGCATATAAGAACAGAACCATGAACCTGATGTTTTCTTATCCGATCAGACGGCAAAAGATACTGGTTTCGCAGATGCTGGCGGTATGGATTTTTAACTTTATCGCATTAGTTGTGACGAAAGTGTTAATTTACGGGTGTGTCCTTGCAGGCTCCCACTTTATGACGTCTGCGTTTCCACTTGATTTTAATATGGCAAGCCTGTCATTTTATGTACAGCTTATTTTGAAGTCAGTGGTGATCGTAAGCATGAGTTTTATCGCATTATTCATCGGCCTTGCCATGAAATCATCAAAAGCAACCATTATTTCGTCTTTCCTGCTGATTTTTCTGACACAGGCCAATATAGGTGATTTTACGATGAAGAACAATTTGATTTTTCCAATGATTTTGACTTTCGTATCATTGATCTTTGCGGTTCTGTCGGTATACAACGTGGAAACGAAGGATTTGATGTAGCAGGAGGTGTCTATGAGAATGAAAATGATTTTGTGCATGAGTCTGTTGGCGGTATCTTGTTTATGCGGATGCAGTCAAAATGAAAAAGTCAGTCTTTCAGAAACATACGATTCGGAAAACATATCTGCCATCAATATGCAAATTGACTCCTGGCAGCTTAAGATTATGGCTTCTGCAGATGATGATGTTCATGTTACTTTAGATGGAGGAGCAGCAAAGGGAGCGAAAGCTCCGTCAGCAGAGATACAAGATTCTGTACTGAACATTGTGCAGGCAGAGAGCGAAGATGCCGTTTTAAGCCAGTTCTCTCTGGGCAAAGAAGGAGAGGTAACCGTGTATGTTCCTGATACGCTGGAAGGAACAGTTACCATTAAAAATGGCTCCGGCGATATGGAAATCGACAGCCTTGTTGCTTCCAAACTCACGCTTGATAATTCTTCCGGCTATATTGAAATGAATAATGTAACGGCAGATGTAGTTGAAATTGCATCTTCTTCCGGAGATGTGAAACTGTCTGACGGCAAGATTGACAATTTTCAGATCGGCACATCGTCTGGATATGTAACATGGAAAAATACAGAGTCGGAGCATATTTCCATTACTGCGAAATCTGGTGAAGTCAATGTATCTGGTTTGGGAGAACAGACCAATGCGGAGGTTTCCACAGGTTCTGGCGATATTGGTATTTCTTATGGAACACAGCCACAGAACCTTTCATTTAAAATCTCATCAGGCTCCGATGATGTGTCAGTGAGGTTGGATGATGCTTCCTATACGATGGAAACTTCCGCTTGTAAACAGGGGAAGATTGGTGATGGAACATATAGCCTGACAGTGAACAGTGACAGTGGTACTGTAGTAATTCACTGATGGATTTAATTAAAGTAAATGGAAAACTGCTGGAGCTGTTGCTTCTTAATGTATTAAACGAACATAAAGCATATGGGTATGAATTGACAAACCGATTCGCTCCGGTTTATCAGAAGTCATCGGGAACAATCTATTTGGCGTTGAAATCTTTATGTGAGAGAGAATTGGTCAGTAGAGAAAGCGAACTGTCTGCTGGAAGAATTAGAGTTTACTATACGCTAAGCAGTGAAGGGAGAATATATTTAAGTAGCCTTCGAGAGAAATTAGATCTTGAATTGAAGGATTTACAGTCTTTCCTGTAAAAATTGAGGGTGGTATTTTGCAGATAGGACAATGGATTTATGTCCTCTGTGTGGGAACAAAACAAGGCTATGGTGTCGTGTGGAATGGGACATAGCTGGATGTGGGCATGTGGTATAACGTGATTTGCCGACTTAGAAGAAAACTGAAGAACCTTGATGATATGATTCAGACAATGATTGGAGGATATAAATTTGTGGTGTAGAGCAATCCAACGTGCTGGTATCATTGTATGCTTTATTTTCCCAAAGGGTATAGTTTCTTTAAAAAAGTACATTCTTGTTAAAAAATGTGAAATGTTCCCCTTAACCTGAATATAGAGGACGAAGCACGCTTTAATGGAGGTGGTGTTATTGATACAGCGAGCGTACTGGAGCAATAAATATGATTTTTTTAATGTGTAAAAGGAAGGCGAGCTTGTGTGGGAAAAGTGTTAATAGCTGCATTTGACGATAAAGAGGAAACAACATTTAATGAGTTGCTTTCGTTTTTGAAATCAAAAAGCCATATAAAAGTGCTGAATACTTTCCCTAATAATAGCTGTTTGAGATATGGTAATTTGGAAATAAATGCAAAATACCGAATAGTAGAGAGGGATGGGAAAAGTATTGAACTGACTAATTATGAGTTTGAAATCCTATATTTGCTGGCACAGTGCCCTGGACAAGTATTTTCTAAAGAGCAAATATACAATCAGGTATGGAAAGAACCTTATTATAGGGCAGAGGACAATGTGATGAGTCTGATTCGGAGAATACGAAAGAAAATAGAGCCTGATCCGTCAAAACCTATCTATATTTTGACTGTATGGGGAATAGGATATAAATTTAATAATGCGATATAACGAAAATGAGCGGCATTCTGTCAATTCTGAGAGACAGAGCCGCTTATTTTGTATCGGTAAGACCTAAAAGA